>WNGL01013600.1_pt1 | contig 13295 bp, 9 predicted proteins | sample 5400591 | NCBI WGS metagenome assembly WNGL01 (sample SAMN13153377, study PRJNA577476) | soil metagenome | isolation source: 80 cm soil or saprolite under Garry oak tree replicate 1 | place: USA:California | collected 2016-06-15
CGCTACTTGCCAGCAAATAGAGAACCCCTTTTTTATAACCTCTACGGATGAGAGGTAGTGCAAAATTAAATCCGACTAGCAGCATAATTCCCCCAGTGGCCGGAACCACACCCCGTAGTATCGCTTGCACTACGGGCAAATGTTGCACCGATGCAAAGCCGACTGTAATCAGACAGGTGATGGTTGCGCTGGGCAGCAACAAGCCCGCCAGGGAGATGACTATGCCCCAGGCTCCGCCCAGCTTGCGTCCGATCAGGACGGTCAGGGCTACAAGATTAATACCAGGAGTAAGAATACATAAATTCCAAAGTTGCGTAAACTCTTCTATTGACAACCATCTATGCTTCTCTATAAACGCACGTTGTATTAACAACGTCGTCGTTGCCCCACCCCCAAAGGATTGTAGCCCGATGCTTGCCCAGATACGAAAAAGCTGCCATTTGCCGGGTCTAGGGTCTTGCAGTCTCATCTGCTCAGCGCTCGTTGAGGGACACGAAGCGCATTGCGTCCGGTCCGGTGTAATCGGCTTCGGGACGGATCAGGCGGTTGTTGCCGACCTGTTCCAGGATGTGAGCGGTCCAGCCTGCTGCGCGGCTGACAGCGAAGGTGGGTGTGAAGAGATCACCAGGGAGCCCAACCGAGGCCAGCAGCATTCTGCTCCTCTAGCAAGGCCAGGGCCAATTCTTCGACACGGCGGGCCAGGGCGAACTCTTGCGGGGAGGCAAGGCGAGCCATTTCACGCAACTCTTCGGCGCGAGGATCTTCAGTCTTGTAGACTCGGTGCCCAAAGCCCATCAAGCGATCACCACGCGCCAGTGCATCCCGTAGCCAGCTTTCGGCCCGATCTGTTGTCTCAATAGCCTGGAGCATATCCAGTACCTTCGAGGGTGCGCCTCCATGCAACGGTCCCTTGAGCGCCCCCACTGCTGCCACTACCGCCGAGGCAATATCGGATTCGGTGCTCGCCACCACTCGCGCCGTGAAGGTCGAAGCGTTCATGCCATGATCGGCCAGCAACACGAGATAGGCATCCAGCGCTCTTACATGCTGTTCTTCTGGCTTTTGCTCGGTCAGCAGGTAGAGGTAGTTTGCGGCATGCCTCAGCTCGGATTGCGATGCGAGAGGATCCAAGCCATTGCGCAGTCGATGGAAAGCGGCTAGAAAGAGCGGGAAGCGAGCCGTTACTCCGATTGCCTGGTCGATAGTTGGCTTACCCTTTACGGAGGTTGCGCCCCACGCTGATACTGCTGTACGCAAGGCATCCATCGGTTCGGCTGTTGGAGGCAATTCACGCAGGATGTTCAAGACTGCTGTAGGTAGGGTGCGCTCTGCTACCAGCCGCGCTTGCAGGTCGGACAGTTCTGCTCGATTTGGTAGATGCCCAAACCAGAGCAAATGCATAACTTCCTCAAATGTTGTTGTGCGAGCCAGGTCGTGGATGTTATAGCCTCGGTAAATTAACCTTCCAGCCGTTCCCTCCACTTTGCTGAGTGCGGTTGTGGCCGCCACAATACCTTCCAGTCCGCCCCGGCCTGGCCTGGTTGTTGCAGCGCTAGCGGTCGCGTCTTTGCGAGGGTCATTGTCAGGTGTCATCATTGATTTTTTCTCCTTTGCTTTTCAAGAGTATCAAAGGGCTTCTTTCTAAGTTGTAACATTGTTTTGGATGAAAGTCAATGAATTTTGATATATCTTGTTATTACTCGATTTATATCGACTAATTCAACATAGTTCTGCTCCTGAGCAGGCTTTTCAAAAGTTGTTTTTCCCGCCTTCTGCGGGAGGAGAGAGGAAAAGTGGGGACACCCCACGCGGGCACCCGCAAGGGATGCCCCTACGGACTGCCGTCCCTAAGAACCCTGCTCGACTTTAAATCAACAAGTGGCATGGGCCGTTGGTGGCTGCGCCACCAACGGCCCATGCCACTTAAAAAAGAAGTGAGGCCCGCTTGCAGGCCGATAGTGACCTCGGTCAAGACCACAATTGACAAAGATGATACTACCCTCTATCATTTAGATTAGGAGAAGATGAGCGTGACATTTTGCAATTTGTGGACTGAAAAGGGGCTAAGATGATAGAGCTAAACGGCGAAACCTATCTGGATGGAGATGAAGCCAGTCGCTTGCTTGATGTGAAGGTTTCGACGCTTTATACCTATGTGAGCCGAGGAATACTGAGGAGCTATAAACAGGGTATCAAGCGGCAGCGTCTCTACAAAAGGGCCGAACTTGAAGCACTTTTGCAGTTGCGCCCTAGCAGTGCTCCTGGCCCTCATTTAGGGCAAACGGAATCGGCTACTAAAGAGGGGCCCGAGATCCCGCATGCCAAGGATTGGGTGCCAAACGTTTGATGATTATTTTGCCAAGGTTCATTTGCTAACATCCACTCATAATCTGCCTCCTGCGGAGGCGAACATGAACGAGAAGAAAAGAGTTTCGGGGACACCCCGAACCCCGGCAGGAAGGCTTCGCCCCCTGCACCCCCAGTAAGGAAACAATGCCTGAAAATAGTTCTCGATCGCTTGCCATTGCCTGTTCTTCGGGCGGCTTCAAAGGGACTTTTGTTCATGGTGTACTGAGCGCATTTGAAGCAGCAGGCGTACGGGCCGATGCCTATGCGACTGCGTCTTCGTCCGTCTTTCCCGCCATCTGCGCCGCACTTGGAGAGGCTGATGAGGTTGGTCTCAAGTACTGGCGAGGGGCGCTACAAACCTTGAGCCAACCAGGGAATGGGATGAGTGAGGTGGTACTCCAGTGCATTGCCGATGCGGGTCCGTTGATGTTTCACCAGCTGTTTCAGCCTGGCATACCGAGGTTTATCATTGCTACCAGCGCTGTGAAGACTGCGGAGGCTGCCGAGCAGACGCAGGGCGATGGAGCCAGGCGACTTGGCCGACGACTGTTGTTGTTAGCTGCAAGAGGGGATCGAAGTTGGGCAGATGAACATCTCAGCACGCACTTATTTGACACTGCCGTTTCTGACGACGAGCATCGCCTCAGTATCGAGAATCTTGCTGAAGTTATCTATGCCACTACACGCATGCTACATGCCTGGACGCTTCCAGCATGGGTTGCGGGTCGCCCTTATTTAGACGCTTCCTATACCTGCGCCTGTCCAGCTATAGAAATGGCTCAGCGGGGATACGATGAAGTTATAGCCATAGCCAATGAACCCGGTGCGTTGTACCGCGACATGTTTCAGAGCGAGCCGATACCCGCTGTCTGGGAAGGGGTGCCAATCCATATTATCCGACCGGATAGGGACCCTGCCGAGATGGGTGCCGATTTCACGGAGGTTAGCGAAGAGGGGCTGGTGGCGGTGTATGAGTATGGCAAGGAGAAAGGTAGGGCATTTCTTGAATCTAAGCTCACCTAGTTTGTACCTCAGACAGTGGAGGGGCGTTGCGTACATGCCTGTTCAGGGTTGCCGCTATAGCCAGAAGAGTCATTCCAGCTGCACCGATCAGAACCGTTGGGATCACACCGACGTATTGAATGAGCAGACCTGTAAGCGCTAATCCCAATGGCTGGCTGCCAAAGGCGATCAGGCGAAAGACACTATTGACGCGCCCCTGCAACTCATCTGGGATCAGCGCGAGCCGATAGCTGAACTGTACCACGTTGTAGACTGGCCCCGAAATGAAAAAGAAAGCCGTGAGTATGCCCAGTACAATTGGGTTCGGTGCAATCGCATAGAACGGCATCGATAGCGCAAAGAGCCATGAAGTACCAATGACCCCCTGTGCAAAGCTGACGCGCTTCTGGATTGAGGTCGCGATGATAGCACCAAAGATAGCACCAATACCCCCGCTAGCGAAGATGACGCCAATGGTGAAGGGCGACGCATGCAGGTTTTGAGCCAGCACGATAATGATGAGTGCATACCCCGATGATATAAGGTTGTTCCCGCCTGTAAGTATCGCCATGAAGCGAATGAGCGGATGATGCCAGAGCCAGGCAAGGCCTTCTCGGATCTCAACCCACAGCTTTCGCGACGCGGCTACTCGCTCTTTCTGAAATTTTGTCTTGATAAAGAAGAGTGAGAAGACCGAGACTGCATATGAAATGGCATCGCTCAGAAATGGCAGAAACTGTCCCGCGCTGTAGAGCGCGCCACCAAGCGAGGGCCCGACCAGGGCTGTAACACCATCAGAAGCCTGGTTCTGCGCTGTAGCGGCGGGCAACTGCTCCTTCGTCACGACGTTAGGGAGGCAGGCTACCTCTGCGATATTAAAAAACACGAAGAGCGTCCCCTCGATTGCGGAGACCAGGTAGAGTTGGATGATCGTCAGGTATCAACAGTGGAAAGGCAAGGTATGAGATCTGTGTTCCAGTGGAGGAGATCATTTGCCCGCTCCACAGCAGCATATAGTCCAGGTTGCGCCATAATGGGACTGGCCGCTTGGGTGCTATCTTCTCTTGGCTCATTGAATCATCTTTGATAGGTGACACTCACTTTTCCTTTCATCAAGCTTGTACCTCAGTTAATGGGCGGGCGTTGCGTACGTGGGTATTCAACGTTGCTGCCAGTGCGAGAAGAATAAAGCCGACCGAGGTTACAAGCACTGTCGGAACGGCACCGATGGTCTGGAGCAGTATTCCAGTGAGCGCTAATCCCAGCGGCTGACCGCCGAATGCAACCAGGCGAAAGACACTGTTGACGCGCCCTTGCAACTCGTCCGGGATCAGCGCGAGACGATAGCTGAATTGCACCACGTCGTAGATCGGCGCCACGATGAGGGTTGCGGCGATGATTATACCCAGTGCGAGTGGGTTCGGAGCGATGGCGTAGAGGGCCATCAGTAGCGCCCATATCCATACTGCGGAGATGATCACCCGCCCAAAGCTGAAGCGCTTCTGGATCGAGGTTGAGATCAGGGCACCGAGTATACCACCAATGCCTCCAATGGCGAAAATCAGGCCGATAATGAAGGACGAGGCATGCTGTTGCTGAGCCAGCACGATCACGATGAGTATAGTACCCGCTCCCAGGAAATTGCCTCCACCTGTGAGCACAGCCATGAAGCGAATAAGTGGCTGACGCCAGAGCCAGGTAAGTCCCTCCCCGATCTCGACCCATAGCTTGCGCTGTGCGGCTACCCGCTCCCGTTGAAACTTTGTTTTGATGAAGAGCAATGAGATAACCGAGACTGTATAGGAAACGGCATTAGCCAGGAATGGGAAGGCACGTCCCACTGTGAACAGGAAGCCACCAAGCGATGGGCCAAGCAAGAACGAGGTGCTCATAGTGACCGTGTTTTGCGCTGTCGCGGCGGGCAACTGCTCCTTCGCTACGACGTTGGGGAGGCAGGCCACCTCTGCGATATTGAAAAACACGAAGAGCGTTCCCTCAATGGTAGAGACCAGGTAGAGTTGGATAATTGTCAGGTGCCCGAGGGCGAGCGCAAAGGGAATGCTCGCCATACTCAGCGCCCTTCCGGCGTCACAGATGATCATCACACGTTTGCGATCCCAGCGATCGATCAATGCACCCGCCGGTAGACTGAAGAACACATAGGGCAGGGCACGGAGGGCACCGGCGAACCCGGCCTGCGCCGGTGAGCCTGTTAATGCTAGGATTAGCAGCGGGAAGGCGAGTTGAGCGACTTCGGTGCCAATTAAAGCAACTCCCTGCCCGCTCCAGAGCAGCATATAGTCCAGGTTACGCCATAACGAGACTGGCCGATTGGGTGCTATATCCTCTTTGTTCATTGAATCACCCTTCCTTTCAAGGAGAATAAATTCTTCCACATTGGAGATTTTCGTTAAGTCTATGGTGATAATAACATGTTGGTATGATATTTGTCAATATATATAGAGAAATATCCCAAAATGACGGCAAAATATTGCAATCCTATAGGAGAAATTGTTTAGGGAGTGAAGACTGGTTTTTGGTTTGCAGAGGCCGTTCGTGGCGGAGCCACGAACGGCCTCTGCAAACGTACGAGCGACCCAAGGGTCGCAAGGCAAGGCGTGCTCGGCCAACTTCTAATAAAGCACGATCTGTGTATTCCAGTCTGTGTTGGCGTAGACCCAGGCAGCATCGTTCGACTGCAAGTTGACGCAGCCATGGCTGCCGTTGCCTGCGAAGGACTCATCACCACCAACATCGTAGTGAGGGAACTGGGTGCCTGGGCCAAAGTTGACCCGCCACCAGGCATCATGGACGAAGAAGCCGCCCCAGTGGTAGAGGATAGCATACTTAATAGGCGTATCAGGATACCAGTAAGGCGAACCTGGCGGATCAGTCGATTTGAATGCAGTCGGTGACTGGCGATTTTGAACTGTCCAGGCCCCCGGCAGTGCGGGGCGCTCTACGCGGCCAGTGGTTACATGGAAAGCACGCACCAGTTTGCCGTCCTGGTAGACGCGCATGGTTTGCTCAACGAAGGAGATCATCAGCACCTGTGTGTGCTGAAGGCCGTAGTGATTCAGCATCAGCAGATCGGTGGCATGGATCTGGTTGTAAGGTGTCGGATCGCTATAATCCTGCTCCAGCATCTGCAGGTTGAAGAACTGGTTGTTCTCCTCATCGACCACCGCCTGGTAGCCATCGGGGGTCCATGTCCAGCCAAGTTCACGATTCAGCCAATAGCCAATGCCATTCATGGTATAGCCAGCGTCGAGGATATAGTTCTGTCCATTGAATGTATCATGGTAGTAGTGTGCCTGCCCCCATGCAGTTGCATCGCGATCAAGTTTGCCGACGAGGTAGGTAGACGCACCCTGGGTCAGATCATTGTGCATAGAAGCGATGTCCGCATCGATCTGCAGAGAGACGACCAGGAAATTGTGAAGGGTCTTTGCCTTTTTTATCGCAGCCGCATCGGCGTTGTAACGCTGCTGGTAGGCAGTGGCATCCATTCCATAGGTTTTCAGCAGGTTGATCTGAGCCTGGAACTCGCCTAATTTGGCGGCACTGACATACGGAATTGCCTGAATTGAGCTGACCACCGCCTGCTGGTATTGCACGTTAAGCAGAGTATCCAGATTCTGAAATGCGAGCACTGTCGAGGCATTGTTAAAGACTTGCAGGTCGTTCTGGTATTGGGTCTGCATCGCGGTGACGTCGATATGAGCCGCTTTCATCTGGCTAAAAGTATTTTTGAAGGCATTGAGTTGAGTGTATGTTTGTCCCAGTAAATCTAATGCCGCGATTGATTTCTGCGCATTGCTGCTGATCAGCGCATAGTCTTTAGGATACTGCGCTGCTGCTAATAGAGCCTGATCCTGGCTATATTGCTCAGTGAAGGCCTGGATATCGCCAATATTCTGTGAGCGGCGTTGTGTGAGAGCCGTATCGAAAAGCTGCATATCGTGCTCGGCTTGCGCCTGGAACTGTTCCGTAACAGACATAATTAGCCCCTGCGTCTGCACGAACAACTGCTGGTAACGTGTTGCGAGATTATGATAGTAGTCCGTAGCGGGTTGGTCATTAAACACAGTAAAGGGCGCGCTTGAACTACTTAGTTGCTGTTCTTGCTTTATGATAGGTTTAAGCAACGCTGCGGGTACACCGATAGCCTGGGCATGTGAGAGCTGTTGATCGAGCTGCGCCTTATTCTGGCTGGCCTGCTGCTGCGTGTGAGGATCACCGCCGCAGGCACTCGTTAACAACATCAGGCCTAGCATCATGCCAGCGAGTATCAGCAATCGTCGTGAGTGAGCAGAACGAGTTTTTTGCATTGGGAGCTACCTCCTTCCACTTCTGGCTTTGTGTTTGCGTTTTTCTTTACGTGCGGCCTTGCCTGTCTTTTTGCCACTTCCCCCACCTGGCTTTGGCCTTGATGGCATGCCAGGGATGTCGGCAGCACCACCGAATTGTTGGGCCATGCGGGCCCAGGGACCCTTGCCGCTGCTCATCTGGCGCATCATTGTACGCATCTCGTTGAACTGATCGAGCAATTGGTTGATCTCTTGTACGGTCGAACCACTGCCACGAGCAATACGTTTGCGTCGGCTCCCATTAATGATGTCAGGATTACGCCGCTCCTGTAAGGTCATTGAGAGAATAATCGCTTCAATATGTTTTAATTGATCGCCTTCCAGCGCCTCTTCCATCTCTGGCATTGCGGCCAGTTTGTTGAAGCCTGGAAGCATTTCCATCACTTGCTGCAATGGCCCCATACGTTTCAATTGGCGCATCGCATTGAGGAAATCTTCTAGATCGAATTTGCCCTTTTGTAATTTGGCCTGGGTCTTTAGCGCCTCTTCCTGATCGATTGTCTCCTGGGCTTTTTCGATCAGGGAAAGAACATCTCCCATTCCTAGTATACGCGAGGCCAAACGATCGGGATAAAATGGCTCCAGAGCGTCGGTTTTTTCGCCCACGCCCATGAATTTGATCGGCACTCCCGTCACCGAACGAATTGAGAGTGCCGCGCCACCCCGAGCATCACCATCCATCTTGGTCAAGATCATACCTGTCAGCGAGACGGCTTTATTGAAGTCGTCCGCGACACGCACTGCCTCTTGACCGGTCATTGCATCGGCCACCAGTAATACTTCGCGTGGCTGCACACGACTGCGAATACTGGCGACCTCCTGCATCATGCGCTCGTCGATGTTTAGACGGCCTGCCGTGTCAAGAATGACGACGGAGCATGCCTGCTCGCGAGCATAGTTGAGCGAATGAACGCAGATATCAATAGGGTTGGCTCCTGCTTGCTCTGCATAGACTGGAATGGAGAGCTGTTTCCCCAGCGTTTGCAGTTGGCGCACAGCAGCGGGACGATACATATCAGCGGCCACCATTAATGGGCGCTGGCCCTGTTTGCGCAGGTAGTTAGCAAGCTTGGCGGCGGTGGTTGTTTTACCGGAGCCTTGTAGTCCCACCAGCATGATGACGTTGGGAGGAGCTCCGCCAAGGTCGAGCTTGCTCTTGCCATCGACTCCGCCGAGCATCTCGATCAATTGCTCATTGACGATTTCGAGAACCTGTTGCGCCGGAGAGAAGCTACCCAGCACATCTGAGCCGATGGCCTTCTCCTTGACGCGCTCGACAAATTGACGCACTACCTTCAGGCTTACATCCGCTTCGAGTAATGCAAGTCGCACCTCGCGCAGCGCTTCATTGATATCTGCTTCGGTCAGTTTGCCCCTGCCACTTAAATTGGTAAATACCCCTTCAAGACGTTTCGATAAGCTTTCAAACATTGCCATGATTGTGTTTTGTTCCTCTCACCACCGGTCGATATTAGTCTAGCCCCAATTATATCACGTTTTAAGACCTGTTTTTGAACTGTTCTCCCCTGGCTCTCCATCCTTTTGGATACTGGTGGCGAAGTCAAAAACGATGCTCATTCTGAGCTTGAAATCGTTGAATGTCAAGCGTGAAAAGTGACTTCGCCACCAGTATCCTTTTGGGTGAATTTGGGAAAAGAGGGGAAAGTGGGGACACCCCACACCCCGGCAGGGGCAAAGCCCCCTGCACCCCCAAACAAAGTGGGAAAAGTCAGACCCCGCATAGGGGCTGCAAGGGAACCAGGCCCCTAAGAACCCTGCTTCAAGCGCCATGCAAGTTTGCCAATGTCTGTGAAGTTGCTCACATTTATAGAGACGCATGGGAGTTACATTTCGTTGCATCAGATTAAGGGACCGGATGCCCATACTATATAATCGCTAGTAATACACAAGCATTACAAGAAGGAGCCTCAGATGTTCAGACGCAAACGCCCACAGGCGGAGATCTTCGCTTCATTTGGCTGGTGGGATAAGGGCTGCTTTCTCAGGCAGATGACGGGGGACCGTTGCGACTACATCGAAGCGTGCATTACGAGGGTATTTGGGGGGAGGGCAATTGAACAACAGGAGATTTTAGAGGTGGGCTGTGGTGGTGGGCTGATCTGCGAGCAACTTGCACGACGTAAGGCAACCATGGTGGGGATAGACCCTTCTCAAGAGGCGTTGGAGGTGGCGCGTGTGCATGCTCAGCAGGCTGGGCTGGGTCAGTCTATCTCTTACGAGCAGGGCTATGCGGAGGCGCTGCCTTATGCTGACGGGAGCTTTTCGGTGATTGTTTGCCTTGATACATTGGAACATGTACGCGATTTGAAGGCAACGATTAGAGAGATTGCGCGTGTCCTCGCGCCCGGCGGCGTCTTCGTTTTTGATACGATCAATCGCACATGGCTGGCGCGAGTATTGCTCATCTGGTACGGGGAACACTTCCCCAGCGGTGGTTTGGTGCCGGGCGTGCATAACTATCACGACTTTATCAAGCCAAAAGAGCTACGGGGCCTGCTTACGGGCAGTGGATTGCAGATACGCGAGGTGACCGGTTTTATGCCACGCAGCTTTAGCAAGGGCCATGTAAAGATGGGACCGGGCTGGTTTATGGGTGTGTCGTATGTGGGATATGCAAGGAAGGATGAGGAGCCAATCTTTATGACAATCGTGGCAAAACCTTTTGACGAATCACAGCCTAATTGGTTTACCAGGCTCATATGAACAAGAAGTTTCAGCGAAGCATGGGCGTGTGGAGTTGTATGAAAACAGAAACAAAAGGCTAGCAGATGAGCTAGCCTTTTGTTCATTTCGTGTGTTCTGAACGTTTTTCTGGCAAGTTTCGCGCTACCAGTCGTCAGAAGTTAGTAGCGATCGCTCCGATAGCTATTGTTTGAACGTCGATCTCTTCCCTGGAACCCTCTGCTTCCTGTCGATTGGCGCTCGCGTGCCTCGTTGACAATGATGGTTCGATTCCCGAGAAGCGTGCCGTTCAGCCGCTCAATGGCGGTCCGTGCTCCTTGATCGTCGCTCATCTCGACAAAGCCAAAGCCTTTGCTTCGCCCTGTGTCGCGATCAGTGATAACCGTGGCCTCGGTAACGTGTCCTGCCTGTTCGAACAGATCGATCAGATCTTGTTCGGTCGTTTGATAGGGAAGTCCCCCTACATACAGTCTCATGATAGTATACTCCTGTGACGACATCTCTCAACGCATTGACGCTCGAAGAAACCGTTTCTCACAGAAGCGATACAATTACTTTTTGATGTCATACACTACTATTAACACGCAATGAGAGCTACTTATTCCCGCGTATTCTCGGTGGCACAATATGGGCCTCGATGCCAGTCCCCAATTCGATTCGTGAGTTTTCTCTGAGATCCACTCATCATTTGCCTCCTGCGGAGGCGAACAGAAGGGAAAAAGAAGATTGGGGACACCCCAGACCCCCGCTTAGGGGCTGACCGCCCCTAAGAACCCTGCTTTTCTGCGACTTTGCAACTGCCTTGGGCTTGTCCTCTGTAGGAATTGACAGTATGTCCCTGGCAGTTTTACCTGATCGGAAAACTGGTCGGAGGGACACTGTATTCTCCGCGTCTTTTGCGTATACTTTGAGCAGACTGAAGAGCTACCGTCATATCTATTGGATGGTAAGAGCCGACTTCGTCACGGAGCGCACTACCAGTAAACATGAGTTGAAGAGAAAGCGGAGAGGCATACGACTCCATGAAACAATTTATCACTTCCTCCTCAAGAGGCTCAGGTTCACGAGCGGATGAGAAGTTTAGCATCAAGAAAGTACCAGGCGCGTTTGCGAGCCTACCGCGCGTCTTACGCCTGGTGTGGTCGACGAGTCCGCTACTGACGGTGCTGTTGGGACTCTTGAGTCTCGCGCAGGGCTTCACACCCGCCATCAGCGTCTCGATCACCGGCCTGGTGATCGACAGCGTGGTGCGGGCGATCCGCATACAAAGCACAGCCCCTATCTGGTTACCGGTCGGTTTGCAACTGGGGATCACACTGGTATCAAGCCTGCTCAGCACGTTGAGCAATACCGTGCAACAGCTGCTGCAGGAACAGGTATCTAACCGCGTGCAGCTGAATATCCTGAAGAAAACCAACACGCTGGATCTGGCTTTTTTTGAGAACCCTGAGTCGTACGATAAGATCCGCCAGGCCGCGAACCAGTCCACCTACCAGCCCGTTTCGATGATCTCGCAAACCTTCGACCTGGGGCGTACCGTGGTGACCCTGCTCTCTCTGATCTTCCTGCTGTTGCACCTGGCATGGTGGCTCGCCATCGTGGCGATCATCGTCCCCATCCCCGCCTTCTTCTCCAGCACGCGCTATGGGTGGAGAGGGTACCAACTCATGCGCCGTCAATCGCCGGAGCGCCGCTTGATGGCCTACTTCGTTTCGCTGATGACGACCGACACGTACAACAAAGAAATAAAACTCTTCAATCTGGGTGACTTTTTCACCGGCAAATTCTGGCGCCTGGCTACCGAGCTGTACAAACAGGACAAGAAGTTGCTGCTGCGCCGCTACCTCATCAACTTTGTCTGGTCAGGTCTCACGGTAGTGGCCAATAGTGCCATTTACCTCTATGTCGCCCTGCAGGCCGTCGTGGGGCGCATCTCGCTAGGCGGGCTGACCCTGTACACGCAGACGGCAGTGCAGGTGGGACAGAATTTCCAGGGGTTGCTGAATGGCATCTCCTCTACCTACGAGAATACGTTGTACGTGAATACGCTCTTCGAGTTCCTCGAATACTCCCCCCGCATTGTGTCGCCGACGAACCCAAGACCGCTCGATCCAGCAGTGGAGGTAAAAGGGCTCGACATCGAGTTCCGCGATGTCAGTTTCACCTATCCAGGCAAGGACCCCGAGACGCAGGCGGCTCTAAAACATGTGAGTTTCACCGTACACGCGGGTGAGGCCATAGCTCTGGTTGGGCGCAACGGTGCGGGCAAGACGACTCTGATCAAGCTCCTTACGCGCCTGTACGAGCCGGATGAGGGCGAGATCTTGATCGGCGGCCGCAACATCAAGGAATACGACCTGAGGGAACTGCGCGAACAGGTTGGCGTGATCTTCCAGGATTATGTGAACTACTACATGACTGCGCAGGATAACATCGGTGTGGGCCGTGTGGACAAGATCGAACAGCAGGAACTCGTCATGAGCGCCGCGCGCAAGAGCGGGGCCAACGCTTTCATCGAGCGGCTCCCGCAGGGCTACGACACGATGCTCGGGCGGTGGTTTAAGGACCTGAAGGAGAGCACGCAGTTGAGTGGCGGCGAATGGCAGAAGATTGCGCTGGCGCGGGCATTCATGCGCGATGCGCGTATTCTTGTGCTCGACGAGCCGACCAGTGCTCTCGATGCGCAGGCCGAGCATGAGGTCTTCACGCACTTTCGCCTGTTGACCCAGGGGAAGACGGCTGTCTTCATCAGCCACCGCTTCAGCACTGTGCGCCTGGCGGATCGGATTTTCGTGATCGAAAACGGGAGTATTCTTGAGAGCGGTTCGCACCGTGAGCTGATTGCGTTGCATGGCCGCTACGCCGAGTTGT
>WNGL01013670.1_pt1 | contig 13293 bp, 14 predicted proteins | sample 5400591 | NCBI WGS metagenome assembly WNGL01 (sample SAMN13153377, study PRJNA577476) | soil metagenome | isolation source: 80 cm soil or saprolite under Garry oak tree replicate 1 | place: USA:California | collected 2016-06-15
GGTGAAGCTCCAGATCAGCCGGCGTGAAACGCCGACGCTGCCGACGGAGCGGCAACCGCAGATCGAGCAGAGTTATTTCAAGCTCCTGCCCTTTGCGCCTGCGGAAATCATCTGCCTTGCGCTGGCCGAAATCCTCGCGGAAAAAATCCGCGCCTGCCATCAGCGCAACAAGGCGCGCGACATATACGACCTCAGCATGTTCGCCACGCGCCCCCTCGACCAAGCGCTGATCCGTCGGCTGGTGGTGCTGAAGCTGTGGCAGGCGCGGGATAGTTTCGATCCGGCCCGCCTGATCCAGAAGTTCCAGGATGGCAGGGACTTCGACTGGGACGATCTGCGCCAGCTCCTTAACCGCGCCGTGGTCATCGACCGCGAGAGGATCACCGCCGATTGCGTGAGGGGGTTCGGATTTCTCGCGAACCTGACGGACGATGAGCGTATGCTCGCCCGCGACCAGTATCAACGGGAGCAGGCTGTGGCGGAAAGACTGCGCGCGTCGCCGGCGCGGGGTTGACGCCGCATACTCGGTGTAGGCAGAAAAGCTGTTGTAGCATCCCTGCGTTTTAGACTGCGCAGCAGAGCTATATCTCCACACTGGATAACCCACTGTGCGGTTCAACAGGTCCGAGCCCTTTTGGATCCATGTTCGACGAGGTCGTCGACCGGCTGACATTTCTGTGCGCTTATCGATAGTTCTGCTGGGCCGCCGAGTTGTCCATTTTGCGCTGGAGCAAGATTCGCAAAAATATCTCATAGATAACCACAATGGAATCAGTGTTTCGATACACTTCCTATTTTAAAATCAGCTACTTACGAAAGTGGTTCCTGATCGCCTCCGCCTGGCCGCGGGTCACCACCGCCGTTAGAGCTGAAGCGTCCGCATGCTTGACCGCTTGTAAGCTTCCAAAATGTTCCAGTAATCTCCGGGTGGTGCTGGCGCCGACCCCCGGGATCTCCAGCAATTCGCTGGAGCGATCGCGCATCTGACGGCGTTTGCGGTGGAAGGTCACGGCAAAACGGTGGGCTTCGTCGCGGATGAGTTGCACGAGATGCAAAACAGGGGAGTGATGATCAAGCGCGATGGGATCGTTCTCTTGCCCGTAGACGTAGATGATCTCTTCGCGTTTGGCAATTGCAGCCAAAGGCTGATTGATGATCTCGAGTGACTCCAGCGCCTCAGCTGCCGCGTGCAATTGCCCGAGGCCGCCATCGATCAGCACCAGGCTGGGCATCGCTTTTTCTTCCTGCTGCAGTCGCTTGTAGTGGCGCGTAACCACCTCGCGCATAGAAGCGAAATCATCGACACCTTCTACGGTTCGAATGATGAATTTCCGGTAGTCCGACTTCTTCATCCTTCCGTCTTCCCACACCACCATCGAGGCCACGGTCTCTGCGCCCTGAATGTGCGAGATGTCGAAGCATTCGATGCGCTTGGGCAGATCGGGCAGGCTGAGCGAGTCTTGTAGCTCTTCCTGAACCGCCTTCGTGTTCGGCTTCAGAACGCGGAAGCGTTGATCGTAGGACTGTTTGGCGTTGGTGCCTGCGAGATCGATGAGAGAGCGCTTGTCCCCACGCAACGGCACAAGAATGTGAACTCGAGCCGCGCGGGGATTACCCATCGCAAGTTGGTCAGAGAGTAAATCTTCGAGAGCCTCCCGGTCTTCAAAATCCACTGGCACGTAGATATTGCGCGGGACATATGGCTGTCCGATATAGAGCTGCTTCAGCAGGCTGGAGAAAAATTCACCGGGCACGAATGAACCATTACCCAAGCCCTCCGTAGGGACGTTCCGAGCAACGTCTCTGCGCTGAATGTCCACATCGTTACCGTCGGAACATTCCGACGGCGGCATTTCGGGCAATGCGAACTGCGGCAGCTCCTCCCAGAAGAATTCGCGCCGATCTAGCACGCGCCCACCGCGCATGTGAAACAGGTTGACGGCGAGCATCCCTTTCTCGCAGTGGTAACCGAATACATCGGCATCATCGCCTTCCGCGGCGGCGATGCGCTGCCGCTCCTGCAACTGCTCGACGGTGGAGATCAAATCGCGATACCTGGCCGCGCGCTCGTATTCTTCGGCCTGGGCGGCCTGTTCCATGCGGGCCTCCAACGATCGTGTCAGATCGGTGGGACGGCCTTCCAGAAACAACTTCACATCCCGCACCGCTTCCTGATAAACCTCAGGCGTAGTCAGGGTTTCGACGCACGGGCCCAAGCAGCGCTTGATGTAGTACTGCAAGCAGGGCCGGGGATGGTAACGCGTGAGATCCACTTTGCAGGAAGGCACGAGAAAGTTGCGGTGGATGAGATCGACGATGCGGTAGGCGAGGTTCGCCGGAAAGTACGGACCGTAATAAGCGCTGCCGTCTTTACGGAGGCGGCGTGTGACGTACACCCGCGGAAAGCGCTCGCCCAGCGTCAATTTCACGTAGGGATAGGTTTTGTCATCGCGCAGCAGAATATTGAAGCGCGGCTTACGCTGTTTGATGAAGTTGTTTTCGAGCGCCAGCGCTTCCTTGTTGTTGGCGACGACGATGTAGTCGACGTCGACCGCCTCGCGGACCAGCGTGTCCGTTTTTGCGTCCTCCCAACGGGCGGCACGAAAGTAGCTCGCCACCCGGCTGCGCAGGTTCTTCGCCTTACCCACGTAGATGACATCGCCTTCGGCGTTCTTGTACAGGTACACGCCGGGCTCGGTGGGCAAGGTGCGGATTTTTTGGTGGAGATCCATTCGCAATCGGCCGGATTTATTCTATTAGATGATCCAATGACCGCTTGTGGCACAATGGCTAACGGTGCATTGCTCACACGGGACTCTTTCGGAAATGAATACGGCACCGATGTTCGTGAGGCGATCGGTGCCTAGGCTGCTGACAATTGGATGTCTCTTGACGGCTGCAGCTTTCGGCGTTTTCGTAATTGTCACTTCTGGGCAATCGTCACCGGCCAAACAGTCCTCTCCTCGACCGGCCGAATCCAAACCTGCTCCGGAAAAGAGTCCGGAAGCTCAGCCCGCTGCCAAGCCAAACGCCCATCACTTCGACCGCGTTGTTATTATCGTGTTGGAAAATGCCGACTACGAGGTTGCCGTTCGCGACAAAAACCTTGCGGAGCTAGCCACGCACGGCGCAAGCTTTTCCAATTTCCACGCGCTGTTTCACCCCTCGTATCCAAACTATCTTGCCATGGTGGCGGGTACCGACTTCGGCACCCATCGCAGGGCTCGGATCTTTGGTGACAAGCAAGTCAACTTTCCGGCGAACGCGGCGCACAAGACGATTGCCGATCGCTTGATTGAGGCCGGCCTCGATTGGAAAAATTATGCGGAGGAATTGCCCGATGTGCCTTGCCCCTTCCGCATCTACACTCAGCATGTGGCAAACGGCAAGAAAGGCGACTATGCCCGCAAGCACGTGCCTTTTTTAAGTTTCCAGGAAGTCCAGCAGAAGTGGTGTGACCACGTAGTGCCGGTCGATTCCGGCAAGAGCGACAACTGGTTCGCCCAGGATGCGAAGAAGGGGCTTGTCGCGTATTCCTTTTTCAGTCCGAACATGGACGATGATGGCCACGATAGCAGCGTCCGGATTGCGGGGGAATGGTTGAAGGAGTTTCTCGATAAGAGTTTCCCTGAGAAGGTGCGTCAGGGGACGCTGGTGATTGTGACCTTCGATGAATCCGGCGGAAACAGTGACAACCGGATCTTTACGCTTTTCTTTGGCGACATGGTGAAACCGGCCCGCGAGCAGGATCCGAAAGGAAACGTTATATACTTACCAATGCCCGGGTGGGTACGGGAAACTGGCACGTGCCGTGCAAAAGCACAGCTTGGGAATAGTGCACGTAGGCTTATTTCCCCAGGTCTTCAGTACGGACATTTGAGCGCGAAAGCTGTGAAACGCGCCGAGACAATGAGATTCAATTTAAGGAGCTCCTCTCTATGACCCGCACTTCGTTAGCGATTTTCCTGGCGGCAAGCATGATGGCTACCGCCGGCTGCGCCAGCAAGAACTATGTAAAGCAACAGACCACACCGCTAATCAACAAAACCAACGAACTGGCCGACCTGACGGCCAAAAACACCAAGGAGATCAAGGATGTTGATGCCCGGGCACAGGCCGGGATCCAGGCGGTTCAGGCTAAGGCTGCCGACGTGGACCAAAAAGCTCAGGCCGCCGGTCAGACCGCAGCTTCGGCGCAACAGACAGCCGACGCCGCCAATACTCGGGTTGGCGTTCTGACCAATACGGTAGCCAATCTCGACAACTATCATTCTGTCTCCGAAGCCTCTGCGAAGTTTGGTTTCAACAAGGATGTGCTGACGCCGCAAGCCAAGGAAGATCTCGACAAGCTGGCCGCCGGCATTGCAAGTACCAAGGGTTATCTGATCACTGTGGAAGGCGGCACGGATTCAACCGGCCCGGCAGATTACAACTACGATTTAAGCCAGCGCCGTGCCAATGCTGTGATTCAGTATCTGGCCTCGAAGTACAGCGTGCCTGCCCACAAGATTTACATAATCGGATTGGGCAAGGACAAGCCGGTCGAGTCGAACAAGACCGCTCAGGGCCGGCGTGAGAATCGCCGTGTCGATGTGCACCTGATGAGCAACACGCAGGGCAGCGATCAGAGCACCCCGACCACCGCCGGACAGTCTAATCCGTCGTCGATGTAGAAAGAGTTTCCCCTCCTCCCCGGAGGACTTCGCCAACCAGGCCGCTCAATGCCTCCCCCCTGAGCGGCCTGTTTTTTTGTTCGAAGAGGGAGCAACGGATGGGCATTCATGGTTTGACTGTGAAATGAAAACCGATTGCTGGACCTTCGAAAACAACCATCGGCAATGCACCATTTTGCAGCGTAAAATAGAGGCATGTTGCTCAAGTTGTCCTCAGGTTTCGCGTTGGGTGTAATGCTCGGGCTGAGCCTGGGATTATGGGCGCAGCAGAGTTCGCTACCCGAGAATCCCAGCCCTCAGTCACCACCCGCCAATAGATCGTCGGAGGCAAGTTCGCCGCGGCGAAGCCAAGCCGGATCGTCCAGCTCTGGCACGGAAACGGAGAGCCCTCGGACGTCGAAGAAGCCCTCTGACCTTACGCCGCCACGATCAGACCGAGTCGAGCGCGATGATCTGGGCGGCGACGTTGGTGAGAGTTCAAGCAAGGACACTCAGGTGGATTTGAGTCCGCCGGCGGACGATGCCAAAATGCATCCCAATAGTTCTTCGGCAGTGGCGGCCGCGGAAGCTGAAGCCACCGGGGTTGCGGAGTTCCATCCCTGGGATCCTCACAAGGCCGCCAAAGATGTAGAGATCGGTGACTTTTATTTCAAGCGTAAGAACTATCGGGCTGCGGAAGACCGCTACCGCGAAGCACTGCTATACAAGGATAACGATGCGATGGCGACTTTTCGTTTAGGCGAGTGTCTGGAAAAACTTGGCCAGCCGGGTGCGGCTCGCGACAATTACGAAAGCTACCTGAAGATTCTTCCCCACGGACCATTTGCCGAAGAAGCGCGGAAGTCGGTGGAGCGATTGAAGAAGCTGGACTCAAGTCCGAAGCCGACGAAGTAACCAGACCAGAGGAACGTAGAATCGATAACCTGCTGATCCCTCCGCTCGAAATACAGAGGCACCCGGCCCCTGCTTCCCGCGGCATTCAACGGTGGGACTGATTTCTTGTTTTGGGTTTTGTCCTCCTCCGTCTGCTGCCATGGTTCCCTCGGGGGTTGAGCACCTGGCTGCGATCCGCTTCGCCAAGAATCAAATTTGCTGGCCACTTTGGGCCCGAGTGCATTCCACCCTTGGATCGCGCCGCAGCCGCAATAATGGTTTCGTAGGCGTCGATACAGGCGTGAAACATTTGCGTGCGCAGCGCGCCCTCCGCGCCCCCTCGATTTACAAGCATGGCCGTACCGTGCATCAGTGCCCACAGAGAAAGCATGAGTCGGGTATGGGTACGAGGCGTTCCACCCAGGCGCCGAGCCAGACGCTGGCGAAAGAGGTTGAACGAAGGCCACGGTTCATGCAGGGAAGGCGGCTGAGCAATTCGGTCGAACAGTACTCCATAAGCTTCACGGTGCTCGAGGGCGAACTCCAGGTAAGCCTGGCAGGCTTGCGCCAAGGTGCGGGTGAGGCGGAGTCGGTTGAAGAGTTCTTGGCGGGTCTTCAAGCGCAGGGCGCGGAGAATGTCTTCGCGGTCGCGGAAGCGCTCATACACGGTGGGGGTGGTCGTGCGGGCGGCTTTGGCCACCGCGCGCATGGTGAGAGATTTCTCGCCGCCTCGGGCCCACAAGCGTGAGGCGGCTTGGAGAATGTGCTGTTCCAAATCTGGATCAGGCTGTCTCGGCACCGGTGAGCCTCCGCGTCAGCAAAATCAGGTTAACTTTGACTGTGTATAAATAACGAAGTATAATGCCATGCATCCACTGCGACCTCGCACCCCGCGTCCCGACCGGAGCCGCATAGTTGGCTAGCAGCTTTCCTCCACGAGAGTGGCTCCGCGCGGGGCTTGCGGGCACACATACATAACATTAAGGAGACGTCGATTGTCAACCGAGGAACCAAAGAAACAGGCTCAGATCGCGCGGTTGATGTCCGACCTTCGCAGTACCAAGCTGGAATTGCTGAGCGCACAATCGGCCGCCGAACGGTTGCGTTTCCAATATTCCGTCCAGGATATTGTGGTGTTCGGGGAGCGCCAGACTCTTAAAGGGGCGATCGCCTCGGCTGATGCCATCTGCCGATTTTTTGCTTCACTCGAAGCCGAGCTCAAAGTGGTAGAACAGCTGCCCAACGGGGAAGAATAGGGACGAAAACCCGCCAGTGGTTTTCCCTTACGAATATTCCAAGGTGACATTGTAGACAGATTTACTTCTCCACGCGGATGAACTCGCCGCTCGAGGCATTCACCGCCACGGTGAGCTTCACAGTTTCGCGGTTGGCGCCATAAATCACGTGCCAAACCAATTCGTTAGCATTGCGGTTCCAATCGCAGACATAGTTGATAGGAGTGTCCGGACTCTTCTCCAGGACTTTGTCGCCGCCATGTTTCTGAGCTGTCGCGAAGGCTTGGTCGGAATCCACTTTTAGGAAAGCAACGTCGAAGGTTGTGGTTGATGAATTGCTCGGGTTGTAGGTGTCTTCTGTGCCCGCGCTGACGCCGCGCGAAGGGGCGTCCGGAGCAGCGCTCCCTGACCAAATGTAAGTTTTCACGGAGCGACGTGAAGGCGAGGCGAAGCCAGTCCGCCACACCGCCCACTTGCCGTCGTGGCCTTTGCCGTCGCTGGTGGGAGTGGACTCGATGCGGAAGGGTTGCGGGTCAGGCGCCCAACCCCGGGCTGCAATATAAACCTTCTGGAAGCCGGAACGGCCAGTGACCAGTTCCGGCCCCTTGGGTTCTTCTTTTACGCTCTCCGCAGGTTTGGCTGACTGATCGGAGCATCCCGGCAATAGTCCCATGCTCAAAAGCAAGAAACCTGCCGATATTCGTGCCAGCGTCGGGGATGAATGGTTCGTACGCGAGGGTTCGGGGCCAACTCGGGGGATGGGCGATGTCCGGCTGAGGTTCGAAGTCGCGCCTGTTCCTGGACTTTCGAGGTTGGCGAACCGTGATTGAGCGGAGTCTATCTTGTGCATGGCACCTTCCTGATATAACTTGGACGGGTTCACTAGTCGCGCAACATTCTACCCGAAGCGGGCGGAAAGGCGGATTGAAACGAACCTGTTTAGTTATGGATAGAGCTCTCGAAAAACTGCAACAAGCTGTCGAGGATGCGATGGAAGGGCTGTCGAACGAGGACTTGAGCTGGCATCCCCCGGGGAAGTGGTGCGCCGCAGAAGTGCTCGAGCATTTGTACCTGACCTATACAGGCACGGTAATGGGATTCGAGAGAGTTCTCGCTGGCGGAAAACCGATCGTCCACCCGGCGACGTTCCGTCAGCGGTGCCGAACCCTAGTGGTGGTTGGACTTGGCTACATGCCACAGGGACAGAAATCGCCGCGAGTTGCACTGCCGCGAGGAATGCCAGCCGAAAAAGTTCGGGCTGAGATTAGCGCAAAAATTGAGGCAATGGATGAAATCATCGCGCGTTCGGAAGAGAGTTTCGGCGGGCGCACGAAGCTGTTGGATCACCCCATTCTAGGCCCGCTGACAGCGGCGCAGTGGAGAAAACTCCACCTGGTGCATAGCCTGCATCATGTGAAGCAGCTCCGGCGCTTGCGCCAAAGGCGGGAACAAGAACGAGCCACACGACTCGAAACTGATCTGTCTTAACTATGTTACAGCTCTGCTCTGCCGCGGTGCTCTACTGTTCACGCATCGCCGCAGGTATTCCTGCCTTGCGGGCATCTTCCTGCATCTCTTCAAGCTTCTGCTTGGCGTCGTCGAGGGCTTTTTGCTTGTCGGCGATCTGCTGTTTATATTGCGTATCTTGCTTGTCCCATGCGGCCGAGTTCCTCAGACGGTCGCCGGCGTCGGCATAGAACGCAGCAGCGCGTATCTGGTACTCGCGCTTGAGCACGTCCAATTCACGGTCCGCCAAATCGATCTGATCCTTCTGGGCGGTGAGTTTCTGCTGCCATTCTTTCAATGCAGCCTGCCGCTTCAACTGCTCGTTCTCCGTGGCCGCAGCTTTGGTTTCAGTGGCTGATTTCTTGTCGGTCGCAGCCGGAACGTTCCCCGTGGGATCCGCGGGCTTGGCTTCGCTTGATTTGTCAGCAGCCACGGGTGGCAGCTCGCCCACAACGGACAACTTGTCATCCTTCGGCAGGTTATCGTTATCGAAAACCTTGGGCCTTGATTTCGGCTGAGGGCTGTCTTTCTTCATCTGCCGGGCGTAATCGGCAAGCGAAGGTTGGGCCTGATTCTGAGACTGGGTTGAGGACGCCTGTGCCTGTTGCGCGCTCGCCGGCACGACGACCGAAGCGGCGAACAGCACGAATCCGAATCCCGTGTATGCGATATGCTTCATAGCTTCCATCCTTTTTCCCCTGTTCCTAAATTGTTTTGCCTGGCGTCACCTTGTCGAACAACGTGAATCCAGCACCGATTTCCTAAATACCTCCGGCCGAACCTGACCGGACTCTGACGTTCGTGCCCGTGCCTGCTTCACTGAGAAATCCACCGATGTTGCGATCAAGACGCGCAGCCTCTCCGGCGATGTCAGCGGCCAATTGCTGCGCAAACTCGGGATCGCGATTGCGTGCCAGTTGCTGGGCATATCCCGAGATCGTGGCCAGTGAGGTCCGCAGCTCCAGCGCCATCTCAGCCGAGATCTCACCCTGCAGCTCCTGTTGGCGGCGAATGCGCTCGGATTCGCTAAGGTCGCTGATGAGACAAGCGGCACCGAGCAGCGCGCCATCCACCGCTGGAACGGCGGAGACAGTAACGGCGATACGGCGACTCTTGCCGCTCGGAGTGAGGTAATCGGCTTCCAACTGCCGCCGTTTGCTTTCTTCGCGCAAGACGACTTGCACTTCCTCGGCGAGGCGCACCGGCGGACTTGGCGTGTCATCGGGATTGGCGCCGTTGGGGGAGACGCTGGAGGCGCATAACGCCGCGTGGCGAAAAATATCCTCTGCGTTCATGCCGGCCGGAGAGGCGAAACCAAGAATCTCCCGAGCTGCGGGATTGGCCTGCTTCACCAGTCCGTTGAGCCCGAAGACGAGCACTCCCGAAGACAGATTTGAGAGCACGGCCTGGCTGAAGTTTTCCGTGGTGCGGGCGCGCCGTTGCTCGGCCTGGGTCTGTAGCTGGAGTTCGTGCTTCTGCTGCTTGAGCTGCTGGATCACGGTGTTGTAGAGGTGCAGCGGCAGAGTTTCAAGGGAAACCGCGTTGGACTCCAGATCTACTTCTGCGGCCAGGTTTCGACGCAAGCGGCGTATACCCCAGACACCGAGGGCGAAGGCCCATCCCGCCGCAAGTAACAGCAGCAGGGCTCTCATCATCATGGGATTGGTCAGAAGCCTCACCACAGCCCCCCATACCAGTGCAAGAACTTGTTTCCGAAAAAGAAGGCAACCAGCGCCATGCTGCCCAGGAAAACGCCGAACGGCATCTGATAAAAGCGATAAACCATCTGAGCAGATTGCCATCCGCGGCGCCGTGCCGCTTGCGCATTCGCCAGGCTCCGCATGAAGCGATGGGTGCGCTTTACCCAGACGAGAATTACGGTTCCCACTCCGAACAGCGAACCCACCAACGATGCCGTGAAAATAGTGAATACCGTGAGCTTTATTCCGACAAAGGCCCCCACCATTGCCATCAGCTTAACGTCGCCAAAGCCCATGCCTTCGATTCCACGCCAACGCAAGTAGATTGCGCCTGCGCCGTAGATAAACCCGGCGCCTACTGCCGCGCCCAACAGGGCATCGAGCGCAGACATCAAAGGCGCCACCAGGTCGGAGCCAAACGGAAGATTGACCGCTCCGGGCAAGAATTGTGAAGCCAGGTCGTTGACCGGAACGAACAAGCTGAATAGCAGTCCCAGTACGAGTCCGGGAAGTGTCAACTTGTCAGGCAGCAGCTTGGTTTCGGCGTCGGTAAATATGAGTCCCAACAACAAGAATCCGAAGACACAATATTTCAGGGTGGCGAGCGTGAGTCCGAAATGCCAGTAACAGGCTAGGAAAACGCCTCCGGTGAGAAGTTCGATGAATAGATAGCGCACCGAAATCGCTCGCTTGCATTGGCGACAACGTCCGCCGAGAATCAGCCAGCTCAGCAGGGGAATGTTGTCGAAAAAAGCGATCGGACGCTGGCACCGGGGACACAGCGAGCGCGGCTTCACCACGGACAACCCCAAGGGCAAACGGTAGATACACACGTTCAGAAAACTGCCGAATGCCAGCCCTAGCAAAAAAATCGCCGCTGCAAAAATGGGGTCCACTAAGTCCTTGTCCGCGATTATGCGCGCGAATCGCCGAAACCTTGGATTCTTATGCCGATTATAAGGTGTTCATTACCCGCAGGACTAAGGTACCGAAGTCACTGTCCGAACGGACCAGGGGGAAAGGCAAGTGATTGATACGAAGATGGTTGGCCGACTTGAATATCGAATCCTACCTAGCCTATACCCTTCACGAACAGCGCGCGCGGCAGGGCTCCTCAGGTGAATCCGAGCCTTTGCTCAGGGAAGGGCAAAGCGCAATAGCTCTCCCTCCAATAGCGGCGCTGAGGGGTGACTCGACTGAAGCCGGCCTTGCCGTTGATCGTATTCGCGAGACACCAGGCGTGGCTGCGGCGTTGGATTGGAGAACCAACCGCTGGGAGTTTCTTCACGCAGAAGTACAGAGAAGGCGAAAACGCCCGTCTCGACAGCATTTAGCGACTTCCATTCCAGCAGAGTGGCCTCCAAGCTTTCGGTTAGCGACTCGCGAGGCTCCACCGAGAGAATCCAATCATGCCGCGCCAGTTGCAGATAGTGTTCCAGCGGTCGGCTGCGCTCGGCGGCCACAACTCGTGCACCATATTCACGCGCAATGCGCCACGTGGTGTCATGGGAGTCGTGGTCGACGACGATGATTTCATCGCAGGGAAGCAACGTTTGTAGAGTCCGTCCCAACCGGCGGGCGTCGTTCTCGGTGTGTAGCAGTGCGGTAATGAGAGGCATCAGACAGGAAACGGCGGTCAAGGAAAGTTTACGTGAACAGGGTTGAGCCGCTCCTGATTTCTTCCTGCACCGGAGCTCCAGCTCACAAGCATCCGCTCGCTAGGCAGTCGCGGCCGGCTTCGTGTCGGGGTTGCTTTGACGGACGAAAAAGACTGTGGGACACTTCTAGCGACGTTTTTATGGCCCTGCGCTGTGCCATCGCGGTAACTTCATCCCGTCGATTCTGCGGCCTTGTGTGCTTTTTCTGCTGCTTGCTAACCTCTGCCTCGGCCCAGCGCGCTGGGTTGAACGATCCCAATTCGTTGAGAGGAAACTCCATTGCTTACAATAGCGATGGGGGCGCAGTCATTGTGGTTACCGTATTTACGGAAAGCAGCAAGGTTCGGCTGGATCGTCAGTCGGTGGTCAGGCTCTTAAACAAAAGGACACAGACGGCAGTTTGGGAGACAACGACGGATAGATCGGAAGCGGTCTTTGGCAGCGTTCAGTATGGAGGCTACGAGATCGAAGTCAGTGCCGTAGGCTTCTTAACCGCGAACAGCGAGCTGGAAGTCGGCTCTTCGCAAGGCCCCTTCGAGATCAATGTTGTGCTGGAGCGGGATCCCGCGGCCGTTAACCTCAACGTTGCGGATGACGCGATGCCGTCAAGAGCGCGAAAAAATACCAGGCGGGCAGTTGTGGCGCTGCGCTCGGGAAATCTCAAGGCGGCGCAAAAGCGGCTCGGCGAAGCTTATAAGCTCGTTCCCACCAGCGCAGAGCTGAATTTTCTGCTGGGATACCTCTACTTTCTGGAAAAGGATTTCGAACAGGCTAGCACGTATTTAGATTACGCAACGTCGCTTAATCCCCGCCATCTCCAGGCCCTGGCGTTGCTGGGCCGGTTGGAACTGGAGCGGGGGGATTTCAGAACAGCAAGCTCGGCTCTGGAGCAAGCGGTTGCGGTCGATGCTGAATACTGGTTGCTGCACGATCTTCTGGCTGAAGCCTACCTGAAGCAGCAGAATTATGAAAAGGCACGAGATGAAGCTCAGCTCGCCATCCAGAAAGGAAACAAACAAGCAACTCCCGCCCAGCTTGTTTTAGGACAGGCGCTGCTAAACTTGCAACGCGATCAGGAAGGCCTGCTAGCGCTCAAGACGTACCTCGAGGATTCCCTGCTCTCGGCGAACCTACGCTCGCCATGAAAGGCTGGCAGCCGCCCGGCATCGATGACACCGAGTTGTCTGTGGCCAGCAGGATCAACTGCCCGTACGAAAAGGTGATTGATGGCTCTGGTGAACGCGTAAAAGAGCTCGTAGACGATGTTGCCCGATTCTCCGCAATAGAGGAGCTGCTGCACCAGAGACTGAACAGTCTGGGCGATCCCACCAGGACAGAAACGCGCAAATTCAATTATGTGGCGTCCATTTCTGAAACCGATCCTGGCCTTCTTTTGGTCGACGAATATCGCGCGGAGCACTTGTCGCCTGCCGGTTTTCCAGACCAGATCGCGACTAACGGCTTTGCTGTTCTGGCGCTGGTCTTTCATCCTCGCATGCGCGACGCCTTCGAGATGAAGCTCAGCTCGCCATCCAGAAAGGAAACAAACAAGCAACTCCCGCCCAGCTTGTTTTAGGACAGGCGCTGCTAAACTTGCAACGCGATCAGGAAGGCCTGCTAGCGCTCAAGACGTACCTCGAGGATTCCC
>WNGL01006974.1_pt1 | contig 13291 bp, 12 predicted proteins | sample 5400591 | NCBI WGS metagenome assembly WNGL01 (sample SAMN13153377, study PRJNA577476) | soil metagenome | isolation source: 80 cm soil or saprolite under Garry oak tree replicate 1 | place: USA:California | collected 2016-06-15
ACCACCATGTCCGCCAACTTGCGCTGCGTGAGCTGGAAACCGCCGATCGGCCGGCCGAACTGCTCGCGGGTTCGGCTGTAGTCCAGCGCCGCCTCGAAACACGCCCGGCCCGCGCCGACAACGCCCCACACGATGCCGCAGCGCGCCTCGTTCAAGCAGCTCAACGGCCCGCGTAGGCCGATCACCTCGGGAAACGCCGCCTCGTCCGGCAGTCGGACGCCCTCCAGCACCAGTTCCGCGGTCACCGACGCGCGCAGCGACAGCTTGTGGTGCACCTCGTTGGCGGTGAAACCGGGGGTGTCGGTGGGTACGACGAAACCGCGGATGCCGTCGTCGGTGCGGGCCCAGACGACCGCGACATCGGCCAGGGTGCCGTTCGTGATCCACATCTTGGTGCCGTCAAGCACCCAGTCGGTGCCGTCGCGCCGTGCGCGGGTACGCATCGAACCGGGGTCGCTGCCCGAATCCGGCTCGGTGAGGCCGAAGCAGCCCAACGCGTCCCCGGTGGCCATCCTGGGCAGCCACTCCTGCCGCTGCCGCTCGCTGCCCCAGTGGTGGATCGCGAACATGGCCAGCGAACCCTGCACGGACACGAAACTGCGCAGCCCGGAGTCGACCGCCTCCAGTTCGCGGCACGCCACGCCGTAGGCCACCGCACTCGCGCCCGCGCAGCCGTAGCCGGTGAGGTGCATGCCGAAGACGCCGAGCGTGCCAAGGCCCTTGGCGATCTCCCTGGGCAGGGTGCCCTGCTCGAACCATTCGGGCACGTGGGGCGCCAGTTCACTCTGGGCGTAGTCCCGCACGGTGTCCCGGACCGCACGCTCCGTGTCGTCCAGTTGGGTGTCCAGGGCCAGGAAATCCCGCGGATCTGGTGCGCTGCTCATCGAGTCTTCCTCTCAGGAGACATATTCAAAACCTCGCCCACGACCCTGCCCTCAGTGGGACCGCTCGGCGAGCACGGCGCCGGGCTCGTTTTGAATATGCCTCCATGTGCGGCATGGGACACTGGACCCATCATGACCTCCCTTCCGCTCGTGTTCGACGCCCCCCGGCGTGGGTTGCCGCCGCGTCATCTCGCCGACCTGTCCGGCGCGGACCGCGAAACGGCCGTCGCCACGCTGGGCGAGCGGCCGTTTCGCGCCCGCCAGCTCTCGCACCACTACTTCGCCCGGCTGACCACCGACCCGGCGCGCATGACCGACATCCCGGCCGAGACCCGAAACCGGCTGGTCGACGAGCTGCTGCCGCCGCTGCTCACCACGGTCCGCCACATCGCCTGCGACGACGGCACCACCCGCAAGACGCTGTGGCGCGCGCACGACGGCACGCTGCTGGAGAGCGTGCTGATGCGCTACCCGGACCGCGCCACGGTGTGCGTGTCCAGCCAGGCCGGCTGCGGGATGGCGTGCCCGTTCTGCGCGACCGGCCAGGGCGGACTGCAACGCAACCTGTCCACGGCCGAGATCGTCGAGCAGGTGCGCGCCGCGGCCGCGGCCATGCGGGACGAGGAACTGCCGGGCGGGCCGGGCCGGCTGTCCAACATCGTGTTCATGGGGATGGGCGAGCCGCTGGCGAACTACCGGCGGGTGCTCGACGCGGTGCACCGCATCTGTGATCCGACCCCGGACGGGCTGGGCATCTCGCAGCGGTCGGTGACGGTGTCCACGGTGGGCCTGGTGCCCGCCATCCACAAGCTGGCCGACGAGGGGTTGCAGGTCCGGCTCGCGGTGTCCCTGCACACCCCCGACGACGAGCTGCGGGACACGCTGGTGCCGGTGAACAACCGGTGGAACGTGGCCGAGGTACTGGCGGCGGCGCGGCGTTACGCCGATGTCACCGGCCGGCGGGTGTCGATCGAGTACGCGCTGATCCGGGACGTGAACGACCAGCCGTGGCGGGCGGACCTGCTCGGCACACTGCTGCACCGGCACCTGGGGCCGCTGGTGCACGTCAACGTGATCCCGTTGAATCCGACACCGGGCAGTGAATGGGACGCCAGCCCGAAGCCGGTGGAGCGCGAGTTCGTCCGGCGGGTCAACGCTGCCGGCGTGCCGTGCACGGTCCGGGACACCCGGGGCCGCGAAATCGCGGCGGCCTGCGGCCAGTTGGCGGCCGCCGGCGGCTAACCGGTGACCGGGCGTTCCAGGTCCAGTTCGTCGGTCAGCGGCGGGCGCGGCGGCGCCGACGGCTCGACATGATCAGCAGGAACGCCATGATGACGCCCGCGATGACCAGGTAGAAGTCCTCGACGTGGCCGACCTGGTTGCCGATCAGCATCGCGAACAGCACCACGGTCACGAACCAGCCGCTGATCTGGGCGCCCTTGGGCAGGGTGCCGTGCCAACCCCACCCGACGGACGGCTCGTCGTGCGGGTCAGGGGTCTGCACGAGTTGCTTTGCCACGGCGTCATCGTCCCATATGACGCGCGCCGGACGGCCCGGTGGGGCCGTCCGGCACGTGGCGACGACAGCTACCGACTGATCGAACTGCGCCTGGTGGCCAGGTGGTAGATCCCGAGCACGATGACCGAGCCGAGGATGGCCAGCAGCCAGGTCCGCAGATTGAAGAAACCGCCCAGCGCGGTGTGGAAGACGTACTTCCCGATGATGCCGCCGACGAACGCGCCGACGACGCCGAGCAGGACGGTCAGGATGATGCCGCCGCCATCCCGTCCTGGCATGATCATCTTGGCGATGGCACCGACGATCAGGCCCAGCACAATCCACGCGATGATGCCCATGTCGTGCTCCTTTCAGTGCGATCCGTCCGACCGGCGGCGGACGGATCGGCCATGTCGATGATGGTGTGCCCGGTCCGCGATCTCCGCAGCACGGGCGATCGAACATCGTGGCCAATCCGTTACCCGATCATGGACGGAACCAACCGGAGTGACGACGGCTCACACCCTGTTCAGGTCGGTCGGCAACAATGGACGCCGATGGACCCTTCAACTGCCGTCCGCGACCCGCTCGCCGACGCGATCAATCGGCCGGCCGAACCCACCGACCAGCGCCGCAGCGTGCTGATCCTCGGCTCGACCGGTTCGGTGGGCACCCAGGCGCTCGACGTCATCGCGGCGAACACGGCCACGTTCACGGTGGCCGGCCTGGCCGCGGGCGGTGCCGATCCGGCCACGGTGGCCGCCCAGGCCGTCCGGTTCCGCGCTCCGCTGGTCGCGCTCGGCCGGGCGGACGCCGATGCCGCGCTGCGTGCCGACCTGCTGGCGGCGATCGCGGCCCAGCGCAATACCCAGGACGCGACCGATTACCAGGACCCCACCGTCCTGGTCGGGTCGTCGGCGGTCGGTGAGTTGATCGGCACCGCGGGGGCGGACATCGTGCTCAACGCTATGGACGGCTCGCGTGGCCTCGAACCGACCCTGCAAACGCTTGCCACCGGCGCCACCCTTGCCTTGGCCAACAAGGAATCCCTGGTCGCGGGGGGGCCGCTGGTACTGCGCGCGGCCGCACCCGGTCAGATCGTGCCGGTGGACTCCGAGCACTCGGCGCTGGCCCAGTGCCTGCGCGGCGGCCGCGCGAACGAGGTCGCGAAGCTCGTGATCACGGCGTCCGGCGGGCCGTTCCGCGGCCGGCGCAGGGCCGAGATGGCCGATGTCACGGTGTCCTCGGCCCTGGCGCATCCGACCTGGTCGATGGGCCCGGTCGTGACGCTGAACTCGGCCACGATGGTCAACAAGGCGCTGGAGGTGATCGAGGCGCATCTGCTGTTCGGCGTGCCCTACGACCGGATCGACGTGGTCGTGCACCCGCAGTCGATCGTGCACTCGATGGTCACGTTCACCGACGGCGCGACGCTGGCCCAGGCCAGCCCGCCGACCATGCTGCTGCCGATCGCGCTCGCGCTGGCCTGGCCGCGCCGGCTGACCGACGTGGCCCCGCCGTGCACGTGGGACACTGCCAGTGCCTGGACCTTCGAACCGCTGGACGAGCAGACGTTCCCCGCCGTCCGGCTGGCCCGCGAGGCCGGCACGGCGGGCGGCTGCCTGCCGGCGGTGTTCAACGCCGCCAACGAGGAAGGGGTGGCCGCGTTCCTCACCGGCGGCACCGGATTCCTCACCATCGTGGACACCATCGACCGGGTGCTGGCCGAGGCGGACGAGTGGCGCCGCGAGCCCGACACGGTGGCCGAGGTGCTCGCCGCCGAGCGGTGGGCACGGGACCGGGCGCGAACGCATCTCGCGGTCGCCGCCGGCACGACGACGTGGCAGGGAAAGGACTGACGTGCTCGCCTACATCATCGGGGTGGTCCTGTTCGCGCTGGGCATCGGCATCGCGGTCGCCCTGCACGAGTTCGGGCACATGCTGACCGCGAAGGCGTTCGGCATGAAGGTCCGCCGCTACTTCATCGGCTTCGGTCCGAAGATCTTCTCCTTTCGCCGAGGGGGCACCGAGTACGGCCTGAAGGCCATCCCGGCCGGCGGATTCTGCGACATCGCCGGCATGACCGCGCTGGACGAGGTCACCGAGGAGGAGGCGCCGCGCGCGATGTGGCGCTACCCGACGTGGAAGCGCGTCGTGGTGCTGAGCGCCGGCTCCGTGACGCACTTCATCCTGGGCTTTCTGATCCTGTACCTGATGGCGCTGACCATCGGGCTGATCAACACGAGCGACGCGCCGGTGGTGTCCGGCGTCGCCAACTGCGTGAGCGACGTCAACCTGAAGACACTGGCGGAGGATCCGTGCAAACCGGGTGCGCCGGCACCGGCCAAGCAGGCCGGCTTCCAGCCCGGTGACAAGATCGTCGCGGTGGCCGGGCGTCCGACCACGACCTTCACCGACGTCAGCACGCAGGTGCAGAAGTCCACGGGCCCCACGCAGTTCGTCATCGACCGGGGCGGCCGGCAGTTCACGGTCACGGTCGACGTCGCCCAGGTGCAGGGCATCACCGTGGCCCAGCAGAACGCCGGCACCGTGCCGTCCCACCTGACCACGATCGGCATGATCGGCGTGATTCCGGCCCGCTACATCCAGTACAACGGCATCACCGCCGTCGGCGGCACCGTCAAGTACACCGGCCAGATGTTCGCCGACGTGTGGGCCGGCATCAAGCAGTTGCCGAACAAGGTGCCGAGCCTGATCTCGGCGATCGGCGGCGCGAAGCGGGACGTGAACAGCCCGATGAGCGTGGTCGGCGTCAGCCGGCTGGGCGGCGAGGCGGTCCAGGACAGCCAGTGGGCGTTGTTCTGGTTGTTGTTGGCCACACTCCAGTTCTTCCTGGGAGTGTTCAACCTGCTGCCGTTGTTGCCACTGGACGGCGGCCACATCGCGGTGGCGCTGTACGAGCGGGTCCGGAACTGGCTGCGTCAGTTGCGCGGCCGGCCGGCCGGCGGTCCGGTGGACTACACGAAGCTCGCGCCGTTGACGCTGGTGGTGGTCTTCCTCGGTGGCGCCATGGTGCTGCTGAGTGTGACCGCGGATATCGTGAACCCGATACGGCTGAACGGTCAGTGACCCGGACGGGTGCCGACCGTGCGGCCGGACAGCCCATCGCAGGTGGAGGTGCAATGACCGCGGACGGTGTTCTGCTCGGAATGCCGGCTCTCCCGCCCCCCGTACTCGCGCCCCGACGCCCGACCCGACAGTTGATGGTCGGATCGGTCGGCGTCGGCAGCGAATACCCGATTTCCGTTCAGTCGATGACCACCACGTTGACCGCCGACGTCAACGCGACCCTCCAGCAGATCGCCGAGCTGACCGCGGCCGGCTGCGACATCGTGCGGGTGGCGTGCCCGTCCCAGGACGACGCCGACGCGCTGCCGGCGATCGCGCGCAAGTCCCAGATCCCCGTCATCGCCGACATCCACTTCCAGCCCAAGTACGTGTTCGCCGCGATCGAGGCCGGGTGTGCCGCGGTACGGGTGAATCCGGGCAACATCAAGAAGTTCGACGACAAGGTCAAGGAGATCGCGCAGGCCGCCAAGGACCACGGCACGCCGATCCGGATCGGCGTCAACGCCGGTTCGCTCGACCCGCGCCTGCTGGCCAAGCACGGCAAGGCGACGCCGGAGGCGCTGGTGGAGTCCGCGATCTGGGAGGCGGGCCTGTTCGCCGAGCACGACTTCCACGACATCAAGATCTCGGTCAAGCACAACGACCCGGTCGTGATGGTCCGTGCCTACGAACTGCTGGCCGAGCGGACCGACTACCCGCTGCACCTGGGCGTGACGGAGGCGGGTCCGGCGTTCCAGGGCACGATCAAGTCCGCCGTCGCGTTCGGGGCGCTGCTGCGCCAGGGCATCGGGGACACCATCCGGGTGTCGCTGTCCGCGCCGCCGGTGGAGGAGGTCAAGGTCGGCATCCAGATCCTCCAGTCGCTCAATCTCAAGCAGCGCAAGCTGGAGATCGTGTCGTGCCCGTCGTGCGGCCGGGCCCAGGTGGACGTCTACAAGCTGGCCGAGGAGGTCACCGCCGGCCTGGAAGGCATGGCGGTGCCGCTGCGGGTCGCGGTGATGGGCTGCGTGGTCAACGGGCCGGGTGAGGCGCGGGAGGCCGATCTCGGGGTGGCGTCGGGCAACGGCAAGGGCCAGATCTTCGTCCGGGGCAAGGTGATCAAGACCGTGCCGGAGCACCAGATCGTGGAGACCTTGATCGAGGAGGCCATGCGGATCGCCGACGAGATCGACAGCGAGTCGGCGGATCTGGCGGAGGGCGGACCCGTCGTCACCGTGGGCTGAATCGTTTCACGGTGTGCCGTTCGATACAGAGCACACCCGGCGTTGCGTCGGAAGGGTGTTTTCCTGATCGGTTGCGGCATACCGCAGCTCCCATCTGGCACGCTGGATAGGTGCTGAGGCTCGCTGGCGCCCGCCTGCTCAACGATCGCGACCTGTTCGCGGTCCGCTCGATCCTGGACGCCGACCCGGTCGCCTCCTGCATGGTGTCCGCGCGGGTCGAGGTGGCGGGGCTGGAGCCGTGGCGGCTGGGCGGCGAGATGTGGGGCGCCGACACCCGGCCACTGCGCGGCGGCCGGTTGGAGGGCCTGTGCTTCGCGGGGCCGAACCTGGTGCCGCTGCACGGCAACCAGTCCGCACTGCGCATCTTCGCCGACCGGGCGGCCCGGCGCGGCCGGATGTGCTCGTCGCTGGTCGGCCCGGCCGACCAGGTGCTGGGCCTGTGGGAGGAGCTGGCCACCGACTGGGGCCCGGCCAGGGAGGTTCGCGCCGACCAGCCGCTGATGGCGATGGGCACGATGCCGCTGGTGCCGGTCGACCCGCTGGTCCGGCCGGTGCGCCCGCACGAGCTCGACCGCTACCTGCCGGCGGCTGTCGCGATGTTCATCGAGGAGGTCGGCGTCGACCCGTGCGCCGACGACGGCGGCCACAGCTACCGCGCCCGGGTGGCCGAGCTGATCGGCGCCGGCCGCGCCTTCGCCCGGTTCGAGGCCGGCGAGGTGGTGTTCAAGGCGGAGATCGGCTCGATGTGCGCCAAGGTCGGCCAGATCCAGGGCGTGTGGGTGCATCCGGACCGCCGGGGTCACGGCCTGGCGACGCAGGGCACGGCGGCGGTGGTGGATCGGCTGGTGCGCGGCATGAACCGCAGCGCGAGCCTGTACGTCAACGCCTACAACACGCCGGCCCGCGCCGCGTACCGCCGGATCGGCTTCCGCCAGGTCGGCCGGTACGCGACGGTGCTGTTCTGACCTGCCGTTATCGTTAACCCATGGAGTCAAACGGCGCACCGGCGTCAGATCGGGCTTGGTACGACCGGATGGTCGCAAGCGGCGAGTTGATCCCCGCGGAACGCCCAACCGGCGAGCTGCTGTCGGACCCGCTGCCAGGCAAACCGGGCTTCAGCGCTTCCGACGAACTGCAGTGGCAGCGTGAGGACCGATTCGACCTGTGGTGACGTGACCGAGATCTGACGAGGCTGTGATGTGGTGCCGGCTACCCACCGCTTCATGGTTCGCGTCGTAGGGTGAACGCATGCCAGTTCGTACGTCGCTCAAGCCTGGTCAGCAGACGCCCCGCCGGTCGGTGCCGGCGTCGATCGCGCGTCCCGAGTATGTCGACAAGCCGAACCCGGCCCGGGACACCAGCGACGGCGTGCGCACGCCCGAGGTGATCGAGGCCATGCGGATCGCCGGGCGGCTGGCGGCTCGGGCGCTCGCGGTGGGCGGCGAGATGGTCCAGCCGGGCAACACGACCGACGATATCGACCGGGTCGTGCACGAGTTCCTCTGTGACCACGGCGCCTACCCGTCCACGTTGGGTTACAAGGGCTTCCCGAAGTCCTGCTGCACATCGCTGAACGAGGTGATCTGCCACGGCATCCCGGACTCGACGGTGATCCAGGACGGCGACATCTGCAACATCGACGTGACCGCCTACATCCACGGCGTGCACGGCGACACCAACGCCACGTACCTGGCCGGCGACGTCAGCGAGGAGGCCCGCCTGCTGGTCGAGCGCACCAGGGAGGCGACGGCGCGGTCGATCAAGGCGGTCAAGCCGGGCCGGCAGCTCAACGTGATCGGCCGGGTGATCGAGGCGTACGCGAAGCGGTTCGGCTACGGCGTCGTCCGTGACTTCACCGGACACGGCGTCGGGCCGTACTTCCACGGCACGCCGACCGTCCTGCACTACGACCAGCCGGCGGTAACCATGGAGATCAAGGCAGGAATGACGTTCACCATCGAGCCGATGATCACCCTGGGCACCATCGACTACGACGTGTGGGACGACGGCTGGACGGTCACCACGAAGGACCGCAAGCTGACCGCGCAGTTCGAGCACACCCTGGTGGTCACCGAGGACGGCGCGGAAATCCTGACACTGCCGTGACCGGCGGCGCGCTGCTGGTCGCCGGGACAACGTCCGACGCCGGCAAGAGCGTGCTGGTCACGGGGCTGTGCCGGTGGCTGGCACGGCAGGGCGTGCGGGTCGCGCCGTTCAAGGCGCAGAACATGTCCAACAACTCGGTCGTGTGCTCCGACGGCGGTGAGATCGGCCGCGCACAGGCGGCCCAGGCGGCGGCGTGCGGGCTGGCGCCGAGCGTGCGGTTCAACCCGGTGCTGCTCAAGCCCGGCGGTGACCGCACGTCGCAGGTCGTGGTGCTGGGCAAGGCGATCGGTCACGTGTCCGCACTGTCCTATCGGGACCGCAAGGCCGAGCTGATGCGGACGGTGCTGGACACCCTGGCGGACCTGCGGGCCGAGTTCGACGTGGTGATCTGCGAGGGCGCCGGCTCGCCGGCCGAGATCAACCTGCGCGACACCGATATCGCCAATCTCGGCCTGGCCACGGCCGCCGACCTGCCGGTGCTGGTCGTCGGCGACATCGATCGCGGTGGCGTGTTCGCGCACCTGTTCGGGACGCTGGCCCTGCTGAGCCCGGCCGATCAGCGGCGGATCGCCGGCTTCGTGATCAACAAGTTCCGTGGCGATCCGGCGCTGCTGGCACCCGGCCTGCGCGAGCTGACCGCGCTGACCGGCCGGCCGGTGTTCGGTGTGCTGCCGTGGCAGGAGAAGCTGTGGCTGGACGCCGAGGATTCGCTGTCGTATCCGGCCCACGGCGTCGTCGGGCGGCCGACGGCGCCCTGGGGTGAGCGGTGGCTGCGGGTCGGCGTCGTGCGGCTGCCCAGGATGTCCAACGCGACCGATGTCGAGGCGCTCGCCGTCGAACCCGGGGTCAGCGTATGCCTGGTGACGTCACCGGCGCAGTTGGCGGACGTGGATCTGGTGGTGCTGCCCGGTTCCAAGGCGACGGTCGGCGATCTGGCATGGCTGCGCGACACCGGGCTGGCCGACGCGGTCGTGGCGCACCACAAGAACGGCCGGCCGTTGGTCGGCATCTGCGGGGGTTTCCAGATGCTCGCCGGCACGGTGGTCGATCACGTCGAGTCCGGCACCGGCGCGGTGGCGGGGCTCGGCCTGCTGGACATGGACATCGAGTTCACGCTCGCCAAGACCCTGGCCAACCCGACCGGCACCGCGTTCGGCGCGCCCGCGACCGGCTACGAGATCCATCACGGCCGGGTCAGCCGGCGCGGCCCCGGCCTCCCGCCGCTGATCACCACGGACACCGGCGAAGGGGAGGGCGTGCTCGCCGGCCCGATCGCGGCGACGCACTGGCACGGCCTGCTGGAGACCGACGCCGTGCGCCGCGCGTTGCTCGGCTGGGCCGCCGAGTTGGCCGGCCGCACGGGTTTCCGCGTGGCACCCGCTACGTCGTTCGCGGAAACCCGTGCGGCGCAACTGGATCTGCTCGGCGACCTGGTCGCGGATCATCTCGACACGGCAGCCGTGCTGGACTTGCTGGCGGGCGGTGGATCGACGGATCGCCCGATCATTGGCCCGTTCGTGTGAACCATCGCCGGAGCGCCGAGTCGAGTTCGTTCGGGTCCGGGTTCGGCTCGTCGGACGCCCACGCGACGTAGCCGTCCGGCCGGACGAGCAGCGCGGTCGGTGCGGGACCGTCCGGTCGTGCCGTGACGACGTCCACCAGATCTGTTGCCAGACAAGCGTTTTCGGTCAGGTCGAGCAGTAGTGGCCGTCCGGTTCTCGCCAGTTCGGCTACGCGGACCGTGCCGTCAGCCGTGTGCAGGGTCAGGTCCGGGACGAACCGGCCGGCGAGTGGATGGTCGACGCCCATGTCGTAGCGGACGTCGGTGCCGGCGGTGAGATCGGCGAGCAGACGCACGACGTCCCGCTGGCGCAGCAGTTCGCCGAACAGCTCCCGCAGCCCGGTGACGTCGCTGCCGGGCGCGACCAGCGCCGTGGCCGCCTCGGCATACGTGACGATCCGGCGGGCCGCCGCCAGCCGTTCGGCCTGGTAGCTGTCCAGCAGGCCGGCCGGCGCTGTGCCGTTGATCGCGGCGCAGTTGATCGCAACGGCCAGTTTCCAGCCCAGGTTGACCGCGTCCTGGAGGCCGAGATTGAGGCCGGAACCGCCGGCGGCGAAGATGTGCGCGGCGTCGCCGGCCAGGAAGACCCGCCGGTCGGCGAACCGGTCCGCGACGCGGGTGTTGTTCTGGGACATCCGGCGCAGCACGTGCGGCCCGGCACCGGTGGGCGGACCGATCGGGACGTCGACGCCGAGCACGCGCCGGATGCTGGCACGCATTTCGTCCAGTGTCATCGGCTCGTCGGTCGGTGGCTGGTCCCATTCGATGGTGGCGATCATGGGTGCCTGGCCGGGCAGCGGCGCGTAGGTGAAGCCGCCGGTTTCGGTGCGGTGGCCCAGAAACGGCATGGCCGGGCCGTAACCGGGGACGAGCAGGCCGCCGGTCGTGGCATCGATGATGTCGGCGGGGATCGACACGTTGGCCTGGCGCAGCGTCCTGCGGTCGTAGGTGACGCCGGGAAAGCCGATGCCGCACTGCTTGCGGATCACGCTGTGCGCCCCGTCCGCGCCGACGACATACCGTGCCGCCAGCGAGTAGGCCCCGGCCGGCCCGACGACGTCCAGGGTGACCTCGTCGTCGTCCTGGGACAGGCCGACGACCTCGTGGCCGGACCGGATGTCGGCGCCGAGTTCGCGGGCGCGCGCCGCCAGGACCTCGACGACCCTGCGTTGCGGCACGGCCAGTACGTGCACCGGGCTGTCGTCGAGCAGGCTCAGGTCCAGCGGCAGCGCGGCGAAGATGAAGTAGCCGCGATTCTGTTGCGGCGCACCGGATCGGCCACCGAGCGGTTCGTACAGGCCACGATGGTCGAGCACGCGGATCACCTGACCCAGCAGGCCGTTGGCCTTCGGCTCGACGCTCGGCGCGGGCAGCGTTTCCAACACGATGGGCCGGACACCGGCCAGGCACAGCTCGCACGCGGTCATCAGCCCGGTCGGGCCGCCGCCCACGATGACGACATCGGCGGTCATTCGTTCCCCCTGATTCCGTCGTGCAGTTGGTCGAGGACGGCGCGCAGGCGCGGCAGCACCGGGCCCCGCGGACCGGTCAGCAGCCAGTGGCCGACGACGGCACCGGTGGCGGCGGTGACCACGGCCGCGGCCAGTCGCGGATAGAGATCCGTGGTGGGGTCGAGCCCGGTTCGTTCGGCGATGGCGCGCGACAGTTCCTCCTGCGCGGCCGCGCCTGCCTTCAGGATCTCGCCCTGGACGGCCGGTTCGCCCAGCACGCGGAGGATGCCGGTCGACCACGCCGTCGGTTCGTCGGTCTCGTGCGCTTCGTACTGGACGGTCACCGCGTGGGTCATCGCGGTCCAGATCGGCTCGTCGGCCGGCCGGGCGCGCAGTTCATCTGCGGTGCGTAGCGCGCGTTCGAGATGGCTGGCGGCGATCGCCTCCGCCTTGCTGGTGAAGTAGTTGCGGAACGTCCGCTCGGACACGTTGGCCTCGGCCGCGATATCGGCCAGCGACACGTCGTCCCAGCCGCGCTGGACGCACAGCCGGATCGCGGCCCGGCTCAGCGCGGCCCGGGTCTCCCGCTTCTTGCGCTCCCGCAGTCCCTCGTCGATCGTCATGGACGCCACGATAGCGAATCTTGCCGAAATTGCAAGATTTCCAGTTCGGCAAGATTTAGGGCTCGGTGTCCTGCCCGGTGATCAGCTCGTCCAGGTACTCGCCGGCCTCGCGGGTGGCCAGGTCCGGGTCGCCGGCGGCGATGGCGGCCAGCAGGCCGTCGTGTTCGATGGTCCAGCCCGGTTCGGTCTGGGACGACATGGCCGCGACGCTGGCCCGGACGACCTCGGTCATGCCCTGGTACAGCTCGGTGAGCAGGGCGTTGTGCGAGCAGCGCATCACGCCCAGGTGGAACCGCGTGTCGGCGTCGATGGCGGCGTTCCACCGGCGTTCGGTGACCGCCGCGTTCCGCGCGGCCAGCAGGTCCGTGAGTTCGGCCAGTTCGTCGTCGGTGCGGTGGGTCGCGGCCAGTCGGGCCCCCTCGACCTCCAGTGCCTTGCGCACCTGCAGCACCTCGCGCAGTTCGCTGCCACACATCCGCCGCAGCGCCCCGGAGATCTCGCTGGTCGCGCGCACGAACGTGCCGTCGCCCTGCCGCACCTCCAGCAGTCCGGCGTGGGACAGCGCGCGTACCGCCTCGCGCACCGTGTTGCGGCCGACCCCCAGCGCGCTCACCAGTTCCGGTTCGGCGGGGATGCGCTGGTCGACGGCCCAGTCACCGTTGCCGATGGCCTGCCGCATCTGCTCGATCACCTGGTCGACCAGACCGGTGCGTCGAGTGGTGGTCAACGGCACAGCACCATCCCTTCATCCGAACATCCTATGTCTGACATAGTAGCGGGCATGCGGACCGATCATCCCGTGGTGCCCGGCCAGCCGTCGACCGCTGAGCCGGCGACCCGGCGGGCCGACCGCGG
>WNGL01018418.1_pt1 | contig 13290 bp, 13 predicted proteins | sample 5400591 | NCBI WGS metagenome assembly WNGL01 (sample SAMN13153377, study PRJNA577476) | soil metagenome | isolation source: 80 cm soil or saprolite under Garry oak tree replicate 1 | place: USA:California | collected 2016-06-15
AGAGCCCGTGCCAGTAGCCACCAGCAGGTTGGGACGGTCTCCAAAGGCGGTCAGTAAAGCTTCCTCCTGATGAGTGTACAAGGGAAAGCGGTCAACAGGCACACCATGCTGCACCAATGCCGCCAGGCCTCTGGGAACGATATGTGCGTACATCTCCTCGAGTTCTATGAGCTTATGCGCTGTTGGAAAAGCGGGCGTTGCTTCGATAAACGGAGCCTGGGCGACCACACCCCGCTGGCGAAGAATCTCCCCGCGCTCTGCAAAGACAGCGGGGTGTGCGATCTTGTAAGCCGTCTCCAGATACTCAATCATCGACTCTTTAATATGTTCGAACGCCTCACTTGGTGTTAGATGCATAGGAAATCTCTCCCTGACGTAACCGCACGCGATCTCCACTCAAGAACAGTTTACTAGTGGGTCCCCTCTGTTAATTGCCCCCAGGTGGCTTCCCTCGTCCAATTGAGGTATTCAGGCCGTGTTTGCGCACGCGGGAGAAGCCATCGATTGACAGCAAGTCCGCCGATTGCTGCTGCTGAGGGCCGTGAGACGACTCCAACTTCTTCCTGCCCACACAGGCACTCACGCCAGTTTGGGACAGCGCCAATTCGGTCCTTGACCGAAGCCGTGTCCAGACGCATAAGGGTGCCCTTCTCGACGAAGGAGTTCCCGCATGAGCAGGAAAAGCGGTTGCGGAATATGAAAATGTCCCCATCCTGTGGTCTGCCCAATGCGCACAAATTCCACCGTTCCTGGCAACTTCAGACGGTTATACAGTGATGAACGACCAAGTGCTGAGGTAACGGTGATCAGGAGCAGTTGGGCATGCTTGCACTGCTGACTGATAATGCCGCTCCTGTGATTGTACTTTGTTGCAAAGGCGTCGCATACTTCTTGAGAGGCCATTAAGGCAGCCGTCACCTTTCCCCCCAGGAGAAACGAGTAGGGCGGGACTGCACCGACGATATGCGCGTCCATCACATTGACGAGCCGTTGTCGTCGGTCATCAGCATTCCACCCAATCCATATGTCACGTGCCTTCAAATTGAACACTGGATCGGTGAGAGCAAATAGACCGAGAAGCTTGCCGTTCGCTCGATCGCGCACGAGAAAACGCAATCGACGCCCATACCCGCGAGAGACGGGGACCGACCATAACAGCGTAGCAAGACGGAACAAGGCAGCGTCTTCAGTGTCAGAAACGACGAGAGAGATTTGGGGATCAATAGCATCGGGGATAACTTCGTGTCCATCGGCAAAGTGTGACAGGAGAGAGCGTCCATAACGAACAAGGAATTGTTGTTCACTCTCCCTATATGCTACCCGCTGCGCTGCGTGACGAGCACGAACAAGCTCCTTCGTATACATCCGATCCGGTTCGGCAGAAGATGGGTCAAGATCAATGAGAGCAAGATGGGCGAGCAGTTCGACACGGATATGTTCGCGCAACTCAGCGAGGCTACATTCCTCAACGAAATTGTACTCTTCACTCTGCGCCTCATCAAGAAGGACGTTCTTCGGCTGCGCTATCATGAATGAAAATCTCCGATCCTTTAAATCATTTTCTGCATTCTAGCAACTCTTCTTATCATTTGTCTACTCTGTAGTGATGGCTTTCGGCTGGTTGAGGCATTCTTGTCCTTCAGAAGACATCCAAGAGTCGTTTATAGAAGATGAGGGGCAAAATAAAATCTTTGAACTTGGGAGCATCGGTCGCTCCGCGAATGGCACAGGCGGCATCCCACAACCAGGTTTCCAGGGTTGAAATCGCAAGATGTTCATTGGAGTGGAGGGCAAGAGGTAATGTTGATTGGCCGTTTGCTGCAGTATCTGAAATACGATAGATCGCGCTATTCTTTCTTTTTGCCAAGGCGCATCTCCTATGCTGTTCTCATATCACAGTAGTGACGAGATCATTATACACGGAGCGGCAGTGCTGGGAAAGTACTGTTTTTACCTTATGATAAGTAAGGCACCATAAAGCATCGCCAACCCATGATATAATAGAGCCAGCATCATAGAGACATCTACAACACCACATCACAGACGAAAGGAGAAGTCCATGGCAGCAGAGCGTCGGCCAAAGACAATAAGCGTTGAAGAGTATTTTGAACTTGAAAAAAACAACCCCGAAATCTGCTATGAATACATCGATGGCTATGTATACATGATGGCAGGTGGAAGCTTCAACCACGACACCATCAAATCAAACATCCAGGGAATTCTTTGGACGCTTCTGCGTGGGAATAAATGCCGTGTCTACAGTTCGGATATGAATACCCAAATTTCTGAAACACGCTACTTCCACCCGGATGTAACCATCACTTGTGATCCACACGACCGAGAGACAGGCGATCTCTTAAAATCTCCTCGTGTCGTTTTTGAAGTCTTCTCCCCAACCACAGAGATGGCAGATAGAACCTGGAAACTGCAAAACTACCTGACTGTCCCGACTTTAGAGGAATATATCCTTGTCGATGCAAAGTCTCTCAAAATGGAGCTCTACCGCAGAGAGCAAAACAAGTGGGTCTACTACATGTTCGGACCCGATGACGAACTAGAACTCAGCAGTGTTGGCCTCCATTTTCCTGTGGCAGAAGCTTATATAAATGTAGAGTCTGAAAATGAAAACTCTCCTACAGAGACATGAAACTTATGGCCACTCCCTCTCCTCCCAACGGGCCTGCGGCCCGCCAGAAGAGGGAGGAGAGGACGTCAGTTCTCTTGCGACGAAACACCAGCGTAACGAACGCCAGGATGAACCCGACTACCGCGCCAAAAGCAGCTGCTAGCCATGTCGTTTCAAAGGATTGCACCACAGCCTGCTTGAACAAGGCGGTGATCTTATCGCCGAGCGCCTGCAAGCTGGCCCTCGCCTGCGCGCGAAACTGCGGCGGAGCATTATTCGCGTACTGCGCCAGGTTGACGGATTTCGCTTGCAGGTTGCTGGAATTGACGTTCGTGCTGGCTTGCTTCAGCCCGTTAATAATCAATGGGTGGAATTGCGCCGGGATGGTGGTGTCCTTCTGCACAACCTGTATAGCATTGTTGCTGGCTTGCGGTATGTTTGACTGAATCTGACCAACAAACACACTGATCAGGATCGCCACGCCCAGCACAAAACCCAGCTGGCGAAAGGTGTTGAAAACGTTGCCAGGCAACTATGTCAGATATTGACAAATGTAGATAGATAGGATATGCTCTCTGCATGAAGCTGAGTCAGTACGCGAAGAAAGCGGGCGTGAGCTACCGGACGGCGTTTCGGTGGTGGAAGGCCGGGCAGTTGAAAGGCTATCAAACGGCCTCCAAGACGATTATTATCACCGAAGAGGATCAGCAGCCACCAGTGGTGGGCCCTCCGATGGTGGCGATCTATGCCCGTGTGTCCTCGGCGGAACATCGCGCTAACCTGGAGCGGCAAGCTGAACGTCTTCTCGACTACTGCGCGGCCAAGGGCTATCAGGTCCACAAGGTCGTCAAGGACATCGCCTCCGGGCGCTTTGGCTTTCGCTATGTGCAGACGCTGCTACGGGGACAAGGACGTGCAATCGAGGTGGTCAATCTGGCGGAGAATAACCGCGAAGATCTGCTTGCTGACCTGGCAAGCATCGTGTACTCGTTCTGTGCCCGGCTCTATGGGCCACGACGGGCCAAACGCAAAACTGAGGCCATTGTTGAGCAGTTGAAGCAAGAGGCAGAAGGAGCCGAGTGATGCGGCTTGTAGAGCAACACATCATTAAACAAGGGGATCCCCGCTATGCCAAGCTGGACGAAGCAGCTTTCGCCTCGAAAAATCTGTGGAACGCGGCCAACTACCTCGTGCGCCAGTCCTTCATTTTTCAGGAGAAGTACCTCAACAATGTGGAGGTCTTCCACCAGATCAAATCCCATGAAGCCTACCAGGCCCTTCCGCGCAAAGTCAGTAATCAAGTCCTCATCCAACTTCACGATGCCTGGAAAGCCTTCTTTGAAGGGATGGCGGAGTTTCGGGAGCATCCCGACAAGTTCCTCGGTCGCCCGAAATTGCCCAAGTACAAGCACAAAACCGAAGGGCGCAACCTGCTCGTCTATGAGTTCAAAGCCGTCTCCAAACGCGCCTTGAAACGTGGGATAATCTCGCTGACGGGACTGGGCGATCTGGTGAAAACCCGCGTGACCCGCGATGCCCTCTATCAGGTTCGCATTATCCCCAAAGGAACCCATTACGTCCTTGAAGTCATCTATGAGCGCCCCGAAACCCAAGCCGCTGTAGCACCCGCGCTGTTTGCTGCCCTGGACCTTGGCGTCACCAACTTAGTCGCGATAACTTCAAACAAGCCGGGCTTTGTGCCCTTGCTGGTTAACGGTCGTGTGCTCAAGTCGATCAACCAGGGCTACAATAAGCAGCGAGAGCATTTGCAAAAGCAGCTGGCCAAGCAAGGTTGCTTGACCTCGCGCCGCATGAGAGCCATCACCGACAAACGCAACCGCCGCATCCAGCACCACTTACATGGGGCTTCCAGGGCCATCATTGACCGGTTGGTGGCTGAGGGCATTGGCACCCTCGTCATCGGCAAAAACGCCTTCTGGAAGCAAGAGGTGCAGATGGGCAAGCGCAACAATCAGGCGTTTGTCCAGATTCCTCATGCTCGCTTCATCGAGATGCTCCAGTACAAGGCGGCCCTGGTCGGGATAACGGTCATCATCACCGAAGAAAGCTACACCAGCAAAGCCAGCTTCTTAGACCGCGATGCCTTGCCGACCTACGACCCCAAGCGTACGGAGCAACCCCGCTTCAGTGGCAGACGCGACGGACGCTGGTATTACACGAGTGGCAAACGCGTTCTCCACTCCGATGTCAACGGCAGTTACAACATTGCCAGAAAAGTATTCTCGACAGCCTTTGATGGCCGAGAGATAGAGGCCCCCGCAGTTCGGCCTACCCGGCTTGCCGTGAAATGAAGGTCTATGTCCACCTTTGTCATAGGCTGGAGATACTGTTAAAGATGCCACTGCTCACACCCAGTTTGGCGCGCGGCACCTCCGACAGCGCGATATTCGGGAAGCTCTGAAAACACATGCCCATGCCAGCGCCAATGATCAGGCCGCGCCAGCTAGTATCCAGCACGCCGGCATCAACGTTGAGCGTGAAAAGCAGGAAAAAGCCGATGGCGAGCAAGGCCATACCCAGCGTACCAGAGATGCGCGGATTGATCCTGCGGCTGAACGCGCCCGAAAAGGCCGACACTACAAACGAGGCCAGTGGAATGGGAATGATCGCATAGGCTGCATGCAATTGATCGAAGCCCTGCACATAGATGAAGTACAACACCAGCACCAGGAACGCGCCCTGAATAGCAATACCAAACACGAAGGTGGCAACGCTGGCAGAGGTAAAGCTGCCAATTTTGAAGAGACTGAAATCGACGATTGGCTCTTTGACCCTGAGTTCCACGATGATGAACAGGATGAGCGAGACCAGCGCCCCGCCGAAGAGCGAGATGATCGCCGTCGAAGACCAGCCCCAATCGTTCCCCTGGATGATTGCCAGTGACAGGCAAAACATAGCCACGCTCAAGGTAATCACGCCCGGCACGTCAAGACGCCTGCCGTAGGCGCGAACTTTAGCCAGACCCCACCGCCACCCAGGGCGACCGGTAGAGTGCCGATTTATCGAGCACGTGGTCGCCCCTACCAGAGCACGAATCAGCCCGCCAGGCCCGTGTATAGTAGGGGCGGGGCTTGCCCCCGCCCTGGAAATTCGTTCTAAGTTCGCGCTTATGGGGGCGACCCTTGCGGTCACCCTGGCGTTCATCAGCGCCGCCGTATCGTATCACCATCCGCCTGTGGAGGCCACTGTTGCTGTGGTGGCTTTCCCCACTGCGGATCTGCCTGACTCCACTGTGATTGTGAGGGTATCTGCTGTTGCTGTGATGGCTGCGGCTGCGGTGGCTGTGGCTGACTCCGCGGTGCCTGTGGAGGTACCTGTCCCTGGCCCCATCCCTGCTGCGGTTGACCTTGCCCCCACGGTTGTTGCTGCGATTGCGGTGATGGAGGTTGTCCCCACTGTGGCTGCACTGGCACGTTAAATTGTCCTCGTGGCTGTTGACTCCAGGGATTTTGTGCAGGAACTCCTTGCGCAGCGACGGCAGCCGCTTGAGCGGCAGCAGCAGCCTCTGTAGCTTCTGCCAGAGCATGCGCAGCACGAGCTTTACGGTCATTGCGAATATGCCGCCATATATAGAGGGCAATTAAGATGACCAGTGCTCCAACGATGACCACATCCAGGCTATGGAAGATAGGGCTAAGCTTGCCCAGGTTATTCCCTAAGATCGTGCCGACATATGCCAGCAGCAGACACCAGGGGAACGAACCAAGGAACGAGTAGACGGCGAATTTTACAAACGGCATCTTTGAGATACCCGCCGGAAGTGAAATGTAGGTACGTACTACTGGCAAGAGGCGTGAGAAGAAGGCGGTCGCACTTCCCCAGCGTTGGAAGAAGCGATCAGCAAGGTCAGCATCATGCTGCGAGATCAAGACGTAGCGTCCATATTTGAGCATCAATGGACGGCCACCACTGTAACCGATGCCATAGGCAGCCGTTGAACCAATTAAACATCCCAGAGCGCCAGCCAGCGCAACCAGAACTAAACTGAGCAGAGGATTTACACCATGTAAAATCTTGCCGCTGGCAATCATCACTCCGGCCAGGGGCATCACCAACTCGCTTGGAAGCGGAATACAGCAACTTTCGATGGCCATAGCTATCAAAATACCTATCAGGCCAGTTGAGACATAGAGATTTGTGATTAGCGTTGTCAATGTTTCAGTTAGCTGATTTAACAAGAACCTGGCCTCCTTATTTTTACCCGGCATTGCGTTTCGCATAATACTAGCATATTTTGTGAAAAGGGGCTAGCCTGATAGTACAGAACGCGAGACCACCAAATCCTTACACATGAGTGAGCACGACAACGGCCAGGCATCCTGGGTGCCTGGCCGTTGTCGTGCTCACTCCCAGTTATTATTCCTCAACTTCATAATCCTCATACTGTTCATACTGAGAGGGTTCAAGCCGGGAAGAGCGCCTCCTCACAGGACCTTCGATCTGCTGCGCGAGTTGCTCGCGCAACGGATCATCCTCGTAGAGATAAGGAGCACGCCGTACCAGGGGATTTTTGAGGCTTCCGGTTATCCTCTCTGGATTGCGCAGCTGCTCCTCTATCCGAGGATGACGAGCTAGCTGACCTGTTCGGGTCTGAGGGCGAACAGGGCCAGTTTCGGGATACCTCTCCCGAAGTTGATCTGTTTGGGGTTCAGAAAACTGGCGAGGATTGCGAAATTGAGCAGGTCCTCTTTGCAGGGATTGACTCGTAGAGCTTCCATTATCTGTCTGCGACGAACGGCGACTGCTAGACTGTGGTGGAGTAGCGTCAACAATACGTTGTGATCGATTTTGACTCGTTGTTTGCCGTGGTGACTGTGGCAACTGGCGCGAGGGACGCTGCCCCGAAGAGCGAGCTGGTTGTTCCTCTAACGGCTGTGAAAGGCGAGTTGAAGTGCTTCTTCTCAGGTTCCCAGGAGTTGTAGGAAAGACATCTACACCTGGATCGTCCTTCTGCTGCGCCGCTTCCCGCATGGCAGCACGCAATGCTGCTGTATGATGCCGACTGCGGCGAGCATCTGGGCTTCCATAATTTCCAGGAGTCTGTGCAGCAGGCAGGCGGTGTGGAGTCGGATTTTTCCTACGGGCTACAGAACCATCCTGGAGATATTGCTCATCTACAGGAGAATAGATGGTTGCACGCTGCTGGAAAGCACGGTCCATAGCTGCCTGGCTTTGCCCGGCAGCAGGCAAGCGGTGAGGAGCAGGAAGCCTATAGCCTCTCTCCTCTGGATATTCTACCTGTTCCCTCTGTTCAATGTAGTACTCCTCAGACATCAGGTAGCCCTCAGCGTCATATACTTGCTCAGCGGGTTCCTCATACTCAAGCGATTGGGCAAGAGCCATTTCCTCTTCCAATTCAGCCTTGAGTTGTTCATCATGGCGGCGCGAGAGGTGGGAGAATAATAGCAGAGAGATGGGTATACTGATAAGTAAAGCTGCCAGGCCGCCTATCAAACCACCAAGAACCCACGAATTAAGTGTATTAGCAAACGAGAGGACCACTGCGGCCCCGATAATTAACACCAATGCCACAGCAGCTGCTCGCATAGTGAGTCCTTTCTTCTATGCTTCTGTTGTTGTTTCAATGGGGGAGACAAAAACACACTTTTCCCTATCCCTAACCTTAGAATTAGATTAGAATTCATGGTATGAGTATACCATGAATAAGCACGGACTACAAGAGGAAAAACGCAGATTGAAGCATTTTTCGTGTTTTGCATGAAAAATTAGGGGCACGATCAGGCGCGAGGAACGTATCGAGCCCCTATGACATTATCACTCAGAGGTCATGCAGAGGTTATGCAGCACGACTGGCAGAACCGAGACAAGGGCGAACAATCGCGACAACCTTGCCCTGCACTTGCCATTCCCGGTCCCACTCAGTTCTGGGAACATAGATGGGATTCAACTCAGAATTGGCCGGTTGGAGACGGACCTGGTCCTTCTCTTGAAAGAACCGTTTCAGGGTAGCACTACCGCTTAGACCTTCCTGCAGATGGACGGCAACAACAATGTCACCATTCTCACAGGTGCTCTGGCGTTTGATCACTACGTAGTCACCATCGCAGATATGGTCTTCGATCATTGAACGCCCCTTCACAATCAAGGCATAGCTACTCTCCGGGTCCTGATCGCGTCCCACATCAATCGTCTGCTCTGGCTCTTCGAATACCTCAAGTGGCTCACCAGCAGCAATACGCCCCTTCACAGGAATGCTCCAGGGCTGTTTCGTGAGCCTGATGCCACGACTTTTCTTCGGTTCACGAGAAATAAGCCCCTTTTTCTCCAACATCGTGAGATGATAATCAACATGGCCCGTGCTGGCGATATTCATCGCGTGCCCGATCTCACGGTTCGTCGGCGGCATCTGATTATCTCGTATATAATTGACAATAAACTCATACATTTTACGTTGGAATTCACCCATTTGTTCTTGAGGCATATGCTGTATTCCCTGCCTTTCTGAATATGCCCGGATTGTTCTGGCTGGACTACCTTTTTAGGAGTAGAACAGCTATTCAAAATAATCATACCATACTAGCAGAGGTGTTTCAAGCCTTTTGTTGAACGAATTTTCCGAAAATCTTTTCGTATATCATTTCCCTTGTATATCATTTCTCTTAGGACTTGGAATAACGAATATCTTTTGCTATACTCCTTGATAAGGACAGAAAAAATACGATGAACTGTGTTGCGGATATTGGCATCAGGCATGTGGATAAGGCAAGTAGGGCTAGCGATTTGCGCCAAGCCCTCGGATAGATGTACAATAGAAGCGTCAAAGACTCGACGGACGGCCCTGGTTATGAAAGAGGAGTCAAATATATGGTTGAAATGACAGTTGAAAGTGTGCGCATTAATCTAGCCACACAGCAACGAGTAGTCATTTTGAAAGCCACCAAGCAGGAACGCTACCTATTTATCTGGATAGCACATGCTGAGGCATACGCAATTGCTGTTGAACTTCAAGGAACGACTACTCCTCGGCCAATTACACATGATCTGCTCAAGAACGTGATCACCGAGCTTGGGGCAAAAATCGTGAATATTGTGATTTCTGATTTGATAGACGACATCTTTTATGCACGTATCATCTTAGATGTTGCAGGCAGGCATGTCGAGCTTGATTCCCGTCCCAGCGACGCCATCGCCCTTGCTGTCCGCGCAAAGACACCGATCCTGGTGGAGGAGAGCGTCCTGGAACGTGCTGGAGTAACCCCGGAAATCGAAGAGCAGACATCAGCGAAACCTGAGCAGCGAAGAGAGAGGGACTTACCATCAGACGCCGATAGCCTGAAGGCTTATCGCGACTTTATCAACAGTCTCGATGCCCTGGACGAGTTTGGCAAAGACTAGCCCTTGCCCTAACGTGAGTGCAACAGCGCTTTCAAGAAGCGTACCAGGATACGTGAAAGCAGCCCATACACGAGGATAGCTAGCAAGGTATAAAGCTCGACATCGGGATGAATTGGTAAGACGACCAGCTCAAAGAGCAGGCGCAAGGGGAGGACAAACACACCGCTGATCGTATAAATGGTGCTAACCCACAGGGTATCGGCAGGTACTCCAACAAATTTTAGCACGAAACGCACCAGCAACAGGAGCTGTACGATCACCAGGAAAAAACCGACCAGCAGCGGGAATGAGCTACGTTGAGGTTGAACCCGGCTGGCTCGATCAGAGTGAGCAGGCCCCACCGCATTCCCCGGCCGGACAGGTACTGCACCGCCAGGAGGGCGACTTTTCCCACTCAATGGAGGAGCTGGTGGGAGATACGGATAGACAGGTGCCTCCGGTCGCTGATGAAAAGGCAGATCACCCTGCTGCGGGAAAGGCCGTTCCTGTGGTTGTGGCGCAGGAATCATCCCATTAGTCTTGGGTGATGCACCAGGTGTCATCGGTATAGTCGATGAGAGAGGAGAGAGGATGACAGGCATCATCGGCTCTGTTGGTGCACTATTATCGTCGTACTCGCCTATTTCGTCTATCTCCCCAAAATCATCTTGAGGTTGCTGTCCTCTGTTCATGGCAAAATGGTCTCCGGCCTCTCTGCTCTCTATAGAATGATGACGAATTCTTTCCGCCCACATCAAACAATCTACATCTGGTAGCGGCCCAGCACATCCTCATAGGTCTCACGCCGTTCCATGACCTGTATGTTTTGCTCGTCAACCAGTAATAGGGCAGGCCTCGGTACAAGGTTATAGTTGCTCGCCATTGGGAGACAATATGCCCCGGCAGTTGGTAATGCCAGCAACTCCCCCTCGTGCATATGTGGCAACATCACACTTTCAATGAGCATATCACCCGACTCACAGTAGCGTCCAGAAACACAAACATTTTCCTCAAGTGGTACCAGAGCACGCTCCACAGCCAGGGCGGTATATTGAGCACCATACAGCGCCGGACGGATGTTATCAGCCATCCCACCATCGACGAACAAATAGGTAATTCCTCCAGGAGTTGGCTTCCGCGCCCCAATCCGATAAACAGCCACACCAGCACGAGCAATAATCGAGCGTCCCGGTTCAATAACAAGCGTTGGTGCTACTGTCGGGCCAGGTTCTGGTGTTACTGTCGGGCCGGGTCCTGGTGCCATTGTAGGACCGGATCCTGGTGCCACTGTATGGCCGGGTCCTTCTGCCACTGTCGGGGAGCGATGATGCACATTAACAACATCCTCCGGCCCGACCGTAGGGGCCGATTGATCGCCGCGCTTCATCATCCCCCGGATGCGCGCCACCGCCGATTTATCGGCCAGTCGTTGTCCGATTCTTTTGTCAACATCCATCATTGCCCCCGCCTGAACCTTCTCCATAGTAACTTGTAGAGCCAGTGCCAGCACCTCTACACCAGGAGTAGAAGAATTATCCGGCGTATCAATCGCCCAGCCGCCACCAGGACTGATCTCCTCCGGCCACCAGCCCGTCTCCTGGTACACCTCGTAAGCAAGCGCAAGCAGGCGCTCCAGACTCTCCTGGTACGGCCGGGCCTCTCGCAACATGGTTCCTGTATGAGCATGAAGTCCCAACAAGCGCAACTGGCCTTCGCTCAGAATCCTTAGTATAGCCGCTTTCGCCTCACCATTGATCAATGGGAATCCAAACTTGGAAGCGGCATGTCCTGTTTGCAGATAGCGATGGGTATCAGTGCTGACATCGGGAGCAACTCGTAGCAGCACACCTGGTTTCTGAGCGGTCTCGCGTGCAATCCGTGTCAGCCGCCCCAACTCACTCCAATTATCCAGCACAATACGTCCTACACCCAATTTCAGAGCCAACCGCAGCTCATCCTCCGACTTATTATTACCATGGAACGATACGCGCTCCATCGGGAAATCCGCACGTTGCGCAACCAGCAACTCGCCACCCGACACGACATCCAATCCCATTCCCTGCTCGGCTATCAACCGTGCTATTAGCGGCGAAAGGTAAGCTTTGGAGGCATAAAGCATTCGGACTGCCGATGCATGATAATGTGTACGGAATGCTTCCCAATAGCTCTTACATGCATTGATAATCGTCGCTTTATCGAAGATATAAAGAGGTGTACCATACTGCTGTGCAAGGTCAGGTACGGCATGATTGGCTATATGAAGGACGCCTCCGGGAGAGATGGTGGCTGTGTCGGGGAGGAGATGGAATTGTGTGTGCATATGAAAATCCTTTAGACGTATAGGTCAGGCGAGCTATTGATACATTATGTTACAATAATGCCACGGATTGTAGTGAAAACAGGAGAAATTCGGGAATCATGACACAACTCGACAATCGTTTACAGGAGCAGGCAACCTCAAAAACAGGGCGTACACCACGGTTGCGCTTTGCTCCAAGTCCTACGGGATTTCAGCATCTTGGCGGATTCCGCACCGCCCTTTTTAGCTGGCTCTACGCACGCCATACAGGAGGAAGCTTTATTCTCCGCATTGAGGATACAGACCTGGCTCGCACAGTAGAAGGCTCGGTTGAATTTCTGATCGAGGGCCTGACCTGGCTTGGTATAGATATCGATGAGGGGCCTGGTATTGGTGGTCCGTATGGTCCTTATTATCAGACACAGCGCCAGGCTTTGTACCAGCAGTATGCTCACCAACTGCTTGCATCAGGCCATGCCTACCGTTGCTACTGCACACCTCAGCGACTCGACGAGATGCGCAAAGCTCTGATGGCACAGAAGCTGCCTCCACGCTATGATCGACGTTGCCGCTACCTTACTGATGAGGAGCGTGCTGCAAATGATGCCGCTGGACTTAAATGGGTGGTGCGCCTGGCTACGCCACTTGAAGGCGAGACGATTGTCCATGACCAGCTTCATGGAGATATTACCTTCAAGAATGCCGACCTTGACGACACAGTTCTCCTCAAGTCGGATGGCCTGCCCACCTATCACCTTGGACATATTGTTGACGATCACCTGATGGGGATCACCCATGTCCTCAGGGGTGATGAATGGATTCCCAGCGCACCATATCACGTCCACATCTACAAAGCGTTAGGGTGGGAAATACCGCTGCTGTACCATGTCCCAAATGTGCTGGGCAAAGATAAGAAGAAACTCAGCAAGCGTCATAACGCACCGGCATGGACAGAGCTAAAGAAAGAGGGCTTCTTGCCGGAAGCCGTATTCAACTTCCTGGCCCTGAT
>WNGL01006977.1_pt1 | contig 13286 bp, 11 predicted proteins | sample 5400591 | NCBI WGS metagenome assembly WNGL01 (sample SAMN13153377, study PRJNA577476) | soil metagenome | isolation source: 80 cm soil or saprolite under Garry oak tree replicate 1 | place: USA:California | collected 2016-06-15
TGTGCGCGGTCCAACGTCTCATCCGAACCCGTCAATATGCGCCACCACCTCCGAAAACCACCCGCGCTCTGCGCATACTCAAAATATGCCTTGACCACGATCCGGTCCACGCAGTCGTAATGTCCCTCCAGCAGTTCCTCGTGATAGCTCGTGAAGTCGTCGATAACGCTCATGCACGATTGAAGGACTTGTCGGAGTCATTCCAGGTCCCTCCTCAAAGCCGGAATGAAGTTGGGCGAGGATTTCAACGCTGAATGCTGATCGCTAGCTGATGGCTGACGGCTGAAAGCTGATCGCGCTTTTTCGCAGACTGCGCTGGAATCAAGTCTGCCCGCAGGGCCACTTTTTCGCAGCGCAGTCTGCGAAAAAGCCTAGGACCTTACGGGAAACAAATGATGGAAGTCGGACAATAGGTAAAGTGGCAGCTAAACCGGAGTGGGACGCTGGCAAAAATCTTGGAGTTGAATTTACGAACGATTCCTCTCCACGCTTCCTTACCCCAGCGGCACGAAATGGCGCCGGTCCGGAAATATGCGGATGAACATCATGTGAAATGGCGTACTGCGGAAGATCGGGAAGGAACCCGGCGAGGGATGCATCAGTTTAAATCCCGGCCCTGCCACTACGAGCAAGTCGATACGTGCGAACGATGCATATAAGCGGATTTGCATGTAAAATTGCGCCGCCCATAACTCACGGAAATTCGATATGACATCGCCTGGGAATATGTTTTCGGTTCCATTACCACACACGCACGCGGACGCTGAATTCAGGTAACCAATCGAAGATGCCTACAGTCTACGAGGGGAGTCTACGCGCTGCGATTGGGAACATCGTTCACTTCGGGGACACTGACGTTTTGCCGTTCCCCCTCGAACAACAGTGGTTCGCTGGCGATGAAGATGCCGTCGTTAAACTGCTTCAAAGCATCGATGACGACTGCGACGAATACGTTGCTGATTATCCCGTCACATTTGTGAAAAGCTTGACCGGGGTCGGATACAACGGGTTCCGTGCCGTCACTCAGATCGACCCGATTTGGAATGCCTACTTGCTCGCCCTAGTCATCGAAATTGCCCCGGACTTGGAACGGGCGCGCATTCCCATAGATCGATAAATCGTGTTCTCGTATCGCTATGCTCCAGACGCTGAAACTGGGAGCGTAGGTAAAATAAGCGGCAGGCAGGGGTCTTAGGAAGACAGTCAGAGTTGCGGTTTTATGTAAACCTGCCACTGGCCGCAGGCCCGGGCGCGCGGGAAGCAGGGGGTTGCAGTGGAGGGGGGCCTGACGAGACGTGGCACCGAGGGCCGGGCAATGTCCCAGTCTAGGTTATGTCAACTCTCCGCTGCGCTGGCACAGCAAAGCCTTTCCACTGATGCGTGGCTCCACGCCGGCCGCCATGCCGACCGGAGTCAATGGCTTCCCGCAGAGGTTGCAAACTCTGCTGCCTTCCGCCACCTGTTGCCACAAGAGCTGCAAAACATGGTGGGGAACTCTATCATTCGCACGGCTCAAAACTCAAAACTCTGAATGCTATATTGGGCGGATGTCTGGATGTCGTCGGATCATCCCGTTTGCAGCGCTCCTGATTTGCGTGTGTGGCAGCGCTTACGCGCAGACACAGTTCATGACACGGTATGACTTTTATATCTCGATTGCCGGCCTGGCATCAGAAGACCCACGGTTCAGTTGGGATGGGCGTGTCGGCGGGGATATGGATCTGGTGGACTACGTCACTGGCCGAACGTCGTTCTTTGCGGAATACGATGTCGTCATGGGCAACCAGCTTCGGCCTTTCGACCCGAATCAGGGGAACTACACGTTTGAAGGTGCGACATCGATCCGCGCTGGCGGCACCGAGATCGCGGGAGTCTTCCACCATTATTCCCGGCACCTAAGCGACAGACTGAAAACCGAAGCCGTTTCCGTCAACGTTGTTGGCGGCCGTCTCCTGCGTCGGTTTACGACGGGGAAGGTTGGCATCGACGCGCGCGCAGATATCGGGAAAGTCGTGCAGCGCTCATTCCTCGACTACACCTGGAGAACGCAATTGAACGCAACAGCGCGGCGGCCAATCACGCCCCTGGTCGGCTGGTTTGCCAGCGCTTCGATGGAAACCTATCGGGTCGATCGGACGGTGGCGCTTCGTGGCGCACAAACGAGCGGCCGAATCGAAAGCGGTATCCATCTTAATGGTCAGCGAGGAAGCCTCGAGCTTTTCGGCGGCTGGGAACATCTGATGGATGCCTACCCTGTGGAACGCATCGGCAGAAGCTGGGCGTTTGCAGGTTTTCGGCTCGTTGGAAACTGAAAGAGCCGATTGAAATGGCTTTGCCGAGCGACTACACTCCGCTCTTTCGGACGCGAAGTGGATTTGTGATCATGCGGTTGGGCCTGATTCTCATTGCCTTCTTTGTTTTGGCGGGGCCGTGCTTCGGTCAGGACATTCTGCTGCTTGAAACTGCGGAACAGCTGGAACCTCAGGGCCCATCCCCGGATCATCCCTCGCTAGCGCCCGATCCTTCAGCCGACGCCGACCGCACTCTGACCACCCGCGAAAAAGGATTCGATATCGAGGGCTGGAGACGGCTCATACCCGATCTTCTTTCGGAACAGAAACAGATGTGGCTGTTCCCGATCAAGGCTGCGAAAGGAGATCACGTCAGACCGGCTCTCGGTCTGACGGGACTCACAGTGGGACTCGTCGCTTTGGACGGATACAGCGCGCGATATTTCCAACAGCGCCGAACAACGACCTACGACGGGTTCAACAAGATTTTCACCGGAAAGAACACCGGCAATGCCACGATCTTCGTGCCGCTGGCACTGTACGGCATTGGGCTGGCGCGACGGGATATCTATGCGCAACGAACGTTTCTTCTGGCTGGCCAGACCGTTCTGACCTCGGAGATCCTCACATCGGTGATGAAAGACATCACGCGGCGCAACAATCCCGCCATGATTCCTCCGGGTGGCGATTTTCAGGACACCTGGTTCAAGAAGAAGTCAAAGGCCTATATCGCGGGCACGGGAAGCTTCCCCTCCGGCCATACGATCGCTGCATTCTCCGTCGCTACGGTGTATGCCGATCGATACCCTGGCCCCTGGAATCGAGCGCTCGCATACGGCCTGGCGGGCGTGGTGGGATTCTCACGGGCATCTTTGGAATCTCACTACGTTTCTGAAGTGGTTCTGGGAGCGGCGCTGGGTTACATCATCGGCCACCACGGCGTGCTTCAAAAAAAATGACCCGCCGTGTTGGCTATCGGCCCAGAGGGTGCGAGAGATTGAGGGCGGCCGCAATCCGGTAACTGTAGTCCCACGATCCATCGATGCGATATAACCGTACGCTGGAAACCAGATACGCATCGCGCGTCAGCATGAAGCGCCGGGACAGCGACGCCTCATCGTAGCTTCGGGAACTGTGAATGGTTCCATCGGACGCAAGCGCCCCGTAGTTGGGATCCCCTTCCCACTTGATGAAATTCCTGCCCCGATGCCAATTCAGATAGGCGGCACGCCAATCCTTCCGCTCGTAATTCAGTTCCATAAGGCTGCCGCTACCATTGATCCGGTCGGGGCGTAAATGGTCCGCGCGATCGGGATTGTGTTTGGAAAACAATTGCAGAACCTGAGCGCGCGCGCCTCCTCCCATGAAGTCGGTTTCGAACGCGACTCCCGAGCCTCCCGCAATGCTGTCACCGACCGCTCCGACACTGTAGAGCTGCCCGCCTTCATGCACAATGTGCGACTGCCCCAAAGCCACTAGGCGGCGCGTGGTTCCCGCGAGCGTAAACCGAACGTTGGTGCCCGTGTCCAGCCGCTCGCGGTGTGCGGGGGTGTTGAGTTGCTGCCATGCAACCCATACGTCATTCTTCCAGCGCGCGCCTGCGCCCAGCCACTGCAGGCCGGCCTCATAGGGGCGGCTCATCGATAACGTGTCCAGTTGCAGCGGCGGGGCCAGGCCGTGAGGACCAGATTCATCCGGCCACAGGCCTTCGGAGGCTTCGCGTCCGAGCTGGCCGCTCCGCAGTGTGCCCATGACGAGAGTGCCGGCTGGACCGTCCACTTCGAGCGATATGACCGGCCAGATTTTTCGGAATGCCTTGTCATCTCCGGCAAAGCTGTTGGTCTCCAGTCCCAGGAAGAACCGCGCGCAATCGGAGACCCGGAAACGCGCATTCAGTCGCAGCTGACCGCCCAATAGAGTTGCGCCTTCTCGATACGGATCGGCCAGAAACTCCGTGTTGTCGCCGTAGAGAAATGTTCGCAGCTGGAGAACGGTCCGACCTTCGGCATTCTGGTCCGACGAAGTGGTGTTCTGGGCGAAGACTCCGGTAGCAAGCCCCATCGCCACTGGGAACCACGCCCACCACGCATTTTTGTGCATGCCGCACCGCCTCTCAGAACCTTCAACTTGTCGCGCCCCTGCGCGGACCGGCCAGACATACTACACGCGGCCAGATTGAAAGTGGCACCGATCATATATTAGAGGATCAGTTCCCCAACATGGACCAGACTCCGACGAAGCTGTCAGTCTGAGTCCATACAATACATTCAGTATGGACGCAAATGAGGAGCCCGGTCAGTATGGACGCAAATGAGGAGCCCGGTATTCATGCATCTGACAGATGGTCGGACACATTACCACCTCATTTATGGTACGCGACATCATGAGGGTCTTCGCGTCTTTCGGGAGGTGGAACGTGCGGCACTATTGAGACAGCAGGAGGTGAGGAGTCTGGCGCAGCAGCGAAAACGTATCGAGAAGACCGGCCAGTTTGAGCTTTATTCCGCGGACAACCATAGCGGATACCTGTCGAAGTTGCGAAGTCGCTACCACTCGAGCCAACAGCGTCTGGTTAGAATGTTGACGCAGGAAGTCGCCCCACATGCAAAGACAAAGCCGCTCTCACGTCGACTGACACGAACTGTACCCTACTGGGCAACAATATTTGCGGGTGAGGCTCCCGAGAGTGAAGCTCGACACGTAGTGTCCAGAAGCGTCTTTTTCCTACGCTTCCTTGTACGTGAGCTTAGACACATTCTGTGCTTGTTTTTCCTATCGGATGAGTGGATGTTGCCAAGCTTTGCAGATAAACTCTTCCCACTTCCACTCCAAAAGGAGGAACGCATGACTCGCACGCGTTTGGCTTTGGTTCTGACCATCGCTCTGGTCGCAATCGAATTGGCCGCGGCTGGATATCAGTCTTCAGTTATTGTGAATCGGGTCGGGTACTTTCCGTCTCGGGATAACTGGGAGCGTCGAAAACCCGCAGATGTTGGCATGGACGGGGCCAAGTTGAACGACGCCATCGAGTTTATGAAGGCCCACGAAACCACGACGCCGGCTCGAGATTTTTCCGACCAGGAAATCATTTTTGGGAAGCTTCTCGGGTCGATCCCCACGGAGCGAGGGGCCACGAATGGCTTGATCATTCGTCACGGCTACATCGTCGCAGAGTTCGGCGACACGCTGCGGCCCGATCCGACTTACAGTGTGGCGAAGAGCATGCTGTCGACTGTGGCAGGCATCGCGCTGGACCGCGGTCTAATTCCAAACCTCGACGATCCTGTTGCGAATGGGATTAAGGATGGCGGCTACGATTCGCCGCACAACCGGCTCGTCACCTGGCGGAACCACCTTCAGCAGGAGTCGGAATGGGAAGGTGAGATGTGGGGGAAGAACGGCAACTTTCTCGGAACGGAGGGTTTCGGCCGAGGCCAAATGAAGCCGCGAGCCATCCAGTCGCCCGGTGCGTTCTACGAATACAACGACGTCCGCATCAACCGCTTTGCAATGTCGCTGTTGAGATTGTTCAAGAAACCGATTCCTGACGTCTTCCGCGACGAAGTGATGAATCCGATTGGCGCCTCGACGACGTGGAAGTGGGTGCCGTACACCAATGCCTATGTGGACATCGACGGCAAGCGGATGGCGTCGGTCAGCGGTGGCACGCGTTGGGGCGGCGGCATGTGGATCAACAGCTACGACATGGCCCGGTTTGGTTTGCTCTGGTTGAGGGGTGGCAAGTGGGGCGATCGTCAGATTGTCTCGCCATCGTATGTGAAGATGGCGACGACGCCGAGCGCCCACGGTCCCGACTACGGCTTCTTGTGGTGGCTCAACACGAAGCAGCGACAATGGCCTGGGTCCCCGCCGACCGCATACTTCGCCCTGGGCAACGGCGGCAACATTATCTTCATCGATCCCAGCCACGACCTCGTAGTGGTCTGGCGATGGAGCGCCCAATCGAGCGAGGGCTTCCGCCGAGTGGTCGACGCAATCACGAGCTGAGGGCAACAGTTTGCATAATGTGACAAACCAACTCCGAGGAGATCCGCTATGCGCCTACTTGTAATTGTTGTGCTATTGCTGTCGATCGCCGCCTTCGCCTTCGCGCAGTCTACCCGCCGCCAGGGCGTTCGGTATTTGAATCCTCCAACTCTGTCGATGCCGGCCGGCTACACCCACGTCGTCGAAGTCAACAGCGGCCGGACGGTCTACATCGCGGGCCAAATTGCGCTCGACAAATCCGGCAATGTGGTGGGCAAAGGTAATTTCGCGGTTCAAACGACTCAGGTCTTCGAGAACCTGAAGCTCGCCCTTGCCGCCGCCGGCGCGACGTTCGACAACGTGGTGAAGATCAACACGTACGTCACCGACATGTCTCAGGTACAGACACTCCGAGACATTCGCGCCAAGTATTACGGCAAGAATGCCCCGGCAAGCACTCTGGTACAGATCGGAAAACTCGCGCGCGAAGAGTTCATGATCGAAATCGAAGCGATCGCCGTTGTGCCGGAATAGTCGAAGGACTGTAGGCTGAGAGAGCGTGAACACATTCGACGCCGCTATTTCGAAAGCCGCGAAATCTCTCGAGTCCGTGGCGCAACTCAACGCACGATACCGCGCCGGCGAGGTCCACGCCTACGTGCCCGAAGCGCTGCGTGACAGCGAGCGCGCGCTCGAGGAGTTGGTTGAACAGCACCTGGCAGCCTCGCATGCAGCGCTGGAGGGGGCCTCAGGCAGTCTGTTCTTCTCACTGCCGGTGGCTTTCGATCCAGCCGAGTCCGTCGGACCGTATCTCGCCGTCATCGACCGCGACGCCGCAGGCCGGCCATACCGTTTCCTGGACATGGGCGCCCTCATTGCCACCAACGCCTTCGGCGAGAACGATCCGCGAGTGGTCCGGGCTGTTCTCGAATCTCTGCCATCCATCTCGTCGCGATACGCACATTCCGAATATCAGACCGTCTTGTCCCTCCGCTTCAAGGCTGAGCTGAACCGCATCGCCCCGGCCGGTACACCGCGCCACTTCATCGTCAACACAGGCGCCGAGGCGGTCGAAAACGCGATCAAGTCCGTCCTCATGAATCGAGTCATGACCTCACAAGACGGTGATGGAGGTTTCATCGTGTCCTTCGAGGGAGCCTTTCACGGCCGCACCCTCGGCAGCCTGGCGGTCACGCATCGAAAGAAAGCGCGATTGGGCTTCCCGACGTTCGACTGGCCGCACATTCCCTTTCCGGTCGAGGAAGCCGCTTCGCCCAGGGAGACGGCGCGTCGCGAGGAGCGCAGCTTGAAGCAGCTTTGGGATCTTCTGGTGTCCGGCCGGCTGCCGCGCGCGGAAAAGAGCAAGGACACTTACCGGCGCGAGATGGACGCCATCGACGAGTTCCTGTCACAGAAGGACCCGGACATGAACACACTGAACGTCTTCGTTGAGGCGCAACGTGCGATCCTGAGTCCCGACGTCGTCCGGCGGTCGCGGCGCGTTGCCGCCGTGCTGGTCGAGCCGATTCAGGGCGAAGGAGGCGTCCGTCTGGCGAGCGCGCGCTTCATGCGCAAGTTGCGTCTTCTGACGCGTATCTACGATGTGCCGCTCATTTTCGACGAGGTGCAGACCGGCTGGGGCATGACCGGCCGGCTGTGGGCGCACGAGATGTTCGATCTCCCGTGCCCTCCGGACGTCGTCACCTGGGCCAAGAAGGCCCAGAACGGAGTCCTTTTTGTGAGCGAGGAACTGGCCACGTTTTTCCAGGAGGAAAAGAAGTTCAATACGACGTGGGAGGGTGACTCGGTCGGAATGGTGCGGCTACTCGCTCTGCTCGACAAGCTGGACCTCGATCAGGTGCGGCGCACAGGAGAGCAGGCGAGAACCGGGCTCGAAGCGCTGGCCAGACAGTACCGCGAGATCCTGAAGAACGTGCGCGGAGCGGGGGTCATGCTGGGCTTCGATGTGATGCGCGCAGATTGGCGCGACGCCTTGCGCGAACGCGCTTTCCGGCGTGGCCTCGTGCTCTTGCCTGCAGGCGACCGGGCTCTGCGTTTCTATCCCCGTTACGACACGGAACCGTCCGCCATCGACGAGGCCTTATCGATCCTCCGCCTGGCGATCGAGGACCTCCTGGACGGGCGCCTGGCGTCAGCAACCACCATGGTTCTGGAGACCCGCGTCGGCACGCTGGCCATCCCGCTCGACACGGTCGAGATCGTGGATCTCACGCCCGAGTTTGAGACACACAAGCTTCAGATCCGGACCATCGAGCAGGAGCGCTACGGCACGTTGGCGCAGTACCCGCCAGACGTCCTCCGGGCCGAACGACGGCCCCTGCTGCAGTTCCCACTCGAGACACTGGAAGCGACGGCCTCGAGCCCCGGCGCCATTGGAATCGCCCTGCGCGACCGCGTCTCGGCACGGTTGGTGGGCTACACCCTCGGCAGCGCGCTTGAAAACCATGATGAAGAGGGCGTCGCGTCCGATCCCCATTTCGGCGAGAACAACACGTTCTATTTGCACGCGATGGCCACGCTGCCCAGCGTGCAGAACTTCGTCGAACTGGAGAACCATCTACTGGAGTTGTTGAGGACGCGTGCGATCGCAGCAGGGTTCGGGTTCCTGTCCACGCTCATCGAAGACCGGCTGCGAGACACAGGTCCGGCGTGGTTGCACGGTGCGGAAGTTCTGTTACGGATCGAGAACTACCTGGGCAGTGGCAGTTGTTTCGCGTACCTTCAAGCGGCGCTGCAGTCCACCAGCGCGGCAAATGAATGATTGACGCGCGGCGTTGTTCCGCGATAATTTCGGACGCCAAATCCCAATCCGCGAGCTGTGACGCCGACCAGACAGGCTTCATGACGCGTCGCTGACGAAAATGCGAGGAGGTATGAAGAAAACCTTGATCATCGCACTTGCAGTGGCCGGTCTTTGGCCTGTTGTGGCGGCACGCGCGCAAGAAGCGAAGACAACGCTCGATGCCGCCGCGACGGCTCTTGGCGCCACAAGCCTCAAGTCGATCGAGTTCTCCGGAAGGGGATCCGATTACATGTTTGGCCAGGCCTATGACGGAAACCACGCCTGGCCGCGCTTCAACGTGCCCAGCTACACGATGACGATCGACTACACGACTCCGGCGATGCGGGACGATCGGCGGCGCCAGCAGGCCGAAAATCCGCCGCTCGGCGGCGGCTTTCAGCCGCTCGTTGGTGAACTGCGGCAGATTTGGGTTCTGAGCGGCAAGTATGCATGGGACATTGCCGGCCAGGACGCAGTGCCAGCAGCGGCCGAACGCGACATGCGAACGGCGGTTGACGGACGGCTGGCGCAAATCTGGCTGACTCCGCACGGTTTCATCAAGGCGGCCATCGCCAACGGCGCAACCGCAAGAACCGAGACTGTGCGTGGCGCGAAGAAAACGGTGATCTCCTTTGTTGCTCCGAATAAGGCAAAGTTCGAAGGTTTGTTGAACGAGCAGAACCTCGTCGAACGGATCGAAACGTGGTTGGACAATCCGGTCCTGGGCGACATCACGTTCGAAGCCGTCTTCAAAGACTATCGAGACTTCGGCGGCGTGAAATTCCCGACCCGCATTCTGCAGCGAGAGGGCGGATATCCGGTACTCGACGTGACGATTACCGGAGTCAAGCCGAACGTTGCCGCGTCGTTCGAGCTGCCAGCCAGCATTAGACAGGCTGCGCCGGCGGTGTCACCAGTGATCGAGCCCGAGAAGCTCTCCGACGGCATCTGGATCGTGCCGGGCAATGCCCGCAGCGTCGCGATCGAATTTCGGAATTACGTCGTCGTGGTCGACGCTCCGGAAACCGAGGCCCGGTCGATTGCGGTGATGGGCGCCATCAAGAAGGTTATTCCCGCGAAACCCGTCAGGTATGTCGTCAACACGCATTCACACTTCGATCATGCCGGCGGACTGCGTACGTACGCTGCCGAGGGCGCAACGATCATTACCCACCAGGGCAACGTTGCTTATTACGAGCAGGTGTGGGCAAACCCGCGCACGATCAACTCGGACCGGCTCGCCAAGTCGGGCCGCAAACCAGTGTTCGAAGGACTGGTCGGCAGCCGGACGTTGACGGATGGCTCGCGCGAGCTGGTGATTTATCACTATGCCGGAAACATGCACAACGCCGGGATGCTGATGGTGTTTCTTCCAAAAGAGAAGATCCTGATCGAAGCCGATTCGTTCACCGCGCCGAATAACCCGATCGATCCGCCGGCCGGCATTTCCTTTCTTGTTCACTTCTACGAAGCCGTGGAGCGGCTGAGGCTCGATGTCGATCAGATCGTTCCGATTCACGGCCGTCTGGCGACGTTCGACGACGTGCGCCAGGCGGTCGACGCCTATGGCAAAACTCAGTTGTGGACGAAGTGATCGCGGCGAAACGAGCCATCACCAGTTCGCCGGCGAACCGTTTACCCTTGCGGAGCGCCGTTTCAGCCGTAGCGAGAGTTGCGTCTGTCCTTGTAGTTAAACAGAGAACGCCATCCGCTTTTCGTCTCGACCATCGCGTTTCTCGGATGAAAGCGCCAGGACTTCGATGTTTTGGCCCTCCTCCAGCTCCTGCAAGCGAACCCTGACTCCGTTCTTGAACTCAACGGCATCTCGGTAGGCATGAGCGTCCGGAGCAAGCTGGCGGAAGGTTACCGCTTCGCTGGTGGAGAGACCGTGAGTTCGCTGGAGTGCCGGCGAGATTCCGTGGAGCACCAGTTTAGCCCCGTCAGGAATGCAGACCGCACATACCTGGGATTGAGCGGCAAACACTCTTTTTAGAATCGCCATCAAGCCTTTCGGGGGTTCGATTGGTTTAAGGTACTCGGGCGAAGTTAGTCCTTTCGATCCTGTGTGGAATCGATGGACCACCAGGACTTCACCGTCTTCAGCAAGGCGATTCGCTATGCCATGAAGCGAGTAATCGCACATACTCCATTCTCCTTTTTGTGAATTTCAACGCGGTTGAAAGAACCCACTGTGATGGAGCGCGAGCCTGTTTGGTTGCCGCTTTGTGCTCTGTTCTCTTGCAACCGTGCGCTTCGCTTAAAAGTGTGCAGTAATTGTAGTCTACGCGCTCACGACGCGATCAGGCAATAGTTTCGCCAGCCAACTGCGCGATATCGGCAGCCGGCCGTTGCAGGATGTCACTTGTTTTGACTATGCTCTGATACTCGCGACGTAGTGGCGGCCGGGCGGCCCTCATGGAGTAGCTGGCCAGCACGGAGTTCGAAAGACGGACTAGCCTCGGCTAACAGTGCTTTCAAGACTGATGATTTGCTTTCTTACATTATGCGCGAACTGCCGCTCTCCAAAACTCACCTGCTGACGTTGATCGTTTTTCACCTCGCATTATATCTGCCTATGATTGGGCGTGGCCTCGTATTCGATGATTTCCGTCATGTGTATTCTGCTGCGTATCAGCCACTCCAGTATGGGTTGACACGGGTTCAGGGGGGGCCATTTTTCGACCCCCTCGTGTGGCTTGCGTTCAAGGCGGACTGGATGTTCTGGGGAGGCCGCAGTTTCCCAATGGCCGCTGAGAACCTTCTGGTTCATGTTGCCAACATTCTAATGCTCTACTTCTTGACGCTACGGCTGTGGCAATCCGAAGTCGCTGCATGGTGGACAGCCTTAGGATTCGCGCTGCTTTTCCCCGCTAACACGTGGGCAGTCATGTACATTGCTACCCGCGCACATGTCATCGCGACGTTTTTCTATTTGGGAGCTCTGATTGCGGCTTGGTGGTATGTCCACGGCGCCCTGCGGCATCAGGTTATGGCCGGCATTATCGTTGTTGCCTGTGCCGGTTTATCCGTGTTCGCGAAGGAGAGTGGTATCACAGTGGTTGCGGCCGTCTTCATTATGCTGGCCCACGAGAGGCAATCATTGAAACGGAAAGTATTTTCGCGTGGTGACATCCTTTTGTTCATTGGTCTGGTTGGTCTGCTGGCGGTATACCTCGGGCTGCGTTCGCAATCTGGGGCGATTTCCCCTTCCGCACCTGATGACACATATAACTACGCACTCTCCTTGAGGAGATTAGCCAATAATCTCCTGCGTTATGCGTGGCGCACATACGGACTATTAGCAATCGTTGCGTTTGCTATTACCGTTTCACAATACCTACGCGGTGTTCGCCCGCACAAATTATTAACAACCCGTGATGTTTTCCTATCAATGATGCTGTTTGCGGTTACTTCAGGACCTTTTCTTCTGCTTTCTGTAAGGTCAGCCACATATAGCTATCTGCCGGGGATAGGTGCGGCACTACTCCTTGGGGCAGTGGCACGCTCACTCTACGCAGCACCGACGATACCGCGGTCGTTTCCCACGGTGCTCGCATCGTTCCCAATCATTCTCGTCGTTGCATCACTCATCGGATTCACGATCGGACAGAGCTTGAAATGGGTGCGCATGGGTGACGTGAGCCGAGCTGTCTTAGATCAGATAGCGGCGCAACAACCGCAAGTTAAGCCGAATACATCTGTTGTTCTGAAATATTCCGAAGTGGATCGCGAGCACAGGTTTCCTGATGCTTTTGCTGGCGGGGTTTTCACATATGCGGTGCGACTCCTATACCGAGATCCATCACTGGACGGCAAAATAATACGTCATGGAGAACCATACTCCATCGGGGAAACGTCCTCAGAAATTGAGTTTGAGTACATCGTCATTAACCAGAAGCCAACAATCAGGATGGTGTCAAAGAATTGAGTCTGTTGTTGGGGGGCACGTTGAACGAGATTGATACGTTGCGATGCCGGCGATACTCGTTCGTTATCTTTTTCGCTGTGCTCCTCATGTACCTTGTCCTCCCAACAAAGAACTATTACTGGGATGGTATTGGCCTAGCGTACGACGTCGAACATGCGGAATCTCGGCCGCTGCTTCACCAAAATCACCTGCTCTATGGGCCATTAGCACATGTCGCGTGGCACACGAACCACGCACTATTTCCTGGGGTTCAGGCGCTCGGTCTGCTGCAAGTCAT
>WNGL01006978.1_pt1 | contig 13286 bp, 12 predicted proteins | sample 5400591 | NCBI WGS metagenome assembly WNGL01 (sample SAMN13153377, study PRJNA577476) | soil metagenome | isolation source: 80 cm soil or saprolite under Garry oak tree replicate 1 | place: USA:California | collected 2016-06-15
AGAGATGCCACTCGGTCCCCTTTCCGTTCTCAGGTAAGGGGACCTTCAATTCATAACGATCAATGCCAGCAGCAGGAAAGTTCGAAAATCGTCTGCTAAGGCCGAAACCAACACCCGATTACTTCCGGTTAGCTCGTCAACCGGGAGGAATCTCAGCGATTGTCAGCGTCAGGCTTCCCAGATGCCGACTTCTGGCCCGGCCCAACTTCCGGTTTGCTCGTGACACAACCGCAATAATTTAGTTCCTATTTCGCGCGCTTCAAGGCGGTTCTCCTTTCGATTGAAGTTTCCAACCCGACTCTACCAAGAATCGGGCCGAGAGCTACCCCTCAATCTGCAACTACGTCCGAGCCGCTTGAGAAGATGCGTCGCCGTGTACTTGCCGACCCTGCTGCCGACCTTGGTACCCACCTCGGTGCTGTTGCGCCAGTGCATCCCGCCCCACACACGCGCGTTGCCTTCTTCGGCAAGGATCTGTGTGACGCTGGCATAGTTACGAATCACGCCGCCATTGCCCTTGAATTCCAAAGAGAATTGATCGGTGCCGAACCACACCGTGTAGAAGCCCAGCACGCTCGCGCCGACCGTGGTGTGAGCCGCGGGATATTCGGGGTGGGACGGCGTGACGATGAAGGGTGTCCACACCAGATCCGGTTGGGTGTCGGAGTTGCCATCGGTATCTCCGGCAGGGATGGCAGTGGCGGGGCGCCAAAACATGTACGTGTACTTCGCGTCCCAGCAGGCGATCAACGCGTTCGTCGCCGTAGCGATGCCAATGGCCTCGAAACGAGCGGCCGTCAATAGATCCATCGAGCTTGCCAAGCTGCGGATATTGGCGCTCCACAACGTGCTGGCCGATGGTGACCAGAACAGCGCAGTCGCAGACTGCTCGGCGGTTCGGTTTGTCCCAGTAGCCCGACCGAGGTCTTTGATCTCGTAGTAGTCCCTCGCGTAGATTCTACTGGCGAGCGTTGGCGGAGCATGGGGACGGAAACGGCTGGGGTCATCATACCCGAACGGTGTCACGAACTGGAGAAACGGAGTCTGTGGATTCGCGAATGCGGGCGGGGTGGGGATCCACACACCGGGACCACCGCCGGGAGTGTAGCCCTCGAGTTCCGGATCATCGCGGTGATCTCCAACCCGTGCCGCGAGCACCGCATTGGCTGCCGCCTCGCCGACCACGATGCCATTGGCAATCGCTTCAGGACTCGCCGTAACTCCGGCGATCGAGGTGTTATAGGCGCTGTCGATCGCCGCAGTTTTGGTTGGGAATTCGTTGCGTGCGACGATATACGCTGCATGGATCGCCGCAGCTTCCGGTGATGCACCTGGAGCCGACGCAGGTTTCGACGCGAAGGGCCGGTAAGGCCCATCGAGGACGGCGTTTACGGCGTCGAACATCGCCAGCTGCGCGATGGTGGTGCGGACTTGCGTGCGTAATGCGTTCTCGGGGATCGATGCCCCGAGCGACGTGAATCGGTTGCCCCAATCGTCGAGCACTCCAGGCCCCGTGAAGGCGCTGCCGGGCGTCACTTGTGCCTGTGCGGTTAGTTGCCCGTTGAGTCCGCTCGTCATGAGCAGCGTGATGAGAATGCCAAATAATAATGATTTGCGCTTCATTGTCTGTGTCCTCCTGATGGCTGATTGCCGATCACAGGACTCGCAGTTTTCATCCGTTGTGCTTCAGCATGCAATGCAGCTTCAATGAAGAGCAGGTAAAGTTTTGATAAACCGCTAAGTTAGTGCAACAGTTGCTTGTTGGCAGGGAATGGCGCATCATTTTTCAACGCTATTTCGTCATCGAATGCGGGGAACTTACGGCGCAGGAATTCCATTTCGGCGAGTTCACACTGGATGAGTCCCGTTATCGCTTGTGGCGGGGTGAACGCCAGTTGCGTTTGGAAAAACTCCCTATGGAGTTGCTTATCCTGCTTGTTCAGCGCGAGGGAGAGTTGGTCTCCCGCGAAGAGATCGCCGATCGTCTTTGGGGTAAGGACGTTTTTGTCGAAATAGACCACAGCATCAACACGGCTGTTCGCAAGATCCGCTTCGTGCTGCGTGATGACCCGGAGAAACCTCGGTTTGTAGAAACAGTCGTCGGCAAGGGATATCGCTTTGATGCCGATTACTCGCGACAATGGGTCGTCCGAGGCTCCGCTGCTCGCAAAAGAGCAGCCCCTTCCATCGCAAGCCCAAGGAATTGCCGAACCTTCAGTTCCGGCCCCTCAACCGACGGCCCTTTCTATGCGCCTGAGAGTGCTGATCGGGATCGCCGTGGCGGCAATTGTCACTGTCGCTCTTGTAATAAATCGCGGTGGTGCAAAGGGCACGAGCCAGCCGGCCATCAGGTCCCTGGCAGTGTTGCCTTTAAAAAATCTCTCTGGTGACCCCACACAGGAATACCTGGCTGACGGAATGACCGAAGCTGTCATCGGGCGCCTCTCCGCGATCCATGATCTGCGCATCATTTCCCGCACGTCGGTGACGCGCTTCAAGGACACACAGCTTTCGGCGCCGGAGATTGCCAGAATGCTCGGTGTGGATGCCCTGGTCGAAGGGTCGGTAATACGAGAGGGCAGCAGGATTCGAGTTAATGCCCAGTTGATTCGCGGTCCAACCGACGAGCACTTCTGGTCGGAGGTGTACGACCGCGAGGTGCGGGACGTGCTCGCACTGCAGAGTGACGTGGCGCAATCCATCGCGCGAAAAGTCGAGGTAACAGTTACAGGGAAAGAACACCAGAGGCTCACCGCGGCGCGTTCCGTTTCGCCTGAAGTTTACGAGAGCTATCTTAAAGGCCAGTTCGCCTTGAACAAAGACAACTACACTAGAGTTGGCTGCGAGGAGAGTATTCGGTATTTCGAGGAGGCGATAAAGAAAGACTCAGCGTTCGCGCCAGCGTATATCGGATTGGCAACCGCCTACAGACAACTCGGCTCAGTTTTGGTCGGTGTTCCCTCCAGTGAAACACGTCCAAAAGTGGTCAGGGCGGCTCAGAAGGCGCTGGAAATAGATCCAGAGCTTGCCGAAGCACATGCCAGGCTGGCAGACATCTATCAGGAACAGTTTCGGTGGAGAGATGCCGAAGCTGAATACAAGGGCGCGCTCGAGTTGAAACCGAACGACGCTGTTGCGCACCGCGCATTTGCACTCTGGCTGCTCTTTCAGGGGCAAACCGAGGAGGCGATTGCCTGGTCCCGGCGAGCCCGGGAGTTGGATCCGCTTGGGAGCGGCTATCACCTCGGTTTGATTCTCTTCTACGCTCGTCACTACGATGAGGCTACGCAAGAGTTGCGCAGCGTGCTGGCCGTTCATCCAGACGATGCCGGAGCTCTGTGGTTTCTCGGATTTACGCTTATAGCCGAGGGGCGATCTGAGGAGGCGATTCCGGTGCTGGAGAAAGCGGTTTCCGTTTCCGACCGTAGTCCGGCCATCATCGGCGTGCTTATCAGAGCATACGCCTTCGCCGGGCGACGCGCTGATGCGCTTCGCCTTCTTGCGGAATTGAAGAGACGTAGGCAGGCAGGCTACATTCCCGCGGCTGCATTTGTGAACGCTTACTTGGGACTAGGCGAATACGACGAAGCATTTGCCTGGCTTGAGCAGGCCTACAAGGAGCAGTCAAACATGCTGCAATTTCTGAAAGTACAACCCTTCTACGATCCATTGCGGGAGGACCCCCGTTTTAAGGATCTAGTCCGCCGCGTCGGACTGAATTAATGACTGCAATTGAAACTCGCAGCTGGTGAATGGTCGGCAACCCTTACCTAATCGCGTTACGTCAGGGTTGCCCGTTAATCAGACATTAGGATTTTGGGCGATCCAATGCGAATCACGGGGTATAGCGCCAGAGTCTGGTAGGGCAGACTATTTTTGCGGATGTGGTACAAGATGGTGATGTTCTTTCGCTGTACGTCACGCGTCCATATCTGGAAACTGGGCTTCTGACGGTTCACTTTGGCCAGCAACGAGCCTCCTCCTAGCGATTCCGGTTAGGAAGGGGTACCGCGAAGGATTCGACGTGACAACGGCCGAAAAGCCGTCGGAGGGAGCAATTGTCCCATAACATATGAACTTCCCGACAAATGAAAACAGCCCCCAAGAAAAGTCAATTCAATCGCGCGTCTTCGCGTAAACAGCTCCCCTCAGGAGGTCGGCTCCATCTTTCAGAGACCGTCGCATAAGTAGGCCCACTCGTGACCCAATCCGGACACGATTCGGCCACCGCCACGCCCGCTCCAAACCACAGAACAGTTAACTGATATACTGTTTTCAATCATTTACGTGCCGCCGGGATGGCGGAATTGGCAGACGCGCTGGACTTAGGATCCAGTGCCCTAAAGGCGTGCAGGTTCAAGTCCTGTTCCCGGCACCAGCAAATCGGGCTTCAGGCTCTCGTCCGATGTGAGCTCTTCACAATTCAGGCACTTGGTTTTGGGAGCAGAGGTCTGTCCGGCTGCTGCCTTACTGTGCTGATAAACGCTTCGGCCGCAATTCGTGGCAAGCTTCTATAAAGCCGCTCTTTCAATCCAGAATATTCCTGAACGCCAGCGAACAAGTCTCGCATCATTTCTCGGAACCGCGCGCTCAGGGCTGTTAGTTGGACCATGCGTTCAATGACCGCTCCGCCCATCCAGTCGCCGCTGTAAAAGCGGTTCGCGATCCGAGCAGCGCACCCCAACTCCGTCAGGAAATCTTCCTTAACCAGAGCCGGGTAGCTCTCGGGCGACTCCTGCAGCACGCAATGCGAGAGCAGTTCTGCTGAGCGCAACGCGTAAAACAGGCCTTCGCCGGTAATGGCGTCCACGAACCCAGCAGCGTCGCCTACCATGGCCCATCCTGGCCCAAAGAACGGAACGCTCTGTAGCGCACTCACGGTGAGTGAAGGAATAATGTGCGCGTAGAAGCGGGCGCCTTCCAAGCCGAGGTTGAATTCCGGCAGGCATTTTTCCAGCAAGCGCCGCAATTCCCCCGTGCTCTTTCCCTTCATGCGTCCGCAGATTCCGGCGGAAAAATGGTCGGCCCGGGGGAAAATCCAAATGTAGCCATGAAATCCTTTTAGGAATTTAATTTTGACGGTATGGCCAGTGCCCGGAATGTAGTATCCGGCAGCGACCATGAAGTTCTCCGGACCCAATGGTTGCGAGAACTGGCTGCGAAAGGGATTGCGCGCGCCCGCAGCGAGCACCACAAAATTTGCGCTGTGACTCCCTGACGCCGATTGCAGGTTCCAATCTCCCACGCTTCCGTCAATCTTGAGGATGCGCTCATGCCGCACCTGCGCGCCGGCGGCACGCGCCCGTTCGAGCATCAAGTCGTTGAGAACCAATCTAGAAAAAATCGCGATTTCGCGATCCAGATGAAACGACACCCGGCGTCCGCTCGGAGCGATCAATTCGCAGTCGCGTGTCCAGTTGCGTTCGACCGATGCATCGCGCAGAAAGGGCCAATGAGCTATGGCCTTGTCGGTTAGCGCGCCTCCGCAAGGTTTTTCCCAGGCCAGTTTTTCGTCAAAGAGAAGAACTTCGCGTCCAGCCTGCGCCAGTTCCGCCGCGGCAAACGAGCCAGCGGGACCGCCGCCGACAATCGCGATTCGTTTTAAGGGAGGCATCGCTCTAGAAGCAGAAAACGATTGTTTTCCGACTGATCCTACTGGAGCGCAAGAGAACACACAACTCCGCCAGCGTAGCTCATCAGCACTGATCCAGGACCGCTTACTGGTTCTGGCTTAATCCCTGATACACTGCGACCCCGGCAATGGTCAGGATCAGCAACGCAGATGCTGTTCCCAGGACCTTCACGAAGGGTGCAATCTTGTTGACCCTTTGCATGATCTCAAGCTGTTCCTTGGCCATGTGTGCTTCAGATTCGCCCAGAAAGAGCTGGTCGTCCTCTTGCATGGTCAGGGTACCGCGGTAGATTAGCAGGGCAATCAGGGCTGCTGTGAGCACTCCCCATGCGATCAGAAGCTCGAACAGAGTTGACATACACCACCTCGTTACAGGCGAGCTGTTCTTGCCTCCGTCTAGGGCCGTTTTGAGCGGCTCCGGGCAGAGTTCTTACAGGAGATTATAGCTCCTCAGCGACTACTAGGAAGAAGGATTTTTCAGAGTAGAAGCAGCTCTCGAGGGGCTGGTCAATACCCGCGGTAGTGGGCCATAGCCCAGAGAACAATCAGAACGAAAAGAATTCCTACTATCATCCATCCGCCACTTCAGTGGAATGCCGGGAACATCTGACACAGTGTCACCAGTCCAAGTAATCTCTAGCTGCCCTTGACCTCAAAACATTGACCGTACGTCTTAACCGCGGCAGATCCCGCAGCCTCATCAACGAATTAGTAATGATGTGCTCGCAGTGATCAGACCGAGTAGGCCGAATACCATGCCTGCTTGCCAGAAGAGCCTGCGACCTGAGAGCAAGGTGACGGAAGTGACGACGAGCCCTATTTCGAGGAACACTTCGCCCAGATCGAATCGGTCGGCGCGCCGGCGTTCCCGTTCAGTCTCCTGCTGCAACTTTCTGGCCTCGGCATCGATAGCTTTCTGTTCATCCCGATAGCGGTCGGCTTCCTTCTGATATTTCTCGCGTAGTTGGCTAGCTTTCGCGGCATCATTGGCAGTCATGATGGCGGCGAAATCGGCAAAAATCTCGTCGGTGTGGCGGCGAATGTTCTTTGCCTGGTAGTACGCCCACTGGTCGCTGACTTTGTTCTGCAGAACAACCTCCTCGGTATGGGTGCGATGGCCGAGGAGAGAGACTACGGCCACGCACACGGCAAGAATGGCCATCGTTAACGAAACCGGCGCCATGGAAGGATGGTGGGCGGCGTGTTCGGCGTGTTCGTGCAATTCCTGAAACTCGTCAGCGCTCATGGATTTTTCCGAATCACGAAATTTGATGGAATGTTATCGGGTGGAAGCGGGATTGCGCAAGAGCAGTGGCTAGTGCTCAGTGATCAGTTGCCAGTAACCAGCCGAACCCTGCCCGACTCATATTACTGATCACTGACAACTAGCCACTGACCACTGTCTTATTCTCCCATCACTTTCACAATCACACGCTTGTCTCTCTGGCCGTCGAACTCTGCGTAGAAGATTCGCTGCCACGTGCCGAAATCCAGCCGGCCATTTGTAATCGGAACAATAACTTCATGATGAATCAGCAAAGCCTTCAAATGCGAGTCGCCGTTGTCTTCGCCAGTCTCATGATGTTTGTAATCTCTCCGAAACGGGGCGAGTTGTTCTAGCCACTGATCAATGTCCTCGATCAGCCCGGATTCATTGTCATTTACATAAACGCCCGCAGTAATGTGCATAGCCGAAACCAGCACCATCCCTTCCTTAATGCCGCTCTTTTTGACGATGGCCTCAATCTGCGGCGTGACGTGAATGTACTCGCGATGCTTGCGGGTGTGGAATTTGAGATATTCAGTATGAAATTTCATGGTGCTGGATGATATTAGGAAGTTTCCCCGTGTTCCTCTGTGCCCTCTGTGGTTGCCTTCTTTTCTGGCCTTAGCAGTGGAAACAGAATCACATCCCGGATGGATTGTGAATTAGTCAGCAGCATAGCCAAGCGATCGATACCAACCCCGACTCCTCCTGCAGGCGGCATGCCGTACGACAGAGCTCGAATGTAATCTTCATCCATCTGGTGGGCTTCTTCATCTCCGCGCTCGCGTTGCTGGAGTTGCTGTTCAAATCGCCCGCGCTGGTCTTCGGGATCGTTAAGTTCACTGAAGCCGTTTGAAATCTCCATCTGTCCAATAAAGATTTCCCATCGTTCAGTCCAATCGGGTTCATCCGCTTTTTGTTTCGAAAGCGGAGACACCGCCGTCGGAAATTCGTAAACGATGGTCGGCTGAATGAGATGCTTTTCTGCAGTTCCCTCCAACAGGCCAGCGATTGTCTTGCCCGCGGGCTCATTAGGGTCGTACGGCATATGCGAGTGGGCAGAATTGAACCGCTCGACCAGCTTCTTGACAGAATCGTGCGAAGCAAAATCTGAGAGCGCTGGCTTCGCGCCTGCCAACTCTGGCCAATACTCGATGATGGCTTCGCGCATGGTCATGCGGCGCCAGTTTTCTGGTGACCAGTCAATTTCGAGATCGCCCCATTTCGTTTTCGTGCCGCCGGTCACATCCTTGGCCGCTTGGATGATCAGCTCCTGCGTCAAATCCATCACGCCGCGATAATCGGTGTATGCCTGGTAGAACTCGAGCATGGTGAACTCGGGATTATGCCGCGTTGAAATGCCCTCGTTGCGGAAATTGCGATTGATTTCGTACACGCGGTCGAATCCGCCCACCGTGAGCCGCTTGAGATAGAGCTCCGGAGCAATTCTCAGATAGAGATCCATATCCAGCGTGTTGTGGTGTGTGACAAATGGCCTGGCGACAGCGCCGCCTGCAACCGGCTGCATCATCGGAGTTTCAACTTCGACGAATCCATGGTCGCCAAGAAACGAACGCATCGATTGCACCAGCTTGGCGCGCTTGATGAACACCTCGCGCACCTCGGGATTCATAACCAAGTCAACGTATCGTTGCCGATATCGCAACTCGACATCGGTTAATCCGTGCCACTTCTCAGGAAGCGGAAGAAGATCTTTAGAAAGAAATGTGATCTCCTCGACGTGCACTGTCAGCTCGCCGGTTTTCGTGCGGAACAGATACCCGCTGGCGCCGATGTGATCGCCGAGATCGAGTAGTTTGTAGAGATGGAACCCTTTCTCGCCGACTGCGTCTTTTCTTACATAAATCTGCAGACGCTGGCCATCCTGCTGCAAGTGTGCGAACCCGGCTTTGCCCATAAGGCGAATGGCCATGATTCGACCAGCGACACGGACTTTAATTTGTGTTTCGGCAAGTTGCTCGCCGGTTTTCTCGGAATATCCCGCCAGAATCTGCGGAATGGTATGCGTAAACTCGTACTTGGTCGGATAGGTTTGCTGACCGAGAGCTTCAATCTGCTTCAACTTTTCGATCCGCAATTGATAAATGTTTTCGTCGAGTGCCAAAAGTGGGCCTTCTTGCGCTAAAGTAAGTTGCGATTATAGAGGAATTGAATCATTGAGCGATTGAATCATTGAATCATTAGGATCATTTTCGAGGGGCTTTTAGTGATTCAATCCCCCAATGATTCGATGATTTAATTCCACATACTGGACACGGAGTTCTCAGATGACCACTCAACCAGCAACACCGATGACGGCGGGTGAAAGCTTCACCGCCAGCCGCTGGACCCGAGGCAATCTCTTTTTTCCAACGCGCATTGTGGTCAGCCCGCTGCATGTCAGCCGAGTGAAGTCGCGCCTGTTCGGCAACACGGAGGAGAGCATTGCGATTTCCCAGGTGGCTTCCGTCCTAATCACAACTGGAGTTATCTGGTCACAAATCAGGATTGATTCAACCGGCGGCGCCGACCCAATCACCAGTCACGGCCATCGTAAGCGGGATGCGCTGCGAATCCGGGAGCTGATTGAAACATACCAGGCGCGCAAGGACGCTTCTGTCCCCAGGGAAACGAAGTGAACTCCTCCGGTCAGTCGCCGAGCCAGCAAGATCCGGACAAGAAAAACCCCTGGGTGCAGATGGCCAACTACGCTCAACTGGCCATCGTCTTTCCGGCGGCAACAGTAATCGGATGGCTGATCGGTTCAGCACTCGATCGCTGGCTGCACACGACTTGGATTTACATCGTGGGCTTGATCTTGGGTATCATCGCCGGGTTTGTGGAGTTGATCCGCACCGCAATGAAGGAGAGCCAGCGCAGTTAACCGCAAAGCTCTAAGAGCCTTCCTGAAAATCGCAAAATCAAGTGCTAGGCTCGGCGACCTTCGCGCGGCCTTGGCGGCCTCTGCGGTTAAAATCTTTCGGTGACATCTGAGACTCAGCCCGCTGACGACGATTTCTACTCCCGTGCTCTCGATCGCATTCGGCGAGTCATGATTATCATCGGCGTCGCCGCTCTGGTCACCGCATGGGCATATTTCGGATGGCGCACAGGACTGGGATTCGCCCTCGGATGCTGTGTTGCATACGCAAATTTCTCTTGGCTAAAGAAAGTGGTCGCCGGAATCGCTGAGCTTACGATTCAGTCCGGGAATCCGGCGTCCAGTCGCGGAATCGTGTACCGGTTCCTGCTGCGCTACTTTTTGATGGCCGTGGTGGCGTTTGTTATACTTACTGTTTCCCGCGAGAGCTTGTACGGTTTGTTTGCGGGCTTGTTTCTGCCCGTTGCAGCCATTCTTTGCGAAGCTGCGTACGAGACGTACAAAGTGGTTAGTGGCCAGTGATGAGTGGCCAGTTTTGGACGCGCTAGTTGGCTGGTGACTGACCACTGACAACTGAATTTTCATGCCTGAACAACTCCTGTTTACCAAAATTCTGAACGCCGCCTTCGCAGGACCCATAACGTCCCTTCTGCGAGCGCTGCACATCGAGCCGCAGTTCCCGCAGGCGCCCATTACGAACGCCATCGCCATGGAAGTGCTGGTCGTTGGCTTCCTTGTCCTGGTCTTCATTCTGGTCCGCTCACGCCTCTCGGTGGAAAGCCCAAGTGGCTTGCAACACGTATTCGAAGGGCTTAACGGATTCATTGAAGGCCAGAGCCGCGATATCGTTGGACATCATAGTGAAAGGTTCACTCCTTTCTTGACGACGATGGGCCTGTTTATTCTGGTGTGCAACCTGCTCGGGCTGGTACCTGGATTGGAATCGCCTACCGCTTCTCCGGTTGTGCCCCTCGGCTGCGCACTGTGCGCGTTCATTTACTATCAGGCCCATGGTTTCAGCCACGCAGGCCCTCGTTATGTCCTCCACTTCTTGGGGCCTCCAATGGAGGGTATGCACGTCATTGGGCGGTTCCTGATGGCGATTCTGATGCTGCCCATCGAACTCATCAGCCATCTGGCCCGCGTGATGTCGCTCACGATTCGTCTTTACGCGAACATTTTCGCCGGAGATATGGTGACGCTCGTATTCTTTTCGCTGATCCCGATCGGTGTGCCCGTAATTTTTCTTGGTTTGCATTTGGGCGTAGCTTTGCTTCAGGCGTTCATCTTCGTCCTTCTGACGACGGTATATTTGGCAGGAGCGGTTGGGGAAGAGCACTAGAATCAGCGTTAGCTCTTAGATTTGGGCTTAGTATCTGGGGATTTGACCAAATGGCCAAAGCGTCGATTTTAGCCGTTCAGCGTGAGGGCGTTCGTACGGTAACGTCAACCACCCACTGGCGGCACTTCATAAGGAGAAAAAAACAATGCGTACTGTAATGAGTGTTTCAAGCAAGATGCTCATGGTTCTTGCGGGGTTGTGCTTTGCCGTCCCTGCTTTCGCCCAAACGGGAAGTTCGCCAAGCGGTGCGACTTGGGTTGCGATAGGCGCAGGCTTTGCCATGGCTATCGCGTCTGCCGGCTGCGCAATTGGCCAGGGGAAAGTGGCGGCCTCAGCGGCGGAAGGAATCGCACGGAATCCTTCAGCCAAAAGCGGCATTAACCTGGCCCTATTCCTGGGACTGGCGCTTATTGAATCGCTGGCCCTCTACACCTTGGTCATCATCATTTACGCATTCTCGAAAGCGCACTGAATCGCTTCTCCCAAATCGCTCGGTCTTCCTGGGCGGAGGTTTCCGCTCGGGAAGGCAATCTCAAAGGATTTTGGAGAGGAAGAGCTTGTCAACGGCGATCGTAGGTCCACTTGCCGCCGCGGCCCTCTGGCGCGTGCTCAAGCGAGTCCATCAGTAAATGCCGCAGGCGATGGCGGCTCTCAAGGTCGGTGTTCACAAACTCAAATCCAACTTCGTTCACGCGAGTACGGCGCAGCAGCACCTGTCCTCGGATATGCCGCATTCCTACTTGAATATCAATGTCCGCATCAGAACCGATGCGGAGGGCATCTTCCTTAGTCCCCATGCCGCCGCCCAGACTAACCTCGCGCACCGCCAGGGTTGAGCTTCCCCATGAACTGCTGATGGTCGCGGGAACGGACTTTCGCAGAACAATGCGCTCATAACGCCGCTGCCGTACCCATGGGCATGCCGGCGCAGAGTCGAGCGGCCCGATTGCCAGTTCTCCGGGTTCGAGTCCACTTTCCGCCATGATTTGCGTCGCGTAACGCGGATCAATCTTTGCCAATGCCTGTGCGGCTGCGATGCGCAGCTCGCGATGATGCTGCCACTTAAACATCTTTTTCGCTTCAAACAGATTTCGTAGGACAGGCACTGCATCCGGTTCGCGCAGCCTGCCCAGCGCTTCGATGGCTTTGAGCTGCAGCAAAGGAGGACGACCTTGAGCCTCGCCGGCACCCGCCATCACAATCAGGGGAGGCGCAGCCGTGCGGTCGCCACTCATTCCAATCTCGTCGAGTGCCTGCGGCACAACCGCCGCATCGAGTACTTCCAAGATCTCTAGTAGAGTGCGGCCACGATCGGAAGCTGCGCCATACGCGATCTGGCGAACAATTACGTCATGATAAAAGCGGTTCCACTGCGGTAGCCGGAGGGGGAGAAACTCGAGCAGTCCGGGAACATCCAGCCGGCTCAATAATCCTATCGAGGACACCGATTGCCGCTGGTTGCCGGTTCGCAGCATTTCGCGTAGATATTCATTGGCTGCCAGGCCGAGTTCGTGGACCAGATCCACAATGCGATCGCATTCTTCGCGCCGCATGGAGCGAAAAAATCTCTCCGCCAGGTGTTCGGCTGCAGCTTCTACGTTCCGCCGCAAAACTCCAACTAGATCGGGCTGCAACGGTTGCTGCCGCAGGGCATCCTCAATGAACTCCGGCAGCCTGCCCTCGACTCCGATGCGCGAACGCAATTCTCGTTCTAGAGCCGGACGCCTGCTGGCGACATATTCCATGGCCTCACACGCCCGTCCTACTGCCCGATACTGTTTGCGTTGATTGGCTTCGGAGCTCAGACGAACGAACGCCGCGCTCAACAGTGATTCGAGTTCGGGGTCCGATTCTTTGGCGATAGCCTCGCCCAGCTTTTGCACCGTATCGCCGAGGGTAGTGCCTCCGATCACGGCAAAGAGATCCGCAAGCTGTGTGATACCTGTGCCGACCCGGGAACGATAGTCCGGGTCGTTCGAAGTGACCGCACCGGCATAATTTGTGAGAATTGCTGAGACTGCTTCGCGATCGCTGCGCTCCAAGAGCATTTCCGCATACTGCCGCACATTGCGCGGCGGAACGCAGGCAGCATCTTCCGAAAGCAGCGCTCTCTTCTTGCTGCCCTCCGGCAGTTCTGCCCAGAACATCCGGTCGAGCATGTCGG
>WNGL01006990.1_pt1 | contig 13277 bp, 13 predicted proteins | sample 5400591 | NCBI WGS metagenome assembly WNGL01 (sample SAMN13153377, study PRJNA577476) | soil metagenome | isolation source: 80 cm soil or saprolite under Garry oak tree replicate 1 | place: USA:California | collected 2016-06-15
CCGATTGGCCGCTTGAAACGCTTCCACGCCCGCTTGTCCGCCGTCGGCCACCTCCACACGATGGCCATCGCGCTGCAGCAATTCCTTGAGCAACTCGCGCAGCAGCGGCTCGTCGTCAATGCACAGTATCCGCAGCGGCGCGGGCGTCATCGCTTTTTCGGGTTCAGCGGCGCCGGTCTGCGCGGCTTTGCGAAGCGGGAAGACCAATCGCATGGTGGTGCCTTTGCCCAATTCGCTCTCGATCTCAATTTTTCCATCATGCCGCTCCATGACGCCATAGACCATGGCCAGTCCAAGGCCCGTGCCCCGTTTGCCCTTGGTCGAGAAGAACGGTTCCAAACAGTGCTGGCGCGTTTGCTCATCCATGCCGACGCCCGTGTCGCTGACTTCCAGGATCACGTGCGTCGGGTGCCTTGCCCCGGCCGCTGTGACTTCCCAACCGACCTTCCGTGTGCGCACGATAATCCTCCCGCCATTGGGAACCGCATCTACAGCGTTGAGGATCAAATTGGTCAGCGCCTCTCTCACTTCGCTCTCGATGCCAACCAACTCCGGCAGGCCGGGATCAAATTCCTTCTGCATTTCCACCATCATGCCGCGCCCTTGAGGAATGTCGCGCCAGCGCGGCCGGGTCATATCAATGACTTGCTCAGCCAATTGATTGAGGTCCAGCGAGAGGAGCGATTCACCGACGTCGCGCTGGCGGTAGAACTCGCGCAGCCCGGCCACGATGTGCGCGATGTCTTCGCCGGCAGTTTTAATATAGTTCAGATATTTCTTCCCACTCGCGCTTAAGCCCGGTTCGCTTCGCGCCAGCAAATCCGTAAACCCGACCACAGGCGACAAGGTGTTGTTGATGTCGTGAGCGATGCCGCTGGCCATCTGGCCGAGCGCCTTGAGTCGCTCCTGTTGCATCACCGTCTGCTGGGTTTGGCGCAGCTCGTTGTAAGCGCCTTCCAGTTCGTTGTGCAGGCGCGCGTGGTGCGCTGCCAGCGCCACATGTTCGCTGAGCATTCGCAGGAATTCACAATCGCCGCTGCTGAACGCCTCCCAATTCAACCGCGCAGCCAGCAGCACACCGAACAATTTGTTGTCCACCATCAGCGGCACAGAGGTGGCCGAGCGAAGGCCGGCCTGGGCCAACTTGTCCGCCAAGGTACCCCGCGCCTTGAGCGTGTCGGGCCAGTAAATCGTCTCCCCTTGCTGGCAGGCCGCCAAGCCGGTTTGGTCCAGCGGCACTACGGCCCTCTCGTGCAAATCCACTTTCTCAACCCACAACGGGTTCTTCAAACGTAGCGCCGCGATGCTCAGTGTTTGGGAGGTGGGTTCGAAAAGCGACACCAGGCCCAGATCAATTGCCAGATGATCTTCCAGTTGCCGCAATACTCCCTGGAGGATGCTTTCCAGGTCCTGCCGTTCAGAAATGACCTGGGTAATCTGGTTCAGCAGGCTGATCCGCGTGAATTGCTGTTGCAATCCTGCTTCGGCGCGCTTGCGCTCAGCGATCTGCATTTCCAAGTCCTGGGTGCGCTCCTGCACCCGTTTCTCCAACTGGTCGTTGACCTGCTGCAACGCCCCATCGCGCTCCTGGATTTGCGCCAGCATTTCATTGAAACCAACTATGAGTTGGCCCAGTTCGTCGTCGCCATGCTTTTGCGCGCGGACGGAATAATCCTTCTCGGCGGAGACGTGCTTTGCGGTTTGCGCCAGGTGGAAGATGGGCTTGGTAATGATTCGCTGTAGCAGGGCGGTAAGACCAAAAGTCACGGCCAACGAGGCCAGCATGAAAACCGCAATCATGACCGCGTAGAGCTCCAGCCGTTCATTCATTTCCTTCAGGTCGGATTTGAGGCAAATGGTTCCGATGGGTTCTCCGGCCAGTTGGATCGGGCGGAAGAGAACCAAATGGTCATCTTCAAAAACCGACCCATGGGCTGGGGGATGCGAGGGCAACAGCTCCGAGCCGCTCTTCTGCGCCGGATATTGTGCAAACAGCGAATTGCCTTTGTAGATCCCCGCGGCCACGATGCGTTTTTTGGCGCTCAAAGCGCTGAGAATTTCTTGCGCAGCGGGCACGTCATCGTAGGTCAAGGCGGCGGTGCTTTGATTGCCGATGACTTCCGCCAGGGTCGAAAGATCGCGCACCATCGCCCGCCGGAAAGTGAACAACTCACAAGTCACAAACCCGGCCGACACCAGCAACAGCGCCACCGTGCTGGCAGTCATGATGATGAGGGTCAGTTTCTGTTTGATGGAGATATTAGCCAGCTTCACGATTTATTTGGCATCCTCGCGCTCAGTGCGCCTGGCCAGGTTCATCAGTTTGGAACTGATCCGCAGGCCAGCGCGTTTAGCCGCCTCGTCCCCGATCTCAAATCGGACTTTTTTGCCTTCCATAACGAAATTGATCATGCCTCCTGACCGCAGGAAACGATCCACTTCGCTGATGGTCAACACGCTCGCAGCGCCAAGGACGTGCATAATCTCCGGCAGCCGCTTCTTTTCGGACTTGCTAATAAAGAGAATGTGGCAGGTTTTTAGCTCGGAAATTGCTTTGCCCTCTTTCACCGTGAAGGGATGGCCATTGATGGTTTTGTTGTTGACCGTGCGCGCCAACTCACCCCCAAATGGATTGTCGCCCAGAACGCCTATGATAAAGGGAGCGGTGGCTTCCGGAAAGGCCTCGGGAGGCCATTCCACAAATTTGGCAAAGTTATACAAGAATGCCGCCTTGAGCTGATATTCGGAAGGCGGCGTCTCTTGGGCCTGCGCCGCCGGTCCGCAAAGTTGAACCAGAGCCGTCAGCAGGCCTAAGAGAATTTTCTGATAAGGCCGAGCCTCGGAGCTGTCCCGGCGACGGCCAGCGCCGGTATGTCTTGCCGTTGCATTCATCAAGCCACCCACTTAAAACCTCAGGGTGAGCTTTCCGTAAACCCCGCGTTGGATTGCGGTTTGCTGCGTGTTGATAAAAGACGGGCTGAACTCGCGATGCCGCCCCTCCAGCAGATTTTGCCCGACAATCGCCAGTTCCAGGTTCCGGTTCAGCCGCCACCCCAACCGCACGTCCAGCTCGACGTAACTGCTGATGGTCAGGGCCGGCAGGTGATCCACGTAGCGCACCGTGCAATCGAGCGAAAGGTCGCCCGGCAAATCCATCGAGGAACGCACCGACATTTGGTGACGGGGGCTTTTGCCTTCGTCCTGTTCCGAGGTGCTGTCGGTGCTGCCGGGCCGCTTGTGCAAGGCCATCTGCAAAAACGTGTATGCCGGCTGCAAACGCCACCAGCGGGTGATCTCCAACGTCGCGGCAGTTTCCACGCCGTAAGTCTCGCCGTACAGCTTGTTGCCGACGTGAAATAGCGTGGGCACGACAGGGTCCTGTTCCAGACTCCGCAAATTGTCGTAGTCGTTGTAGAAGCCCGCCAGATCCAGCGAGAGCCTTTGGTGCGGCTGGGTCCGGTAGCCGATTTCATAAGCCAGCAGCGATTCAGATTCAAAGCCCCGGCTGCCTTGAATGGTAACCGGGACGAAAAAGCCGGGCGAGACTGCCCGTGGCTGATTCAGATTCACGTCATCTTCGACCCGCGAAGGTGTTCGCACCGCCCGGGAGATGGAGGCCCAAAAGGTCTGGTGGGCAGCCGGTGTCCACAACAGCCGGCCACTGGGCTGGACCTCGAAGCCGGTATAATCGTTGTGCTCGAACTTCGAGCCAACAGTCAGGCGCAACCGATCCGGCGCCAGCGCGATCTCGTCCTGGATGAAGCCGCTGAACAACTGGACCGTCCGGTTTCCAGGATTGAGCGAGATCGTGGGGGTGTTGCCCACCTTGTCGCTCGTGGCCCGATAGCCTGCGCCCCACATCACGTCATTGCGCTCGCCCAGGGCGAACCGATGTTGGAAATCAATATCGAACGTGTCCCGAGTTTCTTTGAAAATAACCGTGTCCCGGTCGGTGCGGTCGTAATAGGCCTGCAGCCGCAGATCCGAATCGGGCGAAAAGGTGTTCGACCAGCGGCCCAGCACGTTACCGCCGCGCACGTCAAATTCGTCGTGAACTGTCTCCGAAAAAGTCGGCGGATTGGTCGGAGCAAACGCCCCGAAAACCTGGTTGACCGCTCCGCGGTAAGCGTCCCCCTGGAGTGTCAGCAAATTCTGCTCAGACGCATCCCAATCCATCCGGAAACCCCATCGCCCCATTTGCCAGGCATCGTTTGCATCTTGGCCGTTGAGCAGAACTGAGTTGTCGTGATCGAAGTAGCTGCCATAAACCCGGAAGTAGGCATTATCGTTGAGTTTGCCTCCGTAACGGATGCCCCCGAAGCCACGCTCCTCGGTGCCGCCGCCTGCGGTGATGAGTGTGCCTTGGGTTTCTTTGGCGCTTTTGGTGATGATGTTAATGACGCCATTGACGGCGTTGGCGCCCCATAACGACGCTCCCGGTCCCCGGATGACTTCGATCCGGTCGATGTCTTCCAACATGGCGCCTTGCACGTCCCAGAACACGCCCGAGAAAAGAGGCGTGTAAATGCTGCGCCCATCCTGCAACACCAGCAATTTGTTGGCGAACACGTCATTGAATCCGCGCGCGCTCACCGCCCACTGATTGGCGTCCAACCGGGCCACTTCCAGGCCCGGAACCAACCGCAAGGCTTCTGGAATGCTGGTGGCGCCCGACCGGCGTAGGTCATCTTGAGTGAGGACCGAAACCGCCGCGGGTGATTGAGAAAGTTTCTCTGCTTTCCGCGCGACAGTTGTAACCTCCATCTCAAGGAGTGTTTCTATGGGCACCTCAGTAAGATCAGATGGACCGGAAGTTGTATCAGCCGGCGAGCTCAGCGCCAAACAGAGCACCGCGCCGGATGCCACCCGCCAACCCCGCTCCGCAGACTTAGACCGCCCCGAAGTCTTAACCACCCCCGCGGCCTTCAACCCGGTTCCCGTCCTCAACACGAACCCGAAAAACCCCGGCACCGGAGGCCAGGGACATGAAGGTCTAGCTTTCATAACTGGTGTACGGCTGGCTGGATAAGCAGCAGGTCGTGTGCCCGTAACCACAGCGCAAGCCTTTGGTAATCTGGCTCTTACGAAATACTAAGGGGAGGCGAAACCGGCTGGCTGTCCATGATTAGCCCCCCTTCCTGGTGTCCAAAATTTCGACGGTCATCCAACGATTCTAGTCACTCACCCTCAACTTCCAGCTTGCCGCCTCCCCTTTTCTCAGGACAATGCGCCAAAAACGACTTACAACATGTTTTCACACATCGTCATTTTCTGGACTGATCCCGGCAATCCCCGCGCGGCTGACGAACTGATTGCCGGCATTAACCACTATCTCAAAGCTGTTCCCGGCGCCTTGCATTTCCATGTCGGGAAGATGGCCCCCAGCCATCGTTCGGTCGTTGACCAATCGTACCAGGTCGCGCTGAACCTGATTTTTCCGGACAAGAAAACCCAGGACGACTACCAGGTTCATCCGCTGCACGTCGAATTCGTCGAAGGCGTCTTCAAGCGCACCTGCAAGAAGGTGGTCGTGTACGATTTTGAATAGCGGTAAGTGTTTAGTTACCGCACCGATTCACACGCGATGGCGTAGCCGCCGACGTCAGTCGGCGCTGATCTGGCCCTCGGTGCATAATTGCGCCGCCCGGCTTCGGCGGACAGTTACGAATAGCGATACAGGATGAGTAGGTTAGGGTTCACGTTTCACGTGTGACGTCACGTTTCAAGCGCCCCACATCGCGCCCCTTCAAGCTTGGAGCCTGGAGTTTCCCTGAAGCTTGGAGTTTGGGGTTTGAACCTTCTTTCCCACCGCCACCTATGGTCGAGGATGAAATTTCTGATGCACTTCTCGGAGCCGGTTGCCGGTTACGTGAGTATAGACTTCGGTCGTGCTAATGCTGGCGTGGCCGAGCAACTCCTGAATCACCCGCAAATCGGCGCCATTTTCCAACAGATGCGTTGCGAAACTGTGCCGGAGCATATGCGGTGTGACGTTGCGCCCAATACCCGCCCGCCGCACCCGTCGTTTGACCCTCAGCCAGAGCGTCACCGGCGCGAATGGCCGGCCTCGGTTGTTGAGGAAAATAGCCGCGGAGGAATGTGGTTTCACCAGTTTTGGCCGGCCCACGTCAACGTAACGCTGCAAAGCCGCTACCGCCATGCGGCCCAGCGGCACTACGCGCTCTTTATTGCCCTTGCCGATCACATTGATAAAACCTGCCTCCAGATGCAGTTGCTCCAGCCGGGCATTGCGCAATTCCGCCAGGCGCAGTCCTGAGGCGTAGGCCAGTTCCAGCACTGCCTGGTCGCATAAACTCCGCGATGTCTCAGGCGTCTCCGGCGCCAGTAACTTTTGGATCTCCCGGCTCGTCAAGGCTTTGGGTAATCGTTTCCAGCGCCGCGGCAAGGACAGGTTTTCTGCGATGTTCGCCGGTAGCAACATTTCGCTCTCCGCAAAGCGGTAAAATGCGCGCAACGCCGCAATCTCCAGGTACAGGCTCTCGCTGCTCAGCCTGCGTGGGGAATCCTTGGGCTGATTGGCCAGGGCCCGCTCGCGCTCGTGCTGCAGAAACGACATCAGGTGCCGGAACTCAACCGAGTTCCAGTCGGTCAAGCGTTGCCTGGCGGCCCACGCAACGAATTTGTTGAGCAACGCTGCGTAGGTTTTCTGCGTATGCTCGGCTTGCCCGCGTTCGTGCCGCAGGTGTTGGAGGAAATCTTCGACGAGCGCCTGCACTGCGCGAGAAGCTAAGGTGCCGCTGAGAATCGAGCAAAGCAAAACATCTGCTTAATGGCGAGAAATCTGTGGGGGTTACAGCGACATTCCCGTGAGCCGCTGGTAGGCCTCCAGGTACTTCGCCCGCGTCTTCGCGACTACTTCCGGCGGCAATATCGGCCCAGGCGGCGTTTTGTTCCAATCCAGCGTTTCCAGATAATCCCGCACGAATTGCTTGTCGAAACTAGGCTGGCTTTGGCCCGGCCTATATTGATCGGCCGGCCAAAACCGCGACGAATCGGGCGTCAACACTTCATCAATCAAAATGAGTTTGCCGTCGATCTGGCCGAATTCAAATTTTGTATCGGCGATAATGATACCCCGCTGCCGGGCGTAGTCGCGCGCAAAATGATAAAGCTTCAAGCTCGCCGCGCGAACCCGCTGGGCGACATCTGCCCCCACCAACCGCGCCGCTTCATGGAACGAAATGTTTTCATCATGACCAGACTCGGCTTTAGTGGCCGGCGTGAAAATCGGTTCGGGCAATTCCGACGATTCCTTCAAGTTGGGCGGGAGTTTGATGCCGCAGACCGTTTCTGACTGGCGATATTCTTTCCAGCCCGACCCCGCCAGGTAACCCCGCACGACGCATTCGATCGCCAGCGGTTTGGCCTTTTTCACGATCATACTCCGCCGCGCCAGTTTGTCCGCAAACGGCTGGAGACTGGCCGGCAAGGGATCCTTCGCATGTGAAACGAGGTGGTTCGGTTGAAACGCCTCGGTTTGGCCGAACCAGAAATAGGAAATCTGGGTCAACACCTCGCCCTTGCCCGGAATGCCGTTGGGCATTATCACGTCAAAGGCCGAAATCCGGTCCGTCGCCACGAACAACAAACGGTCGCCGAGGTCAAAAATCTCGCGCACCTTGCCACTCTTGAGCTTGTCAACACCGGGCAGGTCGAGGTCGAGTAACGTTTCGTCAGCCATGGCCGCAATATGAAAGCAGATGCGGCTGGCGCAAAGCCCAAAGTTTGGCGTGTCGAGCACTTTAGCCCAGGTGCGGCCCTCAAGTCAGGGACTTTCACGCGGTTGTTCGGGCGCGGTTCATTCCCGGATTGGGCGCAGTAATGCCGCCGAAGCTTTAAAACACGCGTATGCGGACCGCGAACTGGATCTGGTTCGCACTACCGAGATCGAACGGCACTTGAGCGGTTGCCGCGCTTGCTCGCAGGCTTATGAGAACATCCGGGCTTTGAGCTCCGCGCTCAAATCCTCTGATCTCTATTTCAAAGCTCCGGCGCTTCTTAAGAGGCGCCTCCGCGAGTCTTTGGGCGCAGGAAACAAGGACGCTCCAACGCTCCAACGCTCCAACTTTGTCTTGGTGGCAATGGCTTAAATGGGGCATTCCCATCGCGGGGACCGCTCTGATCACCTTCCTGCTTGCAACCTCATCGATCGGGCCTTCTGGGGACGATCGCCTTGCGCAGGATGTCACGGCCAGTCATGTGCGGTCCCTGATGGCTGCCCACCTGATCGACGTGGTCTCCTCCGACCCGCATACGGTGAAACCGTGGTTTGACGGGAAGATCGACTTTGCGCCGCCGGTGAAAGACCTGGTCGCCCAAGGATTCCCACTGGTGGGTGGGCGTCTGGATTACTTGCAAGGTCGGCAGGTGACGGCCTTGGTTTATCAGCGCCATAATCACTTTATTAACCTGTTTATCTGGCCTGCGACGCGCAGTTCGAATACGACGCAAAAGCCGGCCGTGCGGCAGGGCTACAATCTGATCCACTGGAACGAGTCTGGAATGACTTTTTGGGCGGTGTCGGACCTTAATCCTGCCGAGTTGCGAGAGTTTGCTGAGCTAATCAAGTAACAGCGACCTGGCCGGCTCCAAAACAGCGCCGGCCTCCACTTCAGGCAAATCGGCAAAAATCACCCTGTTGGGAATTTTTTCCGCAGTTCCCCGGTCTGGAATACGTGCGAGAGGTTTCAGGCAAGGGCGTATGTCCGTTACAAGTTGTCACGCGACGACCTCTGCCCCTCTCGCATTAACAACGAAATCGAAGAATATCTATGACAAAAATCCTGGTTACACTCACCCTGCTATGCGCGAGTCTCTCGGCGCAGATCCCAAAGTCTTTCGGTGCGCCGACTGATTATAAGCATCACTCTACAAATGGCCCCGCCGTCCCGTCCCTCAACCCGGTTCTGGAGTGGAACAGAATACTTCTGGCAATCGTTCGCACGCCGGGCGCGCAGCCGGCAACCAACCACGCCACCCGCAGCTTTGCCCTCATGCATGCCGCGATTTATGACGCGGTTAACGCCATTGCCTGGACCCATGAGCCTTACCTTGTTCGCCTTACCGGCGTGCCGCGACACGCTTCCCAGGAGGCTGCCGCAGCGGCAGCGGCACACGAAGTGCTTGTTGCTTTGTATCCAGCATTCCAGACCGCGCTCGATGCCGAACTACAGCAATCCTTGACACAAATTGCGGACGGGAAGGACAAGGCCGAGGGAATCCTAATAGGGCAGTCCGTGGCGGATCGCATCCTGGCGCTACGGAGCAATGACGGAGCCAATGCTCGGCCGATTCTGTATGTCTTCGGAAGCGCGCCCGGTGATTACCAGTCCACACCTCCGAATTTTCCGCCACAACCGCAATTCACCCATTGGTCTCATGTCACGCCTTTCGCCCTGGAGCGCGCGAATCAGTTTCGTCCCGGTTCTCCCCCGGCGCTGACCAGCGATACATATAGCGAGGCCCTCAACGAAATCAAATCTCTGGGAACCACCAATAGCACGACCGCTACGGCGGACGAGGCGTTGGCTGGCCGATTTTGGAATGGGGCGATTCAGAACTATTGGAATGAGATCACCCAGACGGCGGCCCTGGACCGTGGGCTGACCACTGCGCAGAGCGCCCGGCTCTTTGCGCTGCTAAATCTGGCTTTCGCGGATGGGGTGATTGCTTTCTACGACGCCAAATACACTTACAATTTCTGGCGGCCAGTGACCGCCATCCGGGCTGCCGATAGCGACAGCAACCCTGAGACAATGGCGGATCCGAATTGGCTCCCGGAGGCCGGCAAGACCGCCCCGGACCCATCCTATCCCGGGGCTCATGCGGTCCTAAGCGCTGCCGGCGCGGAAATGCTGATTTCCTTTTTCGGGCGGGACCATTTCGAGTTCGACGTAACCTCTGAAGTCCTCCCCGGAGTCGAACGCTCGTTCACGAGCCTTTCGGCCGCCGCCGAAGAAGCGACGTTGAGCCGTGTCTTCGCTGGACAACATTTCCGCTTCGACCTAACGGCTGGAGAGCGGCTGGGCCGGGAAGTAGCCGATGTTGTCACCGATAACTTCCTCACTCCCCGTCATCGGAAAGGCCAATCAGACGAGGACAAATAATTTGGGTACCCGTCAATCCAGCTAAACCCGCTCTCCCTACCCCTATCAACCGGTTGATGGAAATAGAGAGCATCCGCTTCTGTGTGCCGATCAATAGAAGATATAAGAATTCACGTCATCGGTAAGCCGCAGTTCCCATTTGATACTGCTTGCAGAATGGGTCACCACGTGACCGTCCGCATGCGCGGAATTGGCGTTTCGAATCTTGCCGCCAAAGGCGTGCGCTCCGCTGGCGCTGGTAAAAGAGTCTCCTGACGTGTCTTTTGAACCAAGCATCCAGTCAGAGACGATGGGGCGGGTCGAAATAGTCAAGTCGTCCATTTTGGATGGCCACGGCGTATTCAAGCGGGTAGGGAGAAGCGAAGCATCCGGGTAGGTCAACGTGGGGGAGCCTTCCAAACGCCGTGGCACCCACCAATTCAAGTCTACAAAGGCATATTTGGATTTCTGAATATCGGTGAAGAACTTAGAAAAATCGTCAATAGTAGCCATCGGTCTCCCAAACGTCGCTTCAAAGGTTGCCGAAGCCTCTTGCCATCTTTTCCGCAGGGGGCAGTACCACATCTGCGGCTGTGCTATCCCGTGGGTCTCCATTGCCTTTAACATCGGCAATCCAATCAGCCATGGATAAAGGTTGTGAAAGTTCAATAGCTGCGAGGATTCGGTGGGCAGCTCAAACGACGGTAACCGCCCCTTTGAATCATCACCTGCGTACATAGCGGCAGCCAGTGCGAACTGCCTGTAATTGTTGGTGCAGATCGTCACGCGCGCCCTGAAGTTCCCGTACGATACCGCTGGTATGAGCAGCGCGGCCAAAATCCCAAGGATGGCGACCACCACTAACAGCTCGACCAAGGTGAATCCCTTTTCGACGCGTCGATTTCTTGTCATAATCATTTCGACAGTTAACAGGGAATTGGCTCACGGTGCGCCGAACGCATCGGGCTTCAGCGGCGGGGCGTAGCCCCGTCCGTTGCAAGCAGTTGAAATACGCTGTTCTGACCCTGTTCTGACCCTTTTAAATCACACCCCGAAAGAACTTGCGCCTTGCTCAGCCCCAAGATTTTGCTCATCATGCTGTTGGTGAGAGTTGGTCGAAAGAGAGTTCTCGTCGTGGGCGCGATTGTTGTGATCGCAATCCTTGGCGGCGCTATTTATTTTACGCCGACTTCGCGGAAGGAGCCGAGTTATCATGGGAAATCGCTCACGAAATGGTTGAGGCAACTCGACGACGGACAAGCTTCCGGCATCAGCTCATCGGTTCTGCCTTCATTCACCCCGCGGCAAATCGGGGCTGCGGAGGCCATTCGCGCCATAGGCACCAATGCGCTGCCCCTCTTGATGGAGGATATTCACGCCAGGCCCACCGGCAATTCGTTTCGCTTCAAGCTTCGGAACAGTTTGGACCATGTATTGAAACGAGGCTCACGGACTTGGTGGTTCTTGCGTGACTTGATAGGGGAGGAGACCCAGGAGGACCGAGTGCGGTGGCGAGCTGCGCAGGGTCTGGCCGCACTGGGTCCGCTGACAAGTCCTGCTGTGCCCGAACTCAAAAGACTGCTTTTCACAAACTACTGGCACTCGTCCATCAAAGAGGCGGCCTACGCACTAGCAACGGTCGGATCTGAGGGCATCGCCATCTTGACCAATGCCGTTCAGCCCCAGGCTGAATGGTCAGGGATGTGCGCGTTATGGGCCTTGGGACAGCATCCAGAGGCCGGAACCAATGTCATGCCTTTTCTCATCGGCGCAACCTCCTCAGCTAGCGAAGGCACCGCCTGCGGGGCGATTCAGGTGCTCGGTTTGTTTCACACAGATGCCGAACATGCCATCCCCGCCCTGACTGCTGCGCTGAGCAGTGCAAATGCTTCTGTTCGTAATGACGCCGCCCGGGCTCTTGGACAATTCCGCGGCCAAGCGGCCTCAGCGGTTCCCACGTTGCAATCGCTGACCAATAATGCCTCGACGAGTGACGAAGCGATTGAGGCGCTGAAGAAAATTCAATTATCGTCTCGATGAATGTCCAGCGTGGGAGCGCTTAAGTGCCATTCGGGTCAGAACAAAGTATATTAAGTTAACCGGCTTTTGGCAGGATGAGGGCGGTATGGTCGGGAAACTCAGAGTGCAATATTCTGGCGCGATGTACCTCGTCATGAACCGTGGCGACCGCCGCGAGCCGATTTTTGATGACGATCATCCCACCCGATAACAGGGGACAATACTCGTTGGCCCGCTTTTGCAGTGATGGCGTCATTTATTCGCGCGATGGCTCCTTTGGCGAGCGGATCTCAACTGGATTGTTGTTGCACGCCACAGCATTCCTGTGGTTTCACAAGATCGCCGACTTCAGGCAGTGTGATTCAGCCTTGGTTTACAGAAAACGGCCCAACACGGAGATTCGTTCCCAGCACCGGCCGGATTCTCGAGGTCCTGGTTCAAGAAGGCAAGGAGCTTATACGGCGTATTGGGGCTCATGGCGGACTGATCAGTGCGGAGAATGGATTCTCGACGAAGGATATTCAATCCCAGGTTGAAGAACTGCGAAACACCCTCCTTCAGTGGCATGGGGGAATGTCAAAAAAGCGCAAAAAAGAAATTCTGGAAGGCGTTTTCAATGGCTGGCGATGACGAGTTGGAGGGCTGCTGCAGGCACAATACGCCTGGGAAGGAGCTTGGCCCCAAGAGAAGACCGCTTACGAGAAAGTCTTTTACGATCTCGTCAGTTTGAAAGGGCGGCTTCGACTTCTGCGGTTCGCTGGTATTGGCCGTTATCCCCGACCGTTGCCTGGCGGTGTTCTCGGCGATAGACATCGGCGCGGGACGGGAGGTCATGCACCGCGCAAACGTCCTTGCGGAAAAGCAGGTCCAGCGTCCAATCGAAGGCGACGCGAACTTTCTTGTCCAGGCCAGGCAATTTGCCCAGGTAAATTGTGCGCCACAGCCACCACGCGAAGAAGCCCGAGAAGTTGAAGCCGAAAATCCGCGCCACGCCTGTCCGGCGCCCGATGGAAGCGAGCAACCCGATGGTCTTGAAGGAAAATGGCTTTGGAGGACGGCCAGCGAGCGCCAGCGCGATATTCTGCGCCGCAGCCCTGCCCTCGCGAAGTGCGTGTTGCGCGGTGGGCGGATGAGACTTTCCCGGCTGCCTGA
>WNGL01013202.1_pt1 | contig 13277 bp, 11 predicted proteins | sample 5400591 | NCBI WGS metagenome assembly WNGL01 (sample SAMN13153377, study PRJNA577476) | soil metagenome | isolation source: 80 cm soil or saprolite under Garry oak tree replicate 1 | place: USA:California | collected 2016-06-15
TCACCGTTGAACTTGTCGTTGTTGGCGTACTGGACGACCGTGCGGTCCGCGCCGGCACCGGTGATGGTGATATGCGGTTTGTCCGGCCGGATGTAGTCGATTTCGGTGTACGTGCCCGGCCGCACGTCGATGCGCACGGGACGGGTGTTGCCGGCCGGCACGGCGTCGATCGCGCCCTGCACGGTGCAGAATTCGCCGGAATTGTCGGCGGCGACCACGAAACGATCGGCATTCGGTGGTGGCGCCGGCCGGGTCTCGAACCGCCACGCGCGTGGATCGGTTATCCCGGCGAAACCGGTGAACACGCCCGGATCGACTGTGACGTAATAGGTCCGGCGGGGGTCGAGTTCGTGGTGCAGGGTGATGACGGCGGTGTCACCGTCGACCATCACCGGCAGATAATGGAATTCGTGCGCCAGTCTGGAATCGGACAGCGCACCGCCGATGTTCTTTTCCGCGCTCGTCTGGTCGGCCAGGTCGATCCGGTCGGCGACCGAGCCGTCCGCGCGGTGCACGGTGATCGCGCCCTGATTGCCCGGTATCGGCGGCTGCGCGAACGTGATGCGCAAGGGGGTGTCCACGCACACCCCGCTGTGGTGGTCGGTCGGTGTCAACCGGACGGTGGGCGCGGCCGCGTGTGCCGGCGTGACAAGCGTGACGCCGAACAGAGTAACGGCGGACAGAACCGTGAAAAACAGAGTGCAAGGCCGCATGGGGGCTCCCCAGGCTGACGGCATCTGATATACGATATGCGAAGCTAGGCTTGTCTGGGACCCACGTCAACGGTGGACGTGAAGGTGGCGACGATGCCCGAGAAGTTCGATCGAAGGACACTGCTGCGTTGGTCCTCGGCGCTCGGCGGTGCACTTGTCCTGCCCGCGTTAGGGGAAACGGCGGCGCACGCCGACTCCGTGAGCGCGGTAGACCTGGGTGCGCGGCGGGTGCTCGCCCGGGTCCGGGAGCCGCGGTTCCGGCCGCGGTTCTTCCCGGTGACCGCGTTCGGCGCGGTCGGCGACGGCAGCACGGACAGCACAACCGCCTTCCGCCGGGCGATCGCGGTCTGTCACGAGACCGGCGGCGGACACGTCGTGGTGCCGCCCGGCGACTACGCCACCGGCCCGATCCACCTGCTCAGCAACGTCGACCTGCATCTCGAACAGGGCAGCACGCTGTTGTTCAGCACCGATCCGGCCGCGTACCTGCCGCCCGTGTTCACCCGGTGGCAGGGCATCGAGGCGATGAACTACTCGCCGCTGATCTACGCCTATGGCCAGCACAACATCGCGATCACCGGCGAAGGCGTGCTCGACGCCCAGGCCGACGCGACCCACTGGTTGGACTGGAAGCCGATCGGCGACGCCGAGTTCCCCCAACTGGAAGCGATGGCGAACGCGGGCATCCCGGTGCAGCAGCGGGTGGCCGCGCCCACCTTCCACTTCCGGCCGCCGTTCGTGCAACCATATCTGTGTTCGAACGTGCTGATCGAGGGCATCACCATCCAGAACACCCCGTTCTGGCACCTCAATCCCGTGCTGTGCCACGGCGTGACCGTGCGCGGCGTGACCGTCAACTCGTCCGGCCCGAACAGCGACGGGTGCGACCCGGAATGCTGCGACGGCGTGGTCATCACCGACTGCTCGTTCAACTGCGGCGACGACTGCATCGCCATCAAGTCCGGCCGCAACACCGACGGCCGGCGGGTCAACGTGCCCTGCCAGAACGTGCTGATCCAGCGCAGCACGTTCGCCAACGGGCACGGCGGGGTCACCATCGGCAGCGAGATGACCGGCGGCGTGCGCGCGGTGTTCGCCCGCGACCTGCAGATGAACAGCCCGGACCTACAGAGCGGGCACCGCATCAAGACCAACTCGGTCCGCGGCGGCTTCGTCAGCAACGTCCATCTTGGACGGATCACCGCCGGCACCATCGGCGGCCCCATGCTGCTGATCGACTTCAACTACGGCGAGGGCAACACCGGCAGCTTCCCGCCCATCGTCACCGACATCAACCTGTCGGACTGGACGGTCGCCGCGTGCAAACCGGCCTGGCAGATGGCCGGCTACACCACCGACCCGGTCGGCACCGTGGCGCTCACCAACGTCGCGGTTGCCAGCATGTCCGGCACCAACACCGCCCTGAACGTCACCGACCTGCGGCTGACGAACGTGACCATCGCCGGCCAACCGGCCGGCTGACGTGGTTACTGGACGTCGACCACGAACGATCCGGTTGCCGTGGCGCCGTGGTACTCGACGGTCGCCGTCACGGTGGCCACTCCACTGCCGGTCGTGTGGATGACACCGTTCCGGTCGACCGACACCACGCTCGGGCGATCGCTGCGATAGCGCACCGCCATGCCCGCGGGCAGTGAGGTGCTGGCGCCCGCGGTGATGTAGCCGAACAGGCTCTCGTCGCTCAGGGACACCGTGAGTTGCGGATCGACGACCGTGCCCGCCGGGAACATGAGCCGCTGAGCCACGTGTGCGGCGGCGTCCCCTGGGGCCACCGGCTTCGCGGTGACCACGGCCGGCGTCGGCCGCAGTTGCCCGCTCACCGTGACGAAGGCCTGTTGCTCGACAGCGCTGTTCGCGGCGGACGAGCTGAGCTGGATGCCGTACAGACCGCTGTCGACCTGGAAGGTGTTCGTCGTCTCGTTGAAGAAGGCCAGGTTCGGTACCTTGATCGTGAAGTCGACATGCTTGGTCTGGTGCGGCCGCAATGAGACCTTGCCGAATGCCTCCAGCCGTTTGATCGGTCGTTGCAGTGCGGCCGGCGCGTTCGGCGTCGTCACGTAGATCTGTGCGACGTCGTCGCCCGCGACGCTTCCGGTGTTCGTCACGTTGGCGCTGACGTGGATCGTGCCGTTCGCGTCGAGGTGGTCGCGGTCCACCTTCAGGTCGCTGTACCGGAACGTGGTGTAGCTGCCGCCGTAGCCGAACGGGTAGGACAGCGCGCCGGTGAAGTACATGTACGTCCGGCCGAGCGTCGTCGGTGTCGGACGGATGTCGTAGTCCGTCGTCGGCGGCAACTGGTTGACGTCGGCGTACCAGCTAAAGGGCAGCCGGCCGCTCGGATTGGTCGTGCCCAGCACGACATCGGCCAGGGATGCGCCCTTGCGTTGGCCGTTGTACGAACTCCACAGCATGGCCGGCACATTCTGGCCGAAGCTGGCGAGGTCGACCTCGCCGAGGGTCTCCAGGTAGACGATGGTGTTCGGGTTGGCCGCCGCGACCTGGCTGATCAGCGACGCCTGCGCGCCGGGCAGCGCCAGCGACGAGCGGTCCACGCCCTCGGTCGCCGTGCTCGCGTCGGTGCCGGCGTAGACGAGCACGGCGTCGTAGTTCGCCGCCGCCGCGACCGACGCCGGATCCACCGTGTTCAGGCCGGTGCCGGTCACGCCGGGCAGCCAGTCCACCTGTGCCTGCGGGTCGATCCGCTGGATCGCGGTCTTCAGGCCCTGGTATCCGTTGACCTCCTTGGCGACGCCGGCCGATCCCTGGGCGCTGGCGTAGCCACCGAGATACATCGCCGGCGGGTTCGCGTAGAAGCCGATCACGGCGACCTTGAACGGACCGGAGTGCGGCACCCGCAACGGCAGCAGCTTGCTGCCCTTCGCCGTGGTGTCGTTCTTCAGCAGCACGATGCTCTGGTCGCCGGCCCGCTGCGCCTCGGCCAGCCGCGCCGGAGTCTCGGTGACGGCGTTGTTGGTGTCCGAGTTGACCCAGGTGATGCCACCGAGTGCCGCGCGGGCCTGCGCCACCCACGGCACCGTCGCCTCGTTGTCGAACTCGCCGGTCTGGATGCGCACGGCGAACAGCCGCATCAGCGACGTGTCCACGTCGCCCACGTTGTACGTGTCGTTCTGGGTCACGATGCCCTCACCGACGGCGGTAGGAATCGTGTTGCCGTAGTTGGCCGAGTCATGGAAACCCTGGTCGCAGTTGAGGTCCTCGCCCGCCGCGTTCGCGAACGCGGTGCGCTGGTCGGCGTTGAGCGGCTGCGGGTAGCCAGGTGGCTGCCACTGGTGCCGTGCCTGGATGATGTAGACCGCGTCGCAGTCCGACGTGAAGAATCCGCCGAAGCCGTACGTCTGCCGGGCGAGCGTGTCCTCCAGGTGCACGTTCGCCGGTGCCGGTACGCCGTTGACCTCGTTGTAGGCGCTCATGATCGAGCTGGGGCCGCTCTGCTGGATGATGTCGCGGAACTGCGCGGTGTAGTACTCGCGCAGCGTCCGCTCGTCCATATTGGACGAACCGGTGAGCCGGGTGTTCTCGGTGTTGTTGGCGGCGAAGTGCTTGAGCGTCGTGCTGGTCTTGAGGTAGCCGTGGGAGCCGGGCAGCATGGTGCCGTTCGGGGTCTTGCCCTCCATACCGTCGACGAACTGCGACGCGACATCCGCGGTCAGCAGCGGGTCCTCGCTGAAAGTTTCGTCGTTGCGGCCCCAGCGCGGGTCCCGGGCGAGGTTGACCGTGGGGGAGTAGTAGTTGAGGTCCACGGTGTTGTTGGGCACGACCTCGCGCGCCTCGTCCGAGATCATGGTGGCCTCGGAGTACATCAGCGCCGGGTTCCAGGTCGATCCGAGCGAGAGGTCGACCGGGTACGACGTGGTGTCGACCAGCGCAGGTGGGTTGCCGCCGTCGTTGGTCTGCAGCCTCGCGACACCGTGTGCCGCCTCGTTCCACCAGCCGTACGCCTCGATGCCCAGGCGTGGGATGGCAGCCGCCTGGCTGCTGTTCATCTCCGCTGCCTTCTCCGGCAGTGTGAGGCGGGAGACGAGGTCCGCGGCCCGTTCCTCGGGGGAGTAGGCCGGGTTGAGATAGACCGGGGCCGACGCGTGCGCCGGTGTGGTGGCCGAGATCGGCGCGGCGCCGGCCAGCAGCGTCCAGGCCGCCGACAGTCCGATAACCACGGCCAGCGTCCGAAACTTTCGGTAACGTCGCCCGAATAGATCACTCGATCCATGGCCCATGGTCCTACCTTAGCGCGATCGGCCAGGCAGGAATGTGGTCCAGGGCTAAGTTCCTCATAACGGCGGTGTTTCCGAAACTTTACGAAAGTTGTTGACAGGCCGGTCGGCTGGACTCACTCTCGAACCATCGGCGGGCGTCGTACGCTGCCTCGCCGTCGTTCCAGCCTCAACGAGGAGGAGGAAGCACGCATGAAGAATGCCGCCGTCAGCCACCCGAATAACCGCGGATTCGGCCGCGCCAGACTGCTTGTCGGAGGTGCCTGCGCCGCGATATTGATCGCGGCATCGGCCCTCGTGCCCGGTGTCGCCAATGCCGCCACCTGCTCAAATCAGACCGGTACCAACAACGGCTTCTTCTTTTCATTCTGGACCGCTGGTAGCGGATCGGTATGCATGAACCTGGGATCTGGCGGAAACTACAGCACATCATGGAGCAATGTCGGCGATTTCGTCGCCGGCAAGGGCTGGAATCCCGGTGCCCGTAGGACCGTGAACTACTCGGGCAGCTTCAATCCGTCCGGCAACGCGTACCTGGCCCTTTACGGGTGGTCGACGAACCGCTCGTGTAATATTACATCGTCGACAACTGGGGCAGTTTCCGGCCTACCGGCACGTTCAAGGGCACGGTCACCAGCGATGGCGGCACGTACGACATCTACGAGACGACGCGGGTCAACCAGCCCTCGATCATCGGCACCGCAACCTTCAACCAGTACTGGAGTGTCCGGCAGTCGAAGCGGACGGGTGGCACCATCACCGCCGGCAACCACTTCAACGCGTGGGCCAGTCATGGCATGAATCTGGGCACCTTCAATTACCAGATCCTGGCAACAGAGGGCTTTCAAAGCAGTGGGAACTCCAATGTAACGGTGAGTGGATAACATCCCTGTCCCGAGAAAGGACCCACAGCACATGCGAATCAAGCCACATCTGTCGAAACGCGCCATCGCGGGACTGGCCGTCGCCGCGATCGCGGTGGCCAGTGCGGTGGCCGTCACCGCCAGCGCCACCACGGCGCACGCCGCCACCTGCAACGGGTTCGTCGGGATCACCTTCGACGACGGCCCGTCCAACGCGCACACCCCCGCCCTGCTCAACGCGCTCAGGCAGAACGGGATGCGGGCCACGATGTTCAACGAGGGCCAGTTCGCCGCCGCCGTCCCGGCCCAGGTCCGGGCCGAGGTCAGCGCCGGCATGTGGATCGGCAACCACAGCTACACCCACCCGCACCTGACCCAGGAGAGCCAGTCGCAGATCGTTTCGGAGATCAGCCGGACCCAGCAGGCCATCGCCAACGCGGGCGGTGGCACGCCGAAGCTGTTCCGCCCGCCGTTCGGTGAGACCAACGCGACGGTGCAGGCGGTCGAGGCCCAGTTCGGCCTCAAGCAGATCATCTGGGACGTCGACTCGCAGGACTGGAACGGTGCCAGCGTCGACGCGATCGTGGCGGCCAACGCCCGGCTCACCAACGGCCAGGTCATCCTGATGCACGAGTGGGCGGCGAACACGCTGACCGCGATCCCGCGCATCGCGCAGGGGCTGGCCAGCCGCGGTCTGTGCGCCGGCATGATCTCACCGACGACCGGCCGCGCCGTGGCGCCGAGCTGACCCGTCGCAACACCACAACTGTGGCGCGGCGGCCTCAAGGCCGCCGCGCCACAGGGCGAACGACCGATGGCCGCGGCCATCGGTCGTTCGGTGTCTCCGCCTGGTGAGGGTGCGGTCAGCAGGCGGAGTTGGTCTGGGTCAACATCCCGATCCGCCAGGGCAGCGAGTTGTACGGCAGCCCGGCGCTGGCCGGGTCGTCACCCTGGTACACGTACTGGAGATGGCACGGGCTCAGCGTCATGTTCTGGTCGAACCCGCTGCGGATGGCCTCCCCGCTGCTGATGTCGTTGGTCCACGGCGTGCCGCTGAAGGTCACGTTGGAGACCGCGGCGAACGGGTTGCTCTGGGTGGCGGTCAGCGGCGTCCACGACCCGGCGAGGCTGCCCGACGTCCACGAACGGAACTGGCGGTGGCCGTCGGAGCCGATCGCCTCCACGATCAGCAGATACGTGTTCGACCCGTCGATCTTGTAGACGTTGTCGGCCTCGAACATGTTGAACTTGTTGGGGTCGGACGCGGCGATGACGGTGTTGCCGCCGTTGCCGAAGCCGTTGGGGAAGTTGGCCAGGCTGCTCTGCGAGCGGTAGATGTGGCCGTTGTCGTCGGCCGAGAACAGGTAGCAGTTGGCGCTGTCGCAGATCACCCAGAAGTCGACCCAGAAGCCGCTGCCGATGTTCTGCTGGACGATGGCCGGCTCGCTGGTGTAGAAGTTGTGCGGTGCGCTCCAGCCGGCCGGGTTGCTGATGTCGGTGTTGGTGGAGTACGCGGCGTTGTCGCCGACCTGGTAGACCAGGTACCACAGCTTCTGCGGTGCGAAGAAGAACACCTGTGGCGCGGTCTTGTATCCGGTGCCGATCGCGGTCTGGTCCAGATAGGACTGTGCAGCGGAGCCGGCCTGCGACCAGTCGGTGAAGTCCAGGTACTCCATGCTGTAGCTGCCGGCCGTGTTCACGGTCGACAGGAACGCGTGCCACTTTCCGTTGAAGCGCACGACCGAGGCGTCCTTGACCGCGACGAGGTTGTGGTTCGCGTCCGACTTCGGCACGATCAGCGGGCCACTGGAACTCCACTTGAAGCTGCTGGGCAGCGACCCACCACCGGAGGACGGCGTGGTGGTCGGCGGCGTGGTGGTCGGGCCGCCACCGGAGGTGCCGCCGGTGCACGGGACGCCGTTGAGCGCGAAGTCGGTCGGCACCGGGTTCGTGGCACCGGACGAGCCGTTGAACCCGAGGCTCGCGGTGCCGCCGGTCCCGATGGCCCCGTTCCACGCCGCGTTGGTCACCGTGACCTGGGCACCGGACTGCGTGACGCTGCCGTTCCAGAGTTGGGTGACGGTCTGCCCCGCGGTGAACGACCACGTCAACTGCCATGAGGTCACCGGATCGCCCAGATTGGTCAGGCTGACGTTCGCACTGAACCCGCCCGACCACTGGCTGGAGACCTGGTAGGCGACCTGACAGCCGGTGACCGCGGCCTGGGCGGAGGTCGCGACCGAAGCGCCGGCGGCGACCACCGCCATGGCGAGCGCACCGGCAAGCCAGGACCGACGATCGGATAGTTTCATGGGCACACCCCTGGTCGTCAATGTGTCGCGCAAATCGCGTCGTGTCGACGGTGTCAAGGCCGTTTCAAAATTTCAAGGTGGCGTCGCACATTGGCGGTACGGGCCTGAAAGTTCCATCGCGGCACGGCGCGTTCGACATTTCGAACAATTGCGTTCGACATGTCGAACAATTGTGTGATCGCCAAATAGTGGAGCTCAACAATGGCGCCGTCTTCGGATATCGTGCGAGAGCGACTCCGTCGACCGATCGACCGTCAGGAGTGACCTATGCGTATGTCCAAGGCGACGGTGCTCGGGCTTTCGCTCGGGCTGTGCGCTGCCACGCTCGCGGCATGGCCCGCCGGTACCGCACAGGCCGCCACGGCCGCGAACACCCTGGTCGTGAACGCCGGCACGAACCTGCGTCCGGTCACCCATGTCGCGTCCGGCGCGCTCTACGGCCTGTCGGCCAACGGAACCCCGGCCGCCAGCCTGGTCGATCCGTTGCGGCCGAGCAGTTTCGTGCAGATGGCCCCGGGCGGCAAGCAGTTGCCCAACGGTGAGCCCGTGCCCGCCGGTGACGCGCTGGTGGTTGCTCCCGAGGCCGCGGCGGCCGGCGCCACGGTGATCGTGCGGATGCCGGACTGGTACCCGAACTTCCCCTACCGGTGGGTGAGCTGGTCGGACTGGCTCGCCGCGGTGGACAAGCAGATCGCCTCGGTCAAGGCGTCCGGCGCTCGGAACATCGGCGCGTACGAGCTGTGGAACGAGCCGGACTGGACCTGGAACACGTCGGCGGCGGGCAGCTTCGACGCCGGCTGGGTCCGCACCTTCCGGGAGGTGCGGTCGAAGGACACGACCACGCCGATCGACGGCCCGAGCATCTCGTTCTACAGCCAGAGCTTCTTCACCGACTTCCTCAACAACGCCAAGGCGAACAACGCGCTGCCCGACATCGTGAGCTGGCACGAACTCGGCGGCGACACGAACATCGCGGCGGACGTCGCCGCGTACCGGTCACTGGAAGCCAGCCTGGGCATCAGCCGGCGGCCGATCGTCATCGAGGAGTACGCCACGAGGACCGAGGTCGGCGTGCCCGGCTCGCTGGTCGGCTACATCGCCAAGTTCGAGCGCGCCGGCGTGCGGAACGCGGATCTGCCCTTCTGGAACCAGTACGGCACGATGGGCGACACCCTGGTGTCCACCGGCGGCGCGCGCAACGCCGCGTGGTGGCTGTACAAGTGGTACGGCGACAACGGCCGCCGTGACCGTCACCGGCCTGAACTCACTCACCGGTTTCGGCGGCAGCGCCCACGTGCTGCTCGAACAGGTGGTCTCCGCCGGCCGGACCACACCGGTCACCGGCACCCAGGTGATCTCCAACGGCGTCGTCCCGGTGAGCAACGGCTCGATCACCGTGCCGGTCAACGCGATGAACCCGGCCAACGGCTACCACCTGGTCGTCACTCCCTGATCGCCACCGCGTCGTACGGGGTGGTCGGCGTCGGCGGCGTCGTGAAGCGCGCGTTGGGCAGGTAGAGACGGTCGCCGAAGGCCGCTACGGCGGTGGGCACGTCGAAGCGTGGGTCGGTCAACCTCGCGACGACGTTGCCTGCCGTCCCGGACCGGTTGAGGTGCACAACGGCGACGGTGTTCAGCCGGTTCTGCACGACGAGCAACGTGTTGTGTCGCAGCAGGATGCCGTCGCCGTCGGTCAGCACCGTGCTACCGAGGTCGACCTGCCTGGTCACGCCGGTCACCGGGTTCACCCGGAACAGCTTGCCGGTATTGGTCTGCACGATCAGCAGGGCCTGGTCGTCGGGTGTCCGTGCGATGCCGTTGGCGTTGATCACACCGGGAGTCTGGACGAAATCGCCGGTCAGCGGGATGGTCGTGAACGTCGCGGGCAGCGTGCCGTGTCGCCCGAACTGGAGCTGGTACAGCACCGGCCGGAACGAATCGGTGAAGTACGCGGCCGTGTCCGTCAGGACCACATCGTTGATGAACGAGTTCGTGGCGGCGAACGTGTAATGGGCCAGCATTGTGCCGGTCCGCGCGTCGACGACCTTGCCGTCGCCGCCGGTAGACCCGGCGACGAACAGCCGGTTGCGTGCGTCGATTTTCATGCCGAGCGACGGCGTGCCGGATCCCTGGCTGAACACCTCGCCCTTACCGGTGCGCAGATCGACCCGGAACAGCGTACCCACGGTCCGCGAGCCGAAATACGCCGTCGGCCCGTCTCCGATGGTGATGCCCTCCGGTGGGAAGCCGTTGGGCAGGGCTAACTCCGTGGGAAACCTCGTGGCGGCCGCCGGGGTGGCGCCAACGAGGGTGACTCCCAGGATCAGTACGGAAAGCACGGCGAATAGTCGTGACATGGTCCCTCCTGACTCGCACACGTGTTGCCCCGACAGCCATTCTCGCGCCGTACCTCGGCCGCCACCGGAATTCACACTTGCCGGACGACATGTGATGACCAAGCGGGAATCGCACTAACGTCGTCCACTGTGGACACGCAGTGCCCGAAGGACGTCCCCAGGGGTCATGGTGGCGCCGGATTCGACCGCCGCCGTGTAACCGTCCGTGCCCAGCGCGTCGACGCATCGGTGCGCCGCCCGGTCGATGTCGAGTTGCTCCGATTGCGATGCCGGTAGCTTCGTCGTGCGGCGGTGTTCGGCGGCGGCGCCCAGCAACCGTGCTGCCTGCTTGACGTCGCCGGCGTCGGCCAGCGCGGCGGCCGAGCCCTCGATGGGTGGCGCGGTGTCCCGGGGGCGGTCGTGCTCCACCGCGAGGTCGAGCGCTTCGACGTGCATCGCGAGCGCGTCGGCGGTGTTCCCGCGCAGTTCGGCCACATAGCCGAGTTCGGTCAGCACCATGGGCAGATAGAGGATGGCTTCACCGGGCGATCTCGCCACATCGCGCAGCCGGTCGAGATGCCGTTGCGCCTCGTCGAGATCACCGGAGCGCCGGGCCGCGAATCCGAGCACCAACGTGGCGAACACGACCTGCACCATGGTGCCCTGCTCGGCGGCCAGCGCATGCGCCTCCGCGCCGGACCGGTGAGGGGGCTGCCAAACTGTCACTCCTTGACTGAACAGTAGTATGCACTGGTGAACTTGAGGGAGTGGGCGCTGGCGCAGGGAGTGCACCCGGTGACGGCGTACCGCTGGTTCCGGGAGGGGACTCTGCCAGTGCCCGCCCGCAGGGCGGGCCGTCTGATCCTGGTGGACCCGGACCCGAAACCCGCCGCTGAGGGCGTGGTCGCGGCGTACTGCCGGGTGTCCTCGGCCGAGGAGAAGGACGACCTGGAACGCCAGGCCGGGCGGGTGGTGGTCGGGGCGACCGGGCGAGGCTTGGCGGTGGGCAAGGTCGTGTCGGAAGTCGGGTCCGGGATGGACGGGCACCGCCGCAAGCTCACGAAGCTCTTGTCAGACCCCGGCGTTACGGTGATCGTCGTGGAGCACCGCGACCGGCTCACCAGGTTCGGGTTCGAGCACCTGGCCGCTTCCCTGGCCGCGGGTGGGCGGCGGATCGTGGTCCTGGACGAATCGGAGACCACCAGCGATCTCGTCCGTGATGTCACCGAGGTCCTGACCGGCTTGTGCGCCCGGCTGTACGGGCAGCGCTCAGCCTCGCGCCGGGCAGCCAAAGCGGTCGCGGTCGCCACCGGGGATGAACCGGGATGACCGCGCCGGTAATGCAGGCGTACCGGTTCGCCCTGGACCCGACCCCCAGCCAGGTGCGGGACCTGGAACGCCATGCCGGGGCGGCCCGGTTCGCCTACAACTGGGGGTGAGCAACGACCGCACCTTGGCACCGGTGATCGGGACGACGTCACCGTCGTCCGTCCAGGCCGTGGTCGGCCCCGGCACACCGAACCGCATGAAGATCACCCTAGACGGATAGCTGACCGTCAGCAGACGGTAAACGCGTCCGGGCACCGTTGGCAGCACCAAGCCCGGAACGACCAAGGAGAGCAGCCATGGGAAAGCTCGTGAACGCCACCTACATGACCATCGATGGTGACATCCAGAACATGGGGGACTGGCATTTCGAGTACTTCGGTGAGGAAGCCATCAAGACGGCGCAGGAACAACTGGATGCCGCCGACGCGCTGATCATGGGCCGGAAGACGTACGACGGGATGGCCCCGGCCTGGATGGCGCGGGCCGGCCAGGACGACTTCTCCGACCGGATGAACGACATCACCAAGTACGTGGTCTCCCACTCGCTGACGGAGCCGGCCTGGCCGAACGTGACCGTGCTGAACGGCGATAACGGCCTGCTGGACGAACTGCGGATCTGGCTGCACCCGGTGCTGTCGGGCAAGGCGAAGCCGGCGGAACTGCTCTATCACGAGCTGCCGCGAACGAAATTCAGCCTGGCGGACGTCAACGTGCACAGCACCGGCATCGTGGTGCTCACCTACACGCCGGCGTAGCCACCGCACCGCGACTCGGGCGGGGGCGGTTGTTCTCTACAACTGCGCAGCCGTGACATGCTCCCTCTGCGAGATGTTTCTACTAGCTGGTAGCGGTAAAGCTGTACAGGCGCGAGGATGCGCACAGTCGACAGGAGAGGCTCGGTCGGTGTTCAGTCGTGTCGTCATCGTCAACCGTGGTGAGGCCGCGATGCGGCTCATCCACGCCGTCCGGGACCTGGCCGCGGAGACCAGGACACCGATCGAAACCGTCGCCCTGCACACCGACGTCGACCGGACCGCGACCTTCGTGCGTGCGGCCGATATCGCCTACGACCTCGGTCCCGCGTCCGCACGCCCGTACCTCGACCTGAAGGCGCTGGAGCGCGCGCTGGTGGAGACCGGAGCCGACGCCGCGTGGGTCGGCTGGGGCTTCGTCGCGGAGGACCCGGCGTTCGCTGAGCTGTGCGAGAAGGTCGGCGTCGCCTTCGTCGGACCGAGTGCCGACGCCATGCGCAAGCTCGGCGACAAGATCGGCGCGAAGCTGATCGCCGAGGAGGTCGGCGTTCCGGTCGCGCCGTGGAGCCGCGGCGCGGTCGAGACCCTGGACGCGGCCATCGCGTCGGCGGCCGGGATCGGCTACCCGCTGATGCTGAAGGCGACCGCGGGCGGCGGCGGGCGCGGCATCCGCGTGATCAGGAGCGAGGCCGAACTGGCCGATGCCTACGAGCGGACCA
>WNGL01006997.1_pt1 | contig 13271 bp, 14 predicted proteins | sample 5400591 | NCBI WGS metagenome assembly WNGL01 (sample SAMN13153377, study PRJNA577476) | soil metagenome | isolation source: 80 cm soil or saprolite under Garry oak tree replicate 1 | place: USA:California | collected 2016-06-15
ACGTGTATTTCCCCACCGACTGCATCGTATCGCTCCTCTACGTCATGAAAAGCGGAGCGTCGGCGGAAATCGCGGTCGTGGGCTATGAAGGCCTGGTCGGCGTCGCGCTGTTCATGGGCGGGGAATCCACGTCGAGCCGGGCCGTGGTGCAAAGCGCCGGCCACGCGTACCGGCTCCCGTCGAAAATCCTGAAAAGGGAATTCGAGCACGGCGGACCGTTGCAGCATCTGCTGCTGCGCTACACCCAGGCGCTGATCACACAGATGGCGCAGACCGCCGTCTGCAACCGGCATCATTCGGTGGAGCAGCAGCTGGCCCGCTGGCTGCTGTTGAGCTTGGACCGCCTGCGCTCGAACGAGCTGCACATGACGCAGGAGCTGATAGCGAACATGCTGGGCGTGCGCCGCGAGGGCGTCACGGAGGCCGCCGGAAAGCTGCAAACGTCCGGAGTGATTCAGTACAATCGCGGGCACATCATGGTGATCGACCGGCCAGGCCTGGAAGAGCGGGTGTGCGAGTGTTATGCAGTAGTCAAACGCGAAACGGATCGCCTGCTCCCCGCCGAGACGGCGGCCTGATCGCCGACCGCGCGATCGCCGGGGTCGCGAAGATTACCGGTCTCGGCCCTCCTCTGTGTGCTGACGTACATACGATCCGTGCTCGTTCAAGCTATTCTTCCGGTCCCCCCGTCCCCGGGTACGAAAGAACAACCCCATGCGAGTTGCAGGGCGAACATCGGTCGCAAACAGCATGCTTGCCGCCTTGCCGCGCAAGCAGTATCAGCGCCTGCTCTCGGGTCTCGAATCGGTGGCGTTGACTTTTGGCGAAGTCCTGCACGAACCGGGGGAGCGGATCCAGCACGTCTACTTTCCCGGCGACTCGCTCGTCTCCTTGCTGACGGTAGTAGACGGCCATCTGGCCCTGGAAGTCGGTATGGTCGGACGTGAGGGCATGGTCGGCGTTCCCCTGTCTTTGGGAACGGACGTCTCGCCCGTTCGCGCGCTGGTGCAGGGAGCCGGAACGGCGATGAGGATGAAGTCGGCGCGCTTCTCCGACGAAATCCGGAAAAGCCCGCAATTGCAGCAAGAGATCAGCCGCTATACGCGCGCATTGATGGCCCAGATCACGCAAACGGCCGCTTGCAACCGCTTCCACGTCGTGGAGGCGCGCCTTGCCCGATGGCTGCTGATGACTCGGGACCGCGTTCGCTCGGACGAATTCCGTCTGACGCACGCGTTTCTGGGCCACATGCTGGGAGTGCGGCGGGTCGGTGTCACCATGGCCGCGCGCGCGCTGCAAAAAAGAAAGCTGATCGCTTACACACGCGGAAATATCAGGATCCTCGATCGTCGGGGCCTGGAACGCGCCGCCTGCTCCTGTTACGAACTCGTCAAGGACATGAACGGCAGCGTACGGCGTTAGCAGTCCCGGCAAGCCTTTCCGTCTTCACACGGACCCGCGGCTTTCCGATGCCGGGGGGCGAATTTCACACTCGCATCGACGCGGAAATGGCGTCGCGACCGGCCGATCTGCTACTGTGGTTCCCATGAAGGCTCTACCTTCGATCCTGATCGGCATCGCGCTGAGCGGGTGCGGCGCAAGTGAGACCGCGAACGTAGGCGCGCCGACGGGCAATGGCCCGCCGTCCGGCGGAACGCTCTCGGAGCAGTATCCGGGCGATGTCGGAATCGGCGGCAATCCGGCGGTCGTCTGGTACGAGGACTTTGAAGCAGCGTCGGTCGCCGCCGTGACCAGTCGCTACGACCAATCGCAAGGCGCGGCGCGGATGACGCTCGTCGCCGATCACGCGCCTGGAAGCAGCGGCACGGCGCTCGCGCTGCGCGCGGGCGGTGGCGTCGCTGCGGTCGATCTCTTCAAGCAATTACCGGATCACGACGAGCTCTACGTTCGCTGGTACGCAAAGTACGAGGCCGGGGTTCCGTGGCATCACTCCGGCGTCTGGGTCGGCGGCTACAATCCGAGCTCCCGATTTCCGAGCCCGCATGCCGGCGAGCGCCCGAACGGCGACGATCGCTTCTCGATCTCGATCGAGCCCGTGTGGGGAACCGGCGGCGCGAATCCGCGGTTCGACTTCTATAACTACTGGATGACGATGCACTCGTGGATGGCCGCACCCACGAACGACGGCACCTCGTACTTCGGCAACGCGCTGGTGCACAAGAACGGGTTCGCGATCGACGAGGGCCGGTGGGTCTGCGTCGAAGTGCACGCGAAGCTCAACCCGGACCCGGCGACGGGTGCCGGTGCCGTCCTCGAAGTGTTCAAGAACGGCGCCAACGTGATGCGCTTCGACGATTCGGGGCCGATCGGTTACTGGATTCGCGACAAGTTCTGCCCGGCGGGGGCAGACGGCGCCGAGTGCACGGACTTCCCGGCGCCCGCCAACGAGAAGCTCGACCTGCGTTTCCGCAGCACGACCACGCTTGCCTTCAACGCGTTCTGGCCACAGAATTACATCACCGATCCGGCGCAGGGAACGCTGATGCTCGATCAGATGGTCGTCGCAACCCAACGTATCGGCTGCATCCGTTGAGCGTTCGTTCAAAGGAGCGATATATGAACGGAGAAACGAAGAAAGGATTGACACGACTACTGGTGGTGGCGCTGGCATTGATCCTGCCAGTGATGCCTCGAGCGTCCACGGCCGCGACGCCGAGCTACGATCCGGCCACTACGGTCGTCGTATACGTACACGGTTTCGATCCCGACGGTTTTCACGCGATGGGCATATTCGGTGACGACCTGTGGCACGAGGACCTGGGACGCGTCGCCGCGGTGCTGAAACAGCCGACCTGGCAGGACGATCCGACGGCGCCGAACCAGGTCGGAGCGACCACGTATTACGGCGACACGCCGCCCTCCTGGTATACCGACCCCGACCGCGCTGCGGACTCGAGCGCCGCTGCCGGCATGCCGCGCTATGCCCTGCGCGTTGCCCGCTACATCCGGCATTTGCTGGAACGCGCGTCCGCGGCGACTGCGGTCAATATCGTGTCGGCCAGCATGGGCACCGAGGTCGCGCGCTATCTCATCGAGCACGATCTGCTTTTGCTCGCCAGCGAGCAGAAAATTACCCGCTGGGGGCAGCTGGTCGGGGTCACCGCCGGTAACTGGGCCGCATCCCACGCGCCGGATTTGCTGACCAGGACTGCGAGCCCCGACGTCGAGCAGATGAGCTATGAATGGGTGAACGTCAACATCTCCGCGAACCGCACCATGAATTCGCCGTTCTACGGCCCTATGATCATCACGCACTGGATCGCGACCGACGACGGAGACGGTGTGCTGACCTTGCTCTCGGACAGACCCAATGACGGGACCAACTTGTCCGTAGACGAGTCTTTCTCGGATTTCACCACTGCCGCCGCCTTGCATCCCGCCACGGATGGCACGCTGCAGATGCCCGGCCAGTCGTTCGGCCATACGACCCACACCGGCACCTCCGACAACGACGGTGTCTGGGCGGGAGTCGCGGCCATGTCGCACAACAACGTGCGCCTGACCGCGACCCTGACGCGGGTCCAAGCGCTGTCCACCGGCGACAGCCTGTTTCAGGGCAGGGGCGAGTGGGTGTTCTCGGCCAGCGTGAATTCACCCCGCGCGGCCGCGCTCTACGGCGCGACCCAGCCCCTCAACCATTTCATTCGACAAGGCGGGAATCCGCCCTTGTTCCGCTTCGGCAGGAACGAAACTCAGTTTCCCAATCTGGTGCTGTTCGATCAGATCGTTCCGCCGGGAGAGACCGAGCTCCGGCTGACCTTATGGGCCGAGGAGCTCGACTGGCATCCGAAGTTCTATCACGTGCTGGAGAATCCGTTCGGGAACAATAGGAACATGGGCGCGTTTGACGCGATCCTGCCCACGACCGGACCCTCGGTCCTGCGCCTGATGAACGGCAACATGGACCTCGATATCGCCGTCAGCGTGCGGACCGTCTACTGACCGCGCCGGGATAACTGTCCTTCGTACAGCGCCCGCACCGTTTCGATCGTGTCGGCGTCCTTCGCGCTCTTGTCATCGCGGTAGCGCTTGACGCGCGCAAAGCGCAGCGCAAAGCCGCCCGGATAGGTCGAGCTCTCCTGGACCTCGTTGAACGCGATCTCGGCGACGAGCTCCGGCCGCACGTGCACGACGTGGCGATCGCGCGAAGTTTCGAGCGAGAGCAGGCGCTCGGTCTGCCAGGCGAGCATCTTGTCGGTCATGCCCTTGAAGGTCTTGCCGAGCATGATAAAGCCGCCGGTCGCGGGATCGAGCGCGCCCAAGTGCAGGTTGCTGAGCCAGCCCTTGCGGCGGCCGCTGCCCCATTCGACGGCGATGACGGCGAGGTCGAGTGTATGGGCTTCCTTGATCTTGAGCCAGCCGGCGCCGCGGCTTCCGGCCTCGTACGGGGCCTCAAGCGCCTTCGCCATGACGCCTTCGTGGCCGCGCGCGAGCGCTTCGTCGTAGAAAGCCTGCGCGGCTTCCCTGTCGCCCGTGACGAGTCGCGGGATGAGGATCTTCGCCGGCAGAATTTTCGCGACGACGTCGAAGCGCTCCCGCGCGGGTCTCGCGGTGAGGTCCTCGCCCTCGGCGAGCAGGCAGTCGAAGAAAAAGACGCTCAAGGGGAACGTCGCGCGAGACGCCTCCACGTCGAGCTTGCGCCCGAAGCGGCGCATGGTTTCCTGGAAAGGGAAGGGCGTGCCGTTGGGCCGTAGCGCGATCGTCTCGCCATCCAGAATTAGCTCCCGCGCCGCGCAAGCGCCGAGCGCCGCGACGATCTCGGGAACGGCGTAGGTGACTTCGTTCAGGCTTCGCGCATAGACGCGGATTTGACCGCCCGACTTGTGCGCCTGCACGCGCGCGCCGTCGAGCTTCCACTCGAAAGCCGCCGGTCCCAAGCGTTCGATCGCGTCTGCGACGTCCTCGGCGGGCTGGGCGAGCATCGGCTGCACCGGCTGGAAGACCTCGAGCGCGAAGCGCGCAAGGCCCGATTCGCCTTCGGCGAGCGCGGCTTCGGCGACTGCGGGAAGGCCGCCCGCCCGCATCGCCGCCGAGCGCACCTGCGCAGCCGGGAGCTTGGCCGCTCTCGCGATGGCGTCGAGCATGATTCCTTCGAGCGCGCCCTGGCGCAGCTCGCCGAGCAAAAGCCGCGCGAGGAAATCCTGCTCGGGTGCGGTCGCGCGCGCGAAAAGCTCCGCGAGCAGGCGCGCTCTTTCGGCGGCCGAGCCTTCCCCCTTGGTCTGCGCGAGGCGTGCGAGCGCCTCGTCGATGCGCGCGAGCGTGAGCCGGGCAGCGCTCGCGGGCGCCGCGGCGAGCGCGTCTTTCAGCGTCGCGTAGCCGACGCCGATCCTGCCTTGGCGCGTGTCGCCGCTGAGATACGCCACCCCCAACGCGATTTCCGGCGGATCGAGTCGTCGCAGGCATTCCGCGAGCGCGTCGATTTTCGCAAGGCGGCTGCGCGTCCCCGCGACGCGCTCGGAAGCGGCGAGCAATTCGGCGAGCAGCATGCGTAATTATCCCCTCCTCTTTGAGGAGGGGTGCCCCGAAGGGGTGGGGTGGTAAGACGTCCATCGATCAAACCACCCCGGGGCGCCTTGCGCCCCCCTTCCTTGTCCAAGGAGAGTTTCGAGCTTGTCGTCATAGCAGTTCTTCGGCAAGCTTACCAAATCGGACGAATCCCAATATGGCCAAGGTCGTCATCGCAGACGTCGCCCAGTTTAAACCGCTCATCGGGACCGAGGTCGCCGTGACCGACTGGTTCACCGTGAGCCAGGAGCGCATCGACGGTTTTGCCGACGCGACGGAAGATCACCAGTGGATTCACGTCAACCGCGAGCGCGCAGCCGCAGAATCGCCCTACGGCACGACCGTCGCGCACGGTTTTCTCTCGCTGTCGCTTCTGCCGTACCTGCTGGGGCAGGCGATCGAGATTCAAGGCACGCGTCTGGGGATCAACTACGGCCTGAATCGCGTGCGCTTCACCGGGCCCTTGCCCTCCGGTTCTCGCGTGCGTGCGCGCTTCCGGCTTGCCGCAGTGGAGGACATCGCCACGGGCGTTCAGACCACCTGGAACGTCACCGTCGAGCGAGAAGGCGAGGCGAAGCCGGTTCTTGTCGCCGAATGGATTACGCGCCGCCACGAGTAGAGGGCCGCGAGGTGGTATCGCCGAGGAACTTCGCAATCTCCGACACGACCTCGCCCTGGCGTCCCACCCACAGGTGCCCTCCGGTCGGAAAGCTCACCAAACGCGCACCCGGAATGCGCTCCGCCGCGGAGCGGCCGCCCTGGTAAATCCCGAACAAATCGTTCTCGATGCCGATGACGAGCGTGGGGCTTGCGATTCGCTCGAGCTCGTAGCGCGGCGATGAAGCGACGACTGCCAGGTCGTTCCACAGGCCTTTTCGGCGCCGGCTGAGCGGCAGGGAGCTTCGCATGATCCGCAGGACCCGGTCCCGCTCCTCGGGCGGGGCGTTCTCGAAATCGCGGGCGGGGGTGGCGAAGAGTCTCTCCAGCAGGGTGTCCCGCGCGAGCTTCATATTCAGCCAGAAAAAGAAGTCGGATCCGAGGAGCGCCTCCAGCGCGAAGGGAGCCTGCGCGGGCGGCCGCGCCTGCGGCGCTCCCGGCGGGAAGAACGCCGGAACGAGGAGGACCATCGCCGAGCAGCGGCCTGCATGACGCAGGCAGAATTCGATCGTGGAGGGCGCGCCCGCCGAGCCCCCGAGAATCGCGGCGCTCGGCAATTTCAGAGCGTCGAGGAGACAGGCGTGCGCTTCGGCCTGCGCCGCGGGCGCAGCGTCGGCGGGCATGGGGGTGCGCAGATATCCGAATCTGGACATGGCGATCACGGCGAAGCCGCGCTCGGCCAAGGGGCGTCCGAATTCCAGGCCCTGGTCGAAACCGCCGCCCGCGCCGTGCACCAGCAGCACCGGCGCGCCCTTCCCTATGAGGGCGTATTCGATTGGTCCGCACGGCGTGTCGACGACCTGGCTGCCGGAGGAGACGCGGGCCCCCTCCGCGACCATGTCGTTCCGATAACTGAAATACGTGAACAGAATCAACCCTGCCAGCGCGGCGGCGGGAAGTCCCAGAACCACGCTTCGTTCGATCTTCATCGGCAGCGAATCGCGCGGCAGCGGAGCGGCAAGCCATTGTCTTCAAGCGCGGCAGATAGCATATATAGGTGGTGATTCTTTCCCGACCCGACGCGCCGTAGCATAACCAATGTGGGAAGCATGGGCGCTCGCCGCAATGGCCCTTCTCGCCTGGCTGTGGTTCGACAGCATGCGGGCGCGCGAGGGCGCGGTCGCGGCGGGCTCGCGCGCCTGCGAGCGCAACGGCCTGCAATTCCTCGACCAGACCGTGGAGTGCGTGTCGCTTCGCCCCGCACGCGACGAGAACGGGCGCGTCGCCCTGCGGCGCGTCTACCGATTCGAATTCTCCGACAACGGCGACAACCGGCGCGGCGGCAGCATCGTCATGATGGGCGGCAAGGTAGAATCGCTCACCATGGAACCATTCCTGTTGCAGTGAGTCTTCCTGCGGTGAATCATGCAGAAGTGGGTCGAAGGCACTGTCGTCAACCAGAAACGCTGGACGCAGACCCTGTTCACGCTGCAGGTGGAAGCCGACGTCGCTCGGTTCGAGGCGGGACAGTTCGCCAAGCTCGCGCTCGCGGTCGAAGGCGAGATGGTCGCGCGCCCGTACTCGTTCGTGAACTCGCCCGAGGAGCACCCGCACGAGTTCTATTACGTCACGCTTCCCGACGGACCGCTCACGCAGCGGCTGTGCAAGCTGCAAGCCGGGGATGCGATATACCTTGCGCCGCGGCCGGCGGGGTTCCTCGCGCTCTCGGAGATCCCGGAGGGGGAGAACCTCTGGCTGATATCGACGGGAACGGGAGTCGGCCCTTTCCTGTCTATTCTGAAGACCGAAGGTCCCTGGCAGCGTTTCAAGCAGGTGGTCCTCGTTCACGCGGTGCGCTATGCCGAGGAGCTGACCTACCGCGACAGCCTCTCGCGGCTGCTGGGCGAACACGGGGAGCAGATGCGCATGGTCTCGTTCGTGAGCCGGGAAAGCAAAGCGGGCGCGCTCCAAGGACGCATCCCCGTCGCGATCGAGGAGGGTCGCCTGGAGGCTGCGGCGGAAGTGGCGCTGTCTGCGAAGACCTCTCAGGTCATGATTTGCGGCAACCCGGAGATGGTGACGGACACCAGCGCAGCGCTCGCGCGGCGCGGCATGAAGAAGCACCGGCGCCGCGAGCCGGGCCATATCACGGTGGAGAATTACTGGTAGAAAACCGGGGACAGACCACTATTTTTACGCACATGAGGGCAAGAAGACACGCTTTTGAAAAAATGGTGGTCTGTCCCCGGTTTTTCTTGCTCGCAATCGGCGCGCTGTCGCTCGCGGCCTGCAGCGCGACCCGGGTCGCCTACGACAACGCCGACACCCTGCTGCGCTTCATGGCGTCGAGATATCTGGACCTCGACGCCGCGCAGTCTGAAGACTTGACGCGGCGCATCGCGCGATTTCATCAGTGGCACCGGTCGAACGAGCTTCCGGCATACGCAGCCCTGTTGCGGAGCGCGAGCCAGCGCGCGGCCAAGGGCATCACCGCGGAGGACGTCGCGTGGGGGCTCGCCAACCTGCGCTTGCGCTACCGCAGGTTCGCGGCCAAGGCGGCCGAAGACGCGGCACCGGTGCTCGCGACGCTCGCGAACGCGCAACTCGCGGCGCTCGAGCGCAAGTTCGCCGAGAACAACGAAAAATACGCGAAGGAATTCGTCCCTTCCGACGACAAGGAGCGCCGGCGCAGGCAGCTGCAGCGCATGCTCGAGCGCTTTCGCGACTTTGCCGGCGAACTGACCCCGGACCAGGAGGCCCGCATCGGGCGCTTCGCGCTCGCCCATGAGCGCCACGTCGGGCTGCGCTTCGAGGACCGGCAGCGCTTGCAGCGTGATTTCGTCGCGGCGCTCAAGGAGGAGCGCAAGCCCGAGGAGCTCGGTCGGAACCTCGCCGAGATGTTCGAGAGGCCGGAGCTGCGCCGCTCCGAGGAGTTCATCCGGGAGGACAAGCGCTGGGAGGAGGATCTGGGACAGCTCATCGTGGATCTCGACCGGTCGCTCTCCCCGAAGCAGCGCGCGCACGTGGTCCGGCGCCTTTCCGACTACGCCGAGGATTTCGCGGTTCTCGCCGGAAGAAAGAAGGAGGCCGCGTGAGCCTGCGGCGCGCGGCGCGGGTCCTTCTCCCCCTGGCGATGCTCGCGGGGCTCGTCTTGGGCTTGAGCGCGGCACGGGCGGCCGGGGGCGAGCTGAAGCCCTGGAGCGGCGGCGCGACGCCGCCCCTCGCGCTGCGCGATCTTCAGGGCAAGGAGCACAAGCTCGCCGACTATCGGGGCAAGGTCGTGGTGCTCAATTTCTGGGCGACCTGGTGCGATCCCTGCCGCGAGGAGATGCCTTCGATGCAACGGCTGCAGGACAAGCTCGCGGGAAAATCCTTCGCGATCCTCGCGATCGACTACGGCGAAGGCGCGCCGCGGATCCAGGATTTCCTGAAGAAAGTCCCGGTGCGCTTCACGGTGCTGCTCGATCGCGATACCTCCACGGCGACGGCGTGGAAGGTGAAGGTGCTCCCGACGACCCTCGTGCTCGATCCTCAGCAGCGAATCCGCTATTCCGTCGTGGGCGACCTGGAGTGGGATTCCCAATCCGTTGAAGATACGATCAAAAAGCTTCTTCCCCCGAGCTGAGGCACGCGCCGGAGCAATCCGGCGGCTTGTGGTCGGAGACGCTTTCGGAGTAGATTCTCGCCTTTGGGATTCGTCCGTTTCCGCCCCATACCGATGATCATCCAGCAACGCTTGACTTCACGCAGCTCGCGTTCTCTCGCGGTGATGATCGGCTTCGCGCAGCCAGCCGGCTCGCGCGGAACTTGGCGTTCCGACGGCGATATCGACGGCGGCAGCCGTCCCGCCGCGCTCACCCTCCGCTCTTCTGCAGCTCTCTCCCCAGCTTCTCGGCCTTTCGCAGCAACCAGTACAGGGCATTCCATGCGCTGTGCGCTGGGACGCCCGGACCCGCGTTGTGAGGCAGCGCTTCAATCGACAGGAGAACCGACATGGATAGACGTGCCTTTCTGAAGACCGGCGCGATCCTCCCCGCCGCCGCGGCGTTGCCGAAACTCGCGCTGGCACAGCAGCTCCCTTTCAATCCGCGCCAGGCGGAGAAGTGGCGGAGCTTCGAAGTAACCACGCGGGTCGAGATCGTCTTTCCCCAAGGCGGGACGCGCGTGTGGCTGCCCATCCCTTCGGTCGATTCCGGCTACCAGAAGGCCCTGGACAACGCTTGGTCGGGCAACGCCCAGGCCGCAAAGATCGTCCACGACGGCACCTACGGCGCGGGCATGCTCTACGCCGAGTGGTTGACCGCCGAGAAGAATCCCGTGATCGAGCTCTACAGCCGCTTCGCCACCCGCGACCGCGCCGTGGACTTTTCCGCGCGGTCGGGGTCGGTCGAGAGACTCTCGCCCGAACAGCGCACGTTCTACACCGGATCGACCGAGCACATGCCTACCGACGGCATCGTGAAAAAAACCGCCCAGGACATCACGAAAGGCACGAGGACCGACTACGACAAGGCGAAGGCGATCTACGAGTGGATCGTGGAGAATACCTACCGCGATCCGAAAACGCGCGGCTGCGGCGTCGGCGACATCAAGACGATGCTCGAGACCGGAAACCTCGGGGGCAAGTGCGCCGACTTGAATGCGCTCTACGTGGGCCTCGCGCGCGCCTCGGGCCTACCCGCGCGCGACGTCTACGGCGTGCGCGTGGCGAAGTCGCAGTTCGGCTACAGGAGCCTGGGCGCGGGCACGGCGAACATCACGCGCGCGCAGCACTGCCGGGCGGAAGTCCATCTCGCCGGATTCGGCTGGGTGCCGGTGGATCCGGCCGACGTGAGGAAAGTCGTCCTCGAGGAGAAGGCGCAGCCGACGGACTTGAGCGATCCGCTGGTGCAGGCGGTGAGGCCCAAGCTCTTCGGCGCATGGGAGATGAACTGGCTCGCGTTCAACACCGCGAACGATTTCGCTCTGCCCAACTCGAAAGGCGCCAAGCTCACCTTCTTCATGTATCCCCAGGCAGAAACCGCGCAGGGGCGGCTGGACAGCCTCGACCCGGACAACTTCAAGTACACGATGACGGCGAAGGAATTGAGCGCCTGACGGTCCTGCATTTTTCGCACGCCAACGGTTTTCCCGCCGCGTGCTACCGCAAGATGTTCTCGTATCTCGAGCGCGATTTCGAGATCGACTATGTCAACACGATCGGGCACGACCCGCGCCATCCGGTCACCGACAGCTGGCCGCATCTGGTTGCCGAACAGATCGAGCACATCGAGCGCCATCGCGGGCCCGCGCTCGGTGTGGGGCACTCGCTCGGCGGCTACCTCACCGCGCTCGCGGCCCTCAGGCGCCCGGGGCTTTTTCGCGCCATCATCCTTCTGGATTCGGCCATCCTCGGGCGTTGGCAGGGCGCGGTGTTCAAGATGGTGAAGCGCTTCGGCCTTGCCGACCGCGTAACGCCCGCAGGCGTGACGCGCGACCGCCGCGCCGAGTGGACCTCCGCCGAAGAAGCCTACGCGCACTTTCGCAGCAAGAGGGCCTTTCAGAACTTCGATCCCGAGTGCCTGCGCGACTACGTGACGCTCGGGATGGTGCCTTCGCCGGGGGGCGTGCGGCTCGCTTTCGATCCGGCGATCGAGTACCGCATCTACCGGACCTTCCCGCACGACCTCGCGAAGGAGCTGCCGCGCCTGCGGGTGCCGGCCGGGGTGATCTGCGGACGCGAATCGGCCGAATCGAGGCGGACGGGGCTTGCGACGACGCGCAGGCATTTCCGCGTGGTGCGCGTCGCGGGCGGGCACCTGTTTCCGTTCGAGCGGCCCGAGGCCGCGGCGCAGGCAATCCGCGAGATGGCAGCAGAATTGCTGCCATCCCAGACGAACCCACTATAATCCCGCTGGTCAAACGCTCAAAGGACGCACCATGCGCAAGCTGCTGATTTCGGTCTTCGCCCTGCTGCCGGGCCTTGCTTCCGTCCCGACTCTCCACGCCGCCGGAGCGGACTCCGACCCGGCCCCGAACGCCCGGCCCGCGGACCCCGATTACGAGAGCGGCAAGAAGGCGGTCGAAGCCGGGAACTGGAAAACGGCCCTAGACAGCTTCGAGCGGGTGGCCTCGCGCGACCCGAACAACGCCGACGCGCAGAACTACCTCGGCTACGCCTGGCGCAAGTCCGGAAACCTCGACCTCGCGTTCAAGCACTACAGCGAGGCGCTGCGCCTCAACCCCCGGCACAAGGGAGCGCACGAGTACATCGGCGAAGCCTATCTCATGGTGAACAATCTTGCGAAAGCGGAAGAGCACCTCGCGCGGCTCGACAAGCTGTGCTTTTTTCCCTGCGAGGAATTCAGCGAGCTCAAGAAGGCGGTCGAGGAATACAAGACCGCGAAGCAGGGCAGGGACAATTCCCGGCGGTGAGTCCGTCGCGAGCGCAAAACAAAACGCCCGGTGAGCCGGGCGTTTTTATTTCCGGGTGCGCGTCCCGGGAAAATCCCGAGGCGCGGCGCTTACTTATTTGAGGTGTTTGCTGACGAGCTTGGTCATCTCGAACATCGTGACCTTGCCCCTGCCGCCGAAGACGGCCTTCAGGGCGTCGTCGGCATTGATCATGCGCCGGTTCTTGGTGTCCTGCAGCTTGTTTCGCTTGATATAGGCCCAGAGCTTCTTCGTCACTTCGGTGCGCGGTATCGCCTTGGAGCCCACCACTTCCGCCAACATGGAGCTCGGGGTCATGGGTTTCATGAATGCCGCATTGGGTTTTCTCTTCTTGGCCATCGTATATCTCTCCTCTCAAATACGAGCTGTTTGGGTGACGCCGCACGGACGGTACGGGCAACGCGAGAGTGCGTCAATCAGAGGGAAATGTCAACCACCTCAAACGGTTTTTTTCGCCCTCCCGAGAAACTTCGGCCCGGCCGGGGGATCGCTTCGCTATAATCAAAGACCCGTTTTCCCTGACAATTTCCTGTCACCCCCGCAAGCGCAGTGGAAACCGCCAAAAAAAACGTCGCCGTCCTCGCGTCATGCCAGGCACTGCTGTTCACGAACAACTCCACGGCGATTGCGCTGAACGGCCTAGCCGGCTATGCGCTCGCGGCGAACAAGGCCCTGGCGACGCTCCCCGTCACCGCGTGGGTCATCGGCGGGGCGCT
>WNGL01007293.1_pt1 | contig 13267 bp, 10 predicted proteins | sample 5400591 | NCBI WGS metagenome assembly WNGL01 (sample SAMN13153377, study PRJNA577476) | soil metagenome | isolation source: 80 cm soil or saprolite under Garry oak tree replicate 1 | place: USA:California | collected 2016-06-15
TCTTCGCCTCCCCACCGTACTTCTTCGCCAGCACGTGCGTCATCGCCGCCGTCAGCGTCGTCTTGCCGTGGTCCACGTGTCCGATCGTCCCCACATTCACGTGCGGCTTGGTCCTCTCAAATTTACTCTTGGACATGATGTGTTCCTTCTTGCCGTTACACTGATCCTGTGGTGCCGTTGGTGCGGATTGAACGCACGACCTCTCCCTTACCAAGGGAGTGCTCTACCACTGAGCTACAACGGCGGCGTGCGCTTCGATAAACTTGCTTCGCAAGAAACCTGGAGCGGGTGAAGGGAATCGAACCCTCGTCGTAAGCTTGGAAGGCTTCTGCTCTACCATTGAGCTACACCCGCGCCGCGTAAGCCATTTTCGCGACCGAACCCTTTGTAAGCCTGCTCGAGGCGACCGATGACCTGGTGGAGGAGGTTGGATTCGAACCAACGTAGGCGCAAGGCCAACAGATTTACAGTCTGCCCCCTTTAACCGCTCGGGCACCCCTCCGAACGAAATCGTCAATTATGCGTAGTCTACAGAGGGTTGTCAACGCTCGCTGGCATGCATTTCGCTTCGGCGCCAAAATCGGGACGACCGACCGATGATTCCGGCATGACTCCCAACACGAAACCGGGCCTGGTCCTCGTTCCCGGCCTGCTGTGCGACGAGCTGATGTGGCGGCCTCAGCTCTCCGCGCTTAGCGCAGTCGCGGATTGCTGGATTGCCGATCATACGCGCTCGGAGACGATGGCCGACGTTGCCGCCGACGTGCTTCGCGACGCACCCTTCGAGAAATTCGTTCTTGCGGGACTCTCGATGGGGGGCTACGTCGCGCTCGAGATGATGCGTCAGGCGGGGCACCGCATACTGAAGCTCGCGCTGCTCGACACCACCGCCCGAGCCGACACAGCCGAGCAAACCCGCAAGCGCAGGGATTTCATCTCGCTTGCCGAGCGCGGGCGCTTTCTCGGAATCACCGACGCCCTGCTCCCGATGCTGATCCATCCGGCGCAGCTCGCGAACGCGGAGTTAGTATCTACTATCAAGAGGATGGCCAAGAATACAGGCAGAGATGCCTTCATTCGCCAGGAGCGCGCGATCATCAGCCGAACCAACAGCCTGCCGCTGCTCGCGCGCATCGCCTGCCCGACGCTCGTCATGTGCGGCAGGCAGGACGCCCTGATACCGCTCGCCCTCCACGAGGAATTGGCCGCGGGAATTTCCGGGTCCAGGCTCGAAATCGTGGACGAGTGCGGTCATCTCTCCACGATCGAGCGCCCGGCGGAAACGAGCGCGGCACTGGCGCGCTGGCTCGCCTCCTGAGATCCTCGTCCGGTCAAAATCGAGGCGGGTAAAATGAGAGGCATGCTCCGCCTCACGCCCGAGCGACCCGAACAGGAAACGCATGAACGCCCCCGCCTCCCATCACGAAATCACGCTGGACGATAAGTACGCGCTGCAGTCCGGGCGCGCCTTCATGACCGGTACGCAGGCGCTGGTGCGTCTGCCGATGCTGCAGCGGGTTCGCGATCTCGCCGCGGGCCTGAACACCGCCGGATTCATTTCCGGGTATCGCGGCTCGCCGGTCGGCGGATTCGACCAGGCGCTGTGGAAGGCAAGGAAGTTCCTCGACGAGCATCACGTCAAATTCCAGCCGGGCGTCAACGAAGACCTTGCGGCCACCTCGATCTGGGGCTCGCAGCAGGTCAACCTGTACCCGGACGCGAAATACGACGGCGTGTTCGCGATGTGGTACGGCAAGGGACCGGGCGTCGACCGCTGCGGCGACGTCTTCAAGCACGCGAACTCCGCGGGCACGTCCAAGCACGGCGGCGTTCTCGTGCTGGCGGGCGACGACCACGCGGCCAAGTCCTCCACCCTCGCGCACCAGAGCGAGCACATATTCAAGGCCTGCTGCATACCGGTTCTCAATCCGGCTAGCGTCCAGGAATATCTGGATCTCGGCCTGCACGGCATCGCCATGTCGCGATTCTCAGGATGCTGGGTGGCGTTCAAGTGCGTCACCGACGTGATCGAATCGGGCGCGGTGGTGGAAATCGATCCGCAACGCGTGAGCATCGTGGTGCCGCCGGACTTCGCCATGCCGCCGGGGGGTCTCAACATCCGCTGGCCCGATGCCTTCCTCGAGCAGGAAGCGCGGCTGCTCGACTACAAGGTGTACGCGGCGCTCGCGTACTGCCGCGCGAACCGGCTGGATCGCATCGTGTGGGACAGCCCGAAGGCCCGATTCGGCATCGTCACGACCGGTAAGTCCTTCGGCGATACCCTGCAGGCGCTCGCCGACCTCGGAATCGACGAGCGCGTTGCCGCGGACGCCGGCATCCGTCTCTACAGGGTGGCGATGTCCTGGCCGCTCGAGCCGCAGGGAGCGCGCCGCTTCGCCGAAGGGCTCGAAGAGATCCTCGTCGTCGAGGAAAAGCGCCAGGTCATCGAGTACCAGATCAAGGAAGAGCTCTACAACTGGCGCGAGGGGATGCGCGCGCCACGCGTGGTCGGCAAGTTCGACGACAACGGCGAATGGTCGATCGCCGAAGGCAAGCCCGCCGGCAACTGGCTGCTCCCCGCTCATTACGAACTGTCTGCCGCGCTGATCGCCAAGGCGCTCGCGGGCCGCTTGGCGAAACTCGGGCTCGACCCCCTCATGGGCGAGCGCTACCGGGAGCGCCTCGCCTACCTCGAGTTCAAGGAAAGAGCGCTGGCAAAGCCGCGCGTGGTCGAGAGTCGACTGCCGTACTTCTGCTCGGGTTGCCCGCACAACACCTCGACCAAGGTTCCCGAGGGCAGCCGCGCCATGGCCGGCATCGGCTGCCACTTCATGGCGGTCTGGATGGACCGCAATACTTCGACGTTCACCCACATGGGCGCCGAAGGCGCGCCCTGGATCGGGCAGGCCCCCTTCACCGAATGCCCGCACGTGTTCGCCAACATCGGCGACGGCACTTACTTTCACTCGGGGCTGCTCGCGATCCGGGCGGCGGTAGCGGCGGGCGTGAGCATGACCTACAAGATTCTCTACAACGACGCGGTAGCCATGACCGGCGGCCAGCACTTCGACGGTCCGCTCGACCCGGCGATGATCTCGCGCCAGATCGCCGCCGAGGGCGTGAGCCCGATCGTCGCCGTCGTAGACGAGAAAGAAGAGCTTCCCGCCAGGCTCGACTGGGCGCCGGGAGTGACGATCCGGCCGCGCGAGCAGCTCGACGCTGTGCAGCGCGAGCTGCGCGAGAAGAAAGGCGTTTCGGCGATCATTTACGTGCAAACCTGCGCCACCGAGAAACGCCGGCGCAGGAAGCGCAAAGAGTTCCCCGATCCCTCCAGGCGCGTGGTCATCAACGAGATGGTCTGTGAAGGCTGCGGCGATTGCAGCGTCCAGTCGAATTGCCTTTCGGTCGAGCCTCTCGAGACCGAGTTCGGTCGCAAGCGCACCATCAACCAGTCCTCGTGCAACAAGGACTATTCGTGCCTGAAGGGATTCTGCCCGAGCTTCGTCACCGTCGAAGGCGGCGCCCTGAAGAAGGGCAAGGCGGCGTTGCCGGAAGGGGAAGCGGAATTTGCGTTCCTGCCGCAACCCGGGCAGAGCGCTCTCGAGCACCCGTTCGGCATCCTTGTCACGGGAATCGGCGGCATGGGCGTGCTCACCATCGGCCAGATCGTGGCGATGGCGGCGCACCTCGAAGGCAAGGGCGCCACCGTGCTCGACATGAGTGGCCTCGCTCAAAAATTCGGCCCGGTGATGTCGCACGTGAGGATCGCGTCCTCGCCCGGGGAGCTCCACTCGGTGCGCGTCGGCACCGGCGCCGCCGACCTCGTGCTCGGCTGCGATCTCGTCGTGACTTCGGGCTCCGAGGCTCTTTCGAAAATGAACGACAAGCGCACCAAGGTGCTCGTCAACGCGACGGTATCGCCGACCGCCGATTTCGTGAAGAACCCCGACTGGCAGCTTCCCGGAACCAGGCTGCAGGCGGACATCGTCGAAGCCGCGGGCGCGAAGAACGTCGCTTTCGTACCGGCCGGGAAGCTCGCCACCGCGCTGATGGGCGATGCCATCGCCACCAACATGTTCATGCTCGGCTATGCCTTCCAGCAGGGCCGGATCCCCCTCGCCGAGGGGTCGCTCGTTCGTGCGATAGAGCTGAACGGGGTCGCCGTAGAATTCAACAGGAAGGCTTTCCTGTGGGGGCGGCGCGCCGCAGCCGACCTCGCGCGGGTGGAGCGGCTCGCGACCCCGGCCGAGATCATTCCCATCTCGCAGGCGTTCTCGCGTAGCCTCGACGAGCTGATCACGCGCCGGGTCGATTTCCTCACCGGCTACCAAGACCGCGCCTACGCAGAGCGATACCGGAAGCTGGTCGAAAGAGTGCGCTCGGCGGAAGCGCAGAAGGTCGGAGCGAGCGAAGGAAAATTCCCGCTCACCGAGGCCGTCGCAAGATACCACTTCAAGCTGATGGCCTACAAGGACGAGTACGAAGTGGCGCGCCTGTACTCCGATCCCGGGTTTGCGCGAAAGATCGAAGGCATGTTCGAAGGCGGCTACAAGCTGAAATTCCACCTGGCTCCGCCGATCCTCAACAGGCCCGATCCGCGCACCGGTGAGGCGAGGAAGTCGGAGTTCGGTCCCTGGATGATGACGGCGTTCCGCATTCTCGCGAAATTGAAGGGCTTGCGCGGAACGCCGTTCGATGCCTTTGGGATCAGCGCGGAGCGCAAGGCCGAACGGCGGCTGATCGGCGAGTACGAGGCGACCGTCGCCGAGCTGCTCGAGCACTTGGACGGCGAGAACCGAAAGCTCGCAGTGGAGATCGCGAGCGTACCCGAGCACATCCGCGGCTTCGGCCACGTCAAGCGGCGCCATCTGGACGAGGCGAAGAAGAAGGAAGCCGGACTGCTCGCCGCATTCCGCGCGTCGCGGCCCTCGGTGAGAGCCGCGTAGCATGGCCCTCACCCGCACCGACCTCGAGAACGACCTGTTGCGGGCGACGTTTCGCAGGTTCAATCCGGAGGTGCGGGTGCTCTCCGACGCCGAGCAGGAAGCCTCACTTCGGGAGGTCCTCGACCGGCATGAGCCGGGCGCGGACGTATGGCTTTTCGGCTACGGCTCGCTCGTCTGGAACCCGATCGTCCATTACGAGGAGCGGCGCGTCGCCCGGCTCCACGGCTTTCACCGCAGCTTCTGCCTGTGGTCGCACGTCAACCGCGGCTCGCTGCAAAGGCCCGGGCTCGTGCTCGGCCTCGATTCGGGCGGCAGCTGCCGCGGGGTGACGTATCGCATCGCCGCTCACCACGCGGCGGACGAGCTGCGCCTCTTGTGGCGGCGCGAAATGGTGCTCGGCGCCTACGCGCCGCGCTGGGCGAAGGTCGATTCGGGCGGGGAAACGCTGCGGGCGGTGGCTTTTTTCGTCAACCGCTCGCACCCCAACTACGCCGGCAAGCTGCCGCTCGAAACCGTCATCAAGGCTCTGGTGGGCGCGCGTGGCCAGCTGGGCACGCCGGCGGAATACCTCCTCGAGACGGTGCGCGGATTGATCGAGCACGGCGTGCGCGATCCGTACCTGCTCGAGCTTCGCAAGCGCGTGCTCGCAGTCCACCCCGAGCTGGCCGCCTCGCACGCGCGTTAGCCGACGGGGCGCCCGGAGTAGGCCGATGGGCGTAGTTGCTAGATTGCCCGCCCGCGCCCAGACTAGTGACACGCCGGTTCTCCCGGCGTGCGAGAAGCGCGATTGGCCAAGATCGTAATCATCGAAGACGACCTGACGTTCCTGGACCTCCTGCGCGTGCACCTTGCGAGCGCGGGGCACGAGGTCCTGACGGCCGAGGACGCTGTGCTCGGCTTGCGCGCCGTCATCGACAACGCACCGGACTTGATCCTCCTTGACCTCGCGGTGCCTTATCTCGACGGATTCGAGATGATCGAGGCGCTGCATACCGATCCGGCGACCCGGAATATCCCGGTGATCGTGCTCACAGGACGCGGCGACGACGAAACCTACACGCAGGCACGCAAGCTCGGCGCCGCGCAGTTGCTGACCAAGCCGGTAGCACGCGACCTCCTGATCAAGGCGATCGACGGGCAGCTCAATCCCGACAAACCGCATTCCGGGAAAAAACAGGAGAACCCTTAGGTCTTCGCCTCCTCGCGCAGGGCGCGGCGCAGGATCTTCCCTACGTTCGTCTTGGGCAACTCCTTCCTGAATTCGATGATCTTGGGCCGCTTGTACCCGGTCAGATTGGCCTCACAGTGCTTTCGGATGCCGGCTTCGGTGAGCGATGCGTCCCTCTTCACGACAAAGAGCTTGGGAACTTCACCGGAATGCGCGTCGGGCACGCCGATGACCGCGCATTCGAGCACGCCGGGGAGCATCGCGACCACCGCCTCGATCTCGTTCGGATATACGTTGAACCCGGACACCAGGAGCATGTCCTTCTTGCGATCGACGATCCTCACGTAGCCTTTCTCGTCCATCGCGCCGATGTCTCCCGTGGCGAGGAATCCGTCGGACCCGAGCACCTTTGCGGTCTCGGCCGGGCTGTTCCAGTAGCCTTTCATCACCTGCGGGCCGCGCACGCAGATCTCGCCGGGCGAGCCTAGAGGGGGTTCGTTTCCGTCGTCACCGCGCAGTATCACTTCCGTCGATGAGATCGGCAGCCCGATCGACCCGTTGTAGTCCTTGAGGTCCAGCGGATTGATGGTCACCGCGGGGGAGGTCTCCGACAAGCCGTAGGCCTCGATGAGCGTGCAGCCGGTCAGCTTCTTCCAGCGGTCGGCCACCGCCTTCTGCACCGGCATGCCGCCGCCGAGTGCGACCTTCAGGCCGGAGAAGTCGATCTTCGCGAAATCGGGATGGTTCATGAGCGCGTTGAACAGCGTGTTCACCCCGGTGAACATGGTGAACTTGTGCTTCTGCAATTCCCTCACGAATCCGGGAATGTCGCGCGGATTGGTGATGAGGATATTGCATCCGCCCGCCTTCATCATGAGCAGGCAGTTGGCGGTGAGCGAGAGGATGTGGTAAAGCGGCAAGGCGGTGACGATCGCCTGCGGCTCGTCTTCCTTCACGAACGGTCTCAACCACGCGGCGGCCTGCTCGAGGTTGGCAAGGATGTTGCGGTGCAGGAGCACTGCGCCCTTGGACACGCCGGTCGTGCCTCCCGTGTACTGAAGGAACGCGACGTCTTCGTGAGCGACGGCGACGCGCTTGAGATCGAGCCGCTCCCCCTCCCGGATCATTGCGTTGAAGCGGATCGTGCCCGGGATTTCCCAACGGGGGACCATTTTCTTCACGCGGCGCACGACGAAATTCACGATCATCCCCTTCGCGCCGAGCAGGTCGCCGAGCGCCGCGACCACCACGTGCTTCACGGGGGTCCGCGCGACCACCTGCTGGAGCACGTGCGCGAAGTTCTCCAGAATCACGATCGCCTCGGAACCGGAGTCCTTGAGCTGGTGTTCGAGCTCGCGCGCGGTATAGAGCGGATTGACGTTGACCACGACATAGCCGGCGCGCAGGATGCCGAAGACGCACACGGGATACTGCAGACAGTTCGGCATCATCACCGCGACCCGCGCGCCCCTTGCGAGCCCTTTTCCCTGAAGCCACGCGCCGAAGGCCTGCGACAGGCGCTCGAGGTCCCCGAAGCTGATCGTCCTGCCCATGTTGGTGTAGGCGGGGCGGTCGCGGTATTTCGCGGTATTGCTCTCGAACAGCTCCCCGAGCGAGCGGAACTGAAGGGTGTCGACCTCGGCCGGAACGCCCGGCGGGTAGTGCCTGAGCCAGATTCTGTCCATACCTCCCCCTTGTGCCGCGCCTTCTGCCGGGCGCCGGGTCGCCGGGGTCTGGGAGCGCGCCTCAGCCCTGAATCAGCCTTAGGTTATCGCATTGGCGCGTCGCACGCTCGCGATCATGCTGCTCACCAGCAAAAACTCCCGCCGGCCCTCCCGGCTCCCCGCCTGCCGGCGCAGCTCATCGAAGTTCTTCCTGCGCCCCTCTTCGGATTTCTCGTTGAGCCGCCTGAGGTTCTTGATGGAGTGTTCCTGGACGTATTCGAGGTTCACGGTGCGGCGCTGGCGCACGTAGAGCTCGAGGAGCGTCTCGTCCGCCTCGCCGCGGCACACTTTCCCGAGCTTTTCGGTGAGGTTGAACGAGTCGTGTATCCCTCCGTTCAGTCCGAATGCGCCCATGGGGTTGTTCAGGTGCGCGGCGTCGCCGGCGAGCAGGACGCGTCCCGCGCGGAAATCCTTTGCCACGCGCTGGTGCACGCTGTAGAGGCTCTTGTACTTGATCTGGTAGCGCTCCTTCCTGCGCAGGAAACTCTGCATGCGCCTCTCGACCATTTCCTCGGACAGGGTCAGGGCTTCTTCCTCCTCGGGCGGCACCGGGAAAATCACGCGCCATATTCCCGGCGGCCCTTCGTCGGGCATTTTGAATATCGCTGCCCATTCCTCCGGATCGGCGAGGTACGCGTTCATTGCGTAGCCGTGCGGCGCGTAGTCGTAGGTCGTGCTCGCCACGACGAAGCGCTCGTCCCAGGTAAAGCCGTCGAACCCCACGTCGGTGCACTTGCGCACGGTGCTGCGGCCGCCGTCGGCGCCGACAAGCCAATCGGCCCCGAACATTTCCGTTCCACCCGGCGTCGCCGCCGTCACCGTCACCGCATCGGCCGTCTGCGAGACATCGGTCACCTTGTGCGAAAAGCGCACCGCCGCGTTCGGAAAGGCGGCGAGCTTGTTGAGGATGATCGGCGTGAGACGATGCTGCTCGAGATGCAGTCGATACGGATACGGCGTGAGGTCGCTGATTTCGGTCACGTCCCATTCGACGATGACGCCTTCCCTGCGGTCGCGGATCTGCCAGCGCGGCACCTTGATCGCCGTCTTGTGCATCTCGTCGGTGATGCCGTAAGGCGCCATCAGCTCGAGCGAAGGCGGATGATAGGTGCCCGCGCGCAGGTCGATCGTCAGCGCCGGCTCGGCTTCCAGCACCAGCACCGAAACGTCCTGTTTCGCGAGCGCGAGCGCAGTCAGCAGTCCGACCGGCCCTGCGCCCGCGACGATCACCTGAGCGTTCTTTGCCATTCCCGGATGCCGGAATTCTACGTCACCGCGCTTCCGCCGAGCGCACTCGGCGAGCGAGCGCGATGCAGGCGAACGTCCCCGCCGCCGAGAGGATGCCGATCATCCAGTAACGGGTGAGCTCGCCCTCGGCCGAGCGGCCCACGACGAGGCTCGCAACGAACGAGGCTGCGCCTGCGGCGAGCTGCTGGATCGAGGAATTGAAGCTCATCACGCTCCCGCGCAGGCGCGGCTCGGCCCCCGAGGTGATCAGCGCCATCGCAGGCACCATGCGCGCCGAGGACGCCGCGAACATGAGCATCGAAACGAGCACCGCGACGAAGAGCGGCGAGCGCGGCAGGCTCGTCATCGCGAGCGCCGCGATCCCCGTGGCCACGGCGGCGACGGCAAAGACCGCCCGCCGGCCGACGCTGTCGCTCCAGCCGCCGACCAGGCGCGCAGTGAGCAGCGCGGCGACCCCGGCGACCAGATACACCACGGGCAGTTGCGCCTCGCTCACGCCGACGTTCGTCACCAGGTACGGCGCGATGAACGGAAACACCAGGAATCCCGAGAACACCAGCAGCGCCGAGAACGCGAAAACCCTCAGATGGTTGGCCTCGCCGAACACGGCCCTGAGCTGGGCGAGCGCGTTGCGTTCACCGCCTGCCGCGAGGTGTGCGCGCACCGGCGGGATCGCGAACCAGGCCGCCAGCAGGATTGCCGAGCAAAGCGTGGCGAGGAACACGTAGGGAGCGCGCCAGGTGAAATGCAGCGCGAGGTACAGGCTGATCGGCACGCCGAGGATCGACGCGAGCGAGAAGGCCGACATGACCGCGCCGAAGGCCCGGCCGCGCCGGTTTTCCGGGACCACGTCGGCGACGATGGTAAAAATGTTCGCAGCGACCACCCCACCGAAAGCGCCGGCCGCCGTGCGCGCGGCGAGCAGCGTCGCGTAGCTCGGAGCGAGAGCGCACGCCGCCATGGTCGCCGCAAAACAGGCGTACAGCGCGAGCATCGCGGTCTTGCGGTCGAAGCGGTCGATGACGAGCGCGGAGAAAAAGCCCGACAGACTCGCGGCCACGGCGTAGATCGAGACGAAGAATCCGAGCTGGGTCGGCGTGATGTCGAATTGGCGCATGAGCTGCGTGCCGAGCGGCATCAGCACCATGAAATCGACCATCTGGCTGAACTGGATGCCGGAGAGCACCAAGAGCAGCAGCCACTCTCGCGGCGCGCGCCCGGGCCCGGGGATCATGGCTCGAGCCCTGCAGCGGCGCGGCGGCGGATCGCGCAAGCCATGGCGATCGCTCCGGCGCCGAGGCTGATGAAGGCGAGGTCCCAGGCGAACGGGCTCGAATTGCCGCCCGCCAGATCGAGCACCGCGCCGAATACGAGCGGCGCGAAGAACCCCGCGCCGAAACCGAGCATCGAGTGCACCGCCATGGCCGCGCCGCGGATGCGCTCATCGATTCGCGTGACCAGGCCCGCGGTCAGCGCGGAGGAATCGCCCATGATGAGGCCCATGTGCACTATGACGAGTCCCACGAGCGCGTACGACGGCAGCGTTGCGGCGAAGCCGAGCGCGCAGGTGAGCGCGCCCGATGCGAGCATCGCCATCCAGATCAGCCGCTCGCGTCCGCGGCGCATCGCGAGCTCGTTGCCGCCGATGCTCGCCGCCGGAGCGATGAGATTGGCGACCGCCGCAATCGTCACCGCCGACCAGGCCGCGGGCGCCGCGCCGCCGGCGATCTGCTGCTGCTGCGCGAACACGATGAACGCGACGAGCCAGGAGCGCGAGCCGAACAGCTCCCAGCAGTGCACGGCGTAGCCGAGGATGTAGGGCCGCACCTCGCGGCTCGCGAGCACCGGCCGGAAGTCGAGCATGCGCGTGCCGTGCGCGGGGGCCGGTTTCCTCGGCGGCAATCCGAGCGCGACCATGAGTCCGGCGGCGAGCGGCCCGATCGCTCCCAGGCCGAACGCCCAGCGAAAGCCCATCGTTCCGGCGATCCAGCCAGAGAGCAGGATCGACAGGCTCGTTCCCAGGCCGAACACCGCCGTATAGAACGAGACCGCGCGGCTCTGCGCGCCGGTCCCCGAGACGTTGTCGGTGAGCGCGCGCAGGCCCGGCATGTAGGTGCCGGCGATCCCCGCGCCGGCGGTGAGCTGCAGGATCGAGGCCGAGACGAGTCCCCTCGCGAACAGCGCCATCCCCGCGAGCGCGGCCGCCGCAACGACGCTCGAGACGAGATAAACGCGCCGCGCGTCGACGCGGTCGGTGAGGCTCACAAGCAGCGGCACCGCGGCCATGTATCCGGCGAAAAACGCGCCGCTGATGAAGCCTGCCTGCGAGTTGTTCAGGCTCCACTCGTCCTGCAGTTTCGGGAGGAGCGTCGCGTAGGTGGAGAAGCCCGCCATGCTCGTCACGTGCGCCACGCACATCCAGGCGATGACCCGCCAAGATCTCACCTGTGTTTGAACTTCGGCTTGCGTTTCTCCACGAACGCTGCCATGCCTTCCTTCTGGTCCTCGGTCGCGAACAGCGCGTGAAAGAGGCGCCGCTCGAAGAGCATCCCTTCCGCGAGCGGCGACTCGTACGCGCGGTTGACCGCTTCCTTCGCCATCATCACGGACGGCAGCGAGAACTCCGCGATTTGCGCCGCGCAAGCGAGCCCTTCATCGATCAGCTTGTCGGCGGGAACGACGCGCGAAACGAGGCCCGCGCGCTCGGCTTCGGCCGCGTCCATCATGCGTCCGCTGAGCACGAGGTCCATCGCCTTCGCCTTGCCCACCGCGCGCGGCAGGTGTTGCGTGCCGCCCGCGCCGGGGATGATCCCGAGCTTGATCTCGGGCTGGCCGAATTTCGCCGTGTCCGCCGCGATGATGATGTCGCACATCATCGCGAGCTCGCAGCCCCCGCCCAGGGCGTAGCCCGCTACCGCGGCGATCACGGGCTTGCGGATCGATTTCATCCGCTCCCAGTTGCGCGTGACGTATTCGCCCTTGTATACGTCCATGTAGCCCCAGTCCTTCATGGCGCCGATGTCGGCGCCCGCAGCGAAGGCCTTGTCGCTGCCGGTGACGATCATCGCGCCGATTCCCTCGTCCGCGTCGAATTTGGCGAGCGCGTCGCCGAGCTCGTTCATCAAGGCATCGTTGAGGGCGTTGAGCGCCTTGGGACGATTCAGCGTCGCGAGGCCGACGCGGCCGCGCGTCTCGATGAGGATCATTTCGTAGGCCATGCGAATTCCGGTTCCTATTCTAAGGTGATTTTCCGCTCCCGAATTACCCGGCCCCAGCGCTCCATCTCCGCGCGGATCCATCGGTCGAGATCCGCGGGCGAGCCGGGCGCGGTTTCCAGCCCCAGCTCGGCGAAGCGCCTTTTCATCTCGGGCAGCCCGAGGACCCTCGCGACTTCGGCGTTGAGGCGCGCGACGATATCGCGCGGTGTCTTCGCCTGAGCGAGCAGCCCGACCCAGGCCTCGGACACGAAGTCCGGGTAGGTCTCGGTCATCGCCGCAACGCCGGGGAGCACGGCGCTGCGCCGCGCCGAGGTCACCGCGAGCGCGCGCAGGCGTCCCGCTTTCATGTGCGAGCTCACGCTCGGGACGGTCGCGAACATCGCGTCGACCTGGCCCGCGACCAGATCGCCGAGGGCGAGCCCGGCGCCTTTGTAGGGCACCATGGTGACGTCGATCGCCGCCTCGAGCTTGAGCAGCTCCATCAGCAGCCGGGCGGGAGAGCCGGGGCCCACGACGGCGAAGTTGACGGCGCCCGGCCTGACCTTGGCGAGCCTCACCAGCTCGTCGACCGTGCTCGCGCCGAGCTTCGGGCCGACCACGAGAACGAGCGGCCCGCGCGCGAGCAGCGATATCGGAGCGAAGTCGGCGAGCGTGTCGTAGGGAAGGCTTGCGAAGAGATAAGGAGCAGCGTGTAGCCGTCGGGCGCGGACCTCGCCGCGGCCGCGGTGCCAAGCGTCCCGCCCGCCCCCGGACGGTTGTCGACGAGGAAGGTCTGTCCCAGCGCCTCGCCGAGGTTCGACGCGAGGAGCCGCGCGCAGATGTCCGCGAGGCCGCTCGTCGCGTTCGGAACGATGATCCGGACCGGCTTGCTCGGGTAGGGCTGGGCGCCCACCTCGCCCGCGCCCGCCGCTGCTAGAATCGCAAGCGCGAACAGCGCTGCCGTCCCGGGGCGTCGTTTCATCC
>WNGL01028502.1_pt1 | contig 13263 bp, 18 predicted proteins | sample 5400591 | NCBI WGS metagenome assembly WNGL01 (sample SAMN13153377, study PRJNA577476) | soil metagenome | isolation source: 80 cm soil or saprolite under Garry oak tree replicate 1 | place: USA:California | collected 2016-06-15
GGGTTGACGGCGAGGTTCTTTGGTTCGGCGTCGAGGTAGTTGCTGACGACCTTAACGCCCTTGGCGATCAGGCTGTCGACGATGTCGGTGTTACTGTCGACGACTTGCAACATGTCGTCCTCCTGTTTGGTATGTGGCCAGTATGACCCCTTGGGCCACAATCTTATGATTGCGACCCGCGGGCTCACGCAGGCGTTATTCTGTTGTACGATTCAGTTGTTTTCGAGCCGAGCGCGATTACTCGTCTTCGGACGAGTCTTCGAGCTCTGCGACTTCGTCGTCCTCGGGCTCGGTCGTTTCCGACTGGGCAGCGAGGCTGGCCTGCAGGGCCTGCTCGAGGTCGGACGACTCCGCCTCGGTCTCGCTGTCCTCGGGCATGTCGACGTCCTCGACGTCCTCGTCGGTGTCGTAGGACTCCGCGAGCGTTGCGACCTGCTCCTGGCTCAGACGCTTTCGCGTACCGCCAGACGGCCGAGGACCGCCTGAGGTCACGGACTTGTAGTACGCCTTGAACCAGGTGCCGTCGAACAGCTGGACGCCCGCCGCAGCCTCCGCCTCAGCCGAGGCGTGTGACGCGGGTGAGCGCTTGTACAGGCTGTACATGCTCTGCGACGTGATCGCACCGTCGTCGTCCTTTTCGAGCCCCAGCTTGTTGTTGATCACTTGTGAGGCCCGATAGGGCGTGAGGTCGGCGGGCTTCGCCTCGGAGTCAACCTGCGGCTCGACAACTTCGGTCTCGGACATATTGTCCTCCTATTTAGTTTTACGACGGCTGGAGACCGTCTGGTTCCGAATGAACCCGGCTACGTTCGTTCCTTTACGACCGCACCCGTCTTCATTCGCAGAATATGCATGTGCCGTTGACTGTCAGGACCATGTACGGGTGCGTTTCGCACCTGTTGTCCTTGCCTGTTCTGTAGCCTCCTCGTAGCTTCTCGTCAATGTCGTCGCCACAACTCCGTCTCGGTCTCGGGTCGCAGCCGCAGCTTTTGTACTGTGCGGCTTGTTCCGGTGTGTACTTTCTTTTTCGTGCTGCTACTTGTTTCTGGCGCATCGGCGACCGTTTGGCCATTCTGACCGCCCTTATCGTTTTCTTAGTCGCTAAGATTTTTTGTTTCTTTTTATTATACAGGGGCTAGTAGCGTCAAATCTAGAGCTACGAGTAGGCAATTTTTGGTTCTTGTCTGTCTGAGTATAGTTGGTTCCTGACAACTTGTTTCACTGAGCTTCAAAGCTCTTGAGTTAGCTCGTTAAAATCGTTAGTTAGACTTAAACAGACGTTCATACACGCGCTGTCCTATGTGTTTACGTATAGCGAGGTAGAGCTGACGCTCAGAGCGTCTATCTATCTTACGATTCGATTGTCTGGCTTATTTTGTTGTTGACGACTTGTGCTTCGCCCGGACGATTCCACCAGCGATCATGATGACGAGAAACGCTATGCCTGTGAGGACTCCGCTGATGCCTTCCTGACCGGAAAGCAGTGCAACGAGCATGGCGATTCCGAAGGTTACGGCGATGGCCGACAGGCAGCCGTGGTTCGACTTGACTGTTCCAACCTTGTTGTCTTGGTCGTCTCTGATCACTTTCATGACTGTTTCCTCCTTGGTCAATCGCTGTCGTATTGTTCGGCGAGTTTGGCGATGTCGATCTTTGGCTGGACTTGTCGACGACCGCCGTAGCTTCCTGGTTCTAGAGGTTTTCTGTACGTTCGCTTACGGTACTCGACTTTGTTGTAGCCGACAGGCGTTGCTCCTGTCGGTTTTCCCGCTCGGTAGCCGTTCGGGCCGTCTTCTTGCGGACTGTTCGTCAGTTCGGCTTTCTCCGGATCAATCGTCGGAGTAGCGTTCCAACCCATTTCGGCGTCAAGTGCCGTCATCGAACCGGCTTTGAGCCAAAATTTCGTCTGCGACTCGGCGATCCTTTGTCGCGGCGACTGATGCCGTCTAATCTTCGGCTGACGTCGCTTTGTCGGTACTGGCGACATCTTGATGGCTCGTTCGGCTCGAGCCTGTCGAACTAGTTCTCGTTCGGCATCTCTCTCGGCCTTCCGAGCTTTTTCCGTTTCGGTAACGGCTTTGTAGTCCCTTGCGGATAGTCGTCGCTGACCGCTCTTCTCTGGCACTTCGCTCCTTTCGGTAAGATAGGATTGTTCAATTGTTCCGCTTCGATCGGCCTTAGTACTCTTGTATTAAATAGTTTTCTTTTATTATATATGGTCTCAATAGGCAAAATCTAGAGCTTAAAAACGACAATTTTGGTTCCTTGTTCCGGCTCTGTTTTTGGTTCGTTTGTTTGTTCTGGGCAAAGTTGGTTAGCTCAGCTTAGAGCTCTGTTGGTATAGTTCAACAATGTAGAGGAAGGGTGGGCATTTGGGTGCGCTAGTTGAGTAGAGTTCAGTAGGTGGTCGTTGGGACGTAGAGAGATTGTGAGCAGTCTGTTAGCATTGGGTCGTAGCATGAAAGAGCGAGCGGCTAGCCGCTCGCCCTCTGGTCGTCAGGGAATAGTAGGTTCGATGTGCCACTGACCGTGGTTGTAGTCGATCGAGCAAGAGTCCTCAGTGGGGCAGTTCGGTTGGTTACTTGTGTGCGTAGCGTAGCCTGCTACGAACGAACCGGACAAGCCGATGAGTGTGAGCGCATAGAGGTGCTCTCTCGTTTGGCGTTCGTCTGATGCGAACGCTCGCGGATCGAGCGGAGCCGAAGCTCCGCTCTCACCGTCAGCGTTCGTCAGGCGTCGTATGAGGCGACGAGCGCTTCGATGTTCACGCTGCGTCGTCCGCCTTCGCCGCGAACGCGTGCGGCCATCTCAGCGGTCAGCCACGTTTTGAATGACGCGCCGTCGAGCTGGACGTTCTTGCAGTTCGCGTGGGCCTTGTGTCCGCTGCTGCCTGCGTCGCAGTGTGACTTGATCGAGTCGTTCTTGGCTCGAGAGTACATCGCGGGCCCTTGGTACACGAGCGCCTCGCCTTTGCCGTTCAGGAGGTTCCGCTTCGCTGCGGCTCTCGTCGCGATCTGTGCGGCATGATACGGACTGATGTCCGCCGGTGCGGCGATGATCTGCTCGTTGCCTTCGTGCTGTTCCGACATCGTCGGCTCCTTTTGGTCGTGCGACGTGCGTCTGATTGACGCAGCTATTTGCCGCTCTATTATCCATTATATAGGTGCACCTACGTGTTACACAAGTGCGTAGCGTAGGCCAATTTACCTTACGGCGTTGTGACACGCACAGTTAGGTGCGCAGATTGGTACCGACGAAGGTCGTGGTACTGATGAGGGCTGCGTCAGTACTGCAGCCTGCTCTTTGGTCATGGCGTGCTCCTGTTCGGTTAGATGTCGTACTGCGCTGCGAGTGCTTCCCACTCGCTCGGTGTCATTCGTGTGTGTCGCTGTTTCCGTGCGACCTTCGTGTATCCGTAGAGCTTCTGGCCTGGCGAGCGTGTCAGCTCGATGTCTTCGCTAGCTAGTGGCGTCTGCGACCGCTCGTGCTCAGGCTTGTAGATCGCGGCTACGTCGTTAGCTGTCTGGCTCTCGGCGATTCGTTGTCGTGACGACTGCATGCGTGTTGTCTTCGGCATACGGCGTCTTGGTGTTGCGGGCGGCCGTCGTATTTCTCGATCGGCTTGTTGCATCGTGAGCAGCTTATCGGTCTCAGATCGGCGTGCGCCTTCGCTAGTGTACGTCATCGTGCTCCCTCCTGACGTGTATACCGTGCGTCGGTCGTCCTAGCTCATCACGAACGAGACGTGCCATCCGCAGTTGGCGTCGAAGCGGTCTGCCTCCAACGCCAACTGCGTTGACGTGATCGCCGTTACGTCCTCCGTGTCCGATCGCCGCTTGTCAACGTCGTACCTCTGACGTGGGCGTCTAGCCAGATCGTACCGCCTAGCTGCTGCTGCAGCCAGCACATCTCTTCGGCCGTCAACCAGATCGTACCCTGACCAACGCGCCACCGGTTCTCGACCATCTGTCCGTCCTCCTCACCGAGCACCTTCGGCTCGCGACCGACGTCGCTCTCACGACGTCGATCGTCAACCGACGCTACTCCGCGTACGCTGCTGCGACCGCTTCGTAGTCCGTCTTGCCGCTCGTGCGCTTCTCCGCGCGATCGCACCACTCCTTCAGCCACGCACCGAACGCGTCGCCGTCAACCAACATCTGACCGTCGACCTCGACCGTCACGACCGCGCCCTTCTTCATCCGCGTGTACATCGCAGGTCCGCTGAACCTGACCTCGCGACCCAACCGCTGGCTCACTACGATCGTCGCCACCTTCGCCGCTGCGTACCCTGTCATCGCTCGCATTCCCACTCCTAACCTCGTGACCAGCTCTGCTTCTGGCCTCTAAATATATTCTATGATACCCTCCGCCGCCCTCACAAGGCAGTCCATCCCAATGGAGGGAGCGCACCTTTTCATGTTATACAATGTATAACATGAAAATGAGGGAGCATACATTTTCATGTTATACATTGTATAATTAGTCTAATGGAGGAAGCATTCATGTCGAACAGCTTGTTACCAATTAACCAATGTATTACTATACCTTGCCGACTCTTGGTGCGCTGTGATATAATGGACTCAACTAGGCGAGATCCTCGCTAGCAGAAGGTGCTCACCAGCAGAAGGTGCTCACTAGCACAAGGAGAATGCAATGAGCCCCGCGGACAGCTTGAACGAAGAGGAGTTCTTCTCAGAAGCTCCCGATGTTGCCGCGAAGCGGATTCTGCGCCAAGCAGCACCCTTTGCTGCATCGGCAATTTCGCGTATGGCACAGGACGACACGATCTCGCCTTCCGTTCGACTGCGCGCAGCTCAGTACATCGTCGATCGTGAGCTCGGCCCGGTCGGAGCTGGCAACGCCGAGAAGAGCGAGCTGGAGACATTCCTGGAAGACCTTAGCCGCGAAGCAAACAAGGGTCACTAACAACAGCCAACATCCAACAACAACAGGAAGAGGTAGTAATGCGCAAGCTTATCGTCGCTGTCCTAGCTTCTGTCCTAGCTTCTGTGCCTAGCCTAGTTTTGGCCCTCGGGGTCCTGGGGACGACCCCGGCCTTGGCGGACTCTCCTCACTTCGTATACGCCAACGTTACTAGCGTGACTCAGAACTCGGTGACCGTCGCCTTCAAGGAAGCTGGCCTGGACAACTCCTTGAACTCGGTCACGATCTCGGTGAGCGGTCAGGCACAGTGCGTTAATCCGGGTGGCAACCAGCCTCAGGCGGCCAACAAGCAGTCGTTCAGTACCTCGGACGTCTTCGGTGTCTCTAACGGTAACGCTACCGGCTCCGAAACGGTAGTAGCCGATCTTCAGCCGAAGTGCTCGCCTCCAATGACGGTCCAGTGGAGTGGCTTGAAAGTCACTGACGAAACAACTAGTGACTCCGTTAGCATCCCGGGAACATTCACCGGGTAGCCCTTGGAGATAGATAGATGAGTTTGTACTCAGACAGAGTTTTGCTGCTGAACCTCGTAGCAGCGACAACTTCCAGCAGTGGTCCTTGGGTCGATCTAAGCGGTTACCAGCATGGCGTCCTTTTTGTCGTGACTACTGCCTTCTCTGGTACTAGCTGGACACCGGCCGCTGCAGTCAATACGTCGCCGGATAACGGCGCACACTCGCTAGCATTGCCAGGAACAGAGTGGGCGGCCGCGTGGGCAGCAATTTCAACCGCGCCTAACACTCAGCGTGCAGTTATTCCGGTCCCTCAAGGTGTGTTGAACCTAGGTTGGATCCAGGTACCGTACACAATTACTGCAGCGACCGTTACAGCGAACATGTACTTTGTCGGTCACGTATAGGAGCAATAGATGACGGTCCAGTACGCCTACCAAGGCGTTCAAGGATATGCTGGCCCAGACAATCTGTTCAGAGCAGAGGGTGGGGTACTGGCGCCGCACTCGCTCGTAGGCTTCGGAGGCTACTGCGTTCAGTGGACAGGGAGCAACGGTCAGTTTGCATCCAATACTGACCCAGTAGACCCAATGGGCGGCGGACCCCTAAACGGTAACACCCCGCCCTACACGCCGCCTGTTGTTCAGGCCCTTCCGGTAGCTGGCTCTTACGCGACGGTAGAGTCTGACGGTTCGACAGCGTGGGCTCTTTACTTTATCGCACCGGTCGGCATGTATGTCTGGTGCTGGACGTGGACCTCTTACGAGTAGGGTGGAATCATGGCTACACTTGCACTAGCTGCGCCAACGATAGCACTAGGCAGCAACTACGGTACGGGCCCCGGAGTAGGACTGAACCTGCCAGCGGCCGAAACCTCGATCGCAGCGAACACGGGATTTAGCTTTCCAAACAACGGTTGGGTCATGCTACGCGTGGTTTACGGTACGGTCGTAGGCACAATCAACTTCGTGATCCAGAAGCAAGTAGAAGGCGTCACGCCTGCGCCCATTGTACCAAACTCCACAATCTCCGTTCCATACATCTACGGGCCATTCGATACAGCAGAATTCAATGACGTTAATGGACTATTCCAGGCCAACTGGACAGGCTTTACTGGCGGATCTGTTGGCGTCTACCAGCTACCTGCGAACAGGTACGGCCAGTAAGTTTAGACAAGTGCCGGTAGTTTCCGCCACGGTAACTCAAGCTGTCAAGTAAAGGACGGAGTGAGAATGGCAACGCAGGGTGCGATTACGGTTATAGTGACGGGTGGAGCCCCAGCAGCCACGTTGTCGGGTGCCATATCGGACGGGACTTACACGATCGGTATTGGCACCGATAATGCAGGTGTCTCAATTGCCGTGAACACACCATATGGTGGAATCGGTGGGTCGGGTCTACAGCGAGGTGGTAACTTCGAATGAGCCAGCCAAGTCAGACGAGACCTGCCTTCGTTAGTGGTGGCAGTTGGACCGCAAGCCGTCTACTGGCTCTCATTGCCGCAGCCTGTGAGTTTATCGCTGCGCTTACCGTAGCTGGTGCTTGGCGACTAGGACCGACAATGGCTTGGGTCTTCGGCGGCCTTGCTGCATTCTTTCTAGCCGGTGCGCTATGAGTTCTGCCGTGCCACCTAATGGCCCTGTGGAATCTCGAACGTCAGGGGACCGGGTGGACATTGACGATAAGCTTGCGCATTACAGCCTGGTTGACAGCTTGGTTGACAAGGGCGTAAGGGTTAGTGGTAACTATCTTGATGCGGAACCGAAAGGACCTAAGGAGGCACGGACTGATTCAGTGGGCACGGACTGATTCAGTGGGCTCAGATTGATTCAGTGGGCTCAGGCAGCAACTGTCAGCTGCGCCCCACCGCTGTTGGCTGCCAGCTGTGCCTCGTCGCAGCTCGATTATCTTGAGAGGAGGTGAGATAAGGTGTCTATGAATGATACAGTGAGTGCGTATTTTAAGCAAGTAGGGTACGAGCCCTACAAGGAGCAGTGGGACTATCATAATTCCACTGCTCGTTTTCGTATCGCCACGGCGGGACGTCGAGCGGGAAAAGTTTGATGAGCGCTCGGGATGTTGTGCCCAAGCACCTCCTCAAGCCCAATCAGATGGTGTGGATAGTTGGCCCCAGCTATTGCGCAAATTTGTTCACTGAGATTTTGACGCAAAGGGGTTGGCTTAAATATGACGAAATTCAGGAGGGAGACCAGACGCTTTCTATTGACCCTAGTACGGGCCTCAGCGAGTGGGACACTATAGAAGGGGTACACTACTTCCCTGGTGAACACGACGTAGTTAGGATGGAGGGACAATCCCTCGCTGCTGTCACTACGCCCAACCATCGATGGTTGACACATAGGTTGCCCAAGGCTGACGGACGGCTTAAGTCTATTGGCTGGCAGTGGCGTACGACTGAGACTCTGACTACGAATGACCGGATTCCCTGTGCCGTCCCGCATCTAGGATTTCCCGGACCTGACCAGCAGAAGTACACTGATGCCTTTGTCGAACTTGCTGCTTGGATATGGATTGAAGGCCATATCTACAATGGTTCGGGCTTCGTAATTACTCAGTCGCACACCGTAAACGAACCAAACTGTGCGCGTATACGAAAGGCCTTGTTGCAGATTTGCCCCGAACCTAATTGGGCTCCTCATAGCAACAATGGGCTACCTTACTGGTCTGAGAAGATAGTAGCAAATAAGTCAGAGTGGAGTGACAAGCCTTTTACACAGTTTAGAATTGGTAATGTACTAGGACGAGAGTTCTGGAAAGTCTTCTTGTTGCATAAGGTTGTCGATCCCCAGTTTATTCTGGCGCTTACAGAGGCTCAGCTGCGACTGTTCGTAGATGTTAGCTTGGCGGGCGATGGAAGTATAAACCGGGGACGCAGTAGAAACTACGATGCAGTTTTTCAGGAGAACGCGGAGCGGCTGTTTGCGGTGCAGCTGGCTTGCACTCTTTTGGGAATTCGGACTAGTCTAAAGCAGCGCGGTGATGGACAGTGGGTACTGGGAGTACTGACCCAGTCATTTGTTTGTCCTACGCAGTCGCGTGCATCACAACGGTGCAAGGACCCTAGTAAGGGTATGCAGATTGTTAGGGAAACTACAGACGGCGTCTGGTGTCCCAAGACTAAAAATGGCACTTGGCTTGCAAAGTATAAGGGGTCAGTTTACTTCACCGGGAACACGCTTGCGGAGAAAGAATTTCGCCAAGTATGGAACGATTTGATTGTCAAGAAGAAGCTTGGTAAGGACAGGCGCGTTAAGAAATCCTACTCTGTTCGTACTGGGGCGATGGAAATCAAATTGCCTTGGAATTCGGAAGTAATTTGCAAGAGTGCGGAGCAATCTGACCTACTGGTAGGTGAGGGCTTGGATCATGTGATCATGTCGGAGGCGGCGAAACACCGAAGAGAAACTTGGGAAAGATTCATTCGGCCGTCCCTCGCGGACCGTCGTGGCTCAGCAGATCTGAATTCGACACCTGAAGGGTACAATTGGTATTATGACCTCTTTCAGTTGGGACGAAACCCTGAGCTTCCAGACTACTGGTGTGCGAAGTACCCCTCGTGGATGAACCCTTATGTGTACCCGGGTGGTCGTGAAGATGACGAGGTTAAGTTGCTCGAAGCGACTATGGACCACGAGTACTTCATGCAAGAAGTTGGCGCAGACTTTGCATCCTTTGCCGGTAAGATTTTTCCTGACTGGGACGAGTTCGAGGACGTTAAGCCGCACGAGTTTAATCCTGCGTACCGCTCATACATGACAGTTGATTATGGCTACAGTAATTACATGGCAGCGGTCGAGTTTCAAGTTAGTCCGACAGATCAGGTCTACGTTTGGCGCGTTTGGTACAAGAAGTTCAAGACCATTCCTGACATGGCACGGGAGCTTAAGGCGCAGGAGCAGCCACCTGGGTACCATTTGGACTTGATCTTTGGCGACCCTGCGGATCCACAGGCTGGCGCAACTCTGTCAGAAGAGATGGATGTTCAGGTTTACGCACCTAAGGATTTGAAGGCAAGGTTTACTTGGCTCGACGGTATCATGCTTATGCGTGGGTTCATGAAGCATGACCGTCAAGTGAGCGAGGACGAGTACGGTACGCCATTTTACGAAAGTTCCTTTTACGTTGACCCTCGCTGCACACCCGTTATTAAGGAGCTGTCTAGTTATCGGAGCAGGGAACCGATTAAGGGTCAGAACGTTCCTGAGCTAGGCGTTAAGGCGGACGACCATACCATCGATGCCATGCGGTACGCACTCCTTTGTATCTTCAAGCTTGGCGCAGTTAAGCCACTGGAGGATAGTATGGTTAGTGGTGAAACGCGCCAACCTGCAGTATTTCGGCGTGAGAGTGCTCTTGTAGCTGCTAGCGCGTCGGATATGTTGGACACGCAGCACGTGCTTAGTAGTAGCTCGGCCATCTTTGGCGCTGACGATCCTGGTACATTCACGTGGGGAATGGACTTTTAAATGTCAGTTGGCGACGAACTTAACACGGCTAAGGAAGATCTGGCGCGAGCTGAGGCTGAACGTGACCAAATGGCCAAGCCACGACGTCGGTTGACGATGGAAGATCTGCGAGACATTAACTACCTACCGCGCGTTGATCTTCAAGACGTGCTGTCGTCATACGATCCAGTATCCGTTGGGACTTCTGATGGGCACGAGTTCATTGTTGTGGCGCCTAAGGGTTCGGAGATGCCTGACCCGAATACGCGCGCGCCTACGACTGTAGTTAGGTCTCAGGCTGATGTCGATGAGATCCATCGCCAACGTTTGGAAGATATTGAAATAGGTAAGCAGCTGGCGCTGCGTGACTTTGCTGTTCGGCCCGATCAGGGGCCGACGAGGACGGGAATTGGTACTCAGACAGGCGCCATTAGACAACATCCATCCGTGAACTTTGTGCGTGGCGTTGGTGTTTCAGATTCGGAAGTCGGACTAGAAATCGGAACTGCAGTTGCTAGTCCCTGGACGTCGTGGACTCGGCGCGAGTACAATGCGGACCTCATAGGGTACAAGGGGCTAAGAGTCTATCAAAAAATGGCCAAGTCTGATGGCACAGTACGCGGCATGCTACGTTTGGCGAAAACGCCAGTTTTGGCTGGACAGTGGGGTATCAAGCCCGCGTCGGAGAACAAGCGTGACGTCAACATTGCTAACTTTGTTTGGGCGAATCTGACTGACTGGATGTCAACATCTTTCCCCCAGTTCATCACTGAAGCTCTATTGATGCTCCAGTACGGCTACTACTGTGCCGACTCTGAGACTGAGATCCTTACGCGTGAGGGGTGGAAATCTCACGACCAATTGCGTGGCGATGAAGAGGTTCTCACGCTTAATGCCGAAACGGGCCTGTCTGAGTGGCAGCAGCTTGTCTCGGTAAACCAGTTCGAGTACGATGGCGCTATGCTCAGTATTGAGTCGAAGCAGCACTCGTCACTAACAACATTGGATCACAATTGGGTAGTTGAGCCGACGCACGATCGAGGGGCACCTTTCAAGTTCAAGAAGAGCTGGGAGTTGAACACTAACCACAGGTTGATTAAGTCAGCTCCTCGAGCAGAGTATCCTGTTGACAAGAAGTACGACGACGACTTTGTTGAACTTCTTGGCTGGTGGGTTAGTGAAGGTAGTGTCCAGGGAACGAGTAAGCACGTAGTGATTTGGCAGTCGCCAACAGCTAATCCTGCGAATTGCGATAGAATTCGGGGCTTGTTCCGCAGGCTCTTTGGTGTGCCAGGACCGCTACGCGAGGGCCATACATGGATTGAGGAAGTGCATCCCGGTACGGGTATGTTGCTCTGGCGCTTGAACGTTCGAGCGTCGCGTTCGATTTTGGCGCTAGCTCCACGTAAAGAGCTAAAGCTTTCTGTTGTGCAGGACTTTACTAAGGCACAACTTCAGTTGTTCGTAGATGTTGCTATGCTGGGTGACGGTTCTGCTACCGAAGGGAGTGTGCCTTACTACGGACAGTCAGACCCTGACCGTCTCGACGCTATTGAGCTAGCCTTGATCCTTCTTGGTATTTCAACAAGGCGCAGCGTCAGGTCTGATGGCTTTCATTGCTTGTGGATTCATCAACGAACGCGCGTGCAGCCCTTCAATCCTAATGGTAAGAGCCACAGCAGGTGGGTCGAGTATTCCGGTACTGTTTGGTGCCCTACGGTTCCGAATAAGACCTGGCTAGCTCGGCGCAGAGGCACTGTTTACTTTACTGGTAATTGTTTCGAAAAAGTGTTTGCACATGGCGAGGACGTAACGGCAGACCCGCGGGCTAAGGGCAAAATTGTTTGGAAAAAACTGGCGCCTCGACATCCTATGGATGTTAAAGAGTGGTTCATGGATATCAACGGTGGACCTTTGAGCGTTGATATGTGGGCGCCACCAGTGCAAGTTGGTGATGCTTCTGGCAACTTTGGCACGTCTGCGCGCACTATACCGAATACGTTCGAAGGTGGTGTTATTCAAGCCTTCCAGCGCTGGATTAACATTCCTATTGATAAGCTGCTCGTCTTCTCGTTTGATAAAGAAGCAGGCGACATCGAAGGCACTAGCATTCTTCGAAGTGCATATAAACATTGGTACATGAAGGATGCACTCTATAAAATTGATGCCATAGCCAAGGAGCGACATGGAATTGGCATTCCTGTTGTTAAGCTGCCGATGGGCTTTTCGGAGCAGGATTTGAAGAATGCTGACCAGTTGGGTAGAAATCTTAGAACGAACGACCGTGCGCATGTTGTGCTACCACCAAACTGGGACTTGGTATTCGCTGAGCTTAAGGGTCAACCGGTTGATTGCCTGAGAAGTATCGAGCACCATGACAATATGATCTTGCAGGGTGTCTTGGGTCAGTTCATGAACAAGGCATCTACACAAGTCGAGGAGCAGCACACTATCTTTTTGAAGGCGACTAGGTTCACGGCTGACATCTTGGCCGACGTGCTTAACTCGTACGCCATTCCGCAGTTGGTCAACATGAACTGGGGACGAAATGTGTACCCCAAGATCTACGTGAAGCGGATCGGCGAGCAGGAGGACTGGCGCACGCAGTCGTTCACGATTAGAAACCTTGTCGGTGCTGGTGTTATTGTTCCTGATGACGCAATGGAGTCGGCGCTGCGAGATGAAATGGGTCTGCCACCGATTCAGCGCGAGACGGCCAGACTTGTTCGTGAACAGCCCATGGAGAACCTGCAGAGGATCAACCCGGCGCCTACAGAGTTGCCTGGTCCAGGACACCAGACAGTACCAAACCAGATGCCTTATCCGCCTCGGACACCAAACGCACCAGCGGCGACGCCAGGCTCAGGCAAGAATAGGTCAGAGTTTGAGCCAAATGTGCCTGGTGGACAAAACATCGGCGGGACACCACAGCTACCTAGAGTCGGACCACCACGGCAGGCACCGCCCAGTGCTTTTAGGAGGCAGCCACTAGGCGGACAGGACAGATCGGGCAAGGGCGGAAGGAGAGGACAGTAATGACGAGTGGCCTTCCCGCTGTATTTGTTCTCGCCGACGATGTAGGGATAGCGGGTCCTGGCCGTTATCCCGGTATGTATGTTGGGCGATCAGAAGATGTGTCTCTGTTCGATCCAACTAAGCAGTACGTTGCTATTATAGAGCACTAGGAGAAAAAGCATGAAGCGTCAGGCAGTTTCCTCGGCTACTGTAGCCGTAGGAACGACTGAGACCGTCGTCGCTACCGTACCGATGCCTATGCTCGGCGACAACCCGCTTATCAGTGGCGTTATTATTGATGGCGTCATTAATATGACGTTGGGTACCACTCAAACTTCAGTGGCGATTCGCGTTCGTCGCGGTGCGCTAGCTGGTACACAGGTGGG
>WNGL01007003.1_pt1 | contig 13262 bp, 15 predicted proteins | sample 5400591 | NCBI WGS metagenome assembly WNGL01 (sample SAMN13153377, study PRJNA577476) | soil metagenome | isolation source: 80 cm soil or saprolite under Garry oak tree replicate 1 | place: USA:California | collected 2016-06-15
GAAGATGGCATTGGCCCCGATGGCATTGAGCGCGCGGACATTGTCCCATGGGAACTCGCCGGTGCGATCGATCTCGGCGGCTTTGGGCGCGATGACGTCGGCGGCGACGCGCTTGACCTGATCGAGCACCAGTCGCTCGTCCTCTGACCAGTTCCGCTGCCGCTCCAGGGTATCGAAGACGTTCATCTGGGCTCAGCCATCGCGGAACACCGGGGCGCGCTTCTCGACGAAAGCCGCCATGCCTTCCTGGGCATCGGCGGTGCGGAACGCGAGCGTCGCCGCATCGGCTTCGATCTTCAGCCCCTCGGGTATCGGCACGTCGAGCGCCCGGGTCACTGCGGAGCGCGCCAACGCCAGCACCGGAAGGCTGTAGCGGGTCAGCTCGCGCGCGAAGGTCAGGCCGGCTTCGATCGGGTCGCCTTCGACGAGCTTGTGCACGAGGCCGATGCGTTGCGCCTCCTCGGCGCCGACGCTGCGGCCGGTCAGGATCAGCTCGAGCGCGCGCGCCTCGCCGACGACGCGCGGCAGGCGCTGGGTGCCGCCATAGCCGGGGATCATGCCGAGCTTGATCTCGGGGAATCCCAGCTTTGCGTTCGCCGTGGCGAGGCGGAACGTCGCCGCCAGCGCAAGCTCGAGCCCGCCGCCGAACGCGTAACCGTTGATGACAGCGATCGAGGCGATCGGCAGCGCATCGAGCTTGGAAAATATCTCTTGGCCGCGTTCGAGACTGCGCCTGTGCGCGGCGGGATCCCGGCCGCGAAGCTCCTTGACGTCGGCACCGGCGCAGAACGCCTTGGTCCCGGCGCCGGTGATCACGAGCGCTCGCGCGTCCATCTTTCTCACCGCATCGAATCCACCGGCGATCTCCTCGAGGAAGGCGAAGGACAGCGCATTGAGCGCCTCCTGGCGATCGAGCACGAGGACGGCAACATCGCCGTGGCGGGTGAGGCTCAAGGGCATCAGGCGATCTCCTTCGCGCGCCACCGCACGGGCGTGGGCTGCAGTTCACCGCGCTCGATCATCGCGACGAGCTCGCGCTTGAGGATTTTGCCGCTCGCGGTCAGCGGAAAGGCTTCCATGCGCAGAAAATATTCCGGCATGTCGGCTTTCGACAGGCCTTCCGCGGCGAGATGCGTCAGCAGCGCATCTGGCGCGATCGCGCCGATCACCGCGATGCAGGCGCGCTCGCCGAGCCGCTCATCCGCGACCGGAACGCAAGCCGCGCGCTCGACCGCGGCGTGGCGCAGCGCCAGCGCCTCGATATGGGCCGGATGGATGTTGTGCCCGCCGCGGATGATCAGATCCTTGAGACGGCCGACGATCTTGAGATTGCCGGCCTCATCGAGCACGCCGAGGTCGCCCGACAGGAACCAGCCGTTCCGATTGAAGCTTGCGGCGGTCACCGGCTGATTGCCGTAATAGCCGAGCATCAGTGCGGCGCCGCGCCCGCCGATCTCGCCGAGCGTGCCGCGCGGCACCTCGCGATCGAAATGCTCGGGATCGAAGATGCGCACCTCGTAGGCCTTGCCGCCGCGCCCGCAGGTGCTGACGATGGTCGAGCGGTCGTCGTCCGGGTGCGTGTATTGGTGCGAGGAGTTCTCGGTCATGCCGTAGATGTTCTGCGGCTTGATGCCCTGCTCCAAAAATGCTTCGGCGACCGAAGGCGGGATCGGCGCGCCGGCCATGTAGAACACCGCGACCGACCCGATGCGCGCGAGCCCGCGCCGGCGCTGCTCGGCAATGATGTCCATCGCATGGGTCGGCACGCCCATGACGTAGGTCGCGCCGGTTTCGATGATCCAGTCGATGCCATGGCGCCCCGCCGGCGGATCGTTGACGATCAGCTCGCAGCCGGCAAGCACCCATTGCGCCGCGGCCACCCAGGCGATGTGATGCGACAGCGGGCTCAGCGTCAGCAGCTTGGTTTGTGGCCCATGTCCCCAATCGCGGAGCATTTCGCGGGCGTTGGCGAGGAGCGTGTTGTCCGAATGCATGACGCATTTCGGAATACCGGTGGTGCCGGACGTGAACGCCAGATAGGCGATTTTGTCAGGATCCGAGATCGCCGCGCCGCTTGCGGATCCCGGCGCGGGAAAATCCGGCAGCATGTAGACGCGCGTGAGCGAGGTTGCCTGCCCCAGCACCGTGGCAAGATCTTCAGGTCCGCGTCCGGCGTGGAGTCCCGGCTCAGTGATCAGGACCTTTGCTTTGAGATAATCCACGAGCTGCACGACTTCGGCCGGCGTGTAGGCCCGATGCAGGGACGGATTGCAGGCATAGCCCTGGCGCGAGCAGGCCAGAAAGGCGATGACGGCCTCGACGCGGTTGGAGAGCCAAATCGACACCCGGTCGCCGCCCGCGAGCCCTTGCGCGGCAAGGTCCGCGGCGACGCCGTCGACCCACGCCAGAACCTCGGACCAGGCCAGCCGATGCCGGCTGTCGCGCAAGGCCGCAGCATGCGGCCGCTCGCCGGCGTGGCGGACCAGCAGCGAATAGAACGTATCCGCCTGCCAGAGGCCTTCGGCGTAATAGCGCCGTGCGGCAGCGGGATGATGGAGCGTCAGGAACGGACGCATGTTCATCGGCCGAATTGCGCCGGGTCGGGCTTTCGCTTCTGGGCGAAGGACTTGGCAAGCTCGTGGCTTTCCTCGGTCTCCAGATAAGCACGCAACAGCAGATCGTGCGCCATGCGCGAGAGCCCGGAGACGCCGCCGTGGCGGGCGTTGAAGGCGGCCTTGACCGCAGCCAGCGCGAACGCACCCCGCTCGGCGATCTCGAGCGCCATGGCGCGGGTTTCCGCCCGCAGCCGATCATCGGCCACGACGCGGTTGATGAGCCCGAGCTCTAGCGCCTCGCGCGCGGAGATCTTCGGATTGCAGAACCAGATCTCCTTGGCCTTCTTCTTGCCGACCAGGTCTTCCAAATACCAGGTGCCGTAGCCGGCATCGAAGGAGCCCATCATCGGCCCGACCTGGCGGAACACGGCGCTTTCCTTGGCGATGGTAAGGTCGCAAAGCATCTGCAGCACGTTGCCGCCGCCGACCGCAAATCCGTTGACCGAGGCGATGACCGGCTTCTGCAGGCGCTCGATCGATTCGTAGACCTCCAAGGTCGGCAGCGTGCCGGCGTAGAGGGTGGTGTCCGCGAGCCCGTCCTTGCGCCCGCCGATGCAGAAGAAGCGCTCGCCGGCTCCGGTGATCACCAACACGCGGGTTCGCGTCTCGCGCCGGATCGCGTTGATGCAATCGCGCAGCTCGTGACACATCGTTTCGTTGAACATGTTGCCGTCGTCGGGGCGATTGAGCGTGATCGTGCCGAGCGGCCCGTCTTCGTCATAGAGGATGGTTTCGTAGCCCAAGCGTCTCTCCCTGGATCGCGCATCATCGCATGAGGATCGCGCGGATTCTCACTTCTCGCCAGAGGCCTTCCCGCGGCATCGCGCTCCGGCGCTATCGGTTCAGCGTTCGCCTCATGAATCCAAGCAACCCTTGCGGCAGGAAAATCACCATCGCGATGAAGATCAGCCCGACCGGAATCAAATAGTACTCCGTGAAGAAGCGCGAGAATCCTTCGCGCAGCAGCAGGAAGAACGCGGCTCCCACGATCGGACCCACCAAGGTGCCGATGCCGCCCATGACGTTGAAGATTATCACCTCGCCCGAGACCAGGAAGAACACGAAATCGGGAGCCGCGAATCGGTTCTGGATCGCGTAGAGCCCGCCGGCCAGCCCCGCGAACAGCCCGGAGAGCATCACTGCCACGATCTTGTAGCGCTCGATGGGATAGCCGATGGCCCGTGTCCTGGCCTCGTTCTCGCGGATCGACTGCAACACCATCCCGAAGGGCGAGCGGGTGATGCGTCGCAGCACGAGATACGACAAGGTCACGACCGCGAGCACGAACCAGTGCAGCGTCTGGGAAGTGAAGGGGACCGAGAAGAGCCCGGGTACGGCGAGCGGCGGCCGGCTGAAGGTCAGGCCGTTCTCGCCCCCGGTCACTTCGGTCCAGGTAAAGATGATGACGTAGAAGATTTGCGAGAAGATCAAGGTGGTGATCGCGAAGTAGATATCGCGCAGACGTGTGGAGAAATATGCGACGAAGGCCGCGACCCCGGCGGCGGCAATCACCCCGAACAGCAGCGCGAGCCACAGGTTGGGCGGCTTGACCGACAGCAGGGCGGCGGCGGCGCCGTAGATCCCCAGACCGAAGAACGCCGAGTGGCCGAACGAGATCATCCCCGCGTAGCCGATCAGGATGTCCGAGGACATGGCCAGCAGCCCCCAGATCAGGATTTCGGTGAGGAAACGCCGCCAGAATTCCGGCAACCCGAGCGGCGCGGCGATCAGCAGCGCCAGCACGACGGAGAACACTATCCAATAGGCAGCGATGCGGCGCGCGTTCATTTGGGCGTCGGAACGAAGAGGCCCGTGGGCCGGAACAGCAGGGTGAGGATCAGCACCACGAAAGAGAAGATCACCGCCTGGGCCGGGCTCACCCAGAGCGAGGCGTAGGATTCCAACAGGCTGATGAAGATCGAGGCGGCGATCGATCCCCCGAGATTGCCCATGCCGCCGACCACGACGACGATGAAGGCCTTGAGCACCCAATCGAGGCCCATGGCGTGGTTGACGCCGACCAGGGGACCGAACAGCACGCCGCTGGCGGCGGCCATTCCCGAGCCGATGGCGAACACGGCAGTGAGGACCCGCGGCACCGGGATGCCCATGGCCTGGGCCATGACGCGGTCCTGCGTGGTAGCGCGGATCCAGATGCCGTAGGTGCCGAATTTCAGGAACAGCCAAAGCGCGCCGATGATGCCCGCGGAGAGCAACGCGATCACCAGCCGGTACCAGGGATACTCGAGATAGAACAGCGTGAAGTGTCCGGTGAAGGGCTCCTGGATCTTGCGCGCGACCGGGCCGAACTGCCAGAGCGCATAATTCTGCAGCACCAACGAGATGCCGAACGTCGCCAGAATGGTCGTCAGAGGATCGCGACCGAGCAGCGGGCGCAGAACGGTGACGTGAATGGCGGCGCCGAGCAGCGCGATGGCGATGCTGGCGGCCAGGAGCGCGATCCAAAAGTCGCCGGTCGCCGCCAAGATGATCACGCCGACGTAGGCTCCCAGCATGAACAGCTCGCCGTGAGCGAAGTTCACGACGTCCATGATTCCGAAGATCAGGGTGAGTCCGGAGGCCACCAGCGCCAGAATCATGCCGGCGACGATGCCGTTGATGGTCTGCACCAGCAGCTGATCGAAGGGAATGGCCTGAACCAGCTGTTCGATCCCCATGCTACACCCCCAAATACTGGTGGATCACCGCGTCGTTCACCCGCAGCTGGGAGGCGGGGGCGTGGTGCCGGACCGCCCCCTTCTCCATGATGTAGATCCGCTGGCTCGCCTCGAGCGTGAGCGGCACGTTCTGCTCTACCAACAGGATCGCCACGCCCTCGCGATGGAGCACGTCGATGATCTGCCGGATCTGGGACACCATGCGGGGCATCAGGCCTTCGGTCGGTTCGTCGAGCAGGATGATCTTGGGTTCCAGCATCATGGCGCGGGCGATCGCGAGCATCTGTTGCTCGCCGCCCGAGAGCGTGCCGCCGGCTTGATTGCGCCGTTCCGCCAGGACCGGGAAATACGCGTAGACCTTTTCGAGGAGCTGCTTCTTCCTGGCCTCGGTCACTTCGCGGCGGTCGAGGCCGGTGCGCAGATTCTCCATGACGGTCAGGAGGCGAAAGATCCGTCGGTCTTCCGGAACGTAGCCGATGCCCAGCCTGGCCAGCCGGTGCGCCGGAAGGTCGGTGACCGTGCGGCCTTCGAACTGCGTCTTGCCCCGGCTCGGGCGGACGAGGCCCATCATGGTCTTCAGCGTCGTGCTCTTGCCGACGCCGTTGCGCCCGAGCAGGCCCACGACTTCTCCTTTCCCTACTTCGAGGGACACGCCATGCAGGACATGACTCTTGCCGTAATAGGTGTGGATGTCCTCGAGCTTGATGAGGGGCTGCAGCGGCGCGTCGCTCATGTCTTGAGATAGACCTCCAGCACCCTGGGATTTTGCTGGATCTCCGCCGGCGTCCCCTCGGCCAGGACCTCGCCGTAGTTCAGCACCGTGATCCGGTGCGCCAGCTCCATGACTACCTGCATATCGTGCTCGACGATCAGGATCGTCAGGTTCTCCGCGATGCTGCGCACCAGCGCCGTGGTGTCGTGGGTCTCGGCGGCACTCATGCCCGCCGTTGGCTCGTCCAAGCAAAGCAGCTGCGGCTCGGTCGCCAGCGCGATGGCGATCTCGAGATTGCGTTGCTCTCCGTGGGAAAGATTGGCGGCAATTTCGTCCGCCTTGCTGCGCAGGCCGACTGCCTCCAATACTGCTTCGGCCTTCTCGCTGATGTCGCGATAGGCGCGGTGGTGGCTCAGCAGGCTCCATCCGTGCCGGCGCGACTGCGCGGCGATCCGCACGTTCTCGAAGGTGGTGGCGCTGGGGAGGATGTTGGTGATCTGATACGACCGGGCGATGCCCTTCTGCGAGATCCGGTCGGATGGAAGTCCGGTGATGTCCTCATCCTGGAACAGGATGCGTCCCGAAAGCGGGCGCAGCACGCCGGTCAGGCAATTGAAGAAGGTGCTCTTTCCCGCGCCGTTCGGCCCGATGATGGCGCGGATCTCGCCGCGCTGCACTTCGAAATTGACGTTGCTCAGGGCGGCCAGCCCGCCGAAGCGCACGGTCAGGTCCTCGGTGCGCAGCACAGGGGTGCCTCCGCGGCCGGCACTGGCCGGGAAGGGCACCTCGATGGCAGGGCCGGCGGCCACTTAGCTGGAAGCGAACTTGCACGCCGGCGGGAACGTCGCCTTGTCCTTCGGCACGACTTCCAGGACGCGGTGCTTGCCGTCCTTGATGTCGAAGATGAACTCGCGGAGGAAGGCCTGATGGTCGTCCTTGCGAAGCGTCTTGTCGCCTTGCGGGAAGTCGTCTCCCTCCTTCATCTCGAGCCCCTCCAGTGCCTCGATCAGCTTCGGCGTGTCCTCGCGGCCGCGGAAGCCCGATTTCTCCATGCCGAGCTTGAGGGCATTCATGGCCTCGAAGTTCGCCTGCACGTAGCGGTCGGGCAGCGGACCGGACGGATCGATTTGCTTGAGCCGGGCGACCGCGTCGTCGAAGAATTTCTTGTGCGCTTGTGTGTTGAGCGGCGGGTCGAACACCGGAATGTATCGATTGATGCCGACGAAGCCCTCGATCTTGCTGCCGAGGGCCGGAAGGTTGGTGGATTCGGCGATGGCGCCGTCGCCGGCCCACTTGTACTTCCTGGTCAGGCCGAGGTCGTAGGCCTGGTTGCCGATGGTCACGCCGTCCTTGCCGAAGAAGATGCCGAGCAGTCCGTCGAAATCGCCGGTGATTTTCGACAGGAACGGCGTCATGTCGGCGGTGCCGAGCGGAATCCCGGTGGTGCCCGCGACCTGGCCGCCCACCTTCTTGATTTCCTCCGCGTAGGCGTCGCGGGTCGACTGGCCCCAGGCGTAATCGGCGTAGGCGATGTGCCACTTCTTGCCCAGCTTGTTGACCAGGTAGGGCGCGAACGCCACCGCCTGAGCGGGCGCATAGTCGAACGTCCGGAAGGTGTAACGACTGCATTTGCTCGTCGTGATCGTCGTGTCGAGGCATACACCGATCATGTTGACGATCTTCTGCTCTTCCCAGACCGGCATGCAGGCGAGGCACACGTTGGACAGAAAGCCGCCCTGGTGCGCGTCGATGTTGTCCTCGACGACGAGCTTTTCCGCCTTGCGCCGGCCGACGTCGGGCTTGGACTCGTAGTCGGCGACGATGAGCTCGATCGGCCGGCCGTTGATGCCGCCGGACTTGTTGATGCGGTCGACCGCCATCTGCGTGCCGACCAGGGCGGTCTTGCCCCCGGCGGCTCCGGATCCGGAAAGCGGCTGCAAGGTGCCGATCCGGTACGGCTTGGCCTGGCCGAAGGCCGCCTGCCACGGCGCCGGCACCAGCATGGTCGCGCCGAGCGCGCCGGCTCCCGCCGCGCTCCACCCGATCAGCCGGCGGCGCGTAACCTTGCCGCGGTACCAGAATTCCTCACCCCAATTCTGCGCGTCATCTGTGTCGGTCATGGCGGGCTCCTCCCTGGTCCGCTCAGACGTATTCCTCGGTCATCGCCGCGAGCGGTTCGGCAAAGACCTCGTCAGCAAACGGGATTTCATGGGCACATTCAAGCATCGGGCGGGTCTAGGCATTTCATGCGGCGTCACGGCCGGGCTCCCGGCGCAGCAGCCCGGAATCGACCAAGGCCTGGCGAATGCGGGCGATCTCGGCATCCCCGAGCTTGGTGAGCGGCGGCCGCACCACGGCGCGCTTCTGGCGGCCGAGCAGCACCAGCGCCTCCTTCATGCGGTTGTGCATGTCGGCCCACGGCTCGGCATAGAACACCCGAGCGAGCGGGTAGATGCGATCGTTGATGCGCCGCGCTTCCGCAAGATCGTTGCTGCGAACGGCGCGGAACAGCGCCGACTGCAGATCGGGGATCACGCTGCCGCTCCCGGAGAGCAGGCCATTGCAGCCGAGCACCAGCGAGCTCAACAGCCAGGCGCTGTGCGTGGAAAGCACGTTGACCGGGCGCGCCAGGCTTTGCAGCGTGCGCACGTGCCATTCGTGCTGCTGCAGGTTCCCGCACCAATCCTTGATGGCGCGGATGTTCGGGATCTCCTCACACATCCGCAGCAGCGTGTCCGGCGGATAGCCCTGTCCGGTCGCGATCGGATATTGGAAGACGATGATCGGCAGATCGCTCGCTTCCGCGATGCGCGAAAAATGCGCGAGCGCCATCTGCGGCGATTGGCCGAGCGTGAACGGCGCGGGCGGGAATACCAGGAGCGCCGAGGCCCCGCCGGCGCTCGCCATGCGGGCGATCCGAGCGGCTTCGAGGCTGCCGTCCGCCCACACGCCGTTGACGAGCGGCAGCCGGGCGCCGATCTCGTCCCGCGCGATGTCGAGCACCTTGCGCTGCTCCTCGAACGTGCACGAGGCGACTTCGGTCGAATGCGCGTTGATGGTGACGGCCGAGAGGCCTTCGGTCGCCGCGACGTCGCGCAGATGCTTGCGGAACGCCGCCTGGTCGATCGAGAAATCGGGGTCGAACGGCAGCAGCACTGCCGGAATCACGCCGTGAGGAACGTAGGGACGGGGCATGGCTCACCTTTTTCGCGTCGCCGAAGCCGGCTCGGCATCGTATCAGCTCAAGAGGGCATTCGCACCTCGGTCGCGGCGACCCTGACGGCTTGCCGCCGGCGACCCCAATTCCCGGGCGTGGCTTGGAATACGCCGGGGCATGCAGCGCCGCAATGCGCGCAACGGCCGTCGGCATCGAGATTCCAGGCAGTCAGGTCGTACCAGTCCCGGCCGATCAGCAGCTCGTTGCAGCGATGGCAATACGTGCTTTGGCCGTCGGGATCGTGAATGTTGCCGGTGAACACATAGCGCAGTCCATGCTCCAATCCGATGCGCCGCGCCAGACGCAGTGTCGCGGGCGGCGTCGGCGGCTTGTCCAGCATCTTCCAATCCGGATGGAACGCGGTGAAATGCAGCGGCACGTCCGGGCCCAAATGCTCCATCACCCAGCGGCTGAGCGCTTCGATTTCCACCGGCGAATCGTTCTCGCCTGGGATCAGCAGCGTGGTGATCTCGAACCACACATCGGTTTCGTGCTTGAGATATTCCAAGGTGTCGAGCACGGGGCCGAGCCGTGCCGAGCACAGGTTCTTGTAGAAGCTCTCGGTGAAGCCCTTGAGGTCGATGTTCGCGGCATCCATGTGGCGGAAGAACTCGATCCGCGGCTCCGGGCAGATGTAGCCGGCGCTCACCGCGACCGTCTTGACCCCGCGCTCGCGGCAGGCTTGCGCGACGTCGATCGCATATTCGAGAAAGATCACCGGATCGTTGTAGGTGAAGGCGACCGAGCGTGAGCCGCTCGCGACCGCGGCCTGCGCGATGGCCTCGGGAGAAGCCTGGTTCTGCAATCGGTCGAAGTCGCGCGCTTTGGAAATGTCCCAGTTCTGGCAGAATTTGCAGGTGAGATTGCAACCCGCCGTGCCGAACGAGAGCACCGGGGTGCCGGGCAGGAAATGGTTGAGCGGCTTCTTCTCGATCGGATCGATGCAGAAGCCGGACGAGCGTCCGTAGGTCGTCAGCACGATGGCATCCTCGTGCCGCGCCCGCACGTAGCATAGCCCGCGCTGGCCCTCATTGAGCCGGCAATAGCGCGGGCAGAGATCGCACTGGATGCGGCCGTCCTCGAGCTTGTGCCAATAACGGCCCGGGGCGCCGGCAAAGAATTGATCCATCATGGGACCGACTTGGCTCCGGCCTGGATTATACTGGATATGTGCCTGGATATATCTGGGTGTCGCGCGGCGGCCAAGCAATGCGAACGGCGTCGGAAATGTCCTCCGTGCGGCCCGCGGCCGTCGCGGGCGCGTTCTATCCGAGGGATCCGGGGCGGCTTCGGGCCGAGGTCGCGGCGCTCCTGGCCGGCGTGCCCGGACATCCCGGCGTCCCCAAGGCGCTGATCGCGCCGCACGCCGGATACGTCTATTCCGGCCGGGTGGCGGCGAGCGCGTTCGCCGCGCTCCAAACCCAGCGGAGAACGTCGAACGCGTGGTGCTGATCGGGCCGGCCCATTACGTGCGGCTACGCGGCGTTGCCGTGCCGACGGCCGGCGCGTTCGAGACCCCGCTCGGTCGCGTCCCCGTGGACCAGGAGGCGCTGGCGGCCCTGGCCGATCTGCCGTTCGTGAGCGAAGCCGATGCCCCGCACGCGCCGGAACATGCGCTCGAGGTCGAGCTTCCGTTCCTGCAGCTGGTGCTTTCGTCTTTCACGCTGGTGCCGCTCGTGGTCGGCGATGCCACGCCGAGAGAGGTCGCCGACGTTCTCGCCCGGCTCTGGGGCGGCCCGGAGACGCTGCTCGTCGTCAGCTCGGACCTGTCGCATTATTACGGATACGGCGAGGCGCGGCGGCTCGATGCGGAAACCGCCGCGGCCATCGAGCACGGGGACTGGGCGGCGTTGAGCCCGGCGCGTGCCTGCGGGTTCCTGCCGGTCGCCGGCCTGCTCGTGGAGACCGGCAAGCGCGGGCTCAGCGCGCGCCGGCTGGCGTTGTGCAACTCCGGAGATACTGCGGGGGAGCGCGACCGCGTCGTCGGCTACGGCGCGTGGGCCTTTCAAGCGACATGAGGAATGAAATGGCCGAGGGAGAAATTTCGATCGGCACGATTGAACCGCGATCACGATCAATCTTTGATTGAAGGAACGCCGCGCGTTTGTGACTTGACGCTCGGCGCAAAGCCGTCAAGCTGGTGCTATGACACCGCTGTCGAATCGGCTTTGGCGCGTCACCGCGCGCGCCGCGTCGCTGACGGCAAGCCGCGGCAGCGGTGAAGAAACCAGGAGGAAGAGATGGGACTGAACGACGGTTGCAAGGCGGCCGTGTTCGCCCTTGCGCTCATGGGCCTGGCCGCAGCTCCGGCTGCCGCCCAGAAGAAATACGATCCCGGCGCGAGCGATGCCGAGATCAAGATCGGCAACACCATGCCGTACAGCGGGCCGGCCTCGGCCTACGGCGTGATCGGCAAGACCGAGGCGGCGTATTTCAACAAGGTCAACGCCGAAGGCGGGATCAACGGGCGCAAGGTCAACTTCATTTCTTACGACGATGCCTATAGTCCGCCGAAGACGGTCGAGCAGGTGCGCAAGCTCATCGAGAGCGACGAAGTGCTGCTGGTCTTCAATCCGCTCGGCACGCCATCCAACACCGCGATTCAGAAATACCTGAACGCCAAGAAGGTGCCGCAGTTGTTCGTCGCGACCGGCGCCACCAAATGGAACGATCCGCAGCATTTTCCGTGGACCATCGGATTCCAGCCGAGCTATCAGAGCGAGTCCCGCGTCTACGCCAAATATCTGCTCGACAATCATCCGAACGGCAAGATTGCCATCCTGTTTCAGAACGACGACTACGGCAAAGACTATGTCAAGGGCCTCAAAGACGGTCTCGCGGGAAAGATGCAGATCGTTGCCGAGCTGCCGTACGAGGCCTCGGATCCCACCATCGATTCTCAGATGATTAGCCTGAAGGCGTCCGGAGCCGATGTCTTCTTCAACGTGACGACGCCGAAATTCGCCGCCCAGGCCATCAAGAAGTCCGCGGAGATCGGCTGGAAGCCGCTGCACTTGCTCAACAACGTATCGACATCGATCGGCGGCGTCCTCAAACCGGCCGGTCTCGAGAATGCCAAGGATGCGCTCAGCGCGAGCTACTTGAAGGAGCCGACCGATCCGACCTGGAAGGACGATCCCGGCTTCAAGGAATGGGTCGCCTTCATGGAGAAATATTACCCGGACGGCGACCGCACCAACGGCTTCACCGTTTACGGCCAACTGGTCGCCCAGACCCTCGTTCAGGTGCTCAAGCAGTGCGGCGACGACCTCACCCGCGAAAACGTCATGAAGCAGGCGGCCAACCTGAGCGGCTTCCAGCTCGGCATGCTGCTGCCGGGAATCGCGATCGACACCAGCCTGGGCGATTTTGCTCCGATCGAGCAGATGCAGATGGGCCGCTTCACCGGCGAGACTTGGCAGCTGTTCGGCCCCGTGATCAGCGGCAAAGTCGGAGGCACCTGAGGTCCGCGTCATTCCATGGCGCGCGCGATAGCGCGCGAACCCGGATTTTACAGCGCTCGGGCCCGGGACGACGACCCGAGCCTCAGCGTACGCCCAGATGTTTCCGCAACAGCTCCGGTTGCGCGCTGTCCTTGGCGCTCTCGTGGACGATGCGTCCGGTTTCCAGGATGTAGATGCGGTCGGCGACGGCAAGCGCGCTGTAGAGGTTCTGCTCGACCAGCAGGATCGACAAATTTTCGTGCTTGAGCTCCAGCAGGATGTCCTCGAGCTGCTGGATCACGACCGGCGCGAGACCTTCGGAGGGCTCGTCCATCAGGATCAGCTCGGGGTCGATCATCAGCGCGCGCCCGATTGCCAGCATCTGGCGCTCGCCGCCGGAAAGCTGGCTGCCGCGATGGGCCTTGCGCTCGGCCAGGCGGGGAAACAGCTGGAAAATGCGCTCTTGGGTCCAGCCGTTGCGGTTCTTGCCTTTGAAGCTAGTCAGATGCTCGGTGACCGTGAGCGAAGCGAACAGGCGCCGGCCCTGCGGGACCAGCGCGATGCGTCTTGCGGCGATCTCGTGGGGCGGGCGTCCCA
>WNGL01007005.1_pt1 | contig 13261 bp, 16 predicted proteins | sample 5400591 | NCBI WGS metagenome assembly WNGL01 (sample SAMN13153377, study PRJNA577476) | soil metagenome | isolation source: 80 cm soil or saprolite under Garry oak tree replicate 1 | place: USA:California | collected 2016-06-15
CTTTAGTAAATATCGCTGAAGCGCTTTTCATGCTGGCTTTCTTCATGTATATGACGGGAAAGTTGAGAACGAAGCAGCCATCACCTACACCGTTAATATCTGAGGAAGTGGATACGAGCCAGAAGAAAGAAGTGAAGGTATAGAAATTCGCATCAGTTTACTTGCCTCTTATGTTTTTCAAATGCTATACTTCAGACGAAGCAATACTCTATCAACTTGTTTCAATGCAGGTCAAAGTATTCTTTCTCGTTGACCTGATAATTGACAATTTTGCTATCTCGAACGTCTATTCATATAGGGCTATTGAATCATCTATTTGAAAGTTTATTATGAGAGAGCAGCCTGGCCAAACAATGCAAGAAGAGAGTTTACCTCGTTTTGGTAATTATGATCTTGTGCACCGCATCGATGTGGGTGGTATGGGCGAGGTGTATCTCGCACACCAGCGAAGTGCTTTTGGCCGCGATGTAGCAATTAAAATTATTCGTTCGGACCTTGTGCATGATGTCACGGCGCGCGCGCGTTTCTTGCGCGAAGCTGAAGTTAGCGCACATCTCAAACATGAACATATTTTACCTTTGTTTGAGTTTGGTGAGGACCAGGGGCGTCTCTTTCTCGTTACTCCTTATATTGAGGGTGGCACGCTGGCTCGTCATTTGAAACGAGGTCCTTTAACGCTAACAGAAGTGCAGCTTTTATTTGGTCCTCTGGTGCAAGCAGTAGCATATATACATCGACGAGGTGTAATCCATCGCGATCTCAAGCCAACCAACATTCTTCTTGACGAGCAAGATGGGCAGCTTTACGTGCGTCTAATCGACTTTGGCATTGCATCCGTTCAAGGCAGCACAGCCAGTCCTCCACTGACAACCGCTGGCAATGAGTTAGGCACAATCGCATATATGGCTCCAGAGCGTCTATCAGGCGTTTCGGCTCCGAGTAATGATATTTTTTCGCTCGGCGTGATTCTTTATCAGATGCTTACTGGCAATTTCCCAGTGGATCAGCAAGCGACCGAACTGCCTCAGCCTTTGGAATATGTTGTGCGTCGTTGCATTGCTAACCGTCCTGAAGATCGCTTTGCTACTGCTGACGAGGTATTACAAAACTTTGAGCAAGCCTACCAGTTTCTGATGACCTCACCTCAAGCGCCTTCACGGGTAATTTCCGCCCCTGTATCACCAGGTCAGTCTTCTTCAAGGCATCTCAGCAACGCTCTCAATAGACCATCAAATGCTTTACTTGACGAAAACGTTGACGTCTCAGAGCATGAACTTGTGTCATTACAACATTCTGGATATATTCCTGCGGCAATATCCCCACCGTCGCAAAGTACATTCAAACGCGAGGATTATAATGCGCCTACTACCTGGTTTGATCCTGTAAAACAGCAGGGACAGCTACCAGTAGATGAACGGTCAAAGCCAGGCAAAACTACTTCCAGTGGTAAGCGGCGTAGTCTGCTTCCTTTGCTTTCCGCTATCACAGCTATCCTGTTACTTGCTGTTATCGGCACAGGGTATTATACATATCAGGCAGTCACAACTACCTCGGTAAACGTCAACATTAGCCCACAAGCACATGTGATCAACCAGGTTTATACTATTAAAGTTGATCCTACGATTCAAAACGCGAATCCCAGCACTGAGTCAATTCCCGCCAGACCATTAAACAGCAACGAACAAAGATCAATGACGGGACCAACTACGGGGCAGGTGAATTGCACGTTTGGTTTCTTTGAGTGTCAAAGAGGAGTCAGTCAGAATGATGTAGATAGCCTGGTAAGCCAGATACAACCAAAACTGGAACAGGAAATCACGCGAGAATTAGAGAATAAGACTATAAGCATCAGTGGCAAAGCGGTTAGTCCTATCAATTTCCAAATGCTTTCGATAACATCTCATCCTGGAGTAAGAGAAACAGGGAAAACGGTAACTGTGACCGTGCAGGAACAGGGAAGTATAGGCTATATACTTACAAACGATGTCGTGCATATGGCACAACAATTAGTGACGCGGCAAGCGCAGCAGTACGGGCAGAACTATCTGCTCCTTCCCTCATCGATCACGACAGGGTTACCGGTTATCGAGGGAGTAGATTCTGGTTTCATCAATATCAAAATTGCTGCTGGTTGTATCGTGCAATACCAATTTCCGCCATCAGAACTGCAGGCGATACCGGATGGATTGAAAGGCAGAACGCTAAAGAATGCTCTGAATTACCTTGCCCATCTGCAGGGCGTGGACCCTAATACAATAATCATTCATTTCACGAAAGGGAAGAGCGATATACTTCCAGGAGATCCAAAACGAATTAAAATCATATCCATCTATCCGACCAGTCTGCCTTCCGTTCATCTGCCTCCTATACCAACACCAACATTTACGCCAACTACAGATCAAGGCAATGGCATTTCACCAACAGCAACTCCAACCGATAATTAAAGGCCGCTATTCAGAACTAAAAAGGGCGGACCATGCTTTCACACCTCTGCAAATACACGCTGGTCTGCCTTTGCAGAGGCGAAGCAAAGCCCGCCCTGAACAAGGTAAATTTGGGATTTGATGCACCTATGTAATTATATACTACACAAGCTGCTTTGTGAAGTGCCTTGAGATCACAAATCAATAACACACGTTGTGCGTCCTAATCCAACTCTTCCTCTGGCTCTTCTTTCAATTCTTTCCACAATTCCCGCACAGTCTTCGTGACAACCTGGTAGCCAAACCCTCTACGCTGTAGAAAGGAACCGAGACGGTTCCGAAATGTCGCATAGTCGATGTTGGGGGTGTTTACCAGTGTCATAGCTTTTTTGCGACCCGCACGTAAGGCTCGTTCTTCGTCTTGCTCATCGTTCACCAACTCATCCACAACATCACGCTCGACACCTTTCATGCGCAATTCGTTCTTCAGCGCACGTGCTCCACGAGGACTAAAGTGCTCGCGGGACTCTATCCAGAATCCGGCAAACGTGCGGTCATTTACGAAGTCAAGACGATCTAAACGCTCCAGCGCAGTCTCGATAATTTCTGGGGGAGTTTCTTTGCGCCGCAGATAGCGACGCACTTCCTCACGGCTGCGGGGGCGATATGAGAGGTAGTTGAGAGCACGATCTACAGCTCGTTGCTCAATTTCTTCGCTGTGTAACTGTTCCAACTGTTCAGGCGAAAGTTCCTGCTCTAATCTGAGTCCCATCTGTAGCACGATGACCGTGTTGACGCCCATCAGAAAACGCCCATCAACAAAGAGGTTGATGCGATCAGGGTTGTTCATCTGTGGTTCCAGAGCAGTAATTCGCATAGGCATACTATAGCATTAGCGAGACCTGGAGGCAATGTTCTGCCAGGGCATATTGATTGTAGAGAATCTATCTGACGAACGTTTAGTAGAGAGGAAGTAAGTTGAAGTTCATCCAGCCTGCTGGCTGAATGAGAAGAAAAGGAATTACTATATGAGAGCTTCGCCCAGAGTCTCCGGCAGCATTTCTATGAGCGGCACTCGCTTTTTCTCTGTAATGCCATTATTGGCATCAACAAAGACCAGGCGCGGCTCTAACGAACGAATTTCTTCCTCGTCGTACTGCCCATAGCTAATAATAATCACGATGTCACCCTCGGCAGCGTGTCGCGCGGCCGCTCCATTCATACAGATCACCCCTGAGCCGCGAGCGCCAGCGAGAGTGTAGGTCTCTAAACGCGATCCGTTATTCACGTTTACAACCTGTACCTTTTCATAAGGATATATATCTGCGGCCTCTAATAAATCCGCGTCTATCGTGATACTGCCAACATAGTTCAGGTTGGCCTGGGTGACCGTAGCACGGTGAATCTTGCCTTTGCACATTGTGCGCTGCATTATCGTTGTTCCTTGACAAGCCTCTAGAAAACAGGCAGTAGTCGCCTCCATTCAAAACCGCTCCAGACCTTATAAAGATTACGAATTAGACTTGGTTTTGTTCTAAAATGCCGAGAAGAGCCATTGCATAGGCTTCTGAGGGACTTTGAGCATCGTACATTTTGTCGCGTATGAGCAGGCGGTATTGGCATTTCCAGCGGCGTGCTGGCCAGGGAGCGAGTTTGATGAGAGTATAGGTTTCGGCATGTGTTTCCAGGACTTCGCGGAGAGCCACTTCCCCTCTGGCTCTTATATTATATTTCGCCAGTTCTTTATGCAGCTCGTCAGGTATCATTTTCACCCTGACCATTGAGTGCTAAACGCATAGCTGTATGTATTTCCTGGGTAGTTAGTGTTTCCCAGTCTGTGCGTGGCAGACGTTGGGGCATAACGGCAAAAGGGCCAGTCCAGTATTTTGCATGCTCTTCAACCCAGTCAAGCGCTGCAAAGGCTTTTTGGCGTGACTCTTCAACGATCGGGTAGCGCAGTGCGGCACGGTCAAAGACCTCCTGATCCTTGGTAAAAACGCTATAATCGTCTCGCACCACTACGTCTATGTATAAGTCGGTGTAGACGAGTTCGCGCGATGTGCTGGTGTAAGGAGGTGTTGGCAAAACGATATCGCAATAGGCGTCAGAGAATGTGCCATCTTCTCGATAAGCGATGTGTATTGTATACCAGGCCCCTGGCCAGAAGTATGAGAGGGAGTGATTTTCGGAGATAAAGAAGTCAGGCTTCCACTTACGTGGCTTCCAATGCCTGCGTGTGCCTCTTGGCGTCCAGATAGTGACATACTGATCGCTAACAGGCAATTGGTAGCCACGCCATTGACCCCATTCATCTCCGTTGACGAGCATTTTATAGATTTCAGCCTCGAGTAACATACGATAGCCTTTCCGGTGCGAATATTCATATCAATTTCGTCCTTTGAAATTATAGCCGAAAGATCAAGTGTGGCTCAATTGTTCCAATTGTTGTCTGTACCTTCAGACATTTACTCATCATTATCCTGACGGGCCTGTGGCCTGCTTTGAGAAAATCGTTGGGGCACAACCCCAAACAGAAGGTTAAGGGCTGCAGCCCTTAACCTTCTGTTTGGGGTTGGTACTTCTGATGTTTGAGATGATTTCTGTACAGTCCCATTGACACTGCTCACCTTTTTTACTATACTCAATATATGAATACTTAGCTTATTATTGATCAAGCCATGAGAATGCAGTGTTGGCAAATATCCTTTTTGAGGAACAAAATGTGAAAGCTGTCGTGCAAAAGGTCCGACTGGGTGAGGCTGATTTAAAGAAATACAACATTATCGTTATAAATAGGAAACATCCTACACTCATGGTACTTTGATAGGAATAATTACACATGGGGAAACGTTGGTCAAGCTGGACAGCCAGGATAATAGTTGGTATCCTGGCTGTCCAGCTTCTTTCTTTTTCTAGGAATACCACTAACAGCTCTGATCATCCGCGAGCCGCCAGCATTGTTGTGGAACTTAATCAAGCAGCCAGAAGTGTTACAGGCATTACAATTAAGTCTTGTCACCACGTTTGTGAGTATATTTTTGACTGTGATATTCGGTCTACCTGTCGCATACGTACTGGTACGCACGCGTATTCCTGGTCGTAGATTCCTACAAACACTGGTCACGATGCCCACAGTTCTCCCACCTGTGGTAGCAGGAGTAGCATTGCTGATTACTTTTGGGCGTTTTGGTCTGATAGGTCAATACCTCACTCCGCTGGGAATTAGCATACCATTTACAACAGTAGCAGTGGTAATGGCGCAGATGTTTGTTTCTTCACCCTTCTTCGTCAATAGCGCCCGAGCAGGACTTGAGCAACTAGATCCACGCTACGAATCAGCTGCTCATACCTTACGCGCATCGGAGTTCTATACATTCCGACGTGTAATTCTCCCATTGATCCGTCCAATATTGTTAACAGGTGCTGGTCTCGCATGGGTACGCGCGCTTGGGGAACTAGGAGCGACAATTACCTTTGCAGGCAGTTTTCCCGGCGTTACCGAGACAATGCCCATAGCGGTTTATAATGCGGCTAATATTGATATAGATTCTGCGGTTGCGCTTTCAGTGGTTTTAATGGCAATTTCGTTTGCTGTACTTATTTCGATGCAAATAGGGCAAAAAAGAATAGGGATACTGTAGATATCCCTTTGTCCCTGGCTCATTATCAATCAGTGTTTTATGTATAGAGCATTCAGTCAGTATAGTGTGAACACAGCAGTGAGTTGACCATATTATATGCTTAGTTGTTCAAATATCGCCAAATATAGTGCTTTTCATGGATGCATTCTGATCCATTATCTTGTACAATGATAAAAGATGGATTGCCATCGAAGAAAAGTAGACTCAAACAATCGAGATTGTCGAAAGGAGTATTTTTTATGGCGCTACGCTTCAGTGCGCGTAACCAGTTGCAGGCAACGGTGAAGTCAGTCACTCTTGGCGCGGTTATGGCAGAAGTGATTGTTACACTTCCTGACGGACAGGAGATTGTCTCTGCCATCACTCGCACTTCCGCTGAGAGTTTGAAACTCAAAGCAGGCGATGATGTGGTTGCGATCATCAAATCGACGGAAGTCATGATCGGCAAGAATGAATGATAATGGATTAGGTTAAGGAGAAGAGCTATTTCCACCCCCTCCCTCTAAATCTTTCCTATCAAAGCATTCTTGCCTTTTTTTGATCCTGTATTCATACATTGAATACTCAACTACAGAATTCAGCGAGAGCGAACTCTCGCTGTAGATTTGTACGTTGGTGTAGGATTGCATTCCTGTTGGATAGTTGTGGCCATTATTTTCATCAAGGAGTCAATCATGAAACATTTTCCACGCGTCCTTTTCTTACTCGTTGCCGTATGTATGTTGTTAGTCTCTTGTGGGAGCAGTAGCAGCAGCGGTTCAACCACCCCGACGCCAGCTCCTGTGAAGGTCACCGTTTTTGCCGCCGCTTCCCTTACCAAAGCGTTTGAAGAGATGAAGACGCAATATGATGCAGCCAATCCTAACGTCACGCTTACGTTTAATTTTGCTGGATCAAATACCCTTGCACAACAGATCACCAATGGAGCGCCCGCTGATGTCTTTGCCTCAGCCGACACGCAGAATATGCAAAAGGTGGTTACGCCAGGTTTAGTCAATACTCCGCAGACCTTTGCCAGAAATAAAGTCATCGTGATCCTCCCTGCGAAAAATCCAGCGAACATTAAAACGCTGCATGACTTGGCGAATCCAGGCGTGAAGATCGATGTCGCTGGTCCTAGCGTACCAGTTGGCAATTACACACTCGAAGTCCTTGACAAGATGGGACAATCTAGTGAAATACGGCCTTGCATATGAAAGTGCGGTCAAAGCGAACTTCGTCTCACAAGAAACGAGTGTGAGTGGTGTGATCCAGAAGGTGCAGTTAGGTGAGGTTGATGCTGGCTTTGTCTACGTATCTGACGCTTTTTCGGCGGGTGATAAAGTATTGTCGATTGATATTCCCGACCAATTCAACGTTTTAGCCGACTACCCCATTGCTACGGTAAAAGACTCATCCAATCAATCAACGGCGGAGTCGTTTGTCCAGTACGTACTCTCTTCATCTGGACAAGCGATCCTGGCGAAATACAAATTTATTCCCGTGAGTTAATTCAGCAAGTTAAGGAGCGCCGTGTTGGAACAAGCAGCAAATCAGGCATCCGGGAGCGGAAATCCTCTTGTGCCAGGTGTGACATCCCAAACGAAAGCTAGAAAAAAAAGGTTCGGGGGATCCTCGTTGACAATCTGGCTTACTATGGCCATTTTAGTGATTCTCTCAGCAACTTTTTTCCTATACCTTCTAGTCCCAATCGCCGCACTCCTGTTGCACGCTCCTCCATCGGAGATTTGGAACCAGATGCAGCAACCGGATGTCATCGCGGCGCTCAAACTCAGTTTTGTGACAACCACCATCAGTACTTCTCTAGGTGTCGTGTTCGGCTTACCAGCGGCCATTATACTGGCACGTACAAGCTTTCCTGGCCATAGACTCCTAGAGACATTGGCCACCATTCCAACAGTTCTCCCGCCAACGGTCGCGGGCCTGGCTTTATTACTTGCATACGGACGTACAGGACTGGTCGGGCAGTATCTCAATATCTTTGGTATTCGGATTGCCTTTACCACCACGGCGGTCGTCATGGCGCAGATATTCGTCGCGGCACCTTTCTTTGTCAACACAGCAAGATCAGGATTGTTGCCACTCGTCAGCCCTGCGCTATTAACAGCTGTCGGCCTCTCCTGGGCGCGCGCTCTTGGCGAATTCGGTGCGACTATCACCTTTGCCGGGAACTTTCCAGGCGTCACCCAGACCTTACCTATCGCAGTCTACATTGCATCCCAAACGAACCTGGACAAGTCAATTGCCGTCTCTGTGATTCTACTGGCCGTTTCCTTCGCGGTGTTGCTGACGCTGGGGCTAGCACGAACCTGGTTATCAAAAAAATGGTCATGAACCGCAAGTGTATACATTGGAGTGCGCGGCTATGTTAGTTGCACAGATCGATCTGCTCCTTGGCTCATTCCATCTCGACATGCGTTTCAGCTCAGAAAGCGGGAAAACGACAGTCCTCCTTGGTGAAAGCGGATCTGGGAAAAGTACCGTGCTTCGCCTCCTGGCAGGACTGCTCAAGCCTGATAAGGGACATTTTGTACTCGATGACGAGACCTATGTGGATACCGCACAGCACTTTGAGATCCCCCCACAAGAACGACCAATCGGCTATGTCTTTCAAGAATATGTGCTGTTTCCTCATCTCTTTGTCTTTGACAACGTCGCATTTGGCTTGCGGATGCAGGGGGGGATATCCAGGCAGGAAATCCTCCAGAGCGTCGGAGAGGCTTTGGAGCAGGTGCATTTAGTGGGATATGACGATCGGCGTCCAAGGCAACTTTCAGGAGGACAGCAACAACGGGTAGCCATAGCACGAGCATTGGCCTTAAAACCGCAACTCTTACTTCTGGATGAATCGCTGTCAGCTCTGGATATCCAGACCAGACGGGAAGTAGAACAGGAGCTTCGTCAGATCTTGTCCAGCTTACAACTCACGACGGTGATGGTGTCCCACCAATACATAGATGCCTTACTCTTTGGACACCAGATAATTGTCTTAGACAATGGAAAGGTGATCCAACAAGGTAGCCATTTAGATCTATTACTGCATCCTCAATCACCCTATATCGCCGAAATGGTTGGGGTCAATCTCTTGAAAGGACAGGTCGTTTCAACGGGCGCTTCTCTGTTCCACACCATCTCCCTCTCAAAAAGTGAGAGAAAGGGGCTTGAAGTTATTGCGATATCAGAGGATGATACATAGCATCAGACAAAACTGACCCCTCAACAGGAAGTATCGGTAGTAGTTGATCCGCGCAGCATTACCTTACATCAGTCAATACCGGAGAGTTCAGCACGGAATGTCTTTCGTGGTGAGATCATTCAGATAGTCCCGATAAGCGCTACGTTCTCAGAAACAGAAAAGATGATGGAGGGGTTGATGCGTGTGAGTATGCTCATCGATCCCTCCCTTCATCCGTTGACAGCCGATATAACTGTTTCTTCTTCTACTCAAATGGATTTGAGCGAGGGGAAGGAGATATATGCATCCTTTAAAGCAACCGAGACGAGAGTCTATTTGTAGGCTGTTCAGCAACACTACCGTAAATCTCGATGGCAGAAAGGATTATGAGCATTAAAGATAACCGTTCCGAAACATCAATTGTGAAAGTGCTTCACGCAGGATCATTGACCTCGCTCGTTCGAAAAGGAATTGGACCTGCATTGTACCAGGAGAGTGGGATCACTCTCGAAAGTGAAAGTGGTCATTCTGTTGCCCTTGCCATGGCAATCAAAGATCAGCGTATGAGCGGTGATGCGTTCTTGAGCGCGGATGCTGAAGTGAACAAGATCTTACTGGGACCCACCAACGGCGATTGGATCCGTTGGTTTGTTATCTTTGCACGCAACACTGTCGTCCTTGCCTATAGTCCAAAAAGCCGCTTCTTTTCCGACTTTGAGCAAGCACACAGTGGAAAGATCCCCTGGTATCAGGTACTCCTGCAGCCTGGGGTAAAACTTTTTAGAAACGACCCGAACCTGGACCCGTTAGGATACTACACGCTGCTAGTCTGTAAACTGGCACAAAAACACTATCGTGTCCCTGATCTTAAACAGCGCCTTCTGGGGAGCGATACCAACCCGGCACAGGTCAACCACCTGAATATAGCTCAGCTAGAGCGTGGCGAGATCGACGCTATGTTTCTTTATTTGAGCGCTGCTCATGATCTTGCTTTGCCATACCTGGTACTCCCGGATGAAATCAACTTAAGCAATCCGTCGATGGCAACATACTATGAAGGAGTCCAATTCACCAACAACAAGGGACAGACATTCGATGGGAAACCTATAAGTTTTAGCGCGGCTGTGCTGAAGAACACCAATAATCCTCATGCAGCACAACATTTCATCGAATTTTTGCTCTCACCGGTAGGTCAGCAACTTATACAGGCTGCGCATTTTCTGCCAAGTCCAGCTCTAGCGGGCGGAGACAAGACATCGGTGCCAAGCCAATTGCAGACTCTCCTACTGGGTAATTACCAGTATCCTGGCTGAGTACACAATAACCCTGTGGTTACGAGAGATAGGAGATCATAGCATAGGGGTATTCTTCAGATACCTCACAATTATGAAGTTGCGAGCGCTTTGACCATACACAATTCATCTCCGAGGCGTATGATTCCCTCCGAAAGAACTTGCGCGCCAATGCCCGTACTTAGTCGCATACCAGCCAATTGCTCGAGTGGGAGATGGTTTAGTCGACGTGGTATGATACCACGAAGCAACGTCGTGCCGATCTGAAAGGGCTGATCAATGAGCATTGCCAACGAACATCCACTGACGACGATATTGCGCCGAAGCGCCTTTACGTTTCCGGTATGGAGCGATTCTAGTACCAGTTCCCGGTACATATCTTCCTCGATGATCGAGACATCGTAGGCTGGCATTTTGCCAGTCGAAAAACTGCATACGTTGTAATAATAGCGATCTTCTTCAATTCCTCTATTTGGAACCAAGTGGGCAGTGGTAAGTGACTCCAAAGGCGATTGAGTATCCTTCGCAATACGTAAATCAAGGATGATACCCCTTTCCATCAGTAAACTTCCTCGCTTGTTTTATTTCTTGTGGCTGATTGAGGTCTATCGAGAGAGCTTGATACTCTATCCGCAAGCAATAGCACCAGTTAAATCCAGTTCGCGTGGTCGGACCCCGCTCATTCTGGGGTGAGTATAGATAGACTGGCTCTTACAAGTCAAGCAATTTGAGAAAACATGGGAAAGAAGGAGTAAGCGATGTCATCACCTTTATTCCACCATCCCAGCTTCAGGCTGTCCCCATGTCACCGAAGCAGTCACCTGAAGCGGCAGCATTCCATCGCTGTGAAACTGCGAAAGAAGGCTTCTTACCTGATAGTCAAACTCAGTCGCATTTTGTAGTCCCATGCGTTTCAAGGAGAAGCCACTTCTGGAATGCAAGGCCGCGATGAAATCATCCACAGATTGGAAGAAAGGAACAGGGTCAGTTTCCTTCTCCCCTTGCAGGTGAAAAAATCCGCGCGTCTTTAACTCTTCAATAGCATTTGCTGACCTGTGGTTTTGGAGTGTTGAGAATTGAGCGCGAAGTTTCTTGAGGTCGGCATCCCAGGGCATAGGCAACGTTCGCCGATAGATTAACGCAAGGGAGCCATTGGGAGTCAACACAGAGCGAAAACGCGGGAACGCTACGTACCACTCAGTCCAATGAATGCTCGATCCCGCTGTTATGAGCGCATAGAGTGGAGAAAGTGGCACATCTTCAACCTTCCCGTAGATCCACTGTAGATGAGGATGATCCCCATTGGGTAGCCCTTTGCCCATCTCAATCATATGGAGTGAGAAATCGACGGCATCGACCCGCTCAACTACGTCAACCAGATGCCGGGCAATATCCCCCGAGCCTGCGCCGACATCGAGTATAGCACGAGGCTCATCAGTAATGAGACCTGAAAGAATGACAAAAACCTCATTGGGATAGGGAGGGCGATACTTGTAGGCATCGACAACACGTTGATCTTTGAACGCCTCTGCGAAAGAGGTTCCAAAATGCTCTGGTTTTGGCTGCATCTCATTTCCTTGCCTGTCAAAAGCGAGAGTGGTTCATGGGAATGTGAGTATGTGCAGATGGTGCGATATAAAGCGATACGACATAACCCTCCATGAGAACTTCTTCCCTTTTTTGCTAGAAAATGAACATTTCCCCAGGTACACATATCTGCAGAGCAAATAGTATTGTTTCTGGTATTCTCCTACCAATCGTAGCTTTTGTTCTCTCACCTGTCAAGGAACAGTGGCAGATCGACATTTCTCAATCCTTGACTAAGATAGCTTTTTCTACTATACTCAATTCATGAGTACTTACTTGATGAGTAAACGTCTCTGATAACACGACCTCCAAAACGCGCTTCGTTGTTCTAGCAGTGACGTCTACAGGAACTATCAGTGCACAAGGCTTCATTGGAAAGTACTCTTCTTTTTTTACCAACAAGTGCCAGTTCAGTCTGAGAGAAATCCAGTTACGGTCAATAAATGCTCTTCTTGTGTATCCGAGAGGACAGGGAGGTGAAGTAGGATATTTGTCTCTGAGAACTTGTTGAAAGAGGTTACTTTGAACCTTGAGCAGGCTATTGCCACAAGTTGCCGTTGCCTGGCTTGCCGAGTAGTTGGTGATCGACGAGTGATCGTCGAGTACAGACGGGAACTGCTCATCATTCAGATTCAGCGCCGATCAAAGAAGAGATGGATAACTGATGAAGACAGTGGAGGCATGCGTTACCTGATGGGTATTCTGCGAGATGACACAGGCCGTTATCTATGTATCCCAGACGACCCATCTACGATTGCATGGATAAAAGCATGTCTTCCTCTCCGCTACCAAGCGCTCCTGCTTCCAGAATGCGATGATTGGCAGGTGATGGAGTGAGGTGTCTGTGGCCAATGCTGAAAAAAGCTAAACGAAACCACTTGTAATTCTCTAAGTGTGAAACGAAACGGTCCATGACCTGATCTACATGCACGATGAGGCATGCATAACCGCCCCAGGAAAGGTGACCAGTACCTGGATATTACCAGACTTAGGAAGTCTGTAAGAATGCTTGACATGGCAGAAAGCGTCGGCTATAATGGTCTGGTCGATCACTCAGGGGGTATCAGTTCGTGCTCCTCGTGACGAGAGTAACAGGTGTTGAGTCTCTCCCTCGGTACTCTCCGTTAGTTAGCCTGGCTTAGG
>WNGL01008725.1_pt1 | contig 13260 bp, 12 predicted proteins | sample 5400591 | NCBI WGS metagenome assembly WNGL01 (sample SAMN13153377, study PRJNA577476) | soil metagenome | isolation source: 80 cm soil or saprolite under Garry oak tree replicate 1 | place: USA:California | collected 2016-06-15
CTCGTCATTGCCTAAAAGAAGACATTGCGCTGAACCGAAGATGTGGCCGGCAGGCAGTAACATCAGTTCGACACCCCGAATAGATCGCTTTTCCCCAAATGACAGCGCATGCTCGACGCGCAAGCCCGGCAGACGGACTTGCATCAGGTGCGCCGTGCGCTTGGAGACGACAACTTCTCTGTGCGGTGCGATATGGTCGCTGTGCGCGTGCGAAACGAATGCGAAACGTTTTGCGTCCCGTGGATCGAGCCAGAAATCGTGTTGTGGCAGGTAAACGCCGCGGTCGTAGCGAACTTCAATCACGCCAAAAATTACTTCGGAATCCGGGCGAGTTCCATGGTGCCCGTAAAAGCAAATGCCAGATAGACGTTGCGCGTTGACATCTGCTTGAACAGATCGCTTTATTACGGAAATGAGGTTTGCGGCTGCGGTTTTCATTTTGGGCGTTCTGACTCTTTCCGCTCTCGGGAAGGGCGCTCGGGAAGAACCGAAGGTGGTCGAAAAAGTGACGCCGCTGCCCGTGGCGTTAGACAAAGATTTCGAGTTTCGCAAAACCAAACTCTTTTTCTTAAGCGAGCAAACGCCGAAGGCCAGTCAGCGAACGCACGGGACGAGCAGCCTTGGCGCAAAGTCAAATACGCCGAACCAAAAAACCGCTACGGTTCAAGATGCTCCCATCACTTTTGAAAGGCAATACCGACTTTATGGCGCGGTAACAACGCTGGATCGACGCCAGCGGTTTGGTGATTACTTTGATTTTTTTTGGCGGACTAAACACGCCTCAGATGTCACCGTTCGTCTGGAGTATCGCCAGGAGAAACTGCATGAGCACGTCCAGGCGCAGGAGATCACATACAGAAGCGCGCGGGGCACGCATAAGACAGAATTCAAGGTGATCGGAGACGATTATTTTGATGATGGTCGCGTGATCGCGTGGCGATGCCTGCTAATTGCGAGCGGCCGAATCGTGGCGGAAAACCGCTCGTTTCTCTGGGAGTAACTTGCGGCGGCGGCACGTCTGCGTCTTTCTAGTCGGGGCTCACGCTTCGCACCAGGGATTCGCACCCATGGTGTGCTTGGACCGCTGCATTCCGAAGTAGTTGATGAGAGGTTTTCCCATCCGCTGCCAGGTTTGACAGCACGCCTTTGAGGCTGGTATCGTTTAAAAGAGCAACTGTGGACTCGTCTATTCAAGTTGGGGTAAGAGGGCCGACCGTATGGGTGAAAGTGGAAGGAAAAGGTAGTTTCCTCAATAGCGGCAACCTCAAGGAGTTCTCTCGCGAAATGTTGGATCGCGGCTATCGCGAATTTATCGTGGATCTGGCGGGCTGCGCCATGATGGATTCCACATTTATGGGAACGATGGCCAGCGTAGCATTGCGACTAAAGGAACTTGGCCATGGGCATCTTCATATCGTCCACTGTAGAAACCGCAGCCAACAACTCCTTTCCGGGCTTGGACTGGATCAGATCTTTGATATTCATGGCGATGGCGCCAGTGCCCCTGAATGTGCAGCCCTCGAGCAAGCCACCAAAGAGCAGTCATCAAATTCCCGAAAAATGGATCAGACAGAAACGATGCTGGAAGCACACGAGCGCCGGAAAATATCTTTCGCTTTAAGGACGTTCTCGATTTTCTGAGACAAGACCTTCATCACGAGACGTCTTCGAAGTAAGCTGGCCTCGCGATGTGGCCGACTCTTCTCCTTGGACTGCTTGTCGTGTCTCTGGCCGGGTGGGGCATCACTGCGTACCTACAGACGCGACGGATTCGCAGACTCGAACGCTCGCATGAGGAAATCCAAGTCGAAGAAACCCTGGTCTTCGATTTCCTGCATGGCCTGGGGGAGGCGTTCCGGGAGACGATTCGACCGCAGGAACTGCATCGACTGATCGTGGAGGGGGCGGTGCGCATCCTGGATGCACATGGCGGCGCACTGTATGTGACCGATCGCACCGGCGGTAAGCTCACGCCCGCCTTCATCTCGAAGGATTGTCCTCCGTTGGTCGATGTTCCGTCGAACATCTTGCAACAAGCGGCTGCGAATCCCATCGCTCTGGAGACTTTCCTGCGGCTGCGGACCGTCGCCCCGCGCGAAGGAGTAATTGGGCGCGTCTGGCAAGCCGGTGAGGCCGTTTGTCTCAATGAGTTCTCCGAAGCGCCGGAACTGGCGCAATTGCGCGGAAGTGCCTTTGGCAGCGTGTCCGTGATGGCAACGGCACTGCGGTACGGAGACCAGGATCTGGGGGTTCTGGCGCTGGCTAATGGTCCGATGGGCGCGCCTTTTTCGCAGGCAGATCTCGTTGTCTTTAAATCCATCGCTGAACAATCCGCCTTTGCGCTCTACAACGCGACCATTTATTCGATGGCGAACGAAAAGAAACGGCTTGATCACGACCTCGAAATCGCGCGCGACATTCAACGCATCCTGCTCCCATCCGAGGCGCCGGCGATCGATGGATTTCAGATCAGCGGTATCAATGTGCCGGCCCGGCAGGTAAGCGGCGACTATTTTGATTACATTCAAGTCGATCAAGACCGGCTTGGCGTCGCGATCGCGGACGTATCCGGCAAAGGTGTGCCTGCGTCGCTGATCATGGCGATTTGTCGCAGCGTATTGCGCGCAGAGGCGGCCCGGAACCCGTCACCGGCGGACGTCTTGCGAAAGGTAAACCGCCAACTTTATCCGGACATTAAAGAAGACATGTTCATTAGTATGGCTTATCTGATCCTGGGTCATCAGCAGGATGGCGTGACGCTCGCGCGCGCTGGACACGACGCACCGTTATGGTACAAGCGGCAGTCCCAAACAGTGATGCCAGTAAAATCGCCGGGAATGGTGGTGGGAATTGACAGCGGGAGCGTATTTGATAGGCTTACGGCTGATTTCGCGGTACCGCTCGAGCGCAATGACTGCCTCGTTCTCTACACCGACGGTGTGACCGAGACGCTTAACTCCGAAGGAGATGAGTTCGGCGTTGATCGGATGATGCAGTCCGTCCGCGCCAGCGCGAACGACAGCGCACAAGCGATTGTGAAGAGGATTATCGAGGACGTGCGCGAGTTTACCGGTTCGGTTCCGCAAAATGATGACATGACATTGATCGCGATACGCAAAACATGAAAAAGAATCCTTCCCAGCAGCAGGAAGTGAATTCGTCAGCGCAGATAAAGCAGGAGTCCCTGGCAGGGACTGCAGGTGGCGCCGATTCCGAAGATGCAACGTCCGGCTTGCAAGCCGATCTCGACAGGTTCCGCGATCTCGCGTTGCGCAGTCAGGCGGATTTCGAAAATTACAAAAAGCGAGCGGCCCGCGAAAAAGACGATGCAGTCAAATACGCCAATAGCGCATTGCTCCAGCAGTTGGTCTCAATCCTCGACAATTTTGAGCTTGGTCTGGCGGCTGCCAAAACCCACGGTGATGAATCTCCGATCTATTCCGGAATGGTTCTCGTTCAAAAGCAGCTGAACGATTTGCTTGCGGAAAACGGACTGGAATCGATCGAAGCCGAAGGCAACAAGTTTGACCCGAATCTGCACGAAGCGATTGCCCACGAGCCGAGTGCGTCTCCCGAAGGAACGGTCATTCGCCAAGCCCGGCGCGGATATCGTTTGAAGGATCGTCTGCTGCGGCCTGCCCGCGTAGTTGTTTCCAGCGGTCCTGCAAAGAAGTGAGCGTTCTTGCTTGCTTCGCATATTAGTCCCATACGTCACGACGGATTCATCGTTGCATGGCTACAGACAAACGCGATTATTACGAAGTGCTCGGCGTCGGGCGAACTGCCGCCGATGAGGAGATCAAACGCGCCTATCGCAAGCTCGCGGTAAAGTTTCATCCGGACAAAAATCCGGACGACCCGCACGCCGAGGAAAAATTCAAGGAACTGGGCGAAGCTTATGACGTCTTGATGGATGCGGATAAGCGCGCCGCATACGACCGGTTCGGGCACGCAGCCTTCGTGCAGGGTAGCGCCGGTTTCGGTGCCGGCGGTTTCCATGATCCGTTCGAAATTTTTCGTGAAGTCTTCGGCGGGAGCGGATTTGGTGGAGGTATTTTCGAGACGTTCTTTGGGGGCAGCCCTGGCGGACGCGCAGATGATCGCCGTCGCGGATCGGATCTGCGCTATGACATGGAAATCAAACTTGAGGAGGCAGCTTTCGGCGCAGAGAAGACAATTGAGATTGAGAAGCTTGATAGCTGCGACAAATGCCACGGTAGCGGCGCTGAAGCGGGGTCACGCAGGGTCACCTGCACAACGTGCGGCGGCCGCGGTCAAGTAATCAGCTCGCGTGGTTTTTTCCAAATCTCGCAGACATGTCCTCGCTGCCATGGTGCCGGTGAAGTTATCGAAAAACCGTGCCAGAAATGCCGTGGCGAAGGACGCGTGGAAGAGCTGAGTCGTATTAAAGTGAAAGTTCCCGCTGGAATCAGGGAAGGCACACGATTGCGTTCACCGGGGAATGGCGAGGCTGGAATCGCCGGCGGTCCAGCGGGCGACCTGTATGTCGTCATCCATATCAAGGAGCACGACGTTTTTCACCGCGAAGCCGACGATTTGTATTGCGAGGTACCGATCCCGTTTTCAGTCGCCGCCTTGGGGGGCGAGACCGACGTGCCGACCCTTGAAGGCAAGGCCCAGCTCAAAGTCCCAGCTGGCACGCAAAGCGGGCAAATGTTTAAACTGCGTGGCAAGGGGATAACGAATGTCAACGGGCGCGGTCACGGCGATTTGTTTGCCCGGTTAATCGTCGAGGTACCGTCGCGCCTCAACCCCGAGCAACGCAGCAAGCTCCAAGAATTCGCTGCACTTTGCGGCGATGAAAACACGCCAATGCGCCGGAGCTTCTTCGACCGCGCCAAAGAGTTCTTTAAGTAACCGCAGAAATTTCCGTGCTTCGCACTGTCGTCAAACTGATCGAATGCCCGCGAGACGCGTGGCAAGGGCTGAGCCGGCAGGTTCCCACAGAATTGAAGGTATGTTACCTACGCGCGCTAATCGAGTCGGGATTCAAACACATCGATGCCGTTAGCTTCGTCTCGCCCAAAGCCGTCCCACAAATGGCCGATAGCGAGAACGTGCTGGAACAAATCGATGTGCCTGAGGATGTCGAAATCATCGGCATCGTGGTGAATGAAAAAGGCGCGGAGCGCGCCATCGCCACCAAAGCAGTTTCGACGTTGGGCTTTCCCTGCTCGATATCTGAGACCTTTCTGCGCAAAAACCAGAATCAGACAATCGAACAGTGCCATAAAATATTGGAATCAGTCAAAAGAAAAGCCGCCGCCGCAGGCCTCAGCGTTGTTGCCTATATTTCGATGGCATTCGGAAATCCGTACGGCGACCGGTGGGATGAGAAGAGAGTTGGCGAGGCGGTGGATAGACTGGTCAGTCTCGGTGTAGGAAGCATTTCACTAGCTGACACCGTGGGGTTGGCGAGTCCTGATTTGATTCGTCGGGTTTTTGAATCGGTGAGCAGCGAATACGCCGATCCAGAGATCGGTGTGCACCTTCACAGCGCCCCCGGCGAAGCTGCAGCAAAAGTTCTCGCGGCGTACGACGCTGGTTGCCGCCGTTTTGATTCGACTGTCGGGGGGCTTGGCGGCTGTCCGTTCGCCCAGGACGCACTTATTGGAAATATTCCAACAGAGAGCGTGATCGCTGCGCTTCAACAACGCGGCATAGACCCACCAATACGCGAAGTGCTGAAAGACGTGGCGGCGTCCAACTCGCAGATCGCCACTAGCTACTCATAGGTCCAACTCGTCACATGCATCGTTTCTACATTTCGCCGGAGGAGTGGCAGTGCCCTACACTCGCATTGCGCGGCTCCGAAGCACATCACGCGCGCGATGTCCTGCGAATGAAGGCAGGGGAGAAGATTGTCCTGTTCAATGGCCGGGGTCGCGAAGTGACTGTGGAAATTGCTGCTTTCGAGGACGACGAGATTCGCCTGCGGAAATTACATGAAGCGGAGACATCGCCACTGCGCTGCCAAATCATCCTCGGGCAGGCGATCCCAAAAGGGAAAAACATGGAGCTGATCGTACAGAAAGCGGTCGAAATCGGTGCAGCGGAAATCGCGCCGATCATTTCCGATCGCACGATTGTACAGATCGATTCTAATACCGCCGCGCAGAAGCGAAGAAAATGGCAGCAGATCGCAATCGAAGCCGGCAAGCAATGCGGCCAAAACTGGCTGCCCCAAGTGCACTCTCCGAAAAAACTCGCAGAATTTTTTTCCGCTTCGGAGCAACGGTTCGACCTTCGCCTGATCGGATCGCTTCAGCCTGACGCGCGGAACCTAAAAAGCATTCTGGAAATGTACCTGGGCCAGCACACTGGTCGCCCCCGACGCGTATTGATGCTCGTGGGGCCCGAGGGCGATTTTACCCCTGCGGAGCTTGCGCTGGCGCGTCGCCACGGCTGCGAGCCGATCACGCTTGGCCCAATCATTCTGCGAGTCGAAACAGCGGCAATCTATTGCTTGAGCATTCTCTCGTACGAGCTACTGATCTAGCGACGCCATTTTTGCTGCGTCTGCCAAACGCGCCTATTTCGCGACCGCTGTTTCCACCGCGTTTTCCGCTGTGGGAGCTACGGTTGATGTTGTGTCGTCTAATGGCGCGGGCTGGATTGAGATGATCGTGAATTGCGCGACGCCGTGCTCCGAATTTAGAGATACGCTTTCACCGATTTCATGGCCGAGCAGCGCCTGGCCGAGGGCGGTTTGGTACGAGATTATGTTTCGGTCTGGGTCACCGTCCCATGCGCCGAGGATGGTGTAAGTTTCTTCCTCGTTCGTCGCGTCCTTACGCAGCCTGACGATTGTTCCGATGGACACGCGCGACGTGTCCGGATTTTCAAATGACGTGCCACGCGCATCGTGCAGCATCTGTTCCAGCTCGGCTTTGCGGCGCATCAGCACGCTTTGCATTTGCTTGGCTGCTTTGAATTCAAAATTCTCGCTCAAATCGCCGTACGACCTGGCAATTGCGATTTCCTTGGTGTTCTCCGGAATCTTCACTTTCACCAGCTCTTCATGTTCTGCCCTTCGTTTTTCCAAACTGCTCCAGGATACGATCAGCGGCGCCGTTTTTTCCTGCGGTTCTGCGCCGGCGATCATGCTTTCCAGTTCCGGATAAACTTTGACCATCCGCGCCAGGAGCGAACGTTTGGTCAGCTCATCGAACAACGGTGTTAACTGGAGACGGCGCATTGCATCGCGCGCCAGGCCGACATCGACTTTCTTAAACATCTCCCCAAGCAATTCCCGGTCATCAACCAGGGCCCGCTGCAACCTACTGCCGCGCCCGGGCGAATTGTGCTGTTCTCGCTCGAGGGCGGCGAGAATCGCCGCGAACAAATCCGGGGTAATCAGCTCGCCCCAGGTTTGTTTTTCGCCGCACAACCAAATGAGTATCTCGCTCGTGGCCGAATGTTCGCGAATACTTCGTTCGAGCATTGTCCGAAGCTCGGCATGCTGACCGGCTTCATTCAGAATGCGCGGAATTTGGGCCACCATTCGGCCGTGGGTAGCCTCCATCAGGTGCAACGCGCGCTCCGTCCAGCCCGGGCCAAGTGCAGCTGGCAACGCTTGCAAAACGCGTTTCTCCTTCGCCGCAGGCAGGTTTGGCAGTATGGTCCGGAGGCGTTTTTCCTCGTCGAGGATCAATTTTGCAAGAGTCAAACCTATATGCGTGGTGTGCAGGGATTGAACACGGGCGAGCAAATCATCCCGTGCGATGATTAATTCAAACGCCAGCTCAGGATGCAATTTCTGGTTGCGTGCAGCCGCGTTCTCAATCGCGATTACAATAGATTGAAGCTGTTTCTCAGGTTCTTTGAATTGCTCGTGCGATTTGATGATTTGCTCGGCCGCCGCAATTTGCTGTTTCGGCTGTCGCGCTTTGTTGAATGCCGTGAGCAGCTCATCCGCATGCGATATGCCTTCTCCGCGGATTTGGATTGGCTCGCTCTTTTTTGCAGGGATGGAAAACGCACCGCTTGCTTTGAGCGCTCTCCTGGTTGATTCCCACCAGCGTTTCCATTCCGGTTCGGTGAGGACATCGCCAATCAGCCATTCGCCAATTTGTTGTGCGCTGGCTTTTCCGTCCAAACTTTCCAAAATGTTTTGCACCAGCGCCACAGGATTTTCTCTGGCGAGATTTTTAACTGATGCGATGTCTGTGGCTTTTCGCGCCAGAAAATGTTCCGGTGCCAGCGGCGTCAGATTCTCTGCCGCATATTGCGCCTGCATCGGATGAGACTTCTTGCTGGCGAAATCAATTACGATTTGGTTCAGAAGCAGGTTCCATTCGCGGACTCGGCCGAATCCCCAGCTCTTGTGTAGACAAAATGTACCGGGCTTTAGTTTTTCCAGTTGAGCTGCGGACTTCGTGGTGAGCTTGCCAGCTTCAATTAGTTTTTGTAGTTCAGCGTCCATTTATGGAGACAAATGCGTCGTATGTGACGTATAGGTCGCATCGGCGCCTCGCGCAATTTGCGATTGCCGCGAGCCTCGGGGCGTGAAACTCTGGCCGCCGTGACGACGAGCATCTGGTTTTGGATCGCCTTTCACATTGGCGTGTTCGTTGCCATTGGGATTGACCTGTTCACCTTTCACCGACGCGGTCGCGAGCTAAGCATGGGAGCTGCGGCGCGACGCAGCGTCGTCTGGATCCTGGTGTCGCTCGCCTTTAACGTCATCGTCTGGCGTGTTAAAGGGCCACACCATGGGCTCGATTTTCTCACTGGGTACCTGATCGAGTACTCCCTGAGCATGGACAACATCTTTGTGTTCGTGCTCGTCTTCACGCATTTCCGTGTTCCGCCACGGGCACAACACAGGGTTTTGGTGTGGGGAATTATCGGCGCGCTGATCATGCGCGGCACAATGATCGTGTTCGGCATTGCTTTGGTGCGGCGTTTTCATTTCGTCCTTTACATCTTTGGGTTCTTCCTGCTGATCACCGCCGCGCGCATGTTTTTTGGGAAGCATCCTGCTGGCGATTTAAGGGAGACCTACGTGATGCGGATTTGTCGCCGTATCCTTCCAATTACGTCGGATTTTCACGAGGAACATTTTAAGGTGCGCTTGAATGGCCGCTGGATGTTTACCCCGCTCGCCCTCACGATGATTGTAATTGAAATTACCGACCTGGCGTTTGCAGTAGATTCCATCCCTGCAATCTTCGCGATTACTCGCGACCCATTCATCGTTTATACATCGAACATCTGCGCTATCCTCGGCTTGCGCTCGCTTTACTTCCTGCTCGCAGGGTTGATGAACCGTTTTATTTATCTGCGAACAGGGCTTGCATTGGTGCTGGGGTTTGTGGGGCTAAAAATGATCACGGCGGATTATCTGCCCTTACCGCGAGTCATCTCGCTAGGAATCATTGTTCTTATTCTGGGAGCGACCATTGGACTTTCCATGTTGAAGACGAAGGATGGAACGACCGCCGAAGCCCGAAAATAAGTATTGCCTTTGCTGCGCCGAATCATTTAAGTGATAGGGAACCCCCTATGAAACCTATCCTCGTCTTCGCTTTAGTTGCTGGTGTTGCCATCGGAGTTTTCGCGGATATTCAGGATCCGCCAGGTAACGACTATGGCCCAACCCGCAAACTCGGTCGCGGTATTTCCAATTTTGTGATCGCTCCGACCGAGTTCTTCGTGACGGTTAACCAAATCAACCAAACGGAAGGTAATTCCGCCGGAGCTGGGTATGGCGTTTGGAAGGGAGCGGGACGCGCAGCGGCGCGTCACGTGGCTGGTCTTATTGAAATTCTGACGTTTCCCTTTCCAATTTGGCACGACAGCTATCAACCGTTGCTGCCATCCGACATTCCTTACATTCATGCCGGGTACGCCGAATTTCCGCCTGAGGTCGGTAATGAGTCGAAGTACCCGTACGTGCGCGACACGCATCACGATTTTAACTAACGTCTTCTTTGCAGGAAGGGCCGTAGTATTTCGGTTTCGCTGTCCAGCCGTCACCGTATTGACGTGGAGCAGCTTTTTGACTCGCGTTTTTTGGCCAAATCGCTTGGGTGGGATTTCGACCTCGCATGCAGTAGCCCGTTTTGACCCCCGTGAACGTCAGCGCCAAGATCACTGAAGCTAATGCGGCTGGGATCACGCAAACGCGACGGTTTTCCGCGCTGCCACTCATCGGCCTATTCGCAATCATTTACATCGCTGCCGGCAAGATCGGCTTACACCTGGCATCGTTGCACGCGAGTGCGTCCCCAGTGTGGCCACCGGCAGGAATTGCGCTGGCTGCAATACTCTTGGTCGGTTATCGAGCGTGGCCGGCGATCTTTGTCGGTGCGTTCCTGGTAAACCTCACGACTGCCGGAGACGCCGCTACATCGGTTGCCATCGCGACCGGCAACACAGTTGAGGCTGTAGCCGGTGCGTGGTTGGTGAACTGCTTCGCAAACGGCAAGAATGTTTTTGATCGACCGCAGGGCATTTTCAAATTCGCTCTCGCCGCAGCAATCAGCGCTGTGATCAGCCCACTGTTTGGCGTGACCAGCCTTACGCTGGACGGTTTTGCCGACTGGACGAACTACGGCGCGATTTGGGTTACATGGTGGCTCGGCGATGTAACCGGCGACCTCATTTTCACCCCGCTGGTTCTTCTCTGGGGCATTAAGTGGAAATTAAGCTGGAAAAAAGAGGAAGCGGTAGAAGTTGGCGTCCTCCTCCTATTGTTAGCGCTATTGAGTGCAGTTGTCTTTGGCGGATGGGTGGAGATCTCAGCCAAAAACTATCCCATCGCTTTTATTTGCGGTCCGATTGTCATTTGGACCGCATTCCGCTTCACTCAACGCGAAACTGCCACAGGTATTTTCATTCTATCTGTAATAGCGGTGTGGGGAACACTGCGCGGCTTTGGGCCATTTGTTGATCAAAGTGAGAATCAGTCGCTTCTTACGGTGCAGTCTTGGACAGCCGTGCTGGCTATTACGATGATGGCGCTTTCCGCTGGAATGGCTGAGCGACGCCGCATCGAGGAAGAGCTCCACCAACAGAAGGCCGTAGTGGAAACGGCGAACCGGACCAAGGACCATTTCCTGGCAATGCTTTCACATGAACTGCGTACGCCTCTCACTCCGGTGGTTTCTGCGGTGGAATCGCTCGAAACGCAGCCGGCACAAACCGAAGATACCAGAGCTTCGCTGGCGATGATCCGTCGCAATATTGAATTGGAAACCCAGCTCATTGACGATTTGCTCGATTTCACCCGAGTCGCCAGAGATAAGATGGAACTGCGCTTTGCACCAGTCGATGTGCACCTGGCGGTTTCGAACGTCATGGAAATTTGCCGCGTGGAGGCGAAGTCAAAAAAACTTCAGGTGCATCTTAACTTGGCGGCAAAGAACCATCATTTGGCGGCCGACGCCGCGAAATTTCAGCAGATCATTTGGAACCTGCTAAAGAACGCGATCAAGTTCACACCTGAAGGAGGAGAGATCGTTATCTCCTCTGAGAATCCATCGGAAACAATGTTAACCGTTAGCGTTCGCGATACCGGGATCGGTATTGAGCCAGACGCCATGCAGCGCATTTTTGATCCATTCGAACAGGGCAACCGCTCGTTTGAACATCGCGTTGGCGGTCTAGGTCTCGGCTTGGCCATTTCAAAATCTCTCGCGCAAGCGCACGGCGGCATGCTGACTGCACAAAGCGACGGATCCAATTGTGGATCAACTTTCACGTTATCCTTGCAGACTCTTACGTCGGTTGAAGCAGCCAGCGGCGCTGTGAAAGGCGTCACCGGATCGGCGCGACAAGCTCTGAAGATTCTGCTCGTTGATGATCATCACGACACCTGCGCTGCACTGGAGAAATTGCTCGCGCGTCGCGGGCATCTCATCGCTGTGGCGCACAACGTCCGTTCGGCGATGGAAGCCGCGGCGCGCAAGAAGTTCGATCTGCTCATCAGCGATATTGCCCTTCCGGATGGAACCGGAATGGATCTGATAGTGCAATTACGCGCGATCGCGAATATTCCGGGGATCGCGATCAGCGGTTTTGGCAATAATGGCGATATCGAACGAAGCTTGCAGGCCGGCTTTGCCGAGCATCTCATCAAACCCATCAAGCTGGACAAGCTGGAAGATGCCATCGAGCGGGCGGTTGCGGGTTAGATGTTGAAATCCCAAGCTCCAACATCCAAGGAATAACGAAGCTCGGACCTCCTGAACAGGGCGTACGTTGATAGCTTGGAGATTGGTTATGGGAATTTCTCTGCAGCTTGGATGTTGATGCTTCGAATTTGCATCGTATGCGCGTTGTTGATCTGAAAATCGAAGACATCGCCTTCGGCGGAAAAGGCGTCGCGCGGGAAAAGGGCAAAGCCGTTTTTGTTTCTTACACGATGGAGGACGAGCTTGTTTCGGCGGAAATTGTCCGGGAAAAGAAACAATTCGCCGAAGCAGAGCTGCTCGAAGTTAAGGAGAGTTCCCCGAATCGCGTCGCGCCGCAATGCCCATATTTCGGCCGATGCGGTGGCTGCGCTTATCAGCATATCGATTACCAACTTCAGCTTGCAATCAAATGGCGACAGGTGCGTGACGCCCTTCAGCGAATCGGCAAATTAAAGGATGTTCCCATGCGGCCGATTATCCCGTCTCCGAGGCATTACGCGTATCGCAACCGCATCACTGTGCACGCGCAGGACGGCGTGATTGGTTTCTTCCGGCGGGATTCTCATCATCTCATTGATATCGAGCACTGCCCGATTTCCCGGGACGAAGTCAATCGCGCGCTCGCAGAGTTGCGCAAACAAAGGCATGTGCGGAACGGGCATTACACGTTGCGCGCTGCATCGGAGCCGCGCGTGTTTTCCCAGATTAATTGCGATGTCGGACAGGCGTTGCGCGATTTGATTGTCAATCTGGTGCCCCCGAATCAGCACCTGTTGATCGATGCCTACTGTGGCGCCGGGTTTTTCGCCAAAGCGTTGCTCGACAAGTTTGAGCGCATAATCGGGATTGATTGGGACAAATTCGCAATCGCCGCCGCAAGAGAGAACGCCGCCGCGAAGGAAACGTATATCGCAGGCGATGTGGAAAGCGAACTGGAAAAGATAGGGGCAGTTCACTTGAAACGCTCGGAGCGCGTGGAGGACACGTTGAGCGGACGATTGGGGTCAATCGGCGCCACAACAATCATCATCGATCCACCCGCGACCGGGTTGAGCGGAGTCGTTCGCGCGGCCATTATGGATCTTGCGCCACAAACACT
>WNGL01018860.1_pt1 | contig 13260 bp, 19 predicted proteins | sample 5400591 | NCBI WGS metagenome assembly WNGL01 (sample SAMN13153377, study PRJNA577476) | soil metagenome | isolation source: 80 cm soil or saprolite under Garry oak tree replicate 1 | place: USA:California | collected 2016-06-15
AATACCTCTTCAAACTGATCGATCAGGAGGAGGACCTTGTCGTCTGGTTTTGCTATGAGAGTCGTCATAAGTAGATGCAACCCACGAGCAGTATCGTCTTCTACGTCTTCACGAAGAGCTTTGAGGCTGCGCGCTGGGAAACTGGGAGAGAGTGCCAGGGTCAGAGCCTCGATGGGATGTTGCCCTGGCACCATCGGTTCAATGTAGACCCACCCCTGGCTTCCGGGAAGAACTCCTCGCTGTAACTGGGGCAGCAGACCTGCCATCACGACACTGGATTTGCCCGAGCCACTCGATCCAATAACGGTGAGGAGGCGAGCCCTTGAAGCTCCTTGCTCTTCTGTCGCCAATTGTTTCTGTAGAGCTTCTACAAGGGCGTTGATAAAGTGGCTGCGCCCAAAGAAATCACCGGCATCCTCGCGGCGAAAAGCATGGAGGCCTTTGTATGGGTTACGAGGTGGTTCACTTTGCAGAGAGCTTGGCTCTGGTCCGGCAACCGCTGCATCCGCTGCATCCGCGGGGGCATTGAGCTTCTCAAGAATCATTACCATTTCATGTATGGCTTCCTGGTACCGTTCTTCGCGAGCATCGATATACTGCGTTCCCCCCCACCCAATCGGCACAGCATCCATCCACTCATTTCCCATAGCCCAGAGCGGATACACAGGACGTCGGTACATCTCAGCAATCCGCAATTCATCCTTGACATAGCGGGAACCCCGCGCACTTGGAGAAGCCACCAGCACCACCGCGGAGGCCTGACGGATCGCCTTGCGCAGCGAATCTTCCCAATCGGGTGTACCGGGTTGATTATCTTCATGATCGATCCAGACAGGTATACCTCGTGCCTGCAGATCGGATTGTAGTTGTGAGACGAATGAGCCATCAGTACGCGCGTAAGACAGGAAAACATGCGATAAGTGCGATACAGTCATGGACTGCCTCCATCAAAATACAAATCAGGCGTAGGACACCCATTTATGAGAGATAGAAGTATAAATATCAATGTTCAGCTACCCATATTAACACATGTAATGTCAAGCAAGCCTTACAAATCCAAATAGGCTAGCAATAAAAGAATACAAGTCGAACTGAGGCAGGTCAAATACTTGAATAACCTGATCGAGCAAGACCACCGCTTCATCAAGCGGCTGGTCAAGCCAGGGATGGGCTTCTTTTCCATGGAACCGGCAGGGCGAACAGCCCCCTTGTACGGAAACCTGGCCGTTGCTGACTCGCTAGTGGCCGATCCGCACAAGTGGCTGGCGGCTCCCATCGGATGTGGAGCGGTCTTTGTTCGTGATGGGAAGCTGATGGAGCGTGCCTAGCTGCAGCGCCTCGTTCGCGAATGCGGCATGACCCTGCATCAGCGCGGCGCGCTCCTCCTGGGCCATCCTGGCAGAGGCCACTTCACTGCCATAGATTAACAACACGTAGCGCATTGGTGTGCCTATCCTTTCGCAGGGAGTCTATTCGCGCGATTCATTTTGCCACTCTATTATAACGACAAACGACAACTCGCCAAATCGACAGACAACATGATGAAATTACTAACGTGGCTGTCGAGTCCTAAGTCCATATCCTGTCCACTCCCGTGTTTCACCACCTTCTCATTTGTAGCTTACACCATTGGGGTTCCAACCGGCGCAATCCTAGAAGATAAAGAGTAACCGACTAAGTACAATCAGATAACTTCTTGGGCATGGGAGCCGATCACCGAGAGGATTGGTATGACTTCCCAACCTTCATTCTTTACCTGTTTGTACTTAGCTTCCTCAAAGGCTTCTTGCGCTTGACGAGAGGCGAACAACACGGTCTTCCCGTGTGGTTCATTCGCCCGCGTGTCGGTGATAGTAGTGGTTGGGCTGCCTCAACTCATCAGCTTGGAAACGAAACCAGAAAAGACATGCGCTCTGAGAAATTCCCGCACCAGAGTCATGTATTGTTCGAAGGCCACGCGGCGAATCAAGTGGCCGGTATTCTCAAAGTACACCATCCTGATATTTGGCTGCGGAGATGCTACTTCGCGAACCACTGGCTTTGTACCCGGCAGGTCACCTGCTGCAAAAGTTCAGCCGGGTTGTCCTTGTCCGCGCTGTTCCAGAGCTTTATGCTGTACCTTGCCAGATCGAGATCGAACAGTGCGTAGGCCTCGACCACCGGCACGTACTCGTCCTCGGGCCAGAGTGACCCTCCCATTGTCTGTACGAGTTGTGGCAACGCAAAGGTCATGCGCTCCTCGTGGCTCATCGTCCTCAGTTGTTCAAGCCAGGCAAGCCAGGTGTTGAACCAGGCAATGTAGCCCTCCGAGTTCGCGAAATCTCCGGATTGAGATTCTTCGCCCCAACCCTCGAAGATGAAGGAGTGCACAAGCTCCGGGTACGTTGCTGCGAGGCGCAGGACCGTTGAGCCACCCTGCGATAGGCCGATGATGCGAGGACGATCCAGTTTGAGGGATCGGATAATACCTACGGCGTCTTCTACGAGAAGTGTACTTGAAAATCCGCTGGCGATGCCGTCTGAGCGACCATGTCCTCGAGCATCAACCATGATGACGTCGTAGTCCCGTTCGAGTTCACGGGCTGTGCGCAGCCAGGTCGGCCCGTACTCATTGAAGCCATGCAGGAGAAGCAATGCGGGCTTCTCGCCTCCGGTGCGATAGTAGTGGTGGCGTATGCCGTTGGCGAAGACGTCAACCTCGCTCCAATATGCCGGGATAAGTTCCTCAATGGGACGATAATTTTTCACAATAGCCAGCAGGCGTTCTTGCTGTTCACTCGTCATAGACAATGTCCTTTCTATAGTTGCCGGATGTTTCGTCCTGGTGTGCTTTTTTCGCCTTCAGTATAAAGCATGACGTTACGTCATACGCAAGTCCTTTTGCTACGAATTTGCCAGTAACAATTCTCAAGCCCTAAAGACGAAGCTATATTCAAAGAACAATTCAACAGCCTTTTAGCCACCATCTCAACAACCTTCTTTCATCCACTTGCACAATTACAAGCGGAGAAGAAAGAGTTTGCCTCTAGCCTGGAGAGCAAGGCGCAAGCAAAGGAGAACGCTCTCAGCGATTTTCATGATGAACTCAACAAAAGTGTCGTCAAGCATCTCAATCTGATTTTTTCTCAAACAACCGGCGGTTTTCAGAAATTGACAGTGTTTGTGACACATCATTTTACTGCGATTTCAGAGGGAACGCTGCATAGTCTCCTGAAAGGGCGCAGCTATAATCAACTGATGGAACTATGGGACCTTGTGATTGGGAGAAAGCGAGAACCATTAGCAAAGCAGGTGATGAGTCAGATTATACAGCAGAAGATTGTTTTCTCCACCTCAGAACTAGGGGCGAATAAGGTACTCAACTGGCTCAACGGTACGACCTGGGATAAAATCGACCAGAACATTGTTGATGATGCCATCGAGGGAAGTCCCGATATGCTCTATTTGCTAGAGCGAGCGGTCCCCAAAGACAAGCTAATCAGGATTACTGCTCCCGCTGTTCATGCTGCTCAAGCGAAATCATCAATGTAGCCATTGACGAGGCATTTGTCTACTGCATCTCCACTTGTTCCTGACTTTCTGCCATCATATCTTGTTGAAGGATGAGCAGATCCACATTTTTGCGAAGCGTTTTCACCTTTTGATAGTTGATTTCTGCTCAACCCTCATGGGAGAGTGTCTACCTGGCGAGAACTGCGGGATATTCTCACTCAAAGGGCGTCGGATTAGGGCAGTGTTAGTGGCAGGTCTTGTGCTTCGTTCCTGCTTGACATATACTAGAAGTAGAGAAATCAGTGGACAGAATGTCCCTTTTGTCCACTTATTAGACAATGTGTAGACAATGTGCAGACAATGTATTGAGGAAGTGTCTAACACCAAACGTTTCCATGCCAGTCCAGGCTCTCTGCCGACTACTGAGTTTGCGGAGGTCTGTAGCTCAGCCAATCCCTCCTCTGACATTGGTCTGGTCGGAGGAGTTCACTCCAGGTCTTCCTGATCCTGGGGAGCACTCGGGAGCACCCCTACAACGAGTGACCGGGTGAACCACAAAGGAGGCACGCTATGTCAACACCAAGAGACACTGGTAAAGCGCTCCACTTTCTTCTTTCTGGAGTCCTCGTCGGCATGCTCGGTGGGATCGTGATGGCGTTGTTTACTATGCTCGCCACCGCCACCTACCTGAATATGGACTTCTTCACGCCGCTGTACGCCATCGCGGCCCCGCTCGTCGGACAGGAACCGTTGATGACCTCCCTGCGGCAAGGCAACTTCTACCTGGCCATCGGCCCGGCGCTCTTAGGGCTGGTGGTCCACCTGCTGTGGGCGGGGCTGTGGGGCTTGATCTTTGGCCTGCTTGCACGTCGACTGCATCTGACTGGCGGTGTGGCCATTATCAGCGGGCTGGTCTACGGCGTGCTGGTCATGCTGGTTATGATCTTCATCGTGGTGCCCATCGCGGGGGCTCCTAATCTCTTGCAACTGCTAGGCTCGTTCTCGTTTATCTTCGCCAATGCGCTGTTCTATGGCCTGCCCCTGGGGCTGTGGCCGGTGGTGCAGCCACAGCTCTTCGCTGCCCAGCCCGCCCGGCAAGCGGTCTAGGAATTGCAGCCACTGTTTCGACGGGCTAAACGATTGGGGATGAGGGTCACAGGTCGACCGCACGTTACATAGGTTGACCGCTAGGGTCAACCCTACTATACACGTTGCGATGCTGCGCAACTCTATGTCATGCCGTATCTCGCGGAGGGCATTTACATCTCTGCGGAGATCGTTATGCAATCGCTTGAGATCGTATAGCTCAGCGTTAAGGGTTGGCAATGTCTCAATGAATTGGCGAGCCTCCGTATGAGCATCCAATTGTTCTGAAAGAGAATTGGGCGTGGCGTCATCTTCTTCATCCTCGCGCGCAAGAAAACGCATGGCTTTCTGTAAGCTCGCGCTGTTAAGCACCTTGCCTTCGAGGACATAACTCTCAAACGTTTCTAGAAACTCCAATGCCCTGCGCACGCTGATGCGGAAGGCATCTATACTGCTTTCAAAGCGTTTAATGAAACGCACCTGGGCACTCACCGTTTCCTTGACATCATATACTATTGATACTATACTTTCGCTATAGCAATGGTTCCGCTTTAGAGCTTATACCTAAATAGAGATAATCCTGGCAAATCCGCAAACGTGAGGTTTTGATGCAGATACCAAGGCATTACTCAAAGGCACCTATTACTGAAGCCATTATTGATCTCAAGGTTACTTTACCTGAGGATTTCTCTGTTGATAAGCTTACAGAGATTCATACTCGCATCAGCGATCGTTTCCCCACCCAAGAACCGATACATACAGGCTCTCTTCTGTTCCAGGCGGGACCAACTATCAAGATAGATGCAAGTCATCAACAGTATGGTTTTCTCTTCAGGAGTGAAGACGGCCTGAGGATCTTTCAAGCAACTTTGAGCGGTTTTACTTTCAATCGTCTTGCTCCATACGAGACCTGGAAGAACTTCCGTGATGAAGCAAGGTACCTATGGGATATTTATAAGGACACTTGCAAACCATCAAGTGTTACGCGAACAGCAGTAAGGTACATCAATCGTATTGACTTACCTGGTCCTGTATTGGATTTCAAGGATTATTTGCGTACAGTGCCCGAAGTATCACCTAGGAAGATTTGAACTGCATGCTCATTATCAATGAAGCGTTTACTCAACCAACGAGTCCTGAAGTTGTCTCTGTTATTCTCGACTTTGATTTGTTTCGCGAGCAGATTTGGCAAAGTAACGATGAAGATATTTGGCATTTCCTAGGGGAACTTCGTCACCGAAAGAACCAGGCGTTTGAAGCAAGCATAACCGACAAAACCAGGAGGTTAATTGACTAATGCCACAGACTGCTGGCCTTACACGGAATAGAAATAGGTTAGCCGCTCGTACTAGTATGCCTAGAGGCTACAGTATGGCCAACGGAGAATTATCGGACCACATTATGGCCTCTATTGTGAGCTTTTATGGTTCATCGGAGGTTCTTTCATACTCCTCCCCTCAATTTCCTGTGGATGATGCGAGTATTGTGGAGAGAATTGTTAAAGAAGCTCTGAAGGAGACTCGTACTAAACTACGCAATCTCTTGACCTGGAGTGCTGGTTGGAATGGCTTTGACTCACTGGCTCCCAATCCAGACGCCGTTTTACATGCCGAGAACTGGATTGTGCGGCTTTTTCTAGAGGTAGCAGATGTAGGCCTCACCTGGATACAACCAAATGTGATCGCGGATGCAAATGGCGATGTAGTCTTCGAGTGGTGGTATGGTAAAAAGAAGCTAACGGTTTATATCGAAGATGAGAGCGCAGAGTATGTTCAGGTCTGGGGGACCAATATACATTCTGAGATGTCGAATGGCGACGCGGAACCTATCAGTACGTGTCGCTCGCTCTGGTTGTGGCTGGTCAGCTGAAAAGTGATGTATATAATTCCTGTAGATGATGTCGAAACCTTATATCGCCGTATTCGGCATGTTGAGGGCCTTTATGTAGTTCAAGCAGACGGAACAGTGAGAGTAAGCTCTGCTGCTTTTTCTGATCCTCTCTTCAGACCATCCGTAGATCGTGCAGAACTCTTCCATAATGACCCTAAAAAAGCACAACGTGATCCATCAGATGGTGTTGTAAGTATAGTAGCTCGTGATGTACGTTCCATAGATACAGTTATGCAAAATGATAAGGCTGGAAAAATTATTCAGACGTTTGATGTAGATATAGAGCATGTGCCTATCCTGAATGATCCTACGTTGCCAGACAATCCTGCACATGCTGAGATATATACGAACCCTTACTGTCCGAACAAATCTGTCTTCCGCAAACTTGCTGAGAGATTAGCACAACTTGCTAATGAGAGACCCTGGGAAATAGAGCTGATTAGTCTATCCATGTAAATATTGCCCACCCGTCCCTTCCATTGCAAATACCTTGCTCACAATCTATGCACCTCAATATGCTCACGGGTAGCAATTGTCAACTCTTGTTCATAATACGGGTGTATGAATTGTTTGTTGGCAATCAATCAACCAGGAGTGGATGGCGAAAGCGGAACAGCAGGGGCCGATAATGATTTTTAACAAAATAATCCGGACATCCGTATAGGTGACAGCACGGTCATGCTGAGCACATGCGCTACGCTCAGTGTAAACTCCGCGAAGCATCTCTCTGCCCAGCGCGACAGACCCTTCGCTGCGCTCAGGGTGACAGTGGAGGGGCCGATTTCATCATCCGGATTATTTTGTTAATCTACATAATCGGCCCCTCCACTATCCTTATGCTCGTTTACCACAAAGAGGTGTCAAATTATTGTTGCTGCGGCGGCATCTCCTGCTCCTGTGGATGTTGTGTTTGGGGCTGGTCGTGTTCTTGTTTGGTCTGAGGCGGGTATTGGTACTGCTGCCCACCTTCTTGATACGTGCCAGGCGCCTGCGGAGGCGGGGGTGGTTGATACCCCTGCTGGTAGGGCTGGGGCGGCGGCTGATATCCTGGCTGGTACTGCGGTGGTGGTTGATTTGCCTGCGGCACAGCCAGGAAGCCGGTATTGTTAATACCTGTCGTGATAGGTCTATATAGTGCTCCCAGGATTATGGAAACGCCTACCGGAAGAAGTATCCAGGGCCAGAAACCGATGAGAAAACAGAGAGCAAGCCCCATTAACCAGGTAAAGCCCTGTAAGCCACCATAGATGCCTTGCGGATGACCTGAACTGGCAGAACCGAATAACGAAACGAATGCCAGCCCGGCAAATAAAATGGGCAAGAACAAGTTCCCACTCAAGATACTTGAGAAGTAAAAAGCAAAAGCCAGGCCAATGATAAAAATGCCAACAGCCAGTCCTCCCATAGGGTTGCGGTAACGGCGGCGCATCTGGCGCCTGTTGTACCTATCGTCGTACATGATGTCTTTCTCCTTTTGGAAGTGTGTAAGTGCCTGTCATGTTCATAGTATAAGCTATAACTATGGTTTATGCATTTACTACAAGGCATATTTTTCGCACTATGACTTCAGTTGTAGGAAACTCATGGGCATATGTGTAAGGTTTAAGTAAACCCCACGGGTTGCGCAATGCTTTCTCCCATTATTCATCCACGAAATCATTCACCCTGCGCATCCGGCTGCGGATCCTTCCAGTCTTCCGGCATCACGATTCTCGCTTCAACGCCGGCATACTCTTTCAGCAGATACAAGAGATTGCTCCCACCGATCAGCTCAAGAGGCTTCCCATCAGCAAATTTAAAGGATGCCTTGCCGTACCCACTGGTTGTCACCAGTATCCCTTTCGATGCACCTTCGTTTTGTACCATGCCAAAGAGGTCACGAACGGCACTTACACCAACAGTATGCTTGTACCGTTTGGCCTGAATGACCACTTTCTCACCGAAAATAGAACGGGGATCGAAGGCAACACAGTCCACCCCACCATCACACGATGCTTGAGTGAGTCGCGTTTCCAAGCCCATCTTCTGGAACAGATTTGTAATCAAAGACTCGAACTCAGAGGGAGTAAGATCCATGAGATTGGGACGCTGATCTAGCCCTGAAAGCACATCTGTTTCTTCTATGAAACGAGAATCTACCATGTTGAACTCGAGCACGGGTGGCACTGGAGCGAGTTCGGCTGGACTTTTTGAAACGGATGCATTCAGCACCTCGAGACAAGCTAAGGGGTCAACTCTGCTCAACTCGAGCTGGGTAAAGATGTCTCGATTTGTCCTCAGTGTGACAAGGCACGTTCGTAGAGGTCGACCTGTGCACGTTTTTAGAACGCATAAGCCCTGCCCATTCGCCAACCCTTCCTTGACAGGATCATCTCTCCACCTGTATATTAGTGAAGTATTCACTTGGTTTTTTGGGAGGTTTTGACATCTATGCCAGTGATGAACCGCTAACTCCATCCTGTTTCCTGTTCAAACAGTGAAACAGACACCATCATTCTTGCTTCCATCGCTCGCGTGTCTCTCCATCGGGGATGAGCGCTCAGCCGTTTTGCGCCTGGAATGCCGCGTGGCGTGAGAATTGCGCGACGATTTTTCTGGTTTTGCCAGAGAGAGACGGCGGATGGGAAAGCAAGCATGCGATGGTGCGCGAGAGGTATGGAGAAGCGCGCGGCAAACAGGTGTCAGGCATGGATCTCCGACGAGTGCATCGCTGGTTTCCCCCATCCACCGTACCCTGGTTGATAGATGCCGTCTTTTATCCTGTCGAAAAAGCAGGTTCGCGTCCCTCTGTGCAGACGATGACCTGCTCTCTCTCCATACCTCTTTCGGCTCCATCGTTTCCTCACGCGTGTTCTTACGATCGTGCTGTTTTTTTAAGGAGATAATAGCAATGACTACAGGACTTTCCGACTTTTTTACGTATAATCTCTGGGCGAACCTGCGTTTGCTCGACGCGTGTACACACCTGTCCGACGCACAACTGGACGCTACCACAAAAGGGACGTTTGGCAGTGTGCGAGAAACCCTCATGCACCTGTTCGATGCCGAAGAAGGCTATGTGTGGGATATTACTGGAACATCCCCTACCCCTCGACTGAAGGAATTCACCACTTTTGCAGGCTTCGACGAACTGCGACGACGAGCAGAGAGGTCGGGAAAAGAGCTGATCACCATCGCGGAGCAGAGGGACCTGAGCCAGATCCTCCATCTTCCCGGGAGCTATGACGCTCGGGGCATCATCGTGGTTCTGTTTGAGGCACACGTGTTTTTCGTTTGTCGTGGGTAGGATAGCGAAGGATGCCATTGCGCGGCGTAATCTGGCGGAGCGCGTGACAGTCTGGACATTCAACTCGTTCAACCCCGCTTTCCAGCAACCGCTGTGCAAGTAACGATATGGGTGTGGAGAAAATCTCGCCGGATTGATCGAGGTGATAAGGCATCGGTGTGGACAATCCGACGGATTGCAAGAGTTGCAAGAGCTTGAATTCGTTTGCTGCTATATGCTGGTTGTATTTGAGGTCCATATCACCATGCTGACGTACAATCATTTTTTTCGTTTGCCTAGAAGAAAGCTCAATTTCAAGCGCCGTCACCTGCGCAGAGATCCCTCCTTTCAACTCCCATGTGCGAAGCAGCTTGCTATTTTGAGGAAGTTGGTATGCTGCGAGAAGCAGCAAGCAAATTGTGATGACATCGAGATTCTTTTCCTGTTCTTCGAGACCAGATGCAGATGTGTGTTGTGTACACTCGTGCTGATGGTGATAAACAGGCATATTTGGCCGTTTCAATAGGGAGCACTTTCATGAACACATTGCATACTGACACAGGAGAAGAGAAGCATCCTTCTTCAATGCATTCACCAAACACAGGCCAAGATGTGCGGGCTTTTCCACAGCCTCCTGAACAGCATCCAGGGAGGCGCAAGAATCGCACGATACTGATGATTTTCCTTGCCGTCGTTGTCTTGTTCATCTTGGGGATAAGTATTGGCCTTGTGATGTTCACACAGCCAAGACAACTGACCCTGACAGAAGCTGACGCGGGCAAAACCGTTCAGGCGCATACAGGCGATCAGGTCATAATCCAGCTTAGTGCGAATGCGACCACAGGCTACAGCTGGGCAATCGACAAGACGGACACGACGGTTCTCACGCTCGAGCGTGAGATGTATACACCATATCCAGGCGGGGGAATTGGGAGCGGGGGCACGGCGGTATTCACGTTCAGAGCGCAATATCCTGGTACGGTGCATTTGCAGTTGAAATACTGGCAAAGTTGGCTGGGCGATTCATCCATTGTCAAGCGATACGATGTCACCATCCAGGTTCAGGGGTAGCAAAAGCACTCCTCAGTCCTCGTTAAAGAGAGGAAAGCACATGCTCGAAAAAAAAGCTTCTTCTCAGGGGCAGAAAGGAAGAGTATTTCTGGTGAGGAGACGTTCGTGGAACGTATTCTGGCAGATCGGCGTCTTTCGCCTCCTCATTGCTGTCGGCATATGCTTTTTCCTGCTGACGGGCATCGCGATGCTCTTGTATCCAGGAGGCACGATGACCGATCCACATCGGCACGGCTATGCCTTTTTCTCGAACTTCTTGAGCGATCTGGGTCGAACCTCGACTCCATCCGGCCAGGACAACCTTGCTTCACGTCTCCTCTTTACGATCGCCTTGAACATGGGGGCTTTAGGCATCACGCTCTTCTTTGCGGCTTTCACCCAGTTCTTTCCCGTCCCAGGCATCACCCGCTGGCTCAGTCGTCTGGGGGCCATCTGCGCTCTGGTCACCAGCCTCTGTTTCATCGGGACTGCTTTCGTCCCGCTGAACCGCTTTGGGCAACTGCACAACCTGCTTCTTTACACAGCATCCCTGTCATTCATCATAGCTTATCTGCTGCTGTTCCTGGCCGTGTTGCTCACGCCCGGTTTCCCGCGCCGGAGTGTCCAGGTCTTCACTGCCTTCGCTCTTCTGCTTGCGGGATCTCTCCTCGTTTTCATCTTCGCCCTCCTTTTTGGACCGGCACCCGGGACACCCGCATGGGAGATCGTCCATGCAACAGGACAGAAAATCATCGTCGCTGCCTCGATCCTCATCGGGCTCATTCAGGCGCTTCTCGTGCAGCCCTTGCCTCGGAAAAACGCTGAGCTACCGTCAAACTCGTAATTACTGTTCATAATTACTATCTTGTTCTGGCAGGGCCAAAATCCGCAGCAGGTTCATCTATTTCTTTGCGGCTAACTGCCGGGCTATTTATGTAGCCGCGCAAAGTAGTGGCTACCGTTTGCTGAATTGGGTCAAGCAGCTTAGGGGCTTCTTCCACCGCTATTTGCTCAGCCGATGATTGCACGATTGAAGCAATCACCTTCTCTTGTAAGGCAAAGATGTCTACTTCTTTCTCGAAAGGCACTACACGCGGTGTATCCGGCTGGCATCCCTGGTATCGACGCTGCTATCCATCCGTCGAATGTCTGGCTCACCGGCGCTACCCCTCCATTGGGCAGCGGTAGGGTCATCACTGCATAGTTGCTTGTAAAGGTAGCGGGCGGTATCTTTATAATAGGTGAACAGCAGCACCTTTTGCCCTTTGAGTTCGCCCGCCAGAAGTTCCTTGAGTCGCGCTAGCTTGGCATCATTGGCAGGGGTAATCGTTTCTATGTCATGCCATACCTCGCGGAGGGCATTTACATCCTTGCGTAGATCGTTATGCAATCGCTTGAGATCGTATAGCTCAGCGTTAAGGGTTGGCAATGTCTCAATATGCTCACGGGTGGCAATTGTCAACTCTCGTTCCTGACATCCACTCATAACTCGCCTCTGCAGGAGGCGAAAAGGGAAGAAGGATAGGATGTCTCCGAGTGCAACTCGCTCCCCGACGAGGAGGCATCCTCTCGCACTTGTTGCGTGTCCTCGCCTGGCGTTATTTTTTTGAAGCACCCGGTGCGTGCGCCCTCGCGTACTCCCAGGCTGCTGCGAAGCCAGGCAACGAACGTTCGATCATCTCATCGTTGGCCGTAAGAGAGATGCGGAAGTACCCTGGTAGCTCCACCCAGGTTCCCGGCAGGACGAGGATGTCGTGGGTGAGCAGCAGATCGGCAAAGGCCCGATCATCCGCCCAAGGCGATTTCGGCAGGAGGTAGAAGGTTCCCTCGGGCACATGCACCTCGTAGCCCATCCCTTGTAGGGCGCTGACCAGGCGGTCGCGCTTCCGCTGCAGGTGCGCGATGTCGATGGAGAGCGCCTCCACGTCGGCCAGCGCGTGCTGGAGCAGGGCATTCGCGACGGCAAAGCCACTCACCAGCTGCGAGAGTGCCAGGGCACCGTGCATCTGCTCCCGGTCGGGCATCGTTGGTGGCAGAGCAATGTAGCCAAGCCGCTGACCGGGCGTGAGGAGCGTCTTCCCATAGGTGTAGATGAGGAACGAACGGGGGTAGAAGGTGGTGGGGCTGTGGTAGGGGCGGCCGTCGAAGACGATACGGGAGTAGGCCTCGTCGGAGAGCAGGTAGATCGGGCGACCGTTACGCTCCGACGCTGCCGTCAAGGCATCGGAAAGCCGTTGCAGTGTCTCTGGAGGGTAAATTTTACCGGTTGGATTGTGGGGTGAGTTGACGATGATGGCGCGCGTGCGCGGCGAGAAGGCGGCTGCGATGGCATCCACATCAAGGTCGAAGGTGGCCGGATCGATCTGCGCGCGCACCGGGAGGCCGCCGGATCCGACGATAAAGGCCTCGTAAAAGAACCAGGGCGGGGAGATGAACACCACCTCGTCGCCGGGGTCCAACACTGCGCCGAGCGCGAC
>WNGL01007008.1_pt1 | contig 13257 bp, 6 predicted proteins | sample 5400591 | NCBI WGS metagenome assembly WNGL01 (sample SAMN13153377, study PRJNA577476) | soil metagenome | isolation source: 80 cm soil or saprolite under Garry oak tree replicate 1 | place: USA:California | collected 2016-06-15
TGCCCCGACCGCCCCGGGATCGTCGCCGCCATCTCCTCGTTCCTCTTCCGCCACGGCGCGAACATCACCGACTTCGACCAGCACACGGCGGAGGGAGAGCCCGGCGTCTACTTCACCCGGCTCGAGTTCCAGATCGACCGGCTCGACCTCCCCCTCGACGACCTGAAGGCCGCCTTCGCGCTCGACGTCGCCCGCCCCTTCGCGATGGACTGGCGGCTCACGCTCTCCTCGGACCGCAAGCGGATCGCGGTGCTCGTCTCGAAGCACGACCACGCGCTGCTCGAGCTGCTCTGGACCTGGAAGCGGGGCGATCTTCGCGCCGAGCTCGTCCAGGTCATCTCGAACCACCCCGACCTGCGCAGCGAGGTCGAGCCCTTCGGCGTCCCGTTCGCGCACGTGCCGAACTCGAAGGACGCGCGCGACGAGGCCGAGTCGCGGATGAGCGAGCTCCTCGACGGGAAGGCGGACCTCCTCGTCCTCGCCCGCTACATGCAGATCGTCTCGCCGGCCTTCGTCGCGCGCTGGCCGCACCGGATCATCAACATCCACCACTCCTTCCTCCCCGCCTTCGCCGGCGCCGATCCGTACCGGCAGGCCTACGAGCGGGGCGTGAAGGTCGTCGGCGCGACGGCCCACTACGTGACGCCCGAGCTGGATGCCGGGCCGATCATCGACCAGGACGTCGCGCGCGTGTCCCACCGCGACTCGGTCGAGGACCTGAAGCACCTCGGGCGGGACCTCGAGCGCCGCGTGCTCGCGCGCGCGGTCCGGTGGGACTGCGAGGACCGCGTCCTCGTGCACGGCAACAAGACCGTCGTCTTCTCGTGACGCGCGGACCCGCCGCCGCGCCACGGACGGAGCCCCCTCTCCCTGACCCTCTCCCCTCAGGCCCCCTCAGGGGAGAGGGAATGGGAGAGGGGTGGGCGCCCGCGAACGGGACGCGCGCGCGTCGCGCCCGGGGGTCGCGCAGGCCGCCGCCGCGCGCTAGAACGTCGGCATGGCCGCTCCCCGCATCACCGTCTACACGAAGCAGTCCTGCCCCTTCTGCGTCCGCGCGAAGCACCTCCTCTCCAGGAAGGGGTTCTCCTTCGAGGAGGTCTCCGTCGAGGGGAAGGACGAGCTCCGGGACTGGCTCGTCGAGCGGAGCGGACAGCAGACGGTCCCGCAGGTCTTCGCGGGAGATCGCCCGCTCGGCGGCTACTCCGATCTCGCCGCCCTCGACGCCGAGGGTCGGCTCGAGCCGATCCTGCGCGGCGACCCCAACATCTGAACGGGCGGCGGATTGACTCCCACCCCTCTCCCATTCCCTCTCCCCTCAGGGGAGAGGGAATGGGAGAGGGGTTCGTTCCCTGCCGGACGGTGAGGGGAGCGATGCTTACAAGCCCGCTCCCGGGGCCCGGACGGAACGTGCTGGCGCTGGCCGCGCTCGCCGCGGCGAGCGGGTGCGCGTCGTTCGCCCCCGGACACTGGGTGAACGGCCGGACCGCGCCGCCGGACGCGGTCGCGACGGAGGCCCGGAACGCGCCGCCCCCCGCGCCCGCCCGGCCGGCGACGCCTCCGGCGCCGCAGTCCCCTCCCGCGCCGCCCGCCACGCCGCGATCCCTCGGTGAGCTCGTCGACGTCGCGCTCTCGGGCAATCCGGCGACGCGTGCGACCTGGCACGACGCGCGGACCGCGGCGGCGCAGGCGGGCGGGGCGCGGAGCCTGTACCTGCCCTCGCTCGACGTGAACGCGGGGATCTCGCGGCAGCGGACGGTCTCCCTCCCCGACCGCCCCGGCCTCGACTACGCCGTGTGGGGACCGAGCGCGTCGCTCACCTGGGTGCTGCTCGATCTCGGCGCCCGCTCCGCGCTCGTGGACCAGGCCGATCTCACCCTCGCCGCCGCGCGGCTCGCGGAGCTCGCCGCGGTCGCCGACCTCGTGCTGAACGTCCAGCAGGCCTACTTCCAGTACCTCGCCGCGCGCGCGCTCCTCGAGGCGGAGGCCGCCTCGGTGAAGCAGGCGGAGACGAGCCTCGCCGCGGCGGAGGGCCGGCGGCGGGCCGGCCTCGCGACCGTCGCGGACGTGCTCCAGGCGCGCACCGCCCTCTCCCAGACCCGCCTCGCGCTCCAGCAGGTCGAGGGCCAGGCCCTCGTGTCGCGAGGCGCGCTCGCGACCCTCGCCGGGCTCGCCCCCACGACGGAGCTCGACGTCGGACAGCTCCCGGAGGCGGTGGACGCGGCCGCGGCGCAGCCCGCGATCGACGAGCTCCTCGCCGCCGCCGCGCAGCGGAACCCGGACCTCGGCCGCGCTCGCGCCGCGGCCGCTGCGGCAGCCGCCCAGGCGCGCGCCGCCTCGGCCGCGCTCGGGCCGGTCCTCTCGTTCCAGTCCACCGCGTCGCGGAGCTGGTACCAGGACCCGCCGAGCGCCTCCTCCGCCTGGACGTTCGGCCTCGTGCTGCGCATCCCGACCGTCCACGGGCTCCGCCCGGCGTACGATGCGCTCGCGGCGCGCGAGCAGGCGGACGCGGCGCGCGACCGTGCCGACGCCGCCGGGCAGCGCGTGGCGCTCGACGTCTGGACCGCGTGGCAGGGGCTCCGGACCGCCGGCCTCCGGGTCGCGACCGCGCGCGATCTCGTCGATTCGGCCCGCGCGTCCGCCGACGTCGCCACCGGCCGCTACAAGGAGGGCGTCGGCTCCATCCTCGACCTCCTCAATGCCCAGGCCGCCCTCGAGCTCGCCGTCGCCGAGGACGTGCGCGCCCGCACCGACTATCTCGTCGGGCTCGCTCAGCTCGCTCGCGCCACCGGCCGGCTCGATCCAGGACCGAGGACTCCATGACCCGCCTCCTTCAACGCTACCTGACGGGCGACACGGGAGGCTAGGATGCCACCGAATGTCGGGCGAACGTATTCAGGTCCTCGTGGTGGACGACGATCGCGCGGTGCGTGTGCAGGTGGGCGCCTGGCTAGAGACGGCAGGCTTGGCGGCCCACCTCGCGTCATCGGGGGAGACGGCGTTCACGCTGCTCGAGGGCTTTACCCCGGATGCGCTCCTGGTCGACCTCGAGCTGCCTGGCATGTCCGGAGTAGAGATTCTTCGGCGCGTGTCCGCGCGCCTTCGTCATGTAGCGGCGATCGTGCTCACCGCCCACCGGGAGGCCGAGATCGCGGTCGAATGCATGAAGGCGGGGGCCTTCGACTATCTCGTGAAGCCTCTCGACGAGGCGAAGCTGCTCATGACCGTGGCGAACGCGCTGCGCCAGCGCCGCCTCACGCTCGCCGTGGAATCGCTGGAGCGCGAGGCGCGCCAGCGTGGGCTAGAGGCTGGCGTGCCGGCCGCGGCCGCGGTGACCCTCTTCCGGCGGGTCGATCGCGCCGCCGAGACGGACGTCTCGGTGCTGGTGCGGGGCGCGCCGGGGCCCGAGCGCGATGCGGTTGCGCGGGGCGTGCACCAGGGCTCGAGCCGCGGCGCGGGGCCGCTGGTGGTGTTCCGCTGCCGCTTGCTTCCGCCCGAGATGCACTCCAGCGAGCTCTTCGGCCTCGCCGCCGGGTCGTCCGCCGGGGGCGCGGTGGCGGCCGCGGGCGGCGGCACGCTGTTCGTCGATGACATCGACGCGCTGGCACCGGCCGCACAGAAGCGGTTGGCGGAGGCGATGGCCGCGGCGTCGGAGGCGCGCCTCCGAGACTCCAGCCTCGACTTCCGCGCGGTGGCGACCACGGCCGTCGATCTGGCCGGCCGCGTGCGCGACGGCCGATTCCGCGGTGACCTGTACATGCGCCTGGCGGTGTTCGAGCTGGCCGCGCCGTCCGCGCCTCCGCCTGCGGAGGGACCGCTCACGCTCGTCGAACAGGAGCGGACCGCGATCCTGCAAGCCCTGCAGCGCGCGGGCGGAAATCGCGTGGCTGCCTCGCGCGAGCTTGGCATCGGCCGCGCTACGCTCTACCGCAAGCTCAAAGAATACGGGATCGCGTGATCACGCCGCCCAGGAGCAGCGCCGCATTCCTGTCCGGAGCGCGCCTCGCCTCGGCCGAGATGGAGGACGCCTATCGCCGGCATCACCTGCACGACGACGCCCGAAATGCGGGCTTGATGTTTGCCGTCTTCGGGCTCCTCTTCATCGCATTCGTACCCTCGGACGTCCGCCTCTTCGGCAACTCGCGCACCTTCTTCCTGCTGCTCGCGCTGCGAATCGCATGTCTCGGGACGATGCTGGCGAGTATTGCTCTCCTTCGGCGCATTCGCGAGCCACGTCAACTCGACGTCGTCGTGCTCTTCGCGAGCCTGCTCACCTCGCTGGCGACGATGCTGATCGCATCCACCCGACCGCGCGGATACGTGCTTCACACCGTCATCGACGTGATGATGCTGAACGCCGTGTGGACCATCCTCCCCAACCGCTTTGCGTGGCAGGCGCTCGCGACCGCGGCCTTCACGCTGCAGGAAGCGCTCGTCCTCACCTTTTTCCGGGACCCCATGCCGGCGATAGGGACGTTCGCCGTGGCGACGGCCTTCGCGGCGGCCAACGCGTTCGGCGCCGTCGTCGCCTGGCGCTTCCACCGGACGCGGCGGCGTGCGTACGTGGCGCTGATGAGCGAGGAGGAGGGACGGCGGGCCCTGGTCGCGGCCCACGGCGAGGCTCAGGCTGCGAACCGGGCCAAGAACGTGTTCCTGGCCAGCGTCTCGCACGAGATCCTCACCCCGCTCAATGCCGTTCTCGGCTTCGCCGACGTCCTGCTGCGCCGGCGTAACGATCCGGAGGATCGAGAGGCCCTCGAGGCGATCCAGGCCAGCGGTCGCTCCCTGCACGGTCTCCTTTCGGACGTGCTCGACCTGGCGCGCGGCGAGGCGGCCGAAGTCGCGCTCGCACCCGCGCACACGGACATCACCCTGCTCCTCGCCGATGTCCAACTCATGATGATGCCCCGCTGCGAGGAGAAAGGGCTTTGGCTGCGGGTCGAGGTGGCGGGCACGCCGCCGCCGGTCGTCCTCGACGGGGGGCGACTCCGCCAGGTGCTCCTCAACCTGGTCGGCAACGCCGTGAGGTTCACGCACACGGGCGGCGTGACCATCTCCTGTGCGGTAGCAACCGGCGCCCCTGATCAGTTCGACGTCGCAATCGCCGTTGCCGATACCGGCGGGGGAATTGCAGCGGCGGAGCAGGAGGCCGTGTTCGAGCCGTTCCACCAAGGCGAGGGAATCGACCGCGCGCGCCTCGGTGGCGCTGGCCTCGGCCTGGCCGTGTGCCGGCGCCTGGCGGAGCGCATGGGGGGACGACTCGTCCTCGAGAGCGCTGCCGGACGGGGAACGACCTTTCGCCTCGAGCTCCACGGCGTCGAGGCCGCACCGCCGGAGCCGGAGAAGGTGGCGCGCGCCGATCTGCGCCTGCCGCCTGCGACGGTCCTGATCGTGGACGACGAGCCGTGGAACAGAGCACTTCTGCGCGCCTACCTGCGCGACCAGCCGGTGCGAGTGGAAGAGGCGGCCAGCGTCGACGAAGCCATCGCCGCGCTTCTGCGGGAGCGTCCGGACGCGGTGCTTGTCGACATGCGGATGCCGGGCAAGACCGGCGATGAACTGCTGGCCTGGGCGCGCGCCCGCAGCGACCTGGCGGGTCTTCCCCTGGTGGCCGTCACCGCCCACACGGACGATCCTCGCGACCACGTGAGCGACTTCGACGGCCGGCTCGCGAAGCCCGTGTCGCGGCAGGTCCTGCTGGAGACCCTGGCTCGTATGCTGCCGCAGGCACCGCACGATCCCGAGCGGCCCCGCGCCTCCACGCCCGGCCTGGCCGCGATGCCGCCGCTGGGGACTGCGCTCGCGCCGCTGCTGGAGAGCGCGTCGGTCCTGGTCAAGATTCCCCACGCGGGGAGCGCTCGGGAGCTGGCGGAGCGCGCGGTCTCCCTCGCCACCAGGCACGACGTGCCCTCGCTGGCCCGATGGGCCGAGGAGCTGTGCTCCCGCGCCGACGCACTCGACGCCGCCGGACTCTGCGACACACTCGACCGCCTGCCGGCGCTGGCCGCGCGCATCGCGAGCGGCCAGCCACACGAATAGTCGAGCACAACACTTTCCGGGTGAGGTGGACGGTGTGTGGCGCCCCGGGGGTCGTGTCCACCCTGTGCGTCTCGAAACGAGACGGCGGCAATAACGCCTGAATGACAGGGAGATCCACCCCGCTGCCACGCACGCGTGGCATGCCTTAGGCGGGCTCGGTTCATGCTCCAGAGGCGCCCGCACCCGTGCCCTGGAGAGACTGCCCATGTCATCGACCTCCCGCCTCGCCACCGCGCTCCTGCTGGCGATGACGGGCGCGCTGTCACTCGCGCCCGCTGCTGCCCAGGCGCAGTTCCCCATCACCGAGAGCTTCCAGAGCTCGACCGCGCCGGGGTGGCTGCTCCGCGGGACGGCGAGCCTGACAGGCGGCGGCGTCGATCCGACCGGCCAGGGCTGGCTGCGGCTCACCAGCAACGCCGGCGGCCAGGCGGGCTCCGCGATCTACAACACCCCCTTCCCGTCCTCGCAGGGCATCGTGGTCACCTTCGACTACGCCGACTACGGTGGCAGCGGCGCCGACGGGTTCACCTTTTACCTCATCGACGGCTCCACGGCCTCGCCGACCGTCGGCTCCGCCGGCGGCCCGCTCGGCTACGCGGCGAAGTACACCTCCTCGACCTGCCCCACGAGCGCCCTCACTGAAACGAGCCCGGGCGTGACCAACGGCTACGTCGGCATCGGCTTTGACGAGTTCGGGAACTTCTCCAACTGCGAGTCGGGCCTGGGCGCGCCGGGCGCAAACCCGCAGTCGGTCGTCATCCGCGGCTCCGGAAGCACGACGGCCGTGGCCTACCGGTACCTCACCGGCACCCAGGTCAGCGGCGCCCCGTTCTACTCCCAGATCGACAACGTGCTGCGCAGCTTCCCGCGCCACGTGCGGATCTCGATCATCAACCAGGTGATCAAGACCGAGATGGACTTCGGCTCCGGATACCAGCCCGTGATCAGCGGGTACGACCTCTCCGGCGCCACCGGCCAGGTGGCCCTCCCCGCCAACTTCAAGATGGGCCTCTCCGGCTCGACCGGCGGCTCGACGAACACCCACGAGATCCGCAACCTGAACGTCACGCTCCCCGTGAACCTGACGCTGGGCCAGACCGCGTCGCCGGCGACTGTCGCGGTGGGCGGGACGGTCACCTACATCCTCACGGTCAGCAACGATGCCACCAACGTCGCGGCCGGCGTGTCCGTTTCCGACGTCTTTCCGGCGGGGCTCGCCGGCGTGACCTGGTCGGTCACCGGCACGACCAACGGCGGGAGCGCCACGACCCCCTCGGGGAGCGGCGCGCTCTCCGACACCGTCAACCTCCCGAAGAGCTCGTCCGTCACCTTCACCGTCACCGGCACGGTCACCGCGTCGGCGGCGGGCACCTCCCTCTCGAACACCGTCACGGTGACCGCGCCGAGCGGGCAGAGCAACCTGCTGAGCAGCACCACCGCCACAGCGGTCCCGGTCACGACGATGGCCACCGCCACGGCCCTGGCCTCGAGCCTCGGCCCCTCGATCTACGGCGAGGGCATCACGCTGACGGCGACGGTCTCGTCGCCCGTCTCCGGGACGCCCACCGGCACGGTCACCTTCTACGACGGTGCGACGAGCCTCGGGAGCGCCGCACTGAGCGGGGGCGTCGCCCAGCGTACGGTCTCCACGCTGGCCGGCGGGCCGCACACGCTCACCGCCGTCTACGGCGGGGCGAGCAACTACGCGACCAGCACGAGCGCGCCCGTGTCGCAACAGGTGGACAGGGCCCCGACCGGCATCACGCTCACATCCTCGCTCCCGACCAGCACCTACGGTGACGGCGTCACCTTCACCGCCGCGGTCGGGGCCACCACCTTCGGCGTCGGCCCGCCGACCGGCACGATCTCCCTCTCCGACTTCGACGGCGTGACCACGACCATCCTCGGGAGCGCGAGCCTGAACGGCTCGGGCGTCGCCACGCTCTCGACGGCCGGGCTGGGGGCCGGCTCGCACCAGATCACCGCCAGCTACGCCGGCGACGGGGACTACTCCGAGTCGTCCACCGGCACCGCCACCACGCAGGTCGTCGCCAAGGCCTCGGCGACGATCGTGCTCGCGGCAAGCCCCGCCCCGGCGGTCACCGGCCAGAGCGTGGCCCTCAGCGCCACCGTGACCTCCCTGGCGGGAACGCCCACGGGTACGGTGAGCTTCACGGACGGCGTCACATCCCTCGGGAGCCAGATGCTCGTCTCCCACGCCGCCTCGGTGTCGTTCGCGCCCGGGACGGCCGGCAGCCACGGGGTCGCGGCCAGCTACCTCGGGGACGACAACTTCCAGCCCGGCCAGGCATCCCTCAGCCTGACGGTGAACGAGGCGGGGACCACGGTGACGCTCTCGGCAAGCCCCAGCCCATCGTACGCAGGGCAGCCGGTCAGCCTTACCGCCACGGTCGCCGTGAGCTCGCCTGGCTCGGGCGCGCCCACCGGCACAGTAACGTTCTACGACGGGGGCTCCTCCCTCGGCTCGGCCGGCGTCGGCGCCGCAGGGACGGCCACCACGAGCACGACCGCGCTCCTTCAGGGCACACACACCCTGACTGCCATCTACTCCGGCGACGCGAACTTCGGCTCGGCGACCTCGGCCCAGACGGCCCAGACGGTGACGGTCGGGCAGCCCGCCGCGATCGCAGTGTACTCCGGCGACGGCCAGCACGCGGGCGTCGCCGCAGGCTTCTCCGACCAGCTCGTGGTCAAGGTCGTCGACGCTTGGAACAACGGGGTGCCCGGGGTCCAGGTTGTCTACGCCACCCCGCTCTCCGGTGCCACCGCCGTCCTCGGCGCCGGGACGGCCAACACCGATTCGAGCGGCCTGGCCCAGGTCGATGCCACCGCCGGCACGGTGGCCGGTGCTTTCACCGTCACCGCTACCGTCACGGGGGTCTCGGCCGCTGCATCCTTCGCGCTCACCAACGATCCGGGCGCGCCCGCTCGCCTGACCGTGGATCCATCCGCGGCGACCCAGACCGCCCAGGTGGCGACGGCGTTCGCCGTCCCACTGGGCGTGACCGTGGAGGACGCCTACTCGAACCCGGTGCCCGCCGCCACGGTGACCTACCTCGCCCCGGCGAGCGGCGCCACCGCGGGCCTCGCCTCCACCACCGCCACCACGGACGCGGACGGGCACGCCCAGGTGAGCGCGGTCGCCGGGACCGCGGCCGGACCCTACGCGGTGATGGCGTCCGTTCCTGGCGGCATCTCCGGGGCCTTCTCGCTCCAGAACTCCTCCGGCGCGCCGAGCATCATCCAGGTCGCGACGGGCGACGCCCAGCACGCAACCGTCGCCGGCGCCTTCGCGCAGGACCTGGTGGTCTTGGTCGAGGACGCGTACGGAAACGCGGTCCCGTCCGCGGCGGTGAGCTTCCAGGTTCCGCAGCAGGGCGCCACCGCCGTCCTCACCGCGCTCGCCGGCAACACCGGCTCGGACGGCCGTCTGGGCGTCACCGCCACCGCCGGCACGGTGGCCGGCGCCTACCAGGTTACGGCCACGATGTCCGGCGCCTCGCAGCCCGCCGCCTTCTCCCTGACCAACGATCCGGGCTCCGCGGCGGCCATCGTCGCCACGCCCACCGCCGCGGTCCAGGCCACCCAGGTCCACACCTCCTTCGCAGCATCGCTGTCGGTGACCGTGACCGACGCCTATGGAAACCCCGTTCCCGGGGTCCAGGTCTCCTTCGTCGCGCCCTCCTCAACGGCCACGGCGGCACTCTCGTCCGCGACCGCAACGACCGCCGGCGACGGTACCGCCAGCGTGACCGCCACCGCGGGCACGGTTGCCGGCGATTACCAGGTCGCGGCGACGGTCGCAGGCGCGCCCACGCCTGCCGCGTTCGCCCTCACCAACCTCGTCGGCGCGCCCGGCAGCCTCGCGGTCACGGGCGGCAACGCGCAATCGGCGATGGTGGACTCGGCCTACGGCCAGGCGCTCGAGGTCATCGTGCGCGACACCTACGGCAACCCGGTCCCGAGCGTGAGCGTGGCCTTCTCGGCGCCGTCCTCGGGTGCCTCCGTCCTCCTCTCCGCCCCGGGTGCCACGTCCGACTCCAATGGCAAGGCCTCGGTCACGGCCACCGCCGGGACGGTGGCGGGCCCGATGCTCGTCACCGCCAGCGCTGACGGCGTGAGCACGCCCGTCCAGCTCACCCTCACCAATCTGCCTGGCGCCGCCGCCGGCGTGGTGGCCGTAGCCGGAGGCTCGGGCCAGTCCGCCCGCGTCGGCGACGCCTTCGCCGCCCCGCTCTCGGTCACTGTCGTCGATGTGCACGGCAATGACGTGCCCGGCGTGAGCGTGGCCTTCAACTGTCCCTCCGGAGTCGTCACCTGCACCCTCGACAGCGCCGAAGGCTCGAGCGACTCGTCCGGCGCCGTGGCCGTGCATGCCACCGCCGGCACGGTGCCAGGGCAAGTGGACGTGGTGGCCTCGGCGAACGGGCTCACCCCGATCACGTTCCACCTGACCGTCCTCACCGGCTTCCCTGGCTCGATCGAGGTCGTGGCCGGCAGCTCCCAGTCGGCCGGCGTTCTGGCCGCCTACCTCGTGCCCCTCTCCGTGGCCGTGAAGGACCACTATGGCAACTCGGTTTCCGGCGCCGAGGTGGGCTTCGATGTGGTCGCGACGGGCGCGCAGCGCGTGAGCTTCGACCGCGCCAGCGCCACGACGGACGCGAACGGCCGCGCCAGCGTGACGGCCACCGCCAACTCCGCCCAGGGCAACCTGACGGTCCGGGCCACCGTGGCCGGGGCTGCCGCCCCGGCGGTGTTCTCGCTCACGAACGTCGCCGTCGCCACGCAGCTCTCGGTAGACGTCGTCCTCCCGGTCTTCGGGACCGTGATCCAGGAGGCCGGCGTCACGCACCTCAAGGTGACCGCAGGGCCAGCGGCGGGCGGCGTCCAGCCTTCCGGGACGGTGACCTTCCGCTCGACCCGCGAGATGAGGCTCGTGCCCGGGCAGGACGGGGTGAGCCAGGCCGGCGACGCGATCGCGGCGAACCTCGTGGACGGCGCGGCGGACGTGCAGGTGCAGGTGATCGGCTGGCGCTCGCGCACCCTGCAGGTGAACTACTCGCCCGACGCCAACGCGGCGCCCACCTTCAACCCCGCGAGCGTCACCGTGCACCTCGCCGCCGACGTGCAGAACCAGACGAACGGCGGCGGGGGCTGCTCTACGGGTGGCGGCGGAGCGATCACGCTCCTGCCGCTGGTGCTCCTCGGCCTTCGCAGCCGCCGGCGCTCGGTCCGGAAGAAGTTCATGCTCGTCGCGGTGCTCGCGGCCGGGCTTCTGCCGCGCCCGGCCTCGGCGCAGGTGGCCCTCGGAGGGCGACTTGGCTACGTGGTCGGCGGCGGCAGCGCGGCCAAGGCGAGCCCGATGTCGGACGGTTTGAAGAGCCAGCTTCCCCTCCAGCTGGACGTTGGCTACCGCGTCCTGCCGCGGCTCACGGTCGGCGGCTACGGCTCGTGGGGCATGGCTCAAGTCGGCTCGGTGTGCAGTGGCGCCTCTTGCTCCGGCTCGGTGGTGCGGGCCGGAGTAGAGGGCGCCTGGCAGTTCGACCGCGTGCTCGGCCTCGCGCCTTGGGCGGGCGCCGGCGCCGGGTACGAGTGGGGAGGCTATGAGGCGAAGGACGGCGCCGACCGGCTGAAGGTCACGTCGCGTGGATTCGAGGTGAGCGTGCAGGGCGGCGCGGACTGGCAGGTGCGCGAGCAGCTCGCGGTCGGGCCGTTCGTGATGGTGAGCGCGGGCCGATACGGGCAGATCGACGTGGAGAGCCCGCTCGGCAACTCGTCGGGCGCGTTGCCGGACGTGGCGCTCCATACGTGGATCTCGGTGGGCCTGCGAGGCATGTACGGCCGCGTCGCTCCGTCCGCTGCGCCGGATGCAGACAGCCGGGCCGCCGCAGCGACGGCGGAGCCGGAGCGCCTGGCCGCCGAGAAGTCCGCGGCGGAGAAGGCACAAGCGGAACGCCTCGTCGCCGAGAAGGCGGCTGCCGAGAAGACCGAGGCTGACCGGCTCGCGGCAGCGAGGGCCGCTGCCGAGAAGGCGGCCGCGGAGAAGACCGAGGCCGACCGCCTCGCGGCCGAGAAGGCCTCCGCCCTGAACGCCGGCCGAGCCGGCCGCGGCGTCCCCAATGCGGTGGATGCCTGCCCGGGCGAGAAGGGCGATCCCGGCGCAGTTCCTGGGCGCAGCGGCTGCCCTCCTCTCGCGGTGGTGACGGCAGGAAAGATCGAGATCCGGCAAGCGGTCCAGTTCGAGGCCGGCCATGATCGCATCCTCCCCGAATCGGAGAAGCTCCTCCGTGACGTCGCCAGCGTGATCGCCGGTCACCCGGAGATCGCCAGGGTGCGCGTCGAGGGGTATAGCGACACGTCGGGGCGGGCTGGCCCCAACATCGCCCTCTCCGACACGCGGGCGAAGTCGGTGAAGAGGTGGCTGGTCGAGAAGGGAGGCGTTGCCCCCTCCCGGCTCGAAGCCAAGGGTTACGGCCCCGAGCGGCCGGTCGCCTCCAACGCCACAGTGGAGGGGCGGGCGAGGAACCGCCGGGTCGAGTTCAAGGTCGCGGAGTGATCTTTGGGGGGCGGAACGCGGCAGGCCAGCCCTGCCGCGCCCCGCCCGCTCCCCCGACCCCTTCCCCGCGCGACCTCCGGGCCGCGCCGGCCCCCGGTGGTCATGGTGTCGGCCGAGGGGGTTTCACTCGACGGGGGAGCCATGAACAAGGACCAGATCAAGGGCAAGATCGAGCAGATCAAGGGCGACTTGAAGGAGCGCTTCGGCGGTGCCACCAAGGACCGGAAGACCCAGGCCGAAGGCTGGGCGGAGAACAAGAAGGGCAAGGTCCAGGAGAAGATCGGCGAGATGGAGCGCGAGGCCGAGCGCGAGTCCGAGCGCAAGGAGCCCGAGGAGCCGTAGCTTCGCAAGCCCGAGAAGCGAGCGAGGGCGCGTGCAGGGGAGACCCGCCGCGCCCTCGTGCCGTTCCGGAGATCGGATCGTGCGCGCCGGTCGTGCCGGCGCACGGCGCTACGGCGCCGGAGCGTCCCGGCGCTCGTTCGCGAACGAGTTCGCGAAGTCGCGCGGCGCGTCGTGGACCGCGAAGAGCGGGCACTTCCCGCACGTCCAGCTGTCCCAGTCCCGCTTCACGGCGAGATCGAGGCACGAGTCGTAGTGGACGCAGTAGAGGTTCCGGTGCCTCGAGACGGTGCCCTCGGAGCGGA
>WNGL01007010.1_pt1 | contig 13254 bp, 13 predicted proteins | sample 5400591 | NCBI WGS metagenome assembly WNGL01 (sample SAMN13153377, study PRJNA577476) | soil metagenome | isolation source: 80 cm soil or saprolite under Garry oak tree replicate 1 | place: USA:California | collected 2016-06-15
GGAAAAATATCCGCAGGATCATCGTCCGCGACTAGCTCTCGAAACACTTAAGACATGGATAGATACAGGGGTATTTAAGATGGCAGTTATTCGCAAGGCTTCGCTTGACTCTCATGCTGCTGCCCGTGAATTAGGAGAAGATAGTCCCGCCCGCTCTGCTGCCCGTGCCGCAGGTCAAGTTATCTAAAGTTCAGTGACAATATACGCACAAATGACAGCGTTGATATATCTTCGACGTGAAAGCATTGTACAGCAGATTTGTCGAGGCGACCATCTCAGGGAGAGGAAGGGAACCATGCATTGCGATGCGTTCCCTTCCTCTCCCTGAAACCCTCTCCATCCCTCCTCGCTAGGCAGGTCTGCGCGCTCCGCTGAGGCCAGGGAGCCTGCCCCCTGGACCCCCGCTGAGGAGCCACGCCCCTCAGACTCTCCAATATGGTTTGCAGGTCTCATGGAGAGCACAAGAGTAAACGAGGAAAATGAGAGAGGGGAGATTGAGTAACTCACTGCGTATGCAGTTACCTACCAGCCTTTCTGAGGAGCGCTTCTCGTTGATCAGCTAAGTAGCTGAGGAGTTCCACCGTTTGCATCCTGTTGAGATAATGGCGTTCGCCTGGTGTTTTGATGGAGAGAAGATCATCCTTCCACTCAAACGCCAGCGAGCCAATGATCAGCCCTTGCGAGGCGACGCTTGGTTTCTGCTTGAGGTTTCCATTGCGTAACTGATCTTCAGGTAAGTTACGCAATGTTTCTTCATGGAGCGCATAAGCGGTTTGCTCTAAGCTCGCTCGTGTCAGTTTCTCTGTCGTTCCAAGATAGCGTTTGTAGAGCTTCCGATCCGCTTTGCGATAGGCGTACCAGTACGTGTCACCATGCTTTTTGCGCTCGCCTCGACCGGTGAAATGGCCCAGCTTTCCTTTGAAATGAAAGGAACCAAGCGTGTTGAGCCAGGCGAACCATTCAGGCGAATCAAGGGCAAAGGTGTGGTGTCCACCGTTAGGATCATAGAGAAAGTAGGAATCTCCAGAGGAATATTCGATAACGGTATTCAAACGAGCTTCTCGTGGCTGTGTCATAGCGTGTCTCCTCCCTCACAATGAGTAACTCAACTCCAGGGAAGTTACTCCATCATCTTCCTATCCATGTCGATTGAGCGTGGGTAACTGATAACAAAATGAGTTACTCAAGATCATGTGGTCATGAACCTCGTCTCTCTCTACACTTGCTCATACAGCTTTCCACGCACTACCTTCAGCTCCTCTTTGAGTTGGCGATTTTCCGCCTCCAATGCTTTGATCCGCCGATCCTTGGCTGCCAGCAACACCTCTTTGGTTTTATCGGTTCGAGTCTGGTGTTGTTGGCGTTCTGCCCACTGTCGCTCAAGCCGTTCCTGGCCTTGCTGGACGCGGAGCGCTTCAATGCGCTCTCGCACATTCTGGTGGGCATAAAGGTAGCTCTTGGTCACGTGTGCGGCCTTTGCCACTGTGTTGAAATTCACGATTTGCTGCTCCCGCAAGAGTTGGTCAATGGCCTGGTGAACACGCTTCTGCGTCTCTTCGGCTTTGCGGTGAGCATATGCCAGAAGGCCATGTGTGTTCGGTTGGGCTGTTAATTCTTTGCTCACGCTCGCTTTGCCCTTTCTGCTGGCGTGTATTCGCGCATGGCCTTGCCAGCCGGATGATGCAGATCGCCTTTGCGGAGCACCTGGATGAGCGGCAAGACTCGGTTCAGCTTCTGAGTGTTTCGTTCGACCCAAATCTCACTCCCGGCTCGTTCACCTAATGCAACCAATTCGTGGAGCTCTCGTTCCTGCTTCTCAAATTGAGGCAGAAAATCAGGTGTGGTGCAGAAGTGGCGGCAAGTGTAGCAAGGCGAATCTTGCGTCGGACAATTCGCTTTTTTAGGCTTGAAACAGTAGCCGTCAGCAAGCCGAACCGCATCCAGATTGCGGCGAATATATTCCCACTCGATCTCTTGCTCATTGCCCAGTTGTTCTGTACTCACGACCTTTGGCTGGCCCTGCGCGTCAATGCGGACTGCTCCCCTCGCAAATGCCTGTTCCCATTCTTTTCGAATGGTTGAATCGAGAATCCTCGCGTAGACCATGGTCATCTCAGGCGAGAGGTGGGCCATCCACTTCTGAACGTGTACCAAGCTCATCCCGGCATTGATCAATTCCACAGCTTTTGTGTGACGAAAAGCGTGGTTTTTAAAGTGAAAAAGAGCTCCTGCTTCATCTCGAATTTCCTGGTTTTGGGCCAATTTGTTGAGCCAGTGTTGACAGCGCCTAAAATCCAATGGACGCCCTTTTCGTTGCTGAGTAGTAGCAGGGAAGAGATATCGATGAGGATTGTCCTGGACAGAAACCATCTCTTTGATCCGCAAGCATTGAGCAGTTACGAGCGCAGCAATCTCATCTGAGATGGGAACCTTGTGGTTGAGGACATCTGTTTTCTGAATATCCCCGCGAAGCCACCATCCGTTGTTGGTGCGCTCCAAGCATGTGTCGTACCGAAGGTTAAGTACATCAGAGATACGCCAACCAGAGGCGCGTAAGATGACGACGATTGGAAGGTAATGAGGAGGCAACAGATGCATGTGTTGTTCAAGTTGAAAAAGGACATGCTCAGGGATATATTTAATTTCTCGATCCCTCTGGTGTACTCTTTTACCTCTATCGTCAAGCCAAAGAAGTCTTCCCACAGGCAAAAGTGGTGCCCCAGGACTGGAGGTACGCTCAAGGTATTCTAAAAAATACTGGAGGCGAGCAACCGCGTCCGACACGTAGTTGCGCGTGATGAGTTTGCCGTAACGATTCGTCGTTCCAACGGCTCCTTGCAGATGCAGCAGATACGCCTCAATATCAGCGCGTTTTAAGTGTTGCAGGTCAGTTGCAGTAGGGTGAGAGGCAATAAAGAATACCAGGAAGGTTCGAAGAAAGCGTATGGCGATACTGCATTCACTAAAGGAACGCTGAATGAGCCGGAATCTGAGGTATCGTTTTACTTCAGCGCGAAAGGCGAGAGGAATTTGCGTAAAGTTCAGCGTGTTGTCGCTTCGATGTGCAGGGTACTTTACTCCAGGAATGCGCCGAACATCCCAGACATCTTTCGCGAATTCCTGCTCGATGGGTTCAATTGGAGGGGTTGTGACCAGAGAAAGAGGCAACGTCATTGCACATTCCTCCTTTGTGCTGTTCGGCTGAGTTGGAGTTTTTCCTCTGCCTGCTCCCAATCCTCTCGCATTTCTTCCTCACTGGGATGAACATAAAGCTGATACGTATACTGGAACTGTGCATGTCCAGCACGTTCCCGCAGCACCTCTGGACGCATACCATTTTTCGCCAGACTTGTTAAGGAGCTATGTCTCAGCAGATGAGCGTGTGCATCGATGCCCGTTTTGTTCTTGAGACGTTGAAAGAGGTCGTTGATATCTGCATACTCTAATGGCCGACCAGCATTGGCACCTCGTAGCTTAATGAACAAATGGTTCGTCTCCACTTCATCGGTATGCACAATGACCAGGTAGTCAAGGATCTGGTTGATCAACTCATCGGAGACATCAACGCCTCTACAACTGGCTGGGGTCTTGATCTCTGCGTCATTGGAAAGCTCGCCACGATCACGCACATGGATTTTGCGCCCGTCTACGTCCACATCCTCGATCCAGAGAGCAAGGCACTCACCGATACGGAGAGAACTCTCGTAAAGGAGCATCAACAGTAATCGATCACGCATGTTCTCGCACGCATTAACGAGTGTTTCAATCTGCTCTTTCGTGAGCGTTTTGGGCTGCCCACGCCTCGGCACGCGCTGTTTCAGCAAATTCTTTTCGACCAATTTCCCCTTGGTAATGTGGTGTAAAAAACTTTTGTACGATCTGGCTCTGGTCGGCAGATAGGTCCGCGTTTTCTCATTGAGGTTAGCAGCCAGGTCATCCTGTCGCCACAGGTAATCGTAAAACCCCGAAACGGCAGTAATACACCCATTAATGGTGTTGTTGGCACGAGCCTGGACAACAGGCCGTACCGGAAGAACCTTGAGCGAACGATAGGGATTCTTGAGCCAGAGCACAAACCCTCCCAAGTCATCGAGCGTGACCTCCTGGTAATCAAGATCCTGCTGAGCAAGGTAGGTAAAATACAACGAGAGGCTTTGAGCGTAGGAGCGCAGTGTATTGCGCGCTCGGCCAATGGCATCAAGATATTTGAGGTAGCGAACGACCGGAATGATCAGATCCCCACTCTCATCAACAACAATATACCGCTTGTGGTGGTGCTGTGGTGTGACAATTTCTCGGACATGCATGATGGTTTTCCCTTTCCAACTTCATCATCAACCAGTAACCGTCTCATGTCGTAGACGCTGAAGACTATCCTACAAGGCTTTCGTTGTGTCGTCAATAGCCAATGAAAAAGGGGCTATTCTTTCTCGTCGGAGACTATGACGACACTGTTCCTATTACCCTTAGATAAGTCAGAATGAGGACATCTACTCCCTCAAAAATATGGTAGACCCAGGTATCCAACAGCTGTTCTAGCACCACAAATAAGTCCCCTAAAAGTAACCTTCTACAGGTTAAGCCGTACATTACATTAAGGGCAGTGTACTTATGTGAGCACAATAAATCGAGCCTTTACTGAGCCCAGCGTGAGAAGCGCCCGGCATATGCCAGAGTATGTCTCTTTGCACTCCAAAGGGGCATATATGTTCTGGACAAGGTAATCTAATTGACCTCTTCTGGCGTAATAAAGGTCAAGTAGATGAATTGGAGTATCCTTGATGACCCATGAAGAATTTGAAGAACTATCAGGTGCGTATGTGCTTGGCGCTGTCACACCGGAAGAACGCCAGGCGGTGCGAGAGCACCTGGCGACGTGCGAGTCATGCGCACGTCTTGAGAGAGAGCTGCGCGCGGTCGTAGATCTCTTGCCGCTCTCTGTTACCCAGGTGGCACCACCGGCAGCGCTGAAGGAGCGTGTACTCGCATCTATTCGTCAGGAACAGGCTGGCGTTGTTCCTATAGAGCCAGGTGCTCGCGCCTCGCGCAGGAGACGACCGGGATGGGGAGTGAGATTGCTGGCGGTCGCGGCGATCGTGGCATTGATGCTGGTCGGCGGTATGACTGCCTGGAATGTCTCCCTGCTTCACCAGGTCACAACACTGCAATCACAAAATACCCGGCTTGGACAGCAGGTGACTGCGCTCCAGGGAACGAAGCATTCACAGGAAGAGACCATCAGGTCGCTGCAACGCGAGGTCGCGCAAATCTATTCGATTAAAGGCACGGGATCTGCACCATTGGCCACAGGCTCCTTGCTGTACATTCCGCAGAAAGATATTACTTTGCTAGTGCTGCGCGGGCTGCCACAACCCATAGGAAAACAACTGTACCAGGGCTGGCTGATTCATGCTGGTAAAACGACCAGCATCGGTATGTTAACCATTCAGAATGGCGTCGCAAGTCTAGCTTACCCTGGCAATATTTCCGGGTATGAGCTTGCGGCTGTTAGTGAAGAGCCAGGACCATCGCTCAGCTCCAATAAGCCGAATGGTCCAGTAATTGCGGCAGGAAATCTACAACATCCAACAGTAAAATTATACATCCTCTAGCCTTTGCATTCCTCCCAAGGGCACGGGGCGCGATAAATCGGGCCCTACAGCATACGTTCCCAGGATGCACACGACATCCTCTGTCCTTTCGTGTGCATCCTGGGAGTGTATCTTTACTACCATGCCCGGCAATAGACGATTTATCACCTCTGGCGTTTCCCCCGCCTCCGAGAAATTAGATATATCTTGCCGCAAAAAAGCAGTGTTCCCAGCAGAGAGCCTCCCACAATGAGCCAGGCAGCGTGTCGCAAGCTGGCCAGCATGGCGGCGCTAGCCGAGAGATTGTCGCTCAAACAGTTTACTCCCAGGCTATTTCCTCCATTTCCCACTCCGCTATTTGGCGTGCCAGGGGGAATAGGATTACCACCGTTCGCTCGCGTATCGCTGCTTCCAGGTGTCGTGGTTGTTCCTGTCGTCGGGCTTCCGCCGGGCGTAACTGTCGGTGTGCTAGAAACACCGGGCGTTGGTGTATCCGTTGGCGATGCCGTTGTGGTCGGCGTCGTTGCAGGCGTGGATGTATCTGTAGGCGTTACGACAGCCGTAGGCGTATCTATAGGAGTGGCTGCAGGCGTCGATGTCGCAGTGGGTGTCACCCCTGCCGTAGGCGTCTTTGCCGGTAGGGTTGGCGAAGGCGTTGGTGAAGGAGATGGGGTGGGTGAGGGAGATGGAGTGGGCGAAGGCATTGAAGGCGTGATGGTGACGACAGGCGTGGGTGTTCGAGAGGGGTGAGCATGGGTAGGCGATGGTTTCGGAGTGGCAGTCCTTCCATAAACAGGGCCACCACTTCGACCGTCATGGGTTGTCGCGCTGGCTCGTGGAGATTCTGCTGGCCTTCCAGTTGTAGTAGTTATACACGGACTGGGCACCGTTACCGACGTAGCTGTAGTAGGAGAAGCATACAAACCAGGTGTAGTCGTTGTATTTGTGGCGTAGGCGGTATTAGTATTCTGCGCCATGCCGCGTGTGCGCCCGCCAGGAAAGATTGATCCCCATGTGCTTCCCACAGTGATGAAAAGTAGGGATATACTGATGCACATGCAGCAAAATATCAATGTGATGGCCATTAACCTGCCACGATATCCCCGATTCCATAAAGCCATCAAAGTATCTAACATCGCTCTCCTATCCTTCCCCCTACCTTCACGTACCAGGGCGGCCGCGAGGGTCGCCCTTACTCTATCTGGTTATATCTGCTTGAAAGTATCCATTGCCAGTACGTAGTCATTCCTGTTCACATCACGCGTTTCCCCGCTCTTCAGATTATGGGTGCGGAGAATGGCTTCAACGTAGGCAGCGCACTCTTCCGGGCGGGACAATGCAAAGATGACGCGCTTCTGCCAATGATCAGCCTCAAAGGCGACGGCCCCGCGCAAACGCGAAACATGTAAGAGATGGGCAAAGTCTAGCACAATCTGGCTTTTGCGACCAAGGTACACGATGCGTTTGTTGCTGAGAATGAGCAAACCGTGATCTTGCGCCGGATAGGTAGGATAGGCGGGATGTAAAGCCTCTTGCATACGCTCTCCACAGAGCGTAGCATTGGTACTGTAATGAGCCTGCTCGCCAGGAACAAGACATACCGGAACGGCTACTACAGGCATCATCGAGGCATCTACTTTTTGACACCAGGAGGTAAGATACTCCACAATACTACGCACCTCATCGATGGCGGCAATACCCCGCAAGACGAGTTTCTCGCGCCCGAATTCTAGCTCAAGGGATGCCGAGGGAATACCCAGCACGGTGCGAAACCTGGTTTGAACCTCGGTCAGGTCACACAGGCGGTAGTGTTTACTGCCTATAGAGAGGTACTCATGATAGAGGCGGAACTCTTTGCCCCAGCCATATGCACACACTGCCATCGCTTGCCCACTATCCATCTCACTAATCCTCCACCCCAGGGGGACGATTCCGCGACAGAGCGCGCCTTGTCCACCCTTCCATCCCACAAAATTACTGTTCCATAGTGATGAGACGAACACGCTAACGAGATGTAACCATCATCGATGCATCCGTATATTGGCACCTATCCTACGCGCCTGTGGAAACGGAAGATGAGCGCGCGCAAGAATGTGCCGCGTATACGAGGCCAGAGCTGCTCGATGTCTTTTTCTTCGGCTGCGCCGGGGGAGTGATGCTGCGCGCCCCAGCGTTCGCGCACAAACAGGTGTGTGATACGCCATAACGGCTCTTTGACCTTGGGGAAACGCTGGGATAATACGCGCGTATATTCGTAGGGCGTCTGCGATTCTCGCGGCGGGACGCCTGATAAACTTGCCAGGCGTGATACGCGCCAGTAGAGAGCAGAGACAAGTGAGGAGTTGGCGTCAAGATTGCCGAATTTATAGCGGTAAATAGCCACCGCCAGTACCAGCAAAGCTACCACTAATATCGTCAGTGAGAGGCCCAGGAAGATCATTTGACGTTGTGTATCGCCCAACGCGGACGTATTGGAACCTGTCCCGCCCACGCCGGTTGTTGGTGTTGGATGCGTCCCCGATGTTGGATGCGTAGCCGTTGCTGTAGGCTTTGGCCTGGTGGGAGTCGGCGTTTGTCCAGGCGTCTGCGTAGGCTGAGGATTCGCGGGATTATCCAGCGAAAACCCGGGAGTCGGGTCAAAGCTGATCCAACCTTGACCGGGGAAATAGACCTGCACCCAGCTATGCGCGTTGTCTCCATCGACTTCCCATACTTTGCGGTGTGCATCAAAATGCCCCTGGCTGAAACCATTCACCATACGAGCGGGAACCCCCAGCAGGCGGGCCATCATGGTCATAGCGGTCGCATAATAGGTGCAAAAGCCGCGACGCGTTTGTAACAACCAGCTTACCGCGTCGATATTTCCAGGCACCGGAGGATTACTGATGGAATAGGTGAAATGGGCCGGATCGGTAAAATGCGACTCCAACATTTTCATCGCTTGATAGGTATTCGTCGCCCCATTTGTCCACTGTTGCGCTACTTGCAGCACATTCGGTGACAAATCAGCAGGTGTTTGCAGGTAATATTGGCTGAGAACAGCATAGTTTGGATTGCTCGTCCAGTCAGATGGAAAGGATATTGCCGATAAATCCTCGGGAGAAGGAGTCGGAATGAGCGAAGTGACATGATATTGTTCACCCGCGGTTAACGGGCCTTGCTGCGTCCAGGCCGTCGGCATGCCATTACCATAAAGCACGGTTGGTACATCAAAGCTGTAGGGCTGCGCAGGCGCAAAAATATAGTGCCTGGTGCCATCCGGCGGCACAACGATCGTGATCGAGGTTATCACCTGGCTGACGCTATTCAGGTCAACCAGCGGCAATGTAGCATTCGCGGAATACTGCTGCAGGTTCTGATTAGAGGCAAGTGATGTCCAGGTGTGACCATCAAAACGGTCATAGGTGAAGCCTTCCAGGTATTGCGCCGGTGCATGGCCGGTACTGGTATAATACAGCACCTGGCCGGTAGGCAGGTTGACACTGCCGGTAATGGAAAGCTCATCGCCAAAAAAGTTCGTTGCAGCCTGGTTCCCTTGAAACAGTCCTGGATTGGTGAACGTAAATTGGCCGTGCGTAATATTTGTCCATGCATTATCAAGAGTATTCCAGAAGGACACACCGGCAGACGGCTGATCAAGAACCGGCAAGAGCAGGCTCAACGGTAGGATGATTACCGTCAGTAATGTAGCGATCTGCATAAATCGCCCAGTAATGTTGCGCAGCCACTCGCGGTCTGTATGCAGGCCTTCCTGCATCCACTGCGCCAACTGGTTGCTCAACTGCATACGCGCAACCAGCATCAACAACGCGCCTAGCAATATCACGGTCAGCAACGAAAGATCACTTTTTGCATACTGGAGATTCACCAGCATAATCGAGCAATAGACCAGCGCAACCAGCCAGGGTAGGTGCGCGCGGTAGATTAACCAGGCGCCAAAATAGCCGAGGAAGAAACTCAGGAAGGTGAGATAGAATAGAAAAACCATCTCGCCGCTATTACCCGAAGAGGAGACAAGGCCACCGCTGATTACTGCGCGCAAATTTTCGAGCAAGAGCAGCCACGAAACATGTTCAGCGATCACACTGGTCAACCAGATCGAAAGCCAGTGACCGGCCAGACAGGCGCCCAGGTGTAAAATAGCCTGGGGGAAACGTCGAATTTTGGCAACCAGCAGACCTACGAGCAGTCCACATGCCGTGCTATAGAGCAGTATAGTACTATCGGCAACCCATTGAGCACCGATGATGGAGTACACCACCGCATAGACAGCCACTGCCAGCATAAGCATAGAAAACCAGCCTTCAGCAGGTTCCAGGCTCAAGCGATGCTGCATCTTGTGTGTATCGAGTTTTGCCGGTGAATGTTGAGGATGCGGAGGTCGAAATTCTGGTCGTGGCACCCCATACTGTTGTGAATGCTCCGTCCCCTTTGATGGACGCGACTCAATCAAACTTGACCCCATATACGCTCTTTTCTATAAGCAATTACAAAATTGGCGTTTGCTTGTAGTGTACGATATTGTTGATAAGAAAGCTATCGAATAGTTCATAGGTCATGGCAAGTGCAGAGCCCCAGCCGCTACTATATCCTGGCTCTGATGCATTTGTGTATAGTAGTAGCTGGGCTTGCCCCAGCCAGGTACAGAGCACATCATGATAACTTATACGCTAAAGTATATCAAATTGTCGCAGAATCAGCCAGAACAAACAAAATCTTGAAGAACCCTCTTCCTGTCCTTTTGTCCGTTGCCTTGCGACTACGGCGTATGGTACGTTATGAGCATGTGTCTATCTAACCTGGAGAAAATCTTTCATGTCTTTAGTGCCTGATACCTCTGAGTCAACTAACCAAGGAGGAGTCTCATCGCAAAAACGCTCCTTCGTATCATCCTTCTTGCCTCTGCCGAGAAACGTCAATCTTCTCCTCATTTTCACTACAGGTAAAGGTTTTCAACTTAGTATCAGCGCCTTGACTCTGAATTACTATGTGCATAGCCTGGGCTACCATCCTGACTTCATCGGTATTTTCAACGCCATGCCCGCCATTGGTGCGCTTGTCAGCGCCGTCCCTGTTGGTATGCTCGCTGACCGTATCGGACGCAAGCCGGTGCTGCTACTGACTGCCATCCTCACTCCTCTCTTTCTTGCGCTGTGCGGACTTGTTACAACCCCTTTCTGGTTGCTGTTCTGTGCTTTTATGCAGGGGGTCGTTTCCACTGCCTACTGGGTCACAAATTTGCCCCTGCTGACCGAAAGCACCACCGAAAGACAGCGCGTTGGTGTGTTTGCGCTGAATAGCTTTCTTTTGCTTGGAGTCGGCGCACTTGGCAATCTCTTAGGCGGTGCCATTCCTGAGTTTGTGGGAGGCGTCCTCCATATTTCCGCTGCCAGTACACTATCGCTTCGTTGGGGAGTGTTTTCTGCTGCTCTGTTTACCTTTGTCTTTGGCCTTCCGCTCTGGTTGTTGCGCGAACCGAAGCGAACAACAGCAAGCAAAGCAACAGATGAAGCTACAAAAGCGGTCCTGGAGGAAAGCGTGAGAAATAGCGGACCTCTGTCTGAAGCAGTGCTACATAAAAAGCGGGAACGGTTGCCATTTGCCTTGTTCGTGAAATTGCTCGTGCCTGATCTGCTCTTTACGATGGGCGAGGGAGCCGTTGTGGCGCTCATGCAATTGTTTTTTATCTTGCGTTTCGGCCTCTTGCCCGGCACCCTGGGTATCATCTTCACCATTTCTGGCCTGGCCGGTGGCATTTTCTCACTCACGGCCCCCCTCTTCGTCAAACGGTGGAGTAAGTTGCGCCTCATTACCTCTGTGCAGTATCTTTCAGCGCCCCTGATGGTGCTGATCGGTTTCGCCCCCACGCTGCCTCTGGCAATCTCTGGCGAGTACGCCCGCTCATTGATGCGTACATTAATCGAACCTGTCTACGCCGCCTTTGCGATGGAACAGGTTTCAGATCGCCATCGCGCAACGCTTTCCGGCTTGTATTCGGTCACATGGAGTATCGGTTTTAGTACTGGTCCCTCGATTGGTGGCTGGTTGCAGTCCAACGTCAGTCTTTCCACATCCTTTATCTTTGGGGCGTTCTGTCTTTTGCTGGCTCCCACTCTCTTGCTCACATTCTTCGGCAAGCAGCTCACGCAGCCGCGTGAGCTTGAAGGGAATCTGGAGGAGGGTAGCTAGCAGGATCTGTGAATTAGTGCCAGGGCGACCCTCGCGGTCGCCCTGGCACTAATTCACAGATCCTGTTTCCTACGGCTCCCCCGGCGGCCCTTGCCGAATCCGCGCGCGCATCGCCTCAAGGGGCCAGTCGGTCCAGCTGCCCCAGCGTTCGGGCAGGATCTTTTCCACCCACCAGGTGACTCCCACCTGCTGGTACGCGGCAACGATCTCGCGGTCGTGGGCTGTGTCCGTGCCTGCTGTAATACCTGAGTGGACGACCTCGAACGGGGAGGTGTATCCGGGCTGGGATGAGACGTAATGGACAATTTCCTGCATCTCTGCTGGGGTGAGCATCGCGATGAGGGGCAGGTCGCGCCCGATGGGAATGACGCCATCGAAGCGGGCGGCGCGGCGCAACGGCGCTTTGGCGGGCCACATGCCCGCTACCCAGATGGGGATGCGCGGAGACTGGAGCGGGCGCGGTAGGAACTGCGCTTCCTTGATATGATAAGCAGTCCCGTCGTGGCGGTACGGCTCGCCGCTCCAGAGCTTCGTGAGCACCTCAAGGCCCTCGTCCAGCAGCGCCGCCAGCGTTGCGGGGTCGGAGGCTTCGCCCAGCGCCTCGAAGTCGAAATAGCCGCCCCCAGAGCCTACACCGAAGACCAGCCGACCGGCGGACAGGTGATCCAGCGACACGGTTTCCCGCGCGACCACCCACGGTCTGCGACGTGGCAGGGGCGTAACGAGCGTGCCCAGGCGAATGGTACGCGTGCGCAGCGCGATTGCGGCCAGCGCCACCCACGGGTCGACCATGGGATCGAAGGTCGGCGTCAGGGTCGTCTTCGACACCTGGTCCCAGAGAAAGAAGCCGTCCCAGCCCGCCTCCTCAGCCTCGTACGCCAGGTCGGCAAGGGCCCGGGCATCTCCATAGGGACCAAAATTGGGGACGTAGACTCCATAACGCATAGATATCTCCTCTTCTTTCCGGTTATTGCTCCCCACCGGCCACAGCTACCAGCAAGGCTACCCGGTCTTTGTCGTGGAGTACTGTAGCGAGCGTCGCATCTGGATCGGGGCGAACATTATTGATGAGCACACGCATGAAGGACGGCAGCCTTCCCGCTTCATTCAGTAAGTAGGGCGCAGCGCGAGGATAGACAGCGATGAGATGCTGTAGCACCTGGCTCAGTGTAATGGTGGAGGAATCGAACGATACTTCCACCAGTGGCTGGCCGATGACGACCCGCGCCGAGCCATAGAGAGCGACACTCACCTGCATACCTGACACCTGTGAAATGCGAGAAGGGCTGCACTGCCCTCACGCCTGTGAAAAACGAGAGGAACTGCGCAGCCAGACAATTACAAACCTGGATTACTCGTTATAGCTGGTATTGCTGACGAACGTAGGAACCAATGCCAACTGCATCGAGTTTGTCCAGCGGGACAAGCATATTCAACTGCACGACGCCAGGCAAGCGACCGATCTCCACTCCCC
>WNGL01015576.1_pt1 | contig 13252 bp, 12 predicted proteins | sample 5400591 | NCBI WGS metagenome assembly WNGL01 (sample SAMN13153377, study PRJNA577476) | soil metagenome | isolation source: 80 cm soil or saprolite under Garry oak tree replicate 1 | place: USA:California | collected 2016-06-15
TCTTCCACCTGAGGCTTCCTTTCCGTAGTCCCGGATTTCGCACTTCAGGACCATACGGAACGGAAGCCTCACTAACACCCAGCCACGCCACCACCACCGGGCAAATCAATAACTCACTCCAGAAGAGCCACACCCATGTCGCCATCACGATGACCGAGGACGACTTAGCCGGGCGAGTGACCAGTGCGCTCGGACTGTGAACCCCGACCGGCGCTACGCTTTGAGGGCCTCGCGCACGGCGTCGGCGATCACATCGGGAACTTCAAGTGGCGCGGCGTGGCCGACGCCTCGCAGTACCCGGACCGTGGCACCGGGCAGCATGCTGGCCATCTCGTCGGCGTCCTTTTCAGCGCTGATCGGATCCGCGTCCCCGACGATGAATAGCGCGTCGGTGCGGATCTGACCAGCGTAGGCGGCGAATTCGCGCCAATGGTGTCGGTTCCGCCACAGCGAGGCCAGCACCCACGGCCCGCCCGCCTCGTTCAGCACGGCCGCGCGTATTTCCCGCGTCCGCGTTGCCGACGCCGAGACCAGGCCGCCGAGGACGGCGCGAGTCAGCCACCGGCGACTGGCCAGCGCCCGCTTCAGCCACTGCGGAGCAGGGGCGGACACGAGCGCGAACAGACGCAGGAAGGCTAGGCAACGCAACGGTTGTGCGGCGAACTCGCGGACTGGCCGGTCCAGAAAACGTCCGACACCCGCCAGTCCGCCATTGACGAGGATCACCGACTTCACCACCGCAGGAATCTCGTGGGCGATGCCCAGAGCCGAGAAGGAGCCGACCGAGTGCGAGACGATGATGATCTCGCCGCCCTCGGGATCGGACCCCAGGTGGTTCGCGATCGCGGTCGCCACGTCCGCGAGGGTCGGCACGGCCCGGCCGAATATCACGCCAGGCACGACCGGCGTGCCGAAGGCGAGGTCGGCCGGGACGTCCATGAGCCGGTCGGTGACCTCGCGCCACTGCCTGACGTTGCCAGTCATCCCGCTCAGGAACAGGATAAGCGCCGGGTGCCGGCGGGCGCCGGTCAGGCTCCGCACAGGGACGGCCCGGGGCTGCAAGCCGGGCGTGCCAGTTATATAGTTCATAGCTTCCGACAGGAGGACATCTTACCCTTTTGTCCTACTTTCGCAATACCAGTGCCGAAACGAACGCCAGCCCGAGCGGCAGCAGGAAGTATACCGTCACCGCTGTCGCCGTGCTTCTGCTGCGGAACGGCAGGTTCGAAGTTCCCCAGATTCGCTCGTAATACTTCTCCTTCTGCTCGGGGCTGAGATCGTCCTGGTAGTTGATCTTCTTGACATAGCTCAGTTTCGATTCCAGAATCGAGTTGTAGGCGAGCAGCGACGGCTGGAATACCGTGATGGTATTGGCGATCATGACGATGACCGCCAACCCGACGGTCAGCTCGGAGAACCGCAGCCACACGATGAACACGGCGAGCGTAGCGATGAAATGGGTGATCGTTGAGACGAACGTCCATTGCATGAATAGCCGCAGCCGCCGGAGGCCCCAGTATCCGTCGCTGTTATACTCCATATTGGGAACTATTCCGAATCCCTGGTCAGTCGCGTGGCGGGCATACCGCGCGAATATTCCACCCATTGCGAGCTGCTTGATGAGGAAGTAGAACAGGTACGCGCCGAACGCGACCAGCGCGATCGCCAGCTCCGGGTTGTGCTGGTAGTTGGCCCACCAGCCGTTGTAGACCTTGTTCTCCCAGCGGTCGCCGGAAACGGCGGTCGCGTTCCAACTGCCGAGCAAGCCCTTCGAGAGCAGGAGCGCGTAGATCAAGTAGGAAATGAGGGCGCTCAGCCCGAGAATCAGGACGGAGATAACCCGGCTTCCGACCCGCCGAAAAGCCTCGTTCGACTTCTCCACGCGCTTGTTGAGAGCGCTGACCTTCACGTCTTCCGCGGATCTCAGTGAGGCCGGGCGAACCAGGTAGTTGTCTTCGTTCATCTGCACGACGCCCTGGATGGCATTGACCTGATGCGCGCAGAATATCGGCGTCAGGAGCGCGGCCAGGATGAAGATGATCGCTACCGGGTCTTGCGACAGCGGCATCTGGACGTGCTTGATGGACTTCGGGGGATTGATCAGCACGGCCAGCGCCGAATGGGCACCGTGGACCGTCATCACCTTCTCTGCGATAGCGACCAGGGAAAGTACGCCCAGGCTCGCCGCGGCGATGAACAGGAAGGGCATCACCCGAGCAGGCCGTTTCACGGGAGCGTTCGAATACCGCCCGAACACTCGCCCGATCAGCCGGGGCTCCAGCGATGTCAGGGTGAGCCGGTCGTCGCCCATCTTCGTCTTACCTGGCTTCCGCGAGAACCTGCGCGAGGTCGAGAGATCCGTCCTCGAATCTCGTGAGCGCGCCGGTGAGGTACATGTGCCATGCCCGGACTCGCGCTTCGCCCTCCAGGCTCGTGCACGCGTCCCACTCCCTGGTAAGGTTGGCGATCCAGCGGCGCAGGGTGACGGCGTAATTCTCGCCGTATGTCTCCGCCGAGACGATCCTGAACCCGGCCTTCTCCAGGTCCGTGAGCTGTTTCGGCAGCGCGATCAGTTGCCCATGCGGAAAGATGTAGCGCTCGGTGAAGGCGTTGCGCCTGAGCCTGTGCCCACCCGTTTTCTGCCAGATGATGGCCTGGTTCAGGTAGCGCGCGCCGGCGGGCAGACATTTCCGCACCAGCTGGAAGAAGCCCGCAGAATCGCGTTCCCCGACGTGCTCGTACATCCCGATGCTGGCGGCCGCCGTGAGGTCGCGGATCGGCAGCAGCCGACGGTAATCCCCGTAGCGAATCTCGACGCCACCGGCCCCGGCGCTCGCCTTCCTGGCGTACTCGTACTGCGACCGGGAGGCGGTGATCCCGATGCCGCGGCATCCGTGCTGCGCGCGTGCGTATCCGAGGAAGGAACCCCATCCGCATCCGATATCAAGAACCCGGGAGTCCTGGTCCAGGCGCAGCTTGGCGCAGATGACCTCGTGCTTGCGGTTCTGCGCGTTCGCCAGCGTCTGCGCTCCTGCCGTGAACATGCCGCACGAGTAGACCATGGAGGGGCCGAGCAGATGGCGGTAGAACTGAGCAGAGCGGCCATAGTGGAATTCCGAGCCGGCGAGGTCACGCTTAACCGGTCGCAAGGCTGCACCTGCCCGGCGGTATTCGACGGCCGTGGGACCGGCGGACAGTATCTCGCGGCAGCCGAGAGCCCACGCGGTCCGCACGCACGTCGTCAAGGCAACACCCACAAGCCGCGGGCTGCGCAGCAACGCTTCGTTCGTAGCAAGCGCATGCAGGTCGCCCTCGGTCTGGATCTCGCCCGCGATCCAGGCACGCGCTAACCCCAGCCCGCGCGGAGCCCGGAGAATCCGCACAAAGGCCCGCGGGTCGGCAAAGGAAATGGAGACCCCGGCATCCGCAGGACCGCTGCAGGAGCCGTCGTAAGCACTCAGCCGTACGTCAGGCACGGCCCTGGAAATCTGATCCAGAAGGGGCTGCACCGACGGTACCTGTGACCTCCAATGAGCCAATGGCACCTCCCTGGTTCCGGTTTGTATCACAACCGCAAACGGGCGGTCAATTGGTCTTTTGCCGTACTGAACGACCTCGGCAGCGCCGCTTCAGCCCCGGTGGCGCCGAGACATGGCTGTGGCCGGGATCGCGATGGATCGTCGGCCCTAGCACGGCTCCGCAGAACAACCCGATCGGCGCGGCATCGGCGACTATCAGACCGTTCCGTAGAGCCTCCGTAGGGCCGCACCGAACGAGCCGTTGGCGCGCGCATCGAACGGCTGGCTCGTCGATCAGGTAGGACCGTGGGCGCGGTTTCGGCGTTGCCACCGGTCGTTTCCCGCGGTCCCCCTTGCCGCGTGAAGTCGACCGCCGGCGAGGTGCCCTTGGCCGGGTCCTTTTCCGTCGGTCTCTTCCCGAACAGGGCTTGCAAGTTTCCCCGCACCCTGCTCTCCAGTGGTCATTTCGGGTAAGGCCTGGTAGCCCGGCCGGCGTGGATGTCCTAGTGGCAGCGGCGGCAGGTCACCAGCGTCTTGCGCCGCCGCATGGCCATCAGGTGCATCCAGGCGGGTTTTGCGGGCCGGCCCGGCTTGTTGAGGTCGGCGAGCTTGCGGACGTGGTGGACTTCCAGGTTCACCGTGTCCTCGCAGATCTCGCAGCGCCCGGCCAGGAGCCGGTGGATCAGCTCGTTGCGCCGGGCGCTGGCCATGACCGGCCGCCGGTCGGTGAGGACGGCTGTGCGTGCTCGCGTGAGCGGGATCCCGCCGAAGCGGGCGACCAGCGGCTTTCTTCCCCTGTCGCGCTCGACGGTGACTTGCAGGCACTTTCGGGATCCGGCGGGTGTCTCGGTGACGGTCTTGTACTTACGGGCCATCGAGTTGACCGTCGAGCGGTGCTTGCCGGCACCCGCGAGCAGTCCGTGGCCGAAGCCCAGGCGATAGCGATCACCGAGCTGATCGCGCACGCCGCGACCAGCATGCACGCCGAGCCCCGCGCCATGCTGCTGGCCTGCGATGACTACTCCGCAGTGTCCGGGCGGGTGCCGTTGTGGCAGCTCTGCGAGCGCGGCCGGTCCCTGGGCATCGGGGTGCAGGTCTCGGCGCAGTCCTGGCACGGCCTGGGAGCGGCGGACGATGAACGATACCGGATCGCCGCGACCGCGGACGGCGGCATCTGGCTGATGCGCACCCCCCACCCCGAGCCCGTCAGCCAGCTAGCCGGAACCCGCCGCGTCATCGAGACCGCCACCAAGGTCATCGGCAGCGTGTGGGGCGACGAAGGCTCGTCCCGCGTCCAGCACGCCTGGGTCGCCGATCCCGGCATCGCCCGCCGCCTGGCCACCGGCCAGGCGGCCTACGTCCACGCGGGCGGGTGCACCTGGGTGCAGGTCGCCCGGCCGCGCCCGTCCCCGCTCGCGCTGGCCGGTCCCGCCGAACTGCCCGGCCCCGGGACGACGGCGGCAACCCCGGCGCCTACGCGGCCGCCAGCGCCGCGTACGCGGCACTGCGGACTCCGTGGGCACGCTCGGAGGCCTACGCCGACCTCCTCGCCCGCACCGTCCCCGCCGCCCCGCCACCAGCCGTTACAGTCCCGCGCCCCGCCGTCCGCGCCCTGCGCGCCGTCACCCTCGCGCCGGCCCGGGTCAGGCACGGCCGCCCCGGCATACTCGGACTGCGCGTCCTCGGCGCGGCACTGCTCGCGGCGGTCGCGCTGCACTCCGGGGCAGGCCCCGCGCCCGTCGCCGGCACCCTCACCGGAGTGGCTGTCTGGCTGCTGCTCACCGCGCGGGGTGACCTCGCCCCGCCGCCCGGCCGGTAACCGGTGAGCAGCGATCCTGCCCGCCGTCCTCATCGCCGGGCCGGGGCCAGACCAGGCGCCAGGTACCGGGGCGCGTTGCCGGCCGCCCATTGTGTCAGCCGCTTGTCCGGTGTCAAGGTCGGTCGTCCTCACTCCGCCCCGCTGCGCGGCGCTCCGCTGCGGGCGCTCCACCTGGACACCCTCCGTCGCGGCAGCAAAGACGCGGCACCTATCAGCAACGACGCACAACTCCGCAACCCCGGAAACAATGACCGCAAGCCAAGCCGCCGCCAATTGCGCGACACAAGGAAATGCACCGGCAGTTCTTCCGGCGGCCCGCCGACTGCGCACATCTCGGCAGGTCACAGCCACAGCAGGCGAGAGGTTAAAAGGATGAGCGCATTACCTGGACCGCCAGCCGGCGACCACGAAAAACAGGGCAGTAATTCACCCGGGCCCCTCGGCAAGCTGCCCATGCTCGCCGGCGCCCTCGGCGACGACACCCCCATAGCCCTGGAGCAACGGCTCTACGACGCGTTCAGCATCGAACTGCTGTACAAGCACGGCATGCACCAGGTCACCCTCTTCGCCACCATCACCGACAGCACACCCGACACCCTCGCCGGCATCATCAGCCTCAGCGAGAACCCCGACGGCACCACCACCCTCACCCCCCGCGACCAGGCACTATTTTCGGATTTGACGCAACGCCCTATCCGACCCGAATCCACCACGATCATGGAAACGAGGGGCGGCGGGACGCGGCGGCGGGACGGGACGGGGAGACACAGGCCCGGGGAGTCAGGGGCGGGTCTGGCCGCTGCCCCAGGTGACGTTCTTGACGCAGGTCAGGGCCTCGAGGCCCATCGGGCCCCGAGCGTGCAGCTTCTGCGTCGACACCCCGATCTCGACCCCGTAGCCGAACTCGCCCCCGTCGGAGAACCGGGTCGAGCAGTTCACGAACACGCTGCCCGAGTCGACCGCCCGGGCGAACCGGCGCGCCGCTGCGATGTCGCGGGTGACGATGGCCTCGGAGTTCCGCGTTCCCCACCGGCTGATGTGCGCCAGCGCCTCGTCCAGGTCCGCCACGACCCTGACCGCGAGGATCAGGTCCAGGTACTCGGTGCCCCAGTCGCTGTGCTGCGCGGGCTCGGCATCCGGCCAGACGGCCCTGACCAGCTCGTCGCCGCGGACGACGACGCCCAGCTTGTGCAGTTCACCGAGCGCGCCGGGCAGCCAGGTCTCGGCGATCGCCGCGTGCACGAGCAGCGTCTCGGCCGCGTTGCACACGCTCGGCCGCGACGTCTTCGCGTTGACGACGATGCTCGTGGCCATCTCCGGGTCGGCGGCGGCGTCCACGTAGACGTGGCAGTTGCCGTCCCCGTCGATGACGACGGGCACGCTCGCGTGCTCGCGCACCGTCGCGAGCAGGCTCGGCCCGCCGCGCGGGACGAGCAGGTCAACGTACTCGTCGGCGGTCATCAGCTCGATCACGGCTTCACGGGAGTTGTCGCGGATCAACTGCACGGCGTGCTCGGGGATCTCGGCCTGGCCGCGGAGCACCTCGGTGATGAGGTCGGCGATCGCGCCGTTGGTGCGGGCGGCGATCGACGAGCCGCGCAGCACGGCGGCGTTGCCCGACTTCAGGCAGAGCGCCGCGACGTCGACGGTGACGTTCGGCCTGGCCTCGTAGACGACGGCGACCACCCCGAGCGGCTCGCGGACCTGCTCGATCAGCAGCCCGTTGGGCCGGACCGCGCCCCTGACGACCTGGCCGACCGGGTCAGGCAGCCCCGCCACCGCGCGTACCGCGTTCACCATCGCGGTGATGCGGGCGTCGGTAAGGGTCAGCCGGTCCACGAGCGTGGCCGAGACCCCGGCGTCCCTGGCCGCCGCCACGTCGGCAGCGTTGGCGGCCTGCAGCCGCTCCCGGCCCGCATCGAGCGCGTCGGCGAGTTTGGCCAGGACCGCGTCCTTGAGGCCGGCGTTGACTTCGCGGGTCGCCGCGGCGGCCGCGCGCGCTCGGCGGCAGACCTCGAGCACGGTCGTTGACACGTTTCCATCCTTGCATGGCCGCCGTGACGACAGACCATCGTCGCGGTTCACGCAGAATGTACCTATGAGCAGGCCCGTGCCGTACGCCAGGACCATCGTCACCGATGACGGCGTCCCGATCGACGCGGCGCACCTGCCCGGCGACAAGGACCTCGGCATCGTGCTCGCGCACGGCTTCACCCTGAACTGGCAGCGCCCCGTGGTCTGGCGTGTCGCCACCAGGCTGAACAAGTTCGGCGGCGTGGTCACCTTCGACTTCCGCGGTCACGGCAGGTCGGGCGGCGTGTCCACGGTGGGGGACAAGGAGATCAAGGACGTCGACGTCGCCGTGGGCTACGCCAGGGAACTCGGCTACAGGCGGGTCGCGACCGTGGGGTTCTCGATGGGCGCGTCGATCGTGCTGCGCCACGGCGGGCTGATCGGCGACGTGGACGCGGTCGTGTCGGTCAGCAGCCCGGGCCGCTGGAACTACCGCGGCACCCGGCCGATGCGGCTCGTGCACCTGGCGATCGAGAACCGGGCCGGCCGGATGATCACGAAGTCGATCCTGAAGACCAGGATCAGCAAGGGCAAGTGGGATCCGGTGCCGTTGCCGCCCGATGACGCGGCCGCGCTGATCGCGCCGATCCCGCTGCTGGTCGTCCACGGCGACAAGGACCATTACTTCCCCCTCGACCACGCGCGGCAGATCTATGCCGCGGCCAACGACCCGAAAGAGCTGTGGATAATCCCCGGGTTCGGCCACGCTGAGTCCTCCGCGGGGCCGCAGCTGATCAAGCGAATCGGCAAGTGGGCTCGCCGCGCCGCGGGCTTGGACGCCGATGCCGCGCCCGGCCCGGTCGCGGACCCCCTCCCGCCGGAGACCGGCCCGGTCGCAGTGGACGGGGCCAACCACCTGAGCTAGCGGACAGAACAGGCTTTTAGAATCGCGTTCTATTAGGCTGGCCCCAGGCGGTTCGCCCGACGCGCCGGGCAGCGGCAGCGCAGCGCCGGGCAGCGCGGGGCAGCGCACGACGCATGTCGGGAGGACCTTGTGGCGTGGGATTTCTCGACCGAGCCGGAGTTCCAGCAGCAGCTCGACTGGGTCGAGGAGTTCTGCCGCACCGAAGTCGAGCCGCTCGACCTGGTGTTCCCTGGCGCGGCGTACTCGCGCAACCCGAAGGCGAAGGCGCTGGCCGATCCGCTCAAGCAGCAGGTCAAGGACCGTGGCCTGTGGGCGCTGTTCCTCGACTCCGAACTAGGCGGCCCCGGCTTCGGCCAGCTCAAGCTGGCCCTGCTGAACGAGATACTCGGCCGCTACCGGTCGGCGCCCGTGGTCTTCGGGACGGCGGCACCGGATACGGGGAACATGGAGATGCTCGCGGTCTACGGCACCGACGAGCAGAAGAGTCGCTGGCTCTATCCGTTGCTGAATCAGGAGATCTTCTCGGCGTACTCGATGACCGAGCCGCAGGGCGGGTCGGACCCGAGCCTGTTCAAGACCCACGCCACCAGGGATGGCGACGAGTGGGTGATCAACGGCGAGAAATGGTTCACCAGCGCCGGGGCGCATGCCGACATCATCTTCGTGATGTGCGTCAACGGCATGTTCGTGGTGCCCCGCGAGTCGCCGGGGGTCGAGATAGCCGAGTACCCCGCGCTGCACAATCACATGAGGTATAACAATGTCCGCGTGCCGGCCGATCACCTGCTCGGACCCGAGGACGGCGCCAAGGTGCTGGCGCAGCGCCGGCTAGGCGGAGGCAGGATCCACCACGCGATGCGGACGGTGGCGCAGGTCAAGCTGGCGTTCGACATCATGTGCGAGCGGGTGCTCAGCCGTGAGTCGCACGGCAAGGTCATCGCCGAGCACCAGATGGTGGCCGAGGCGGTCGCCGACTCCTACGCGGAGATCAACATGCTCCGGCTGCTGGTCCTGTGGACGGCCTGGACGATCGACAACTCAAGCACCAGGCAGGCGCGCACGCAGATCGCCGCGTGCAAGTACACCTGCGCGAAGGTGCTGCGCGAGGTGAGCTACCGTGCGCTGCACATCATGGGCTCGCTCGGCACCACCGACCTGACGCCGCTGCAGGCGATGTGGGCGGCCGCCCCCACGATGGCGATCGCCGACGGCGTGGACGAGGTGCACAAGGTGACCGTGGCCCGCAACGTGCTCAGGGGCTACCAGCCGCATCCCGGCCTGTGGCCGACCGAGTACCTCCCGGCCAAGCGCGAGCAGGCGCGGAAGAAGTACGCCGGCCTGATCGCCGCCGACCCCGACCTGGCCGCCTGGGCGGACGCGGACGCGGCCGCGCACGGGTCGAGGTCCCGGCTGGGCAGGCGCTGACCATGGACGTCAGGGACCGGGTCGCGGTCGTCACCGGCGGGGCGAGCGGCATCGGGCGCTCGCTCTGCCTCGCCTTCGCCGCTCGCGGTGCCGCCGCCGTGGTCGTCGCCGACACCGATGCCGCCGGAGCGGCGGCGGTGGCGCAGGAGATCACCTCGCGGGGGGAGAAGGCCCTGGCGGCGCCGGGCGACATGTCGCGGGAGCCCGATGTCCGGGCGCTGGTGGCGCGGGCCGAGGAGGCGTTCGGGCGGATCGACGTGTTCTGCTCCAACGCCGGCATCATCGTGGCCGGAGGGGTCGAGGTACCCGACCCGGCCTGGTCCCGGATCTGGGCGATCAACGTGCAGTCCCACATTTATGTCGCGCGGGCCGTGCTGCCGGGCATGCTGGCCAGGGGAGAGGGCTACCTGGTGATCACCGCCTCCGCTGCCGGGTTGCTGACCCAGCTTGGCTCGGCGCCGTACGCGGTGACCAAGCACGCGGCGGTCGCGCTCGCCGAGTGGCTCGCCATCACCCACGGTGACCAGGGCATCGGCGTGTCCTGCCTGTGCCCGCAGGCCGTCACCACCAACCTGGGCGCGACGAGCCTGCGCGAGGTCGGCGGCCTCCCGCCGCCTGCGGCCCGCGACGGGGCGGTACCGTCGCAAGATGCCGGGAGCGTGTCCCGGCAGGCGGCGGTGGACGGAGTCCTCACGCCCGACCAGGTAGCGGCGAGCGTGATCGAAGGACTGGCGCAGGAGAGCTTCCTGATCCTGCCGCACCCGGAGGTCGCCACCTACGAGCGCAGGCGGGCCGAGGACCGCGACCGGTGGCTGGGCGGCATGCGCCGGCTGCGTGCTCGCCTGGCCGGGAAGGGCTAGCCGAGATGGTGCAAGGCGTCAAGGTAGCGGCGGTCACGCAGTGGCTGCTCGGCCACGTCGACGGCCTGGCGGCTCCGCTCAGCTTCGACCTGATCTCCGGCGGCCGGTCCAACCTGACCTTCGCGGTGACCGACGCGGCCGGCCGCAAAGTCGTCCTGCGCCGGCCCCCGACCAGCCACGTCCTGTCCACCGCCCACGACATGGCGCGCGAGTACCGGGTCATCTCGGCGCTGCGCGACACGGATGTGCCGGTCGCCCCGGCGCTGGCCTTCTGCGCGGACGAGGCGGTGAACGACCGCCCGTTCTACACGATGGGCTTCGTCGACGGCCACGTCCTGCGCGGGGTCGCGGAGACCGAGGCGGTGCTGGACGAGGCGCGCAGGAAGGTCGCCGGGGAGGAGCTCGTCGACGTCCTGGCCGCCATCCACGGAGTGGACGTCGACGCGGTCGGTCTGGGCGACTTCGCGCGCCGCGACGGTTACATCGAGCGGCAGTTGCGGCGCTGGCACGGGCAGTTCGGCAAGTCCCAGGAGCAGGCCAAGGAGATCGGGGTCTACCGGCCGGTGCCGCTCGTGGACGAGGTGCACCAGATCCTGACCGACCGGCTGCCGGTCCAGCAGGGCGCCGCGATCGTGCACGGCGACTACCGCCTCGACAACACGATCATGTCCGCGGACGGGCGGATCATGGCCGTGCTCGACTGGGAACTGAGCACGCTCGGCGACCCGCTGGCCGACGTGGGCACGCTGCTGGCGTACTGGGCCGAAGACCCTGGCCGGCCAGGGCCGACGTCGGCGGTCGCCACGATGGCGCAGTCCGCCGCCACCGCGCTGCCCGGCTTCCCCTCCCGCGCCGACCTGGCCGCCCGGTACGCGGCCAGATCCGGGCACGACCTGTCCGACCTCGGCTTCTACATCGCCTTCGCGTACTGGAAGCTGGCGTGCATCCTGGAGGGAGTATTCGTCAGGTACGCGGCGAACGCGATGGGCACCGCGATGGGCACGGGGGCGGCGGACGCCGACCTCCTGGGCCCGGGGGTCGAGGACCGCGCCCGCCGCGCGCTCGAAGCCCTGCAGTCCTGACGCCGGTGGGCGCCTTCCCGACGCCGCCGCGGAGCGGCTGGGTGCGGGTGGACTGCCATCTGCACACCGTGGCCTCCGGCGACGCGGTAACCACGCTTGATCCGCCTGTTCCTGGCCGAGCGGATCCCCTACGTGCTGCCGGCGGACGAGGTGGTCGCCAAGATCAGGGCCCAGGGCGGCCTGGTGTGCCTGCCGCACCCGTACGACCCGGCGCGCGGCAGCCTCGGCTGCTGACGCGCCCGGTTCAGCTCGCGCGCTTGTAGGCGCGGACCGCCAGCGGCGCGAAGACGACGAAGATCGCGACGAGCGATGCGATGCTCTTCAGCAGGTTCGCCTGGACCGGGCCGCCGACCGCCAGCGCGCGCATCGTGTTGATGACATAAGTGACCGGCTGGTTGTTGGCGAAGGCCTGGAGCCAGCCGGGCATGCTGGCGATCGGCACGAACGCGGAGCTGACGAAGGTGAGCGGGAACAGCCAGATCAGCCCGAACGCCTGCACCGACTCCTCGTCGCCAATCGCCAGGCCGGTGTAGGCGGCGATGCAGCAGAACGCCAGCCCGAACACGGTGGCGAGCACCACCATCCCCACGGCGGGGACGACGCCGTTAGAAAACCGGAAACCGACCGCGTAACCGACCCCGATCATGATCAGGATCGTCACGAGCATCCGCCCGGTGTCGGCCACCATGCGGCCGGCGAGCACGGCGGAGCGCGCCATCGGCATCGACCGCAGCCGGTCGATCACGCCCTTCTGCAGTTCCTGTGCCAGCGCGATGGCCGTGGCGAAGCATGCGAACGCGGCGGTCTGCCCGATGATCCCCGGCATCAGGAACTGGACATAGCCCCCCGGCACTCGGATCGCGCCCCCGAAGACGTACCGGAACATCAGCACGAACATCACCGGCTGGATCACGGAGAACACGATGAAGGCGGGCACCCGCATCCAGACCAGCAGGTTGCGCCTGGCGATCGTGAGCGAGTCGCTGACCGACCAGCGAGCCCGGGTGGCCAGCCCAGGATCGGCCACTCTCGCCGCGACAGCCGTCATGACGCCCTGCCCTTCCTGGTGCCCTCGCTGCGCGGCGACCTGCCTCGCCGGCGACCTCGGCGGGTCTCCTGCGGACCTGACTCCTCGGCCGCATGCCCGGTCAGGGCCAGGAACACGTCGTCGAGAGATGGCCGCCGCAGGGCGAGGCCGTGGGTCACCACGCCCGCGCCGTCCAGCCCGCGCACCGCTTCGATCAGCGCCTCGGAGCCTCGGCCCCCGACCCCGACGCTGACCACACCGGTATGGGGATCGACATTCGGCTCGCCCTCTCCGATGTGCTTGATCGCCGCGACGGCCTCGCCGACCCTGGTCCGGTCGGGCACAGTGAACTCCAGGACGTCACCGCCGACCTTCCCCTTGAGGTCCTCGGCCGTGCCCGCGGCGATGACCAGCCCGTGGTCGATGACCACGATCGAGTCGGCGAGCTCGTCGGCTTCGTCGAGGTACTGGGTGGTGAGCAGGATGGTCGTGCCGCCGGCGACCAGCGACCTGATCACGTCCCACATGCCGAGCCGCGACCGCGGGTCAAGGCCGGTCGTCGGCTCGTCGAGGAACAGGACCT
>WNGL01009604.1_pt1 | contig 13249 bp, 4 predicted proteins | sample 5400591 | NCBI WGS metagenome assembly WNGL01 (sample SAMN13153377, study PRJNA577476) | soil metagenome | isolation source: 80 cm soil or saprolite under Garry oak tree replicate 1 | place: USA:California | collected 2016-06-15
CATTTATATGTGGCCTAAATCTGCCAGTTGCCGCGGTCGAACTCTTTCGTTATGGCCAACTCCGCACTCCAATCAAGGTTCGTGAGACGGCCGGACTTCGATTCAACTGGACCTATGGCGATCTTGTCGGATTGTGGGAAGCGGTCTCTGCAAATGAGGTCCGGCCACTTGACGCCCTGAGATGGCTCGGGAGGAGTTTGGCGGCCTTTATCACAGCCGACATTCACCCCACTTGGTCTTGGCGAGATCCGGTGCCTACAGTTGTCCTTTATGCAAGACTTTTCAGTTCCCATTTTCTGAAAAGTGTCAGACGCCAACGCCGGCCCTAATGGCGCAATCACAATTGGTCGCGTCATGAAACTTGACGGTTTTATGTGAGCCGAAGGGCACCAGTCGACTCGGACTTTACCTGAAGCTTTTCGAAAAAATCTACGCGCCTTTCACCGGCGGCACCCTCGCCGCATTCAGATCTGACAATGGCCTCAGCGCGCCACGATTCAATCGATCTTGGCACGAGCCCACATTCATCTTACGCGTTACGCGGAAAGCCGTAACGAACGATGGCTGCGGCAAGAAAGTTGGTGGAACGAAGAACACTTTGTTGATGAGTTCTCGTGATCGGCACCTAAAACAGCCCAAAAACGTCACCTTCTGTGCCGTTTTTTGGCAGTCGTCTTCTCGTTTTTCCCTCCTCACGCCTTGGCGAGACTTTTGCCAAAGGCAGTCGGCTGCAACCGTGTTCTGGCAAAACAGCCGGTGAGTTGAATCCTCCTACGGGAGTCACGGAAGCGGGCAGGATGCCCAACGCCAATTTGACTTTTCAGAGGAGGAACTGCCATGAGGATCCGCTTCCCGAGTGCGAACATCTTTGCCCTACTTCTTACGACAGCATTAATAATCGCCGTTGCATCACCTGTGCAAGGCCAGACGGCAGACTCGTACGTGCCTGCGCTGCAGGCCAGTGATGGTGCGGATCTGGGAATCGCGTTGGTGAATCCTACTTTGACGGAAGCCAGAGTGACGCTGACCGCGCGAAGTTACAGCGGAGCGCTCATTCAGAGCGACGGTATCACCAATCCTGTCACCCTGACTCTACCCGCGTCGGGTCAGATCGCATTACGAGCTCCGGAATTATTTGGGACGGGTATTGCGGGGCAGGCCGGCTGGGTGGAGATATCGGCTTCAACACCCGCTGTCAAAGGTTTCTTTTTGGCCTTCGATTCGGGGTTGAGCTTTATTGACGGAGCCGAATTCGCCAGACCCGCCAGGCGATTGGTTTTTCCAAAAGTGTCTGCCGCGGGCGACTCGCCGACCGAACTGAGTCTGGTCAACACCGCGTCCCAAGACATGCAGGGAACCCTCTCGCTCTACAGGAACGATGGACAGTTGTTCGCCACCCGGCGCATTCTCATTCCCGCGTTGTCCGGCTTTACGAGCTCGATCGACGAACTGGCGCCTTCGGCCACGGGTTTTGCAGGCTACGCCGTCGTGGACTCGGGACTCAGCGCCGACTCCAGCATGTCGGAGAGTCTGATCGGCTTTGAGACCTACCGGAATCGTTCCGACATCGCCTTGATCCGCGCGTTTCCCGAGTCGGCTCGGCTGAGAACCGGATTTCTGGCTCACCTGGCCAGTCAGGGTGGATATTTGACCACATTGACGCTGGTCAACTTCAGCAACGACTCCCAGGTTTTGCGAATTACCGCCGACGGGCTCCAAGTCGGCGGCAGTGCACGGACTCCATCGTCGGTGACCGTCGAGCGGACGCTGGCGCCGAACGCACGGTTGGAGGAACGTGTGGATCAGATGTTCAACCTGTCGGGAGAGGCGCTCATTGACGGTTATATCCGTTTTGAGACCCAGACGGATACGCCTGGCGTGATCGCCTTTCTGGATTATGGAACCACGGATGGAATCGTGTTATCCGCCGTCGAAGCTCAAGGCGAAGGTTATTCGAATTTGTTTTTCTCGCACGTGGCCGAAGGAGCGGGCTATTACACCGGCCTGGCCCTTCTGAATCCGAACAGTGAACCCTCGATCGTCACGCTGGATACCTTCGATGCTGGTGGCGTTCGCACGGGATCGACGATCGTGAATTTGGACTCCGGGGAACGAAAAGCCCGCTTGCTCAGCGAATTCCTGCAGCGCCAGGTCGACCAGTTGGGCGGTTATATTCGCCTCACGGCGACACGTCCAATCTTTGCCTTCGAGCTTTTCGGGTCGCGGGACTCGCTCAAGTTTCTGGCCAGCGTGCCCGCTCAAGGCAGGAGCGAACGTCATTTCCAGCGACGGTTCGACCTCGCTTCTGATTCCACCCCAGGCACTAAAATCCAACGCGCCCATCAAAGTAGCGCCGATCAGTGTCGCCGACCTCCCATTGCCCACTCCGGATCAGCAGCCGATTGCTGCCGTGGAAGCCACTCCGGCTGGGACTCAATTTGAGATTCCGGTACGGCTGACTTTTCCCGTAAACGCCGACCTCGATCCAGGCACCAAAATACCATTGCTCATCTTCGACCCCCTGACCCGCAAGTATCAGCCAACCGAATTCGTTGCGACCGTCGACAAATCCGGCCGGACGGCGTCGGCGGAGGTGACCCACTTTACCCAGTATGTCGGCTCATTAGCGACAACCGGGGTGACGATTTCGAACATCGATCCATCCACTGTGTCGATCGGAGATACCATAACGATCAGCGGCACTGGCTTCTCAACCAACAAACAACAAACGACGGTCACGTTTGCAGGCGCCAACAGCACTTCGATCCAAGGCGCTGTGCTGACGACCTCGCCGACCTCGATACAGGCGGTGGTGCCGGTGGGCGCCGTTACTGGGCCGGTTATCGTGCGTGCCTTTAAAAATGGTACTTCTACTGGTTATGCAATCACGGTCCTCGGGTCTCCCAACCCCGCTCCGGGAACCATTTCCATCTCGCCTTCGACCGCAGTGGTAGGAACCCCATCGGTCGATGTGCAAATCGCCGGAACGGCCTTTGTAACCAACTCCGTTGTCAATTATGACGGAAATTCGATACCGGCCACTTTTGTCGATCAGACGTTGCTCAAAGTGACTCTGGGCTCGCTGTCCACCGTAGCCATCCATCACATCAATGTCGTCAACCCGGCCCCGGGCGGAGGCACTTCCAACACCGTCGACTTTACGGTGACAAATACGCCCACTTCTGGTGTTCTGAGCATTGTGACCCCGCTTGCGCTTGACAAAACAGTAGTGAACGCCGGCCAGACGCTTAATGCGACGGCGACATACAAAAACGCAGGCGGTTCGGCGCTTACGGTCAACAGCATAGCGATGGGCGGGCGGCCACCGGGAGGGACCAATGCAGGAGGTCCTTATAATGATCTCTCACCACAGTTGGGAGTAACAACGATCCAGCCCGGAGCAACGTTCCAGGTATCGGCCTCGCGCGCGTTTACGAGTTCCGATCCCACAGGCACATGGTACGCCTTTGTGACCTACCAGGATGCTTCCCTGGTTTGGCATGACGGGCCGAGCGTCAACTTCGCGGTATCGGCACCGTCCGCAACGAATCAGCCGCCGGCGGTCAATGCCGGTCTCGATCAGACCGTCACTCTGCCGGCTTCGGCGAGCTTGATTGGTACGGCCACCGATGACGGCTTGCCCACCGGCACGCTGACGACAACCTGGTCGACAATCAGCGGCCCCGGCACAGTCACCTTCGCTAACGCCGGTGCTCTCAGCACGACTGCCAGCTTCACCACGTCCGGATCCTATGTGCTGCGGTTGACAGCCACCGATAGCGCACTCTCCAGCACCGACGACATCGGCATCACGGTCAACGCAGCGCCTACGGTGGGCATCCTTAGCATTGTGACTCCGTTGAAGCTGGACAAAACAGTTGTGACCGCCGGCCAGACGCTTAATGCGACGGTGTCTTACAAGAACACAGGCGGTTCGGCGGTTACGCTCAACAGCATGGCGATTGGCGGGCGGCCACCGGGAGGAACCAATGGAGGAGGTCCTTATGATGATCTCTCACCACAGTTGGGAGTAACAACGATCCAGCCCGGAGCAACGCTCCAGGTGTCGGCCTCGCGCGCGTTTACGAGTTCCGATGCCACGGGCACATGGTACGCCTTTACGACCTACCAGGATGCTTCCCTGGCTTGGAATGACGGGCCGAGCGTCAACTTCACGGTATCGGCACCGCTCGCCACCAATCAGCCGCCGACGGTCAGCGCCGGTTCCAATCAAACCATCACGCTGCCGGCTACGGCCACTCTGAACGGCACGGTTACCGACGACGGCTTGCCCGCCGGCAGCACGCTCACCCAAACGTGGTCTAAAGTCAGCGGCACCGGTACGGTCAGTTTCGGCAATGCCAGCTCTTGGAGTACTGTTGCCACCTTCTCCACTTCCGGCTCCTACGTACTGCGGCTGACGGCTAGCGATGGTGCGCTCTCCAACTCCGCCGATGTGACGATTGTCGCGAACTCCGCAGGCAGCTCATCGGGCAATACCTACTACGTCTCCAACTCCGGCAGCGACTCCAATTCAGGCACGTCAACGAGCAGCCCCTGGAAAACCGTTTCAAAAGTACAGAGCTTCCTCGGAAATCTGCGCGCCGGCGATCGCGTCCTCTTCCTGAGAGGCGGCATCTGGTTCGAAGAATTGGACGTCAATAACGTCAACGGGACCGCCAGTGCTCCTATCACCTTCGGCAATTATGGCAGTGGCAATCTTCCGATCATTGATGGCGGCGGAAGCAAGTCTGGAAACTCGGTCAACGGTGGCCGGCAATATTGTATCGGCGGCAGCTACTCCAAAATATCCTACGTCACGATTGATGGCTTTGAATGCCGATACGCCAGCGCCTACGGTATTGCCTTCTTCAACGTATCCGCCGGTTCATTTGGTATTACCGTCCAGAATTCGTACATCCACGATTGTGGTAACGGGGATTCGGGTTACCACAACCAGCTTCAGTATTTCGACTGGCAGGCGATTTCCAGTTCCGGCGGTACGAAGTTTTTGAACAACAAAGTTGGCAATTGCTTCGGCCATAACTGTGTCCAAATCGATGGTGATATGAATAAACCCTTGATCCAGGGCAATGAGTGCTATGGCTGGTCGCACAATTGCATTGACATCAAGAGGTCAAAAGGCGCTGTGGTCGATAACAACGTTGTTCATGACGGCCTCGGGATTCAGCAGTATACAGAGGCGTACTACATTGAAAATGCCGGTGGTTCCTACAGCGGTGGTTCCTGGACGTCCACAACCGCCGATGTCACCTGGACCCACAATGTCGCCTACGGGAGCGGCTTCACCGCAGCATTTCAATGCCAGGATGCGGGTGGTCCTGTCATGTGCCACATGTACAACAATACCGTCTACGCGAACGTGATGGGTATCTATGGAGGAGCCGATTCGGGCAATACGAGCCAGGTCAGCATCTACGTGGAGAACAACATTTTCGATACGTCTTCCCCCCAGGCGGGTAGTGGCTATAAGCAGTGGGACTACAACGATAACGTCCAATCAAGCACAATCGGCAGTCATGACATGCGAGTCGGTCCGATGTATATGAATGCCGGCGGCCATGATTTCCATCTGCAATCGGGTTCCCCGGTTATCGATAAGGGCACGAATGTGAGTCTTAGCTATACCGGAAGTGCGCCGGATATGGGGGCATTCGAGCATTAGTCATTCCTGGGACTGGGAGGGGAAACTTTTGAAAAACCCCTCCCAGTCCGCTTTTGTGCACTCGCCGATACGCATTTGCTTCCCAAGGTCATTCAGTAACTCACCGCCAGCCACTCTCATTTTACGTTGAACCTAAAAAGAACGCGGGCTAAAGCCCGCGACTACATGGTTAACCGAAACGTTGTTGCAATATGTAGTCGCGGGCTTTAGCCCGCGTTTGTACCCATCCTCAACCGCTTCGCAGTTCTCCTTTTTAGTGACCATCGCTGGTCGACGCCCTCCCCTGGTTGACAACTAAGCTAAGATACTAGCTATTTTCTGTCGCGAAATTCAGTTTCTGAATGGATTTTTGCGGAGTTGTCGGTCTGTCAAATTTGGCAAGATGCCGTGGCAGTCGTCTTCTAAGTTTAGAGTCTGACAACCCGAGTCCTTCTGTAATTTACCGAGACGGCGTTGGTGTGACCGCGTGTCGAAGTTAGCCGGAGGCCCGAGTTGCGCACTAATATTGGTTTGCGGAATAAGAGTGTGTTTGCGCTCATCCTTTCCGCCGCGCTGATTTTTGCCACTCCATTACTGCAAGGACAGACCCAGAAGCTATATGTGTCGGCGTTACAAGCGATTCCTGGCGCAGAGCTCGGACTCGCTTTGGTCAATCCAACGTTGACGGAAGCGAAGGTGACGCTGACGGCTCGAAGTTACAGCGGCGCCGTCATTCAGAGTAACGGCGTCGCGAATCCCGTGACGCTGACTTTGCCGGCTTCGGGCCAAAAAGCCTTGCGGGCCGCCGAAGTGTTTGGCAACGGAATTTCGGGACAAGCCGGTTGGGTGGAACTATCCGCCTCAACACCCGCCGTTAGAGGTTCCTTTGTGGCTTTTGATTCCGCGTTGAGCTTCATCGACGGAGCTGAACTGGCGGCGGCCCCGGCTAGCAAGCTAATTTTTCCAAAAGTATCTGCGCACGGATCTGCGCCGACCCAATTAAGTCTGGTCAACACGGCGTCTGAAGCGATTCAGGGAACCATCTCGCTGTATGAGGACAGCGGACGATTGGCCGCCACCTGGACCGTTACCTTGCCGGCGTTGTCCGGCTTTACGGGCTCAGTCGATGAACTGGCGCCTTCGGTCATGGGCTTTGAAGGGTACGCCGTCGTGGAAGCGGGCGTTGGCCCTCAATCCACAATTCTCGAGAGTCTGATTGGCTTTGAAACCTATCGGAATCGTTCCGACATCGCCTTGATCCGCGCGTTTCCAGAGTCGGCTCGGCTGAGAACCGGATTTCTGGCTCACTTGGCCAGTCAGGGTGGATATTCAACAACATTGAGGCTGGTCAACTCCAGCAATGACTCCCAGGTCTTACGGATTACCGCGGAGGGGCTTCGCGTAGGCGGCAGTGCACGGACTCCGTCGTCGGTGACCGTCGAGCGGACGCTTCCGCCTAACGGACGCCTGGAGGAACGTGTCGAGCAGATGTTCAACTTGTCGGGAGATGCGATCATTGACGGTTATATCCGTTTTGAGACTCAGACGGATACGCCTGGCGTGATCGGCTTTCTGGATTATGGAGGCACCGACGGAATCGTGTTGTCGGCCGTCGAAGCTCAAGGCGAAGGCTATTCGGATTTGCTCTTCTCGCACGTGGCCGAAGGAAGTGGCTATTACACCGGCTTGGCCCTTCTGAATCCGAACAGTGAACCCTCGATCGTCACGCTGGATACCTTCGACTCCAGTGGGAGCCGGACGGGGTCGACGATCGTGAATTTGAAGCCCGGAGAACGAGAAGCCCGCTTGCTCAGCGAATTGCTTCAGCGTCAGGTGAATCAACTGGGCGGTTATATTCACCTTACGGCGACGCGTCCAATCTTTGCCTTCGAGCTTTTCGGGTCGCGGGACTCGTTCACGTTTCTGGCCAGCGTGCCCGCTCAAGGCGAGGGCCTGAAACCTCAAGCTAGCGGACGGACACTCAAGGCTTCTCAAGGGGCCAACGTGATTTCGGAGGATAGTGCGACTTCGCTTCTGGTCCCGCCCCATGCGATCGATTCCGATTTCCGAATTAGCGTCGTATCCCTCAGTGCCGCCGATTTTCCGCGGCCTGCCCCGGGTCAGCTACCCATCGTTAGCGTCGAAGGCACACCCACCGGAACAAAATTTCAAATTCCGGTGCGACTGACTTTCCCGCTGAATACGCAATTGGAACCCGGCACACAGATCCCGTTGTTGATTCTGGATCCCCAGACCCTACAGTATCAACCAACCGAATTTGTCGCCGTCGTCGACGGTTCGGGCAGAACAGCATCGGCTCAAGTGACGTACCTCTCCACGTTCGTCGCGGCGTTGCCCGACACTCAGCTCTTAACCGTCTCTGGCCTGAGTCCATCTCAGGGATTGCCCGGAACCGTGGTTACTATTGCCGGCAGCGGGTTCAGCGCCAACGCCGCGGACATCATCGTGACTCTTGCCGGAGCGAACAACACCTCCGTCCGTGCAACGGTGACGGCTGCTACAGCGGCATCCTTGCAGGCCGTAGTGCCCCGCGAGGCGATCACTGGCCCCGTCGTTGTTCGCGTCGGCACACAGACGTCAACCGGAATCACTTTCACAGTGCCCGTCAACCCGGTGCCGTCGAATGTTTCCATCTCGCCATCGATCACCTCGACGAAAATTCTATCCTTGGATGTTCGGATCAACGGGACCGGCTTTCTACCGGGCTCCGTCGTGAACTACGATGCCCTCGCCATTCCATGCAATTTCATCGATCCGACACTACTGGTGATGACGCTCGTGAATCCTCAATTGACGCCGGGCCTCCATCGCATCCGAGTGATCAATCCACAGCCGGGTGGGGGCGGTTCCAACATAGTCGAGTTCAAAGTCGTGTTGACCGGATCCAACTCCATCAACCAGGCACCGATTGTGGATGCGGGTTCCAATCAAAAGCTTGCTCTCCCCGCCTCGGCCAACCTGAACAGCGTGGTTACTGACGACGGCTTACCCGTGGGCAGCGTACAGACGACGAGTTGGTCCAAAGTCAGCGGCCCCGGTACTGTCACCTTCGGCAACATCAACGCCAGGAGCACCACCGCTACCTTCTCTACCTCAGGGACCTATGTCTTGAGACTGACGGCTTCAGACGGCCAACTAACCGCCAGTGACGATGTCACGATTGTCGCCGCCTCGGGCAATACTTACTACGTCTCCAACTTTGGCAATGACTCCAATTCAGGCACATCACCGGATAGTCCCTGGAAAACAATTTCGAAAGTACAAAGCTTCCTCGGGAATCTGCGAGGAGGCGATAGCGTTCTCTTCCAGAGAGCCGGCATCTGGTATGAAGAATTGGACCTGAATAATGTCAACGGGAGCTCAGGTGCTCGCATCACTTTCGGCAATTATGGCAGCGGCGGTCTTCCCATCATTGATGGCGGCGGGTCCAAGTCCGGCAACTCGGATGGTGGCGGGTCCAAGTCCACCAACTCCGTCAACGGTGGCCGGCAGTGGTGTATTGGTGGCAGCAGGTCCAAAATGTCTTACCTCACGATTGATGGGTTTGAATGCCGATTCACCAGCGCCTACGGCATTGCCTTCTTCTCTGTGCGCAACGGTTCAGCCGGCATCACCGTTCAAAATTCATACATCCACGACACGGGAGACGGCGATTACGACTACCACAACCAGCTCATGTTTTCCGACTCCGACTCGCAAGCCAACGGTACGAAGTTTTTAAACAACAAAGTTGGCGGCTGCTACGGCCACAACTGCATCCAAATCCATGGCGACACGGGAAGCCCTCTGATCCAGGGCAATGAATGCTATGGCTGGTCGCACAATTGCATTGACGTGAAGCTTGTAAAAGGAGCGTTGGTTGACAACAACGTTGTTCATGACAGTCTCGCGAATCAGCGTTATCAAGAGGCGTTCTACATTGAAAACAGCGGTGGTTCCTGGGCTTCGACAACCACCGACGTCACCTGGACCCGCAATGTCGTCTACGGGAGTGGTTTCACCGCCGCATTTCAGTGCCAGGATGCGGGTGGTCCCGTGACCTGCCGTGCGTATAACAACACCGTCTATGCCAATGTAATCGGCGTGTTCGGAGGAGCCGACTCGGGCAATCTCAGCCGGGTCCGCATCTACGTCAAGAACAACATTTTTGATACGTCAAGCCCTTCGGACGGAGGAGGGTTTGCCGAATGGGACTACAATGACGATGTGCAAGGAGGCGCCGTTCCCTCAACCGGCTCGCATGAGATGCAAGTCAGTCCGGTGTATGTGAATGCCGGCGGCCACGACTTCCATCTGCGATCGGGTTCCCCGGTTATCGACATGGGCACGAATGTGGGTCTTCCCTTTATCGGGCGTGCGCCGGACCTGGGCGCATTTGAGTACGGCAACCGGGGTGCTTCCGATACGACCCCACCCCAGCCATAGGGATCCTTCACTACTCAACATGGTCTCACCCGGACTGAAACTGACAGAAACTTCTTGCTTTGAGCCTGGGTGCTTTGCTCTAATGACGCTCGATTAGACAAATCAAACGTGCCTCAGACGAAGTTCCCCCCTGAGCTTCGGCTTAGAAGGAAGGATTCCATGGCAAGATTGAAAGTGTTTTCGACACTGTTGGTTGTTCTTGTCTTTACAGTTGTCCCGTCGAGCCCGTTTCCCAGCCCTGTAGCTTCAACCGAATTTTACTTTCCGCACGTTGTTTTCGGAGACGACGCCGAGACGACCCTCATCATTTCAAACTCCAGCGCCCAGGACACGGAGGTCCAATTCACTGCCTACGGCGATAATGGAAATCTCATCGCCGGAGGATCCAACCCGGTAACCATCACACTCAACGCTCAATCTCAAACTCGGCTCAAGGCTGACGAGCTGTTCCAGGTCCCAAACCAGAACACCGGCTGGGTGAAAGCCGAGAGCGTGAATCCTCAGCTCTCGGCCTGGATGCTCATGTCTCTCGACAGCATTGAGGGGGACAAGCTCGATGGTCTGGCGGTTTCGGATCAAGTTTCAAAGAGCATAGTCTTTTCTGCGGTTTTTCAGGGTCCCGATATTGTCACAGGGATCGGGCTTGCGAATCCGGATGCTCAGGCCGCTCATGTCAAAGCGAGTCTCTATTCCGAAGGCAGGCTTGCCGAGGTCCGTGAGTTTCAAATTCCGGCGTATGGGCATCGCGCCTGGTTCTTGAACGAGCTGTTTCAATCGAACCTTGCTGCGGGCCATGTGGAAATAAAGTCGGATGTGGGCCTCGTCGGCCTTCAAGAATTCAGCCAGCCCCATCAATGGTCTGCTGTCCCGATGCAGGAAGTAGAAGAAACATCGGAACTGGTGTTTCCGGTGCCCCCTTTGGGCAAAGGTTTTTGGGCGGGCATCGCTCTTGCCAATCTTGACGAGTTCGATCTGGACTTGACCTTGACCCCATGGGGAACAGAATTGAGTCCAGTGGCCCCGCCGGCGAAGCGTATCGTCAAACCGCACGGCGAGCTGATTACTCTGGTTTCGGAGCTCTTCAGCGACTTCCCTTCTACTGGTGGCTTTATAAGTGTCAAGGCTGACGTAGGGCTTGCCCGTATTTTCGGTGCAAAGCCGGCACTGTCCGGGCTGGCTGTGGTGGGAAGAGAGGATTTGAGAGCGCTCGGAAGCTTTCCCCTCACACCGGCCACGAGACGTGCGTCGATTTTTCCTCCTCTAAGTGAGCGGACTTCAGTGTCCATACTGAACCCTCAGGATGCGGTGAGCCCCGACCTGCCCCTCACAAGTCTTCAAGTAGAATCCAACGAGGAAGGATTCCTGATCATCCGTGGAGAAACTTTCAAATCCCGGGCAGTCTTGCCTTCCTCTGCCGTTCAGCCAACTCCATTTAACGCGGCCCCTTCGGAAAGAGGGAACGACAAGAAACAGGCGCCCACCGTCAACGCCGATAAGGACAAGGATAAGGACAAAGACAAGGACAAAGACAAGGAAAAATGCAAAGACAAAGGTAAAGACAAGGACAAATGCGAGGTTAACCTGGTCAATCAGGCGCCGGTCGTCAATGCCGGGCGTGACCAAACCATCACGCTGCCGAGTTCCGCCAGTTTGAACGGGACGGCTTCCGATGACGGTTTGCCTGCCGGCAGTACGCTGACCACCACGTGGTCGAAAGTGAGCGGCCCCGGGACGGTGACGTTTGTTAGCGTTAACGCTCTCAGCACGACTGCCACTTTCTCCACCTCTGGTACCTATATCCTCCGCCTGACCGCCACGGACGGATCACTTCCCGCCACCGATGACGTCACGATTACCGTCAATGCGGCCGTTTACTATGTGAATGTCTCTACCGGCAATGATTCCAATGTTGGAATTTCGTCTCAACCGTGGAAAACAATTCAAAAGGCAGCCGACACGATTGGAGAGGGAGCTACCGCGATTGTGAGCAGCGGAACCTACAACGAACGTGTTCATATCACGAGATCCGGAAGTCCCGGCTCTCGGATTACATTCCAGGCTCAGGGAACCGTCATAATGCAGGGCTTCACCATCAATGCCAGTTACGTCAAGATCGACGGATTTGAAATTACCAATTCACGATCCAATTTTCCCGATTCGACTGGAGTGTTCATCCAGGGCGCTCAAAATCAAATCTCCAACTCTTATATCCACGACATTCTCGGACATGCAGGAGTCATAGTTTCTGGCGGGTCCGATGCGAACGCAGCGGCGACGAATAACAATCTCATCAAGAACAACATCATCTTGAGAGCAAGACATGTCGGCGTCCAGGTCGAAGGGCAGAATAACATTATCGAGGGAAACGACATCAGCCACACGTTGCAGAATCCACCGGGATCCCTGCCATTGGAGGGCGCGGACGCGGATGGCATACGGTTCTTCGGCATCGGTAATGTGATTCGCAAGAACTACCTTCATGACATCCACCTTACAGATGTAGGTAATCATGCATGCTTCGAGGGGGGAGCCACGTGCCCTCATATCGACGCGTTTCAGACCTTCGGTCCGGCCTCAAACATCATCCTCGAAGACAATGTGGTTCGTTGGACCGATGACGGACTGTCAGGCCAAATCCTGTTCATCAATCCCGATTGGGGGGAGATCGAAGCGAAACCCGGCGCACCCGTGACGAATCTGATTTTCAGAAACAACATCTTCACGCACGAGACGACCAAGTTTGGTCTGATCAACGTTGATGATTCTCTGGGCGGACCAATCAGCAACATCACCATCGCGAACAACACGTTCGTCCGCCTGAATGGTCCCGGCGCCGGAGGATTTCAAGAGCATGCCATTTCCCTGGAAGGTGGCTCGGGACTACTTTCCAATGTCACCATACAGAATAACGCCTTCTTCGATTGCGGCAGCCCGACCGCCAGTTATGTGAGGACAATCGGCTTCACAGCCAATGTCAGCTTCAACGCGGTTTTTGTGAGCCGCGGTCCGGCGCCGGCTGGAGGCCCGAACCCCAATGACGTGTTCATGGTCAATCCGAAGTTCGTGGATTTCGCGGCTAGGGATTTTCACCTTCAGAAAAGCTCGCCGCTGATCGACGCCGGCGTCACGCTGTCAGCC
>WNGL01017828.1_pt1 | contig 13246 bp, 10 predicted proteins | sample 5400591 | NCBI WGS metagenome assembly WNGL01 (sample SAMN13153377, study PRJNA577476) | soil metagenome | isolation source: 80 cm soil or saprolite under Garry oak tree replicate 1 | place: USA:California | collected 2016-06-15
ACGATCCAGTTATCGGCCTCGCGCGCCTTTACGAGTTCGGATCCGACGGGCCCCTGGTTCGCCTATTCGACCTGGCAGGATTCTGGTCTGGTTTGGCATGATGACGGACCGACCTTCAACTTCACGGTATCCGTGCCGTCCACACCGACGCCGTCCACAACGCCGGTCGTCAATGCCGGCTCCAGTCAGACCATTACCTTGCCCTCATCAGCCGGCTTGAACGGCACGGTCACCGGCTTCTCCGCAGGCGCCACAGTGACGACAAGCTGGTTGAAAGTCAGCGGTCCAGGCACGGTCACATTCGCTAACGTCAACACGACGAGCACCACCGCCAGTTTTTCAACTTCCGGGTCCTATGGGCTCCGCTTGATGGCCACCGACGGCGTCCTCTCCGCTACCGGCGACGTCACGATTACCGTGAATCCGGCGCCGGCTCCGACTTCGAGTCGATTTTCAATCCTTCCGCCGGGCAGCGCCTTGCCGAGTGATGCAGAATGCGCGTCGCGTGTCCGGCGCAGCTCGTGGGAACCTCGGCCAGCCAACACCACCGCCAATAATTATAACGTCTATGCTCGCGGCAACCGTCTGACGGGGAGCTACCTCGCCAATTATGCTGGCTACGAACAGAAGGTCACGGGCAACTTTGCGGGAACCACAGACGAGATTATCCAGTGGGTCGCCTGCAAGTGGGGAGCCGACGAGGACTACGTTCGGGCGCAGACCGTAGCGGAGAGCTGGTGGCAACAATCTCAATTGGGCGATTGCAGCGGAGCGACCGTATCAGTAACCAATGGCTGTGCGAGCGTCGGCATCCTCCAGGTGAAGGGAGCCGATCTGCCGCCGACCCATCCCGGAACCTGGCCATATGCCTACCAGAGTACGGCCTTTAATGCCGATTACAGCATTGGTGTCTGGCGTGCCTGTTTCGAGGGCCAGGAAACCTGGCTCGGGAGCAACTATAAGGCCGGGGACGCCTGGGGCTGCATCGGACGCTGGCAGTTGGGGGGCTGGTATGGAGGGGTGTTCACGGGCTATATGAGTACTGTCCAACAACATCTCGCGAATAAGACCTGGGCCTCGTCCGGATTTTAGCGGGAGTATGCCGAGGTGGCCAATGTGGAATCTCCATCGAATCGGCGAGATCGGGCAAACGCCGATTCGGTTTCACATCTTCAATCTCGGCGTAACCAAAGCTGCTGGGAAAGTGTCCCGCCGGCGATGCTGGTCTCCGGCAGGATATGATGGATCGGATGGATTCCGTCGGCCACCAATTGATCCAGCACATCGGCACGAATGCGCCGTTGCGAGCATCGCTCCTGCTTAAGAAAGCCGCTGCTGGTGCGCAGGCAACCCTAGTAGTGGGTTCCGATATACGCCTCTTCGCGTAAAATCCGATCCACCGCAGACCAGCTCCACTGTCCGACGTTTCTGGGCGTCGGTATCCGATCCAACGTGAGTCGCTTCGCAATCTGACGAACCGTCAGTTCTTCCTCGACGTACGTGTCGAAGATCCCACGTACGATGACGGCTTCGTCTTCCTGTAAAAAGCCTGATGCAGCTTGTGCGCGGAGAGAAATCTTCGTAACAAAAATCCACAATTTGCGTAGCGATCCTCGATAATCGTTTTGAGATTTAAATTTTAGCTAATCAGGAATAACTGCGATGAATGTTGGAGTGCCCAGGGAAACTGTTCCTTATGAGAACCGCGTGGCGATTGTTCCTGACGCCATCACGAGGTTTGTCGCCGCCGGATTGGGCGTGATTGTCGAGGCCAGCGCAGGTTTCGGAGCCGGGGTCACCGACGGGATGTATCGTGCGGCCGGCGCAACCGTCGTTGAAGGAACGGCGCAAATCCTCGGAAACGCGGACATCATTCTGAAGGTCCAGCCGCCGTCGCTGGAAGAAGCACGTACGATTAAAGAGGGTGCGATTCTGATCAGCTTCCTGCAGCCGGTCCGGAATCGAGACATCCTGGAAGGGCTGGCAGCGCAGCGCGTGACAGCGCTCAGCATGCATCGCGTGCCGCGCATCACGCGGGCGCAATCCATGGATGCGTTGTCGTCTCAGTCGAGCATCGCCGGTTACAAGGCAGCGCTGGTCGCGGCCTCGAATCTCGGGAAACTCATGCCTCTGATGATGACGGCGGCCGGCACGATCCGTCCTTCGTCGGCTTTCATACTCGGCGCCGGCGTCGCCGGGCTCCAGGCCATCGCAACGACAAAACGCCTTGGCGCTGTCGTCTCGGCATTCGATGTTCGTCCGGCCGTCAAGGAACAGGTCGAAAGTCTGGGAGCGAAGTTTATCGAGATTGAACTTCAAGAGAAGGACACAGAGACTGCGGGCGGATACGCGAAGGAGTTGTCGGAAGACTCGAAACGGAAGGTACGTGAGCTGTTACATGAAACCCTTCGTGGAATGGATGCCGTCATCACCACCGCGCTTGTCCCGGACCGTCCCGCACCGCGGTTGATTACCGAAGACATGGTCAGAGACATGCGGCCAGGCTCGGTAATCGTAGACATGGCGGCGGAAGCGGGTGGTAATTGCGAAGTGACGGAGGTCGGAAAGTCCGTTGTCCGGCATGGGGTCACTATCATCGGTCCATATGACCTGGCGACGACCGTTCCGGCCCACGCCAGTCAGATGTACTCCCGCAATATTTCGAGCCTCGTGTTGTCGCAGGTCAAAGATGGCCGCGTTCATCTCAATTTTGAAGACGAAATTGTTAGCTCGATGGTAGTTACCCACCTGGGAGACATGCGCCTCCGAGTATGACTCCGGCGTGATTCAGTGCGTGTTCCCGTGCGCCGACAGCGACTTCACCAGATCACCGACGATCGCCTTCGCGTCGCCAAAGAGCATGAACGTCTGCGCCGCGTAATACAGCTCGTTTTCGATGCCGGCGAATCCCGGGTTCATCGTGCGCTTGATGGCATAGCAGAGACGCGCTTTGTCCGCGTCGATGATCGGCATGCCGAAGATCGGGCTGCTCGGATCGTGCCGCGCAGCCGGGTTGACCACGTCGTTGGCCCCGATGACGAGTGCGACGTCCGCCTGCGGCATGTCGTGGTTAATGTCATCCATCTCGACCAGCTTGTCGTATGGGATCTCCGCCTCCGCCAGCAAAACGTTCATGTGGCCGGGCATGCGGCCGGCCACGGGATGAATCGCGAAGCGCACATCGACGCCGCGCTTGGTTAATTGGTCATAGAGCTCGCGGACGCGGTGCTGGGCCTGGGCCACAGCCATGCCGTATCCGGGGATCACCACCACAAGACTGGACTGCTCCATCATTTGTGCCGCGCCTTCGGGCGTTTCGCTCTTGACCGTCTTACTCTCGGCACTGGACGCCTTCGCCTGGACCTGTCCGAAGGCGCCAAAAAGGACGTTCGTGAAGGAGCGGTTCATGGCGCGGCACATAATGATCGAGAGGATGAGACCGGAGGAACCGTCCAGCGCTCCCGCGGTGACCAGCAGTTTGTTGTCGAGAACGAAGCCCATCGCGACGGCCGACAGGCCCGCATAAGAATTCAACAGTGAGATCACCGTGGGCATGTCTGCTCCACCGATCGGGATTACAAACAGAATCCCAAACGCCAGCGCCAGGGCGATGATCACAGGAAAGAGAAAGGCCAGCGCTACTGGATGGAAGATCAAAGCGATGCCGCAGACGATCGCGATCCCAAGAAGCGAAAGGTTGCTTGCGTTCTGCAGCGGGTACGTGACCGGGCGCTGCGGAATCCACCTGATTTCTTGGAGCTTTCCGGCGGCCATAAGGCTGCCCGTAAAAGTCAGGTAGCCAAGAATGATCTCGGCAATGATCGCCGTCGTGCGAAAAGCCGTAAGCTTTTCGACACTCTGCTGTAGCCAGAGGTAATACTCTGCGGTCCCAACGAGACCTGCGGCAAGACCGCCGAACGCATGCGACAGCGCTGTTCGTTGGGGAACAGCAGTTAACGGGACCCGAGACAACGGCACACCGGCCGCGAAGCCGAGAACCAGCGCTAGCGCGATCCAGCCCCAGTGAATGATTCCAGGCTCGATCATGGTGCCGGCCACCGCCATGAACATGGCGACCACACCGGAGATCACGCCGCGGCGCGCGGTTCGAGGATCGTTCATCCAATGCAGGGCGAAGACGAAAAGGGCCGTCGCCAACAGATAGGCGATCTGGATGAGTGCGAGCCTCATCACTTGCCGCCTTTTCGTGGCTTGAACATCTTGAGCATGCGATCGGTGATCAAGAATCCGCTAACGAGGTTGGTCATGGAAGCGAACAAGGCGATGGCGCCCAGGAGAGTGATGTATGACGGATGGTCGAGCCCGGTGATCACAATCGAGCCAACAACCGCTATGGCCGAGATCGCGTTCGTTAGCGACATCAGCGGGGTGTGCAGCAACCGCGATACCCGGCTGATCACGCCCATGCCGATGAAGGTGGCCAACATGAATACGAACAGCGTCTGTATGAAGTCGGCGCCCGGCTCCGGCGCTGTGCTCGGGTCCTGGGCCAAAGCGGCTGCCGGCGCGGCTGCGACCCAGGCCGCCAAGCCGGATGAGAGAATGTACGTGCGCATCTTTAGATCACTGAGCGTCTGCACAGCATGAGCAATTTTTATTCTAGCCTGCGGCCGCAATGGGGAGAACAATGTTAGCTGTCAAATGGCTTGTTGTGCGATGTGTAATGTACTTGTTTCGACTACCAGATTACCGAATGACCCATTGACCAGGTTGCCATTTGGCCGTTCGGTAATCGCACCAAGTACATTCGACATCGAACAACAAGCCATTTGACGATTGACATCTGTCCTGGCCGCTATGTTCAGCCAAGACTTTTTGGGAAAATCAGTTCGCACAAGCGGGGATATTTCACGGAGACACGGCCCAGGCCGCGAGGGTGCCTGGTGCGATGCCGCCGATCACAGTGACCAACGCAGCCACTGCAAGTGCTGCGAATACCGGCGCCGGGAAGCGTGATGGCGCCGGTTCGTCTGCCTCGTTCATGTACATGAGAACGGCCACGCGCATATAGAAAAACGCAGAAACGACGCTGCAAGCTACCGCCAGAACCGCCAGCGCGATATGCCCGGCACGCACCACGCTCAGGATTACATAGAATTTGGCCGCGAACCCTGCCGTCGGAGGAATTCCGGTCAATGACATCAGAAAGACCAGCATGAGCACGGCTGTTCCTGGCCGCTGCGCAGCCAGCCCTCGGTAGCCTTCCAGTTTCTCGCCGCGATCACCTAAAGCGATGACGACACCAAACGCTCCGAGCGTCATGAAGACATAAAAGAAGGCATAGGTCATGGTTGCCGATGCACCTGCGGAGGTGCCCGCAATGAGACCCAGCAGTGCGTAGCCTGCGTGCGAAATCGATGAATAGGCGAGCATGCGTTTCATATCGGTTTGCGATAGCGCGATGACGCTCCCGACGATAATGGAGAGCCCGGCGAGGCCCGTCAGCAGCACGGACAAGACTTGCGCCTCCGAACCGTACGCGGCCAGACATACTCTCCCCAGCGTGGCCAGGCCGACCGACTTGGAGCCGGCCGCCAAAAAGGCCGCAACCGGTGTGCTCGCACCTTGGTAGGCGTCCGGAGCCCAGGAGTGCAACGGCACTGCCGCGATCTTGAAAGCAAGTCCTGCTGCAACCGACCCGATAGCCACGAGAAGAAGCACGTTCGTTCCAGGGCCGTGTCCCGACAGAGCGGAAGCAACTGCTCGGAAGTCTGTGGTGCCTGTGACGCCGTACGTCAGGCTTATCCCATAAATAAGGAGGGCTGAGGCGAAGGAACCAAGAAGGAAGTATTTGATTGCCGCCTCATTGGAAGTGGGTATCTCCACTCGGATGCCGACAAGGATATAGGAACAAAGCGTCATGAGTTCCAGGCTCAAATAGAGCGACAACAGGTCGTTCGCCGAAACTGCAAGCATCATTCCCGTTGCGGCCAAAAGGAGCAAAGCATGGTACTCGCCGTGCGGAATCCCTTCGAGGCTCCTCACGGAAAGAAGCGCGGCCAGAGCTAATGTGGCGGCAATGAGAACCTTGAAGAATTGCGAGTAACCATCCAGAACAAGCATCCCGCCAAAAGCGATGTTGCGACCCTGTGACAGAATCCAGATTGAAGCCAGAGCAGCAGCCAGCGCAGCAAGTACGGTCGCGGCTGCGGCCAGACGTGTTCGCTGGATCCGGCGGGCTACGAGGAGGAGTACGAGCGACATGCCACTCAAAATCAATTCCGGAATAAGCATCACCAGATCATTCATGGCGCGACTCCGGCAGCCAGAAGTTGCGCAACGGGAGCATGAACATAGGAGAGTACGTAATCCGGATAGAGGCCAAGGCATACTGCCAGCAACGCCAGCGGAGCCAATGTCGCCATCTCACGGGCGTTGAGTTCGAGTTTCAGGCCGGCGAGCGCGGGGTTCGACTCGCCCATGGCGACTCTGTAGAAGAGCCAAACAAGGTAGGCTGTTCCCAACGCCACGCCCCACACCGCCATGGCTCCAAGCCAAGCCTGGGTCCTGAAGACACCGCCGATGATGAGAAATTCTCCCACGAATGAATTCAAGCCGGGAGTCCCCGCTGCCGCCAGGCAAAACAGCGCGAGCAATGTCGAATAAACCGGCGCGATTCTGGCGACACCACCATAGTCTCTGATCTCGCGCGTGTGCGTGCGCTCATAGATCATGCCGACGCACAAGAAGAGCGCGGCGGAGAGGATTCCATGATTGACCATCTGAAGGATCGCGCCTTCAACGCCATTCCGATTGAGCGTGAAGATGCCCAGCGTCACAAAACCCATGTGGCTGACACTCGAAAACGCAATCAGCCGCTTGACATCCGTCTGGACCAGCGTCACGTACGCGCCCCACACAATGGCCACTGCGGAGATCACGAGCATCGGCTTAAGGAAGAGATGCACGCCGTACGGAAGGATCGGAAGCGACACTCGCAGAAAACCGTAAGCGCCCATTTTGAGAAGGATTCCTGCCAAAATAACGCTTCCCGCGGTTGGAGCCTCGGTATGGGCGTTGGGAAGCCACGTATGCACCGGAAACATAGGAACCTTCACCGCGAACGCGGCTAGAAAGGCCGCGAACAGCCACGCCTGCTCTCGTGGCTGAAGGCTGGCTCTGGCCAGTGTAAGAGCCTTGAAATCCAGCGTGCCGCAGGTGCGATAGATAACAATGATGCCCACCAGCATCAGCACGCTGCCGGACAGTGTGAAAATCAAAAACTTGACGGCGGCGTAGACGCGTCCCGGACCACCCCACACACCGATGAGGAGAAAGACGGGAACGAGCATGAGCTCCCAAAAAATGAAAAAGAGAAACAGATTCGAGGCAGCAAACAACCCGATCATCGCCGTCTCTGCAACCAGTAGCGCCGCGTAGAACTCCCGCTGTCTCGTTTGAACCGCAGCCCACGAGGCTCCAACGCACAGGATGGTCAACAGCGCGGCAAGAAAGATGAACGGAAGGCTGATGCCGTCGACACCCATCCCATAGGTAATGTTTAAGGACGGGATCCAATCTGCGGACTCGACGAATTGCAGTGCGTTGGACGCTTTGTCGAACCCGGCGTAGAGCGGCATCGAAGCGGCGAAAGTCCCAAGCGTCGTGCCCAGAGCAATCCAGCGCGCAACCCGGTCGCTGCCAAAGAGCAGGATCAGGGCTGCACCGATAATCGGAAGGAATGCTGTGGTCGTGAGAACGGGATAGCCGGTCATTTCACAAAAATCGCCGCGGCCAGGAGTATCAGAATTCCAGCCGCCATAATCAGCCCATAATGCTGGGCATTCCCGCTCACCACCGTCCTCAGAACCTGGCTCAAACTTTGGGTCGAACGGCCTACACCGACAATTGCTGAATCGACGACATAACTGTCGAGATCACGAAAAAAATTGGCGGCGCCGAGCACAGGCCGCCGAACCACAAACTCGTAGATCTCTCCAACGAAACCGTATTCCAAACGCGCCAGGGGCCCGCGTACCAACGTTCCCAGGGCGCTTGCACCGCGGCGGTAAAACCAGTCCGTGTCGAGGCTGATCGTGGGCACGGGGTCCAGGTGTTTGAGCAACAGGAAGAATCCCCATGCAGTGAAAGCCAGCATGCCGAGTGTGCTTGTTACGTGCTGCAGGGTATATGGTACGAAATCCACCGGATTCGGAAGGCGCTCGTATAACAGTCCGGGAAAGACCCCGATCAAAATGCAGGCAGCCGCAGCCAGTCCCATAGCCACCAGCATATTTCCCGGCGGTTCTTTCCCCGATATTCCCCGATCCTTTCCGAAGAACATGTAATAAGGAAGCTTGAGCCCGGTGTGCAGAAAGGTTCCTGACGAGGCCAAAGTCAGCATCAGAAAGATCACCGCGCGATGGTCCTCGCCCGCAGCAGCAACCACCATGGACTTGCTGACGAAACCGCTGAAAAGCGGCACTGCGGAAATGGCAAACGCGCCAACCATGTAAAGGCCAAGCGTTATCGGCATGGTCTTGTAAAGCCCGCCCATCTCGCTCAATTTTCTCAAACCGGTCGTCTGCAGGACGGCGCCTGCTCCCATGAAGAGGAGCGCTTTATAAAGGATGTGTGCGAAGGCGTGGGCAGTGGCGCCATTCGCTGCCAGCGCGCTCCCGATTCCCACGCCACAAACCATGTACCCAACCTGGCTGACGATGTGGTAGGCCAGTAACCGCCGCGCGTCATTTTCCAGCACGGCGTAGACGACGCCGTAGACCGCCATGACCGCGCCCAACCACACCAAAAGCTCCGTGCCTGCGAAACCGCGGAGCAGGACGTAGACTGCCGACTTGGTCGTGAACGCAGTCATGAAGACCGCACCCGTCACCGTAGCTTCGGGGTACGCGTCCGGAAGCCATGCGCCGAGTGGTGGAACCGCCGCATTGAGGAGAAACGCGGCGAGGATCAACGCCCAGGCCGGGCCGCCCGAATAAGCTCCCATATCCCCGAAGGCAAGCGAGCCGGTCTGGGACCAATGCAGTACGATTCCTGCGAGCAGAAGCAGTCCGCCGAATATGTGAACCAGGAGATAACGGAACCCCGCTGCCACAGCCGATGTCTCGCGGCGCAGCAATACCAAAAGCGAGGATGAAATCGCCATGAGTTCCCAGAACACGTAAAGCGAAAGGAAGTCCCCGGCAAACGTCACCCCGAGCGCGCTGCCGACATAAGTCAGCGCAGCCACGTGCTGGGAATCGTCTTTGACATGGAGCGCGTACAGCATGCCGATGAAGGCCATGATCGAAAACACATAGGAAAAGACCAGGCTCAAACGGTCCACGCGTCCGAACACGACTTGTTGTCCCAGGAAGAACCAGCATGGCCGCTCGCTTGACATTGCCCTTCAGCAACGGCAGGACCCATGCGCCAACGATTAGCAAAAGTCCGGGGTGCAACCACTCAAGAGTCATAGTAGTCCTCGCGGCGCATGAGCCAGAACTTTCCAATGACTTTCGACACGACGATAATCGCGACGCAGGAAGCGAATCCGTATATAGAACCCCAGGCAGGAAAATCCTCGAAGGAAAAATGCGACTCGCTGCTGCGGAAAATCAGTGGTAATACGATTTCCGCCAGAGCCACGAGAGCGAGGCCGGCATAAAACAGGCGTTTGGCTTAGAACAAACGCAGGATAAATGCCCAACAACAAGCTTGCCGCAGCAGTGATGGTCAGAGGCGCGACGATCCAGGGAACCTCGTGAACTTCATCGTGACTCGCCGGCTCCGTTTCGAATTCGAAGTAGGCCTTGTACAGAATCTGACCCAGGTAGGCCGCACTAAGAAGCGAGCTAACCAGGAGTACAGCCAATAAGATCAAACTCTGGCGGTCTACTGTGCCGAGAGCGAGATACCACTTGGAGACGAAGCCGCTGGTGAGCGGAATACCCACGATGCTCAAGGACGACAAGGAAAATGCGGCCATGGTCCATGGCATTCGCCGGGCTAAACCGGATAGCTGGCTGATTTCGGTCTTGTGCGTCGATACGTAAATGGAACCGGCGCAAAAGAACAGTGTGATCTTCGAAACGGCGTGGTTGGTGATGTGCGCGATTCCACCCTGCACGCCTCGGGAATTCAAAAGCGCTGCACCCAAAATGATGTAGGAGAGCTGGCTGACGGTCGAGAACGCCAGCCGCGCTTTCAGATTGTCCTGGCCGAGTGCGAGAAGCGATGCAGCCAGGATCGTCACCGAAGCAGCTACCAGAGCGAGTTGGTCTGCTCCGAGTTGGCGCATCGCATCCAGGCCAAAAATAAAAAGAAAAACACGAAGCGTCGAAAAAACGCCGGTCTTCACAACCGCTACGGCATGCAACAGCGCGCTCACCGGAGTGGGCGCCACCATGGCCGCGGGCAACCAGCTGTGCAGCGGCATGAGCGCGTTCTTCGCAAATCCAAAGAGGAAGAGGGCGAAAATTATGAAGAGGAGCGTGGGCTGCTCGCTGAGCCGCGCTGCCGGTAGTATTCCGCCGCTGCGAAACTCCAGGGTTCCTGCCACGTTGTAGACCAGGATGATTGCTGCCACCAGAAACACTTTCGCTGCGCCGAGAAGGTAGATGACATATTTTCGGGCACCTGCTCTGGCCTCCGCAGTCTCCTTGTGACCTACGAGTGGATAGGTGACCAGGGTCAACATTTCATAAAAGAGAAACAAGGTAAAAAGGTTGGCGGCGAATGCGACACCCATGGTTGCGGAAAGGGCCAAAGCAAAACACGCAAAGTAACGCGTCTGCGCGTGCTCTTTAAGCGACCGCATGTACCCGATGGAGTAGAACGAGGTCAGAATCCAAAGCAGCGATGCCCCCAACGCAAAGAGCAGACCGAAGGCATCGGCTCGAAAGGCGAGTTCGACACCCGGAAGAATCCGGAACAGAACGCATCCAGGCGTACGGCCGGCCAGGACGTCCGGCAACATGGAGACGACAACACCAAACATCGCGACGCCGGCCGCAACCGACCAGAATTCCCTCAAATTCGCGCGACGCTGTCCCGTCCACGCAATCAGGAGCGCGCCGGCGGCGGAGACAAGAACAGCGAGTAGCGGCGCAATGGAAAATGTTACCATTTGAGTTTCGTCAGATCCCCGACAGCAGCCCCCGGCTTGTTACGATTCAGGGCGATGACCAGTCCCAGACCAACACCCACCTCGGCGGCTGCCACCGCAATGACGAACAACGCCAGAACCTGCCCACGGAGATCTCCCAGATGACGGCTGAAACCCGCCAGACTCACATTGACTGCGTTGAGCATGACCTCCACCGAGATGAGCATCAGGATGATGTTGCGGCGTGCCAGGAATCCAAAGGCTCCGATTCCGAACAGAACCGCACTCAATGCCAAAACCACGTTGACGGGAACAATCAAGCGGCCCTCCTCCGGGCTAGAACGACGGCGCCGATGATTGCCGCCAGGAGGATGAGCGAAGCGATTTCGAAGGGCAAAACAAACGGACCGAACAGCGCCGTGCCTATTGCTCGAAGGTTTCCCTGAGGTTCACGCTCCACCGCAACCGGCGTTCCCGCGGATGCGGCGCCGGTACCAACTCGGGCAATCCAGGCCAGGCAGGCAAAACCGAGCCCCACGGCTGCAGCGAACGGCCAGTGATTGCCAAACCGCGGCCGGACCTCTTCGGCCGGTAGATCGAACAGCATGACGACAAAGAGGTAGAACATGAGGATCGCGCCGGCGTAGACAATAACCTGCACCGCTGCCAGAAACTCTGCGCCCAGCAGGAGGAAGATCCCGGCGACGTGCAAGAAGAGCGCCAGCACCCAAAGCATGCTGTGGACTGGATTTCTTCGTGTCACGGCCAGTAGCGCGCTTGCGACACTGGCGGCTGCCATGTAATAAAAAATTGCGGTTAACAAAAATCGCTTCCCGGATAAATCCGGCTCAGCATTTAGCACGAAAAGCCCCCGAGACGCAATGCGAAAGGGCCAGAAGCGGCCAGAAGGTCAGAAGGCCCCGCACCTCCTAGTGCCTACACGCGGTTTTCGGCGTTGGGGCCTCGTGTCGGAGGAGACGTTGCGCCGGCTTGCGATTTTATTTGACTAACTCAACACCGAAACAGACAATGCGAACACCGAAGTTGGTAAAACCAAACCCGCTTGGCGCCAGAAAACGACGGATTTCATGGAAAGGTTCGAATGTTTGCCGGATGCAAAGTCAGCCGGAGGGGCTGCGACCAACACGGGGCCGAAAGCGCTTATCGAAAAACCACCACCTCGCCCGTCACTCAGCGACGATTACCTGGTGCGGGAGTGCCTCAAAGGAAATGAGCAGGCCTGGTCTGAACTCATTGACAAATACAAGAACCTGATATTTTCCATTTCCGTCAAGTATGGATTTTGTTCCGAGGACGCCGACGAAATCTTTCAGGAAGTCTGTCTCGCCTTGCTCACGGAACTTCCAAAGTTGCGCAAACCACAGGCGCTGGGGGCCTGGTTGATCCAGGCGACTTCGCACCGGTGCTTTCATTGGAAGCGCAAACAAAGACGTAATGCTACGACTGAACCAAACGAAGCGCTTTCGTCAGTCCCGGCCTCGGACACGCAGGAAGCTATCCTATGTGAAGCTGAAAGAGAGCAGATGTTAAGGGACGCCCTGTCTGAATTGCCACCGCGATGCTTAGAATTGGTCGGCATGCTTTTCTTTCAAGAACCCCCAATCCCGTATGAAGAGGTCGCAAAGAATCTCACAGTAGCGAAAGGTTCGATCGGATTCATCCGTATGCGTTGTCTAAAACGGTTGCGGCAACTCCTGGTGAAGAAGGGCTTTCAATGAACCAAGAGAGGGACACAAGCGCAACGCTGCGAAAGCTTCTCACAACGCTGTCCAATCTTCCCGACGAAGCCAGCCGGAGGAACTACATCGAACGTCATCCCCGAGTGGTGCGTCCCGCGATTGTTGAGCAAGTGGCCAACGCCGTACGCGAAAACGTTCGCGTGGACGTATCGCGGGCCTATTCTCTAGCCGAAGCTGCCATGGCCATCGCACAACAACTTCACGACGAGGACGCAGTGGCAAGGGCACTTCGAGCAAAAGGGAACGTACTTTGGGTCAAAGGCGAGTACAAACCGGCCGTCAGGCTTTTCCAACAGGCCGTGCGGCTCTTCCGAAGGGCAGGAAAGATCAACGAAGTCGGACGGACATTAAGTACTTCCATCCAACCTCTCGCCTTGATGGGTGAATATGACCGAGCCTTATCGGCTGCCAAGACAGC
>WNGL01011049.1_pt1 | contig 13245 bp, 14 predicted proteins | sample 5400591 | NCBI WGS metagenome assembly WNGL01 (sample SAMN13153377, study PRJNA577476) | soil metagenome | isolation source: 80 cm soil or saprolite under Garry oak tree replicate 1 | place: USA:California | collected 2016-06-15
GAGCCGGGACGAGCCGTGGGTTTCCGGCGAGGACGACGGGGACCTTCCCGCTGCCCGGGTGGCAGCGGCCGGCGCGACGGCCGACCCGGTCAAGGACTACCTCAGGCAGATCGGCAGGGTGCCGCTGCTCACCGCCGGGCAGGAGGTCGAGCTGGCCAAGCGGATCGAGGCCAGGCGGTATGCCGGCCGGGGCATGCTGTTCCTGGACCTGATCCAGGAGGGAACCTGGGCCTGATCCGGGCGGTGGAGAAGTTCGACTACACCAAGGGCTACAAGTTCTCCACCTACGCCACCTGGTGGATCCGGCAGGCGATCACCCGGGCGATGGCCGAGCAGTCCCGCACCATCCGCCTGCCGGTGCACATGGTCGAGGTGATCAACAAGCTGGCCCGGGTGCAGCGGCAGATGCTGCAGGACCTGGGCCGCGAGCCGACCCCGGACGAGCTGGCCGTCGAGCTGGACATGACCCCGGAGAAGGTCATCGAGGTGCAGAAACAGGCCCGGGAGCCGATTTCCTTGCACATCCCGCTGGGTGAGGACGGCGACAGCGAGTTCGGTGACCTGATCGAGGACTCCGAGGCGATCCAGCCCGGTGAGGCGGTCAGCTTCACCCTGCTGCAGGAGCAGCTGCACGCGGTGCTCGGCACCCTGTCCGAGCGCGAGGCCGGCGTGGTGTCCATGCGGTTCGGGCTGACCGGCGGGCAGCCCAAGACGCTGGATGAGATCGGCAAGGTCTACGGGGTCACCCGGGAGCGGATCCGCCAGATCGAGTCCAAGGCGATGTCGAAGCTCCGCCACCCGTCCCGATCCAAGGTCCTGCGGGACTACCTCGACTGACCTGACCGGCCGTCAAGCCCCAGGATCCAACCAGCGATCCCCGCCCGCCCGGCTCGTGGACGCACAGAACGCCCAGATCCGGACGGCCAGCGTCGTGACCGGCATCGAGCCGAAGCCCGCGCCGGACGAAAGCCTCTGTAACGAAACTTGGGGACCCCAGCTGGCGCGCGGCAGCGCCGGCGAAGCCGGCTCTATGGTGATATGCCGGTGACGGGCGGGTTGGCTTCAGGCGGCTGGGTGCTGGCTGGGGCCATCGCCGGGGGCCGGGGTGCCGTCACCGGGCGGGATGAGGGTGACCTGGTAGCCGAGCCGGGCCAGGGCCTGCTGGTGGTGGCGGATCAGGTGCTCGCGGTAGCGCTGGTCGCGCTGGTCATGACCGCCCACGCGATGCAGATCAGGGTACGGGCGACCGCGGCCGCCTGCCGCGCCACGAGCACCGTCTGGCGCTGCGGGAGGACCAGGACCCCGGTGGCGAAACGGATCCGCTCGGTGATGCCCGCGAGATAGGCAAACATCACGAAGGGGTCGTGGAACGGGTCGTGCTCGGTGTAGGGGCCGGCGAGCGGAGGCGTCCGGCCGGCGTGAACGGCGCCGAGCACGTGGTCGTAGGCGAGGATGTGGTCAAAGCCCAGGTCCTCGGCCCCTCTCCCGATCCGCCGGACAGCGCCCGGGTCTCCGCGGAGCTCGGTCTGCGGGTAAACGACGCCGATCTGCATCGCGCCGCCCGGCGGCTGCTTCAGGGTCTCCATCGCGCTTTCTCCCAGTCGTGCTGCTGCCGCTGCTCGCGCGGCAGCGCGATGAGTCAGTTCCGAGTGTTCTAGACGTTCATGACAGCTATGCCAGGTTCCATGGCTCGCGGGAGGCCTGCACCCGTACCGGCAGTTCCCGGGCGTTGCCCTGGCTTCGGTGCCGACGAGCTGCCAGGTGATGGCCGCACCGCCTGATCACGGGCAGCGCGGCCCTGCGCTTTGCAGGATTACCTCTGGTCCGGCGTCGGCTGGCTCCTGGGTGGCAGCCCAGCTGCCGAGGACCCGGAGGGCGTCGGCGGGCAGGTGAGCCTGCTTCGGCGCTGAGGCGACCAGGGCCAGGCCTGGTCGGCGGTCAGCTCCATCACCACCGCATTGCACGCCTAAGGGCAATCTCAGGATTCGTCTCCCGCTTCCGCAGCCGCAGGTGAAATACGGTCTTCTTGCTCGTGCGTGGCCGCCCAGCTCATGAGGACGCGGAGCGCGTCATCGGATGGCGAGCCAGGAGCGGCCGTGTACGCCAGGAGAAGGAGTCCTCGGTCGGATGTGAGGTCCATGGCTTCGTAGCTGAGGTCAAGGTCGCCGACGACGGGATGGTGGATGATCTTAATGCCGGTGCGGTGTTCGCGGACGTCGTGGGATGCCCACAGGGTGCGGAAGGCGTCACTGCGGGTGGAGAGCTGGCCGACGAGGTCGGTGAGGGCGCGGTCGTGCGGGGCCCGGCCAGCCTCGGTGCGCAGGAGAGCGACGGTCTGATACGCGGCGTCGTCCCAGTCCCGGTAGAACGCCTGAGCCCGCGGGTCGAGGAAGACGAACCGGCCGAAGTTCGCCGGTCGCTGGGGCTGGACGTACATCTCGGAGAACACGGCGTACCCGAGCCGGTTGATGGCGATGATGTCGAGCCGCCCGTTCTGCACGAACGCCGGCACGTTCTCCATTGCGTCGAGGAGCTGGCGTACGCCGGGCCGGACCTGCTGCGCCTTGGCGCGTCCCCGCTGGCGCCGCGGGTGGGCTCCCTGGTTGGCCGCGCGCACGAGGTCGTAGAGATGTGATCGTTCGGCGTCGTCGAGCTGGAGGGCGCGGCTGATGCCTTCAAGGACGGCTTCGGAGACCCCGGTGGCGTTACCGCGTTCCAGGCGGACGTAGTACTCGATGCTCATGCCGGCGATGAGGGCGACCTCTTCGCGGCGCAGCCCGGGGACGCGCCGGCGGCCGCCGAAGTCGGGCAGGCCGGCCTGGTCCGGGGTGAGCCTGGCCCGCCTGGTGGTCAGGAACTCGCGGATGTCGTTGCGGGTGTCCATGGGCCGAATCTACGTGGCCGGCCGCAGTCCAGGGAGTCACTGGCATTAACCCTATAGACAGGGACTCCCTAGCGCCCGCGAAGCGCCCTTAACTGGATCTCATCGCAGGTCCGGTTGGCAGTGGGGACCGGATCGCGCAACGGGAGGACCACGAACATGAACACCAACACCGTCTGGTTCATCACCGGCGCCGGCCGGGGCATGGGCATCGACATCGCCCGCGCCGCTCTCGCCGCAGGACACCAGGTCGCGGCGACCGGCCGCAGCGCAGAACGGGTACGTGCCGTGGTCGGGGAGCACGAGAACCTGCTGGCCGTCACCCTCGACGTCACCGACCCCAGCGCGGCGAAGGCCGCTGCGCTGGCGGCTGCCGGCCGCTTCGGGCGTATTGACGTACTCGTGAACAACGCCGGCAACTTCTACGCCGGCTACTTCGAGAACATCAGCCCCGGGCAGTTCCGGGCGCAGATGGAGACCAACTTCTTCGGCCCCCTCAACGTCACTCGCGCCGTTCTCCCCGTCATGCGCCGGCAGCGTTCCGGTCAGGTCATCACGATCACGTCGACCGGGGGCCTGATCGGGCAGGAGTTCTGCGCCGCGTACTCCGCGTCGAAGTTCGCCCTGGAAGGCTGGATGGAGTCCCTGCGATTCGACCTCGCACCGTTCGGCATCTTGACGATGGCGTTCGAGCCCGGCTTCTTCCGCACCGAACTGCTCGTCGAGGGCGCCTCGACGATCTGGCCCGAGCTGCAGATCGAGGACTACGCCGAGCGCACCGCCCAGACCATCGAGGCATGGAAGAGCATGAACGGCCAGCAGGGCGGCGACCCGGCAAAGCTCGCCCGGGCACTCGTCACCCTCTCCGACTCAGGACAGCTGCCGCTGCGCTTCATCGCCGGCGCCGACGCAATGGGCGCTGTCGAGCAGAACCCTCGCCACCATCCAGGGGCAGATCGACGCCAACCGCGACCTGTCCGCCTCGCTCTCCTACGACACCTGACACCGCCCGGTCGCGCCTGACCCGAACGGGCGCGACCCGCCCGCGCCGGTCCCCATCCCTGGACTGCGGGCCATGCCCGCAGCCCAGGACTGAACGCCACATCACCAAGGAGTCATGACATGAAGAACGCACACCTCGGACGCCTGGAGGTCTCCCGCATCGGCCTCGGCGCGATGACCATGGCCGGCACCTACACCAGCGAGGGCGGCCTCGATAACGCCGAGTCGATCCGCACCATCCACCGCGCCCTCGACCTCGGTGTCACCCACATCGACACCGCGGAGATCTACGGGCCGTTCCTCAGCGAGGAGATCGTCGGCGAGGCCGTCAAAGGCCGCCGCGACGAGGTCGTCATCGCCACCAAGTTCGGCCTGGTCTCGCACTCCCGCGGCGGCACCCGCTTTGCCGACAGCACCCCGGCGAACGTGAAGACCGCTGTCGAAGGCTCGCTCAGGCGCCTGGGCACCGACCACATCGACCTCTACTACCAGCACCGGGTCGACCGGAACACCCCCATCGAGGAAACCGCCGGTGCCATCGCCGGCCTGATCGCCGAGGGCAAGGTGCTCCACTTCGGCCTGTCCGAGGCCTCGCCCGAGACCATCCGCCGCGCCCACACGGTACAGCCGGTCTCAGCGCTCCAGACGGAGTACTCGCTGTGGACCCGCGACGTGGAGGCCGAGATCCTCCCGCTGCTGCGCCAGCTCGGCATCGGGTTCGTCCCCTACTCGCCGCTCGGCCACGGGCTCCTCACCGGCCAGATCCGCACGGTCGACGACTTCGCCGCCGACGACTGGCGCAAGACCAACCCCCGCTTCACCGGTGAGAACTTCCGGCGCAACCTCGCAATTGTCGACGAGGTGACGGCCATCGGCGCCGAGATCGGCGCGACCCCCGCGCAGACCGCGCTGGCCTGGCTGCTGACCCGCGGCGACGACATCGCCCCGATCCCCGGCACCCGCCGGGTTGCTCGCGTCGAGGAGAACACCGCCGCAGACGGCATCGAGCTCACTCCCGCGCAGCTCGACCGCCTCGACAGGCTCACGCCCGCGTCGGGTGCGCGCCATGACGACGTGAACATGGCCAGCATCGACGGCTGACCGTCGCGCCCCCCAGTTCGCACACATCGAGAAAGGACACAACCATGGCCGATTGGTCCGCTGATCAACTCAAGGCGATCGCCGAGAACGACGATCTGTTCGTCTCCCCGCTCCGCGAGGACGGCGTGACGTACGGAACCCCCACCCAGACCTGGGCTCTCGTCGTCGGCGGCAACGTCTACGTGCGCGCCGCCAGCGGGCAGGAGTCCCGCTGGTACCAGGCCGCGGTCGCCCGCCCGGCGGGCCGGGTCCGCGTCGCCGGCCAGTACTACGACGTCGTCTTCGAGCCGGCCGGCGACGACGACGCCGACGCGATCGACGCCGCCTACGAGGCGAAGTACCCCGGCAGCCCCGCGGTCCCGATCATGCAGGGCGCGGGCCCGAAGTCGGCCTCGGTGCGGATCTCGCCCCGCTGACCGCGCCTCGAACCGATCGAACACCACCCGCACCAGCACCGAGAGGACCCGCCATCATGCGCGGCTACGTCATCCAGGAGAAGGGGCGCGCCGGCTGGCAGGACGTCCGGGTCCCCGGGATCGGACCCTACGACGCCCTCGTCCGCCCCACCGCGGTCGCGACATGCACCACGGACGTCCACCTGATCGACTCGCTGTCGCTAGCCAATGCGCTCGGCAAGGTCATCGGCCATGAGGCTGTCGGCGTCGTCGAGACCGTCGGCAGCCTCGTCACCGACTTCGTGCCAGGCGACCGGGTCGTCATGCCCGCGGGCCTGGCGGACTGGCGGCACCCGCGCGCACAGCGCGGCGAGGGCAAGTTCCACCAGAGCAAGAGCCCGTACTTCTCCGACGACCCCGCCAACGGCGGCTGGTTCTCCGAGCTGGCCAGGTGCTTCGACGCGGACTCCAACCTCGCCCGCATCCCCAACGGCGTCACCGACGTCCAGGCGGTCTGCGTGGACGACATGGCAGCGACCGGCTTCACGGGTGTCGAGCGGACGGAAATCCTGTTCGGCGAGGTCGTCGTTATCATGGGCGTCGGCCCGGTCGGGCTGATGGGCGTCGCCGGAGCCGCGCTTCGAGGTGCGGGCCGGATCATCGCGGTCGGCTCGCGCCCCAACACCATGAAGCTCGCCGAGCAGTACGGGGCGACGGACCTGGTGGACTACAAGAACGGCGACGTGTTCGGCCAGGTCATGGCGCTCACCGGCGGACAGCAGGCCGACAGCGTCCTGGTCGCCAGCGGCGGCAGCGCCAGCGGCCAGATCAGCACCGCGATGCGCCTGACAAAGTTCGGTGGCCACGTCTCCGTCGTCTCAGGCTTCTTCGACGACGAGACCGTCACGATCCCGATGGCGGTCTGGAACTACGGCGTCATGGAGAAACACCTCACCGCCGCCCAGGCTAACCAGGGCCGCGACTACATGGAACGCCTGTTGCTGCTGATCGCCAACGGCAAGCTCGACACCGCACTGCTGGCCACCCACGTCCTGCACGGCTGGGACAAACTCGCCGACAGCCTCGAGCTCATGCGCAGCCGCGACCAGACCGTCATCAAGCCCGTCGTCATCGTCGACTGACTCCCGCGAGCAGAACCGAGGACCAGGAAGTGTCACCCATCCAGTCAGCAGGTCATGACCGGGTTCCCCTGCTCGGCAGGTGAGAGGTTGGCCTGTTCGACTATGGCGGGCCGAATGTCCTGCGGATCGTGGACCTCCCGGAAGGCCATGCCGACGCAGGGCAGGTCCGAAGCTAGCCGGGTCCTTGGCGATCCGGACAACACGGGACTGCGGCGGAGCAACATGACCTCAGGCAACACTGGCCTCTTTCCGGGGAAAGACAGCGACCGCAGCTCGCGCTCGTAATAGCTGGATGATGCGTCAACTGGCTAGTGCGGCGACGCCAGAACTGGAACATGTGCGCGCAGATGCGGCCTGCGGCGGCCCGAGCGCCAGCCGCGGATGTTCGGCTATCCGTCCGGCGGAAACGGTACAAAGGTGCAACGCCGAATCCGGAGGGGACACCGGAGTGAGTGATACTGCTGGTGAGAGCTCGCCGCCCGAGTACGGCGTCTCCCCGAGCACTCAGTCCGGGTACTCGTCCTTGCGCCAGGAGCGAGGCTCGGCGGGCTGGGCTTTCGGCGTCCGGTCGAGCAGGGAGCTGAAGTATGGCGCGACGAACGGGTCGGGGGCCGCCACCGTGTAGGTGTGGTAGACGGTTCCGTCCTCGAGCGCGAAGGCGATCCAGCTCGGGTTCTCGCGCAGGCCATCTTTGAGCTCGGCGCCGATCTGGTGCGACCACTCCTCGAGCCAGCCGGGCGGATTGTCGATCATCTCCTTGACCTCTGGGATCTGCTGTGCCTGCTCCTCGGTAATCGCAAGGCCGAAGTCGAAGGCGAAATCGGTGCCGTAGGTGGAGACGTAGGGGAACTGCCAGCCCATGCGCTGCTTGTAGGCGGTCAGTCTCTCGATCGGCGCCCGCGAGAAGCAGGTCAGCGTCACGTCGCGATGGTTCAGGTGGACGAGCGTGCCGTCGAGCCCGTCGGCCAGGCCAGTGCAGCCGGGGCAGGCACCGAGGGTGTAATCAGGGCCGAACATGATGTTGTAGGCCAGCAGCTGGGAGCGGCCGTCGAACAACTCGGCGAGGGTCTTCTTGCCGTCCCCGGCGTCGAGCCGGTACTCCTTGCCGACCGGGACCCAGGGGAGATCGAGACGCCTCACCTTGATCTCCTCATCTCGCCTGGCCTGCTCAGCCTCGAGCCGGGCAAGCTCCTCCCGGGCCGCCTGCCATTCCTCGCGGCTTCCGATCCTGTGCTCGGGCATGGTGCCTCCTCTGGTCAGACCACACCAATCAGACACCCGGTTAGGGCGAAACTCATCGCCGGGCGAAGAGTCCCGAGCGCGACGGGGTCACGTCACCCATCTTGGCATTGCTCGCATGAGCCACCGTGACTCTCGAAGCCGGCCCGCGATCGAGACCCGCCGGCTAAACGCTTCGACTCACGCCGCGTGATCAAGTCCTCGTTTTCACTGCGGCGCACACTGCCGCCCAATGCGCGGCTGATCGCCGCCTGTTGGCAGCCCGTCGACGGCGCGCCGGGGTGAACATTCTGCGTGTGGTGCGATCCAGCATCAAGATTCCGGCCGTGCCGGGCTGGCCGGGGGTGGCGCTGGCCGCAGCCCAGGGATCTACCACCTCATTGCCGGTGCCGTCAAAGTTGGGCCGCCGGTTGGTCAGCGCGAGGTTGGCCTGTTCCCGCTGAGGCGGACACTCATGGACGCGCTGCCCGGCGATTTCTGGCTTGCCGCGGGGTCTAACCAGGTGGCGGCCTGTTCCCGGCCGCATGAAGCAGGAGCCCCGACCAGCAGCCAGGAGCAGGAATGAACGACCTACTCGAGAGCGCCGTCGCCGCGCACGGCGGCCTGGACCGATGGAATCAGATCAAGTCGATCACCTTCGACGCCTCTATAACCGGGGCCTTCTGGCACCTCAAGGGCAAGGGTGACGCGCTCAAGGACGTTCGCCTCGAGGTGGACACCACGCGGCAACTGGTGACGATAGAGTTCGTCGGCCAGGACAAACGGTCGGTCTTCGAGCCCCACCGGGTCGTCGTGCAGCGCACTGGCGGCGCGCTCATAGACGCCCGCGACGACCCGGAGAGGTCGTTTGACGGTCATCAGTTCGAGACCCCGTGGGACGACATTCATCTCGCCTATTTCGTCGGGGAGGCGCAGTGGACATACCTGAATATGCCGTTCCTTTGCACCTGGCCCCGGGTTCGTCACCGAAGAGATCGCCCCCATCGAGGTCGGCGGTGAAACGTGGCGGCGGCTGGAAGTAACGTTCCCCAATCACATCAAGAGCCACACCCGCCAGCAGATCGCGTGCTTCGGCCCGGACGGGCTGCTGCGCCGCCATGACTTCACCTTCGACGTCCTCGGCGGGGCGCCCGGGTCGCTGTATGCCACCGACTACCGCGACGTCGACGGCATCATCATCCCCAGCACGCGACGGGCCTACGCCCAGGAGGGCGACGACCAACTCGTCATGGTCGCCATCGACATGGGCAAGATCACCATCCGCTGACCTCACGTCCCGGGCTGCACTACCCAGAAGTCTGCGCCTCCCCGGGCACGTGACTTACGATTGCCGTTTCCTGCCCATGCGGCGTGCACCGCGGTCAGCCCGAAGGGGTGACCGCCCGGCACGGGCGGCCCATCAGTGCAGATCCGCCAGGCCTGCCAGGATCGCTAGGCAACCGGATCGCGCTGCCCGGCGAGTTCCGGCTTGCTGCGGGGTCTAACCAGTTAGCGGCCTGACGTCGGCTGCTGCCGACAGGACCTGTGGAGGGTGGGGATGACGCCCAGTGAGGAGTTCGAGCGCCTGACCCGCTGCGGCGTGAACTGGTGGCGCACTGCTACCGGATGACTGGTTCCGCCGACGAGGCCGAAGACCTGGTGCAGGAGACCTACCTGCGCGCATAGCGGTCGTATGCACGATTCGAGGGCCGCTCGTCGCTGCGCACCTGGCTGTACCGGATCGCGACCAACGTGTGCCTGAGAGCGATCGAGCGCCGTGGCCGTCGCGCACTGCCGGCCGGGCTCGGCCCGCCCGGGGACGATCCCGAAGGGCCTGTCGCCGCCGCGGCGCGCGACGTGGCGTGGCTGCAGCCGTTCCCTGGCCCGGTGAACCATCCGGAGCCGACCGACCCGGCCGCGGTTGCGGCGTCCCGGGCCGGCATGCGGCTGGCGCTGATCGCCAGCCTGCAGTACCTATCGGCCTGGCAGCGGGCTGTTCTGATCCTCCGCGACGTGCTGGACTGGCCCGCCGCGGAGACCGCCCAGGTACTGGGGACCACCACCGCGGTCAACAGCGAGCTCCGGCGCGCCCGCGCCCACCTGGAGCGGGTGGTCCCCGCCGCCGAGGACATCGCCGAGCCGGCCGACCCGCGCCAGCGCGAGCTGGCCCGCCTGTCACGAGTCCCCTCACTGCGCCGGCAGGCCTTCCGCGACAATGCTGAGCAGTCCGGTGGACAGGTCCTCGTCGGTGACGGCGCGGGCCATCATGAGCGCACCGGCCATCGCGCTCAAGATCAGTGCCGCCCGCTGCCGGCCGGCCAGCGTGCCGATCAGGTCGAGATACTGCCGCAACTGCCGGGGTCTAGGCGATGCGCGCCTGGTCAACGCTGATCGATAGGCCGCGACCAATAACCGCCGGTAGGGACGGCTTGTTCCCGGTCTTGTAGGGGCGCCTGCAGGGCGCGGTAACGGAGGTTCTGGTGACGTGGGCAGCCGGTGAGCTGTGCACGAGGCGGACCACGGTGCCCGGCTGTGACGACAGGCAGTACCGGGACGGGGCGGTAGCGTCGATGGGATGACGCCAGCCGGACTCGTCCTGATCGGCGTGCCCACCAATTCCAGCGGCACGCGCCACCAGGGGTTCACCGATGCCGGCGATCTGGTGCTGCCGGTTCCCGTCCCGGTGCGCGGTCCGTCCGGCCTGCTAGCCGAGGATGCCCTGGTGGCGATGATCGAGCAAGTGGCGCAGGCGGTCGGTGCTGCCCGCGGCCGCGGGTGGTTCCCGCTGCTGCTCGGCGGGGACTGCCCGGTGATCCTCGGGGCGCTCGCTGCCTTGCAAGCGGAGCGGGATCGTCCTGGCTTGCTGTTCGTCGACGGGCACGAGGATGCCTGGCCGCCGCGGGTGTCACCGACCGGAGAAGCAGCTGACTGCGAACTCGGGCTGGCGCTGCAGCTGTTCGATGCCGGCCTCAGCCCGCAGCTGCGCGCCGTGCTGCCCCGGATCGATCCCGCAGATGTTGCCGCCGTCGGCCCGCGCGACACCGCCGAGCTGGCCGCCGCGGGCCTGGCCAGCCTGGACGGGCAGCTGGGCGCGCTGATCCGCCCGTCTGAGCTCACCGCGGACAGGTATGCGGCAGCGCTGGCCGCCCTGCCGCCGCCCTGGTGGCTGCATACCGATCTCGACGTGCTCGCCACCGGCGAGCTCGCCGCAGTGGACTACCCCCAGCCGGGCGGCCTGACCTGGGGTCAGCTCGCCGGCCTCACCGCCACGGCCCTGGCCACCGACGGCTGCGCTGGCTGGTCGGTATGCATCTACAACCCCGACTTGGATCCCGGCCGCGACGGCGCCGACGCCATCATCAGCTACATCATCCAAGCGATCACCGCCAGCGATCAGCCAGCGCGCTGAGGGCGCGCGCTAATCCGCCCAATTGCTCGTTCAGTGGACCCGGGGCGCTCGTGAGTTGAGCCGCGCAGATCCGGGGAATCTGGCGTATTACGGTCTCCGCTTGCGTCTTGGGAGTCGCTCTGCAGGATGCTCCTGGCTGGCCGCAGGCCGCGGAGTGCTTCAGGTCGCGGCTTGACCGATGGCAAGTAGGTTGCCCTCGCTGTCCTTGAACCAGGCGGCCTTCTCCCCGACGCCTCCCTTGCTGGGATAGTTCCCTTCGACCTCGGCAATCCCGTTGACCGTCTCGAGTCCCGGCACGTCGTATTCCTCGAAGATCACGCCGCGCTCGCGAAGTTCCGCGATTGCCTCCTCGAGGTCGTCGACCTCCCACGCCATCTGCGTGTGATCTCCAGCAGCGGCCCCGGCGGATTCGAAGAGCGCGAACTCGCCATTACCGCACCGGTAACGAAGCCCGCCAGGCCGCTCCTCGACGGGCTCAAGACCCAGCTTCTCGGCATAAAACGATCTGGCCCGCCTGAGATCTCGGGCCGGAATCCTTGATGCGACGTTGCTTTCCGCAAGCACAGCCATCTCCGTCCTTCCGTCTCGACGCGTTGTCACTGGTAGCTCAGTTGCTCGTCCCAGTCCATCGGCCGGCCCTCCCGCGTCAGGTCGAACAGATTCCACAGCGGCTCGAGGGTGCCGACGCTTCGGTGGTCCTGTCCCGGGTCGGCTGGGGCGTAGGTGAGCTCCGCCCCCCAGAAATGACGGATCATTGCGCCCTCGCGGTGAAAGACGTTGAGCATCGGCACCTGCCATTCCTCCCCGTCCTCACCGAGGTAGTCGCGGTTATACGTGTTGCCGGCCGAGGAGAGCAGTCGCAGGTGCCGCCAGCCCCGCTCGTTTCCGAAGGTGAGCAGGCGCGGCAGGGAGGTCTTCGCGACGACGGCGAGGTTGAGCCGCTGGCTGACATGCCCCGCGGCGCCGTCGAGCTGATCCAGCAGCGCGACGCAGGACGGGCACGGGCCCTCCTCCAGTGGCAACAGTGCCGTTTGACCGCTGGCCGGCCCCGGACGCGGTCCCTTGTAGCCCCGCGGGAACATGAAGTTGTAGATGACGAGCGAATCGTTGCCAGGCGCGAAGAGCTCCGAGAGGCGCACTTGGCTGGCTTTGCCGTCTGGACCTGCGGCCTCAAAGACGTAGTCCTCGGGCACGGCTCCACCGGGCGGTAGCGCGCGCCTGGCGGCGGCCACCGCCTCCATCGCGCGGCGGAGCTCGATCTCGCGCTCGAGCAGGCGATCGCGGGCCGCCCGGTATTGGGCTGGCTCGCCCGGAAAGCGGATCTGCATGGCGTCTCCTTCGGTCGCGTCTGGGCCGTCCGGCTTGGTTCACGAAGCGAGCGTGGCAGACAGGTTGATCTGCCCTACACCGCCGAGCGCGCGGGAGATGATGCAGCTCGTCTTCGCACGCTCCGCGTGGTCCTGGAATTCTTCCTGGTCCAATCCAGGCACATCTGCCTCGGTGTTGAGACCGATCTGCTGGATCGCCGGCGCACCGCCAACGATGCGCAGGTGGACGCGAGCGGTCGTTTTGATAGAGGAGGGTGGATGTCCGGCGTCGCTGAGTCCGAGGCTGAGCGCCATCGAGAAGCAGGCGGCGTGCGCTGCGGCGAGTAGCTCCTCAGGATTGGTTCCTTCGCTGACCTCGAACCCGGGCAAGACACCAGCGAAGCGGGACCGGCCCGAGTAGGCGCTAGTCCATGCGCCCTCACCAACCGTCAGCTCACCCGAGCCCGTCTTCAAATCGCCTGTCCACTTAGCACTGCCATTGCGGGTCGCCATCGGTCGCCTCACTTTCCTAGCCGGATCCTGTATCGACGTGTCTGTTCGCTGCTATTCGTCGGTCATGCCGGTTCCTCCTCGTTTGAGTTCTCACCCGTGGAACCCGGGCCAGGGCGCGGATTCATCGCGACCGGTAAAGTCGGCCCATGACCGCGCCCGCCGCGCTGATCGATGCCGCGCGCTCCGGCGACGCCCGCGCCTTCGAGCAGCTGGTAGCGCCGTACCGCGGCGAGCTGCAGGCCCACTGCTACCGGATGCTCGGCTCCCTGCACGACGC
>WNGL01007021.1_pt1 | contig 13242 bp, 12 predicted proteins | sample 5400591 | NCBI WGS metagenome assembly WNGL01 (sample SAMN13153377, study PRJNA577476) | soil metagenome | isolation source: 80 cm soil or saprolite under Garry oak tree replicate 1 | place: USA:California | collected 2016-06-15
GGATCCTGCTCGGTCACTCGTACTACGAGGACTGGGAAGACAAGGAGATGTTCGTCACCCGGGACGAACTCGGCAACCCGGTCGACCGGCGGCACCCGTGGAACCAGCACACCATCCCCAGGCCGCAAAAGCGGGACTTCGACAACGCGTACAGCTGGACCATGTCCCCGCGCTGGTTCGACGGCCAGGACTACCTGCCGCTGGACACCGGCGGCGGCCCGATCGCCCGGCTCTGGGCGACCGCGCTGGCCGGCCTGGTCGACTGCGGCTACGTGCAGTCCACCGGGCACAGCGTGAAGATCAACCTGCCGCGGACCATGTCCCGCCCGGAGGCCACGTTCGAGTGGAAGATCCCGGTGGACTCCGAGGGCAAGCCGCTGTCCAACGCGATCGAGCGGGACCGGGCCAGGACCTACTTCCAGGCCTATGCCGCCGGGGTGGCGCTGTACTTCGTCGAGCAGGCGCTGGCCGAGATCCGGGCCGGGCGGACCAAGACCTGGGAGTCCTTCACCGTGCCCCAGGACGCGTTCAGCTGCGGCTTCACCGAGGCGGTGCGCGGCGTGCTCTCGCACCACATGGTGATCAGGGACGGCAAGATCGCCAACTACCACCCGTACCCGCCCACGCCGTGGAACGGCAGCGTCCGCGACGTCTACGGGACGCCGGGGCCGTACGAGGACGCGGTGCAGAACACGCCGATCTTCGAGGAGAACTCCAAGGACAACTTCAAGGGCATCGACATCATGCGCGCCGTGCGCAGCTTCGACCCGTGCCTGCCGTGCGGGGTACACATGTACCTAGGCGACGGCAAGGTCCTCAAGACCGCGCACTCCCCGACGGGCGTCACCCTGGCGATGTAAGGAGATCACATGGCCGAAGGCCATGACGCGGAGGCGGTCGGCGAGCGGGTCGAGGCGCTGCTTTCCGAGCTGCGGTCGCAGGCCGGGCCGCAGGTCGCGGCCACCGCAGAGGAGCTGGTGAGCTGCCTGGTGGAGCTGTACGGCGCCGGGCTGGCCAGGATTACCGAGATCGTCGGCGAGGACGAGCCGAAGCTGATGGACAAGCTGGTCGCGGACCCGCTGGTGGAGAGCCTGCTGCTGGTGCACGACCTGCACCCGCTCGACACCAGCGCCCGGGTCCGGCGGGCCGTTGAGGAGGTGCTCCCCCAGCTCGGCTCGCACGCGGGCAACGTCGAGTACCTGGGCCTCGACGAGGCGGGTGTGCTCCGGCTGCTCCTGGAGCAGAGCGGCTGCTCGGCGGACACGGTCCGGGACCTGATCGAAAAGGCCGTGGCCGGGGCGGCACCCGAGGCGGCCGGGATTGACATCGAGGTAGTTCAGCCACCTGCTGAGCCGACGTTGCTCCAGATCACCAGGCGTCCCGTGGGCATCCAGGGGACGCGGTGACGGAGAATCCCCCCGAGGGCTTCGGGCCAGGAGGGGGCGGACCGGGAGGCGCCGGGGCCCTTGGAGTTACCGGGCTGCGCCGTTTCGTCAGACGGCCGGCCGGGGCCCCGGCACCCGGTACGCAGGCGTCTCCTGGTGCGCGGGGGGCTGGCGGGCGGGGAGCCGATGGGCGGAGGTCTGGCCCGCAGGTACCGGACGGGCTGCCGGTGCAGCTGGGCAGCCAGCGCCGCGACGACCCGCCGGGCACCGAACGGTGCGAGATGTGCCAGACGGTCCTGGACGAGCGGCACGGGCACCTGGTCGACCTGGACCAGCGGTCGATCGCCTGCGCCTGCCGGGCCTGCTACCTGCTGTTTACCCACGAGGGGGCGGCGGGGGGCCGGTACAAGGCGGTGCCCGAGCGGATCTGCCACGACCCAGGCCGGCCGCTGGACGGCGCGGACTGGAACGAGCTGCAGATCCCGGTCGCGATGGCGTTCTTCTTCTTCAACTCGGCGCTGGGCCGGGTGGTGGCGGGCTATCCGAGCCCGGGCGGGGTGACCGAGTGCGAGCTCGACCTGGAGGCCTGGGACCGGCTCGCCACCGAATACCCGCTGCTGGGCGAGCTGGCGCCGGACACCGAGGCCATCTTCGTGCATAAGGACGAGGTGTTCCTGATCCCGATCGACATGTGCTACTCGCTGGTCGGCGAGCTCCGGATGTACTGGCAGGGGTTCGACGGCGGGGCCGAGGCGCGCGAGGCGCTGGCCAGGTTCCTGGACGGCTTGCGGCACCGGGCGGTCGTCTTGCAACGCCAGGCCCTTGAGATGGAAGAGCGCTGACATGGCCGACCTGATCTTTGGCTGTACCGGCGCGACCGCGGACCGGTACGCCGCCACGCCGACCCTTTCCTTCCAGCTCACCATCACCGAACGCTCCGGGGTGCGGGTGCACGCGATCGCGCTGCGCTGCCAGATCCGGATCGAGCCGCACCGCCGCCGCTACACCGCGTTGGAGGCGGAACGGCTGCACGACCTGTTCGGCGACACGTCGCGCTGGGCCGACACGGTCAAGCCGATCCAGCTGGCCACGGTGACCGCGATGGTCCCCACCTTCAGCGCGGTGACCGAGATCGAGCTCCCGGTGCCGTGCACCTACGACCTGGAGGTGGCTTCGGCCCGCTACCTGCAGGGTCTGGACGACGGCACGATCCCGCTGCTGATGCTGTTCAGCGGCACCGTGTTCGTGGCCACCGAGCAGGGCTTCTCGGTCGAGCTCGTGCCGTGGAGCGCCGAGGCCTCCTACCGGATGCCGGTCTCCATCTGGCGCGATCTCGTCGACGCGCACTTCCCCGGCAGCGCCTGGCTGCGCTGCAGCCGGGAGACGCTGGACGCGCTGTCCTCGTACAAGGCGCAGCACGCGCTGCCGACCTGGGACGCCACCCTGACCGAACTGCTCGCCGCGGCGGGCGGCGGCGAGCCGGAGCCCGCGCCGGACCAGGACGGCGAGACGGGGGTGGCGCAGCGGTGAACCTCGACTCCGTTCGGAAAATCGCGGACGCGGTCCTGTACGAGGGCTACATCCTGTACCCCTACCGGGCCTCGGCCCAGAAGAACCGGAGCCGCTGGCAGTTCGGGGTGGTGATGGCGCCCGGGTACGCCGCGGCCGACCCGTCGGAGACCAGCTTCACCCGGGCCGAGTGCGTGCTCGAGCACAGCGGGCAGCCCGAGGTCCGGGTCCTGCTGCGGTTCCTGCAGGTCCAGCGGCGCACCGGGGACGGGGACAGCTCTGCGGCCGAGAGTTGGGACGAGGCGGTGGAGCGCGAGGTCGAGGTCGCCGCGGACGCCGCCGCGCTGTTCGGTGACGGGGTCGCGCAGGAGTTCACCGTCGAGGGTGGCGAGGACCGCGAGGAAAATATGGTGCGGCGCCGGGCGCCGCTGGCCGGCGTTGTCACGGTGCGGGCGGCCGAGGTCCCCGGCCCGTGGCGCGCCCTGACGCTACAGGTCCGAGTGGAGAACCGAACGGACCTGGGTTCCGTGCCCCAGCGCCGGGAGGACGCATTGCCGACGTCGCTGGTCGCGGCGCACGCCATCGTCACCGTCGGCGGCGGGAAGTTCCTGTCGATGACCGACCCCCCGGAGTGGGCGCGGCCGGCCGTGGCCGAATGCCGCAACGAGGGCGGCTGGCCGGTGCTGGCCGACCCGGACGACCGGGTCATGCACTTCTCCCCGATCATCTTGTACGACTACCCCGAACTCGCCGCGGAGAGCCCGGGCGAGCTCTACGACGGCACCGAGATCGACGAGATCCTGACGCTGCGCACGCTGGCGCTGTCCGACGACGAGAAGGCCGAGGCCCGGGCCACCGACCCGCGGGCGGCCGCGCTGCTGGACCGGGTCGAGTCGATGGACCCGCAGGTCCTGGCGCGGCTGCACGGGACGCTGCGGTCACCCGGGAGGTCGCCGTTCCCGGCGGACGAGCCGCCGGTGCTGACCGAGCCGGGGACTGTGCCTGTCCCCTGGTGGGACCCTGACGCGGACGCCGCGGTGTCCCCGGACACCGACAGCGTGAACATCGGCGGGCAGCAGATCGCCCGCGGCAGCCTGGTCCGGCTCCGGCCGGGCGCGCGCCGCACCGACGCGCAGGACATGTTCCTGGTCGGCCGGGTCGCCGAGGTCCAGGCGGTGCTGCACGACGTGGACGACAACCCGTACCTGGCCGTGTCGCTGCACGGTCAGCCGGACGAGGACCTGCGCATCGCGCACGGGCGCTTCCTGTACTTCATGCCCGACGAGGTCGAGCCGTACGAGGCCGGCGATTCCCCGTGAGCGGCCGGACGCTGGTGGCGGGCGTGGGCAACGTGTTCCTGCGCGACGACGCGTTCGGCGTCGAGGTGATCAAGTTGCTGGCCGGACGCCCGGTGCCGGACGGCGTGCAGGTCAAGGACTTCGGCATCCGGGGCGTGCACCTGGCCTACGACCTGCTCGACGGCTGTGAGCTGTTCGTCCTGGTGGACGCGGCGCAGCGGGGCGAGGCGCCGGGCACGGTAACCGTGCTCGAGGTCGAGGTGCCCGAGCCCGATCCCGCGGTCTTCGGGTCCGGACCGGTCATCGACGCGCACAGCCTGACCCCGGACGGCATCTTCGCGCTGCTCGGCTCGCTCGGCGGGCGCCCCGGGCGCAGCCTGCTGGTGGCGTGCGAGCCCGCCGACGTCAGCGCCGGGATGGGCCTGTCCGATCCGGTCCAGGAAGCCTTGCCGCACGCGGTGCGGACGGTAGAGGAGATTCTCGCGGGGACGGTGGCGGAGTAGCGCAGACACAACGGACCTGAGCCCGGGAAGGAGGTGCTAGGGATGCTGAGCAGGCTGGTCAAGGCGGCCGTCATCGCCGGGGTACTGGCGTTGGTTATCGACTCGCTGCCGGACATCAAGCGGTACCTCGAAATTCGCGACATGTTAGGCCCCGGGGCGCAGGAGGGGATGTGAGCGTCATGGAAGTAGTGATCGGCTTCGCTGTCGGCTAGAGACGGGAGGGGAATGCACGAGTACGGCTTGGCCGAAGGCGTGCTGGCCACCGTGCGCCAACGCGCCGACGGCCGTAAGGTGGCCGGGATCCGGGTCAGGTTCGGCGTGAAGCACGCGGTCGACGAGGAGTCGATGGTGCAGGCGTGGGGCTTGGTGGCCGAGGGCACGGAGGCGGAGGGCGCCGCGGTGGCGCTCGTCACCGTACCGGCCACGATCACCTGCCAGGACTGCGGGCTGACCGCCGAGACCACCGACGTGCTGGCCCTCTGCCCGGGCTGCGCCGGGGAGAACGTCGAGATCACCGGGGGCGACGAGATGACGCTCGAGTCGATAACCTACGCCGGCGCACCGGTTAAGAGGAGATAGGTATGTGCCTAGGCATCCCGGCACAGCTCGTGGCGGGTGAGACCGGCCATCCCGACCTGGTCATGGCCGAGGTGGGCGGGGTGCCCCGCACGGTCAACGTCGGCCTGCTGGACGAGCGGCCCGGCCCCGGCGACTGGATCCTGGTGCACATGGGCTTCGCGCTGAACGTGATGACGCCGGAGGAGGCGGCCGACGCGCTGGACGCGCTCGGAGCCGAACGCGAAGCCGAGAACCGCGAGGCGGAAGGGCTGCAGGCGACCATGGATGCCGGGGTCCCGGACGCTGTCGCACGGTGGATGTCATGACGGACTCCACTGGCCCGCTGCTGTTCGTCAGGTATGCCTATCCGCCGAACGCGCTGGGTTACTGCGGCCCCGAGGACGTCGCCGCCTTCCGTGAGTACGCGGTGGCCGGCGTGGTCGACCAGGGTCTGGTCCAGCTGGCTCAGGCATTCTCCGGGGCGTGGCCGTACCTGGAGCTGATCTCGGCCGGCTGCGGCATCGAAGACCCGCTGGATCACCGGGTGGTGGAGGCCTACTGGGTGGGCAACGAGCTGCTCGACCGGGTTCCGGTGAACAAGCTCGGCGACTCGATGGCGGAGCGGTTCCGGCAGCGGGTCGGCAACAAGTTCCAGTTCCTGGCCGAGGGCGTGCTGGCCGGCGGGGTTCCGCACCATAGCTTCCACGTGTTCGGCGTGTACCCGTGGGTGGGCCTGCTGGGCGACGACCGCAAGGCCAAGCACGCGCTCATGGTGCTGGACCGGTGCCGGGTCCGGTGGGGCAAGGTGACCGCCATCGGTGGCGACCAGGCGACGGTGGAGTACCGGCCGCTGTGCTGGGACGGCCGGCTGCTGACCCTGGGCGAGCCTTTGACTGAGATGGCGCGGCTGGCGCTGGACGGCACGGTCCTGGCCCGCGGCATCGCCCCGGGCGACTGGGTGGCGCTGCACTGGGACTGGGTCTGCGACAAGCTCACCGACCGCCAGCTGCGCGCGTTGCGCACGTACACCATGCGCCACCTGGATATGGTCAACCACCGCGTCGAACACCCCGGCCCGGTCGCCTTGATGGGCTGAGTCGCGGTTCTTGAGGGCTGGCCCGCCCGCCGAAGCCCCCGGCCAACCCCAGCCGGAACTCTCGCCACAGCAGCACCAGCGCCCCGGCATACCTAACCGCAACGATGTCACATCGTTGCGGATAGGACCGTCACGATGTTACATCGTTGCGGTTGTCTCTGCGCTTAGCGGGCCGGCTCAAGGGGCGGATCGCGAGGCCCTCGACCGCATATCCCGCCGTACGGTGGCCACCAAATGCCGACTCGGGTGCAGATCGCCAACCCGGCGGCCCGTGCATTTCGGGGGACCTGAATGCTTACGCACGACCATGCGCCTCCGGGGTCATTTACCGGGCAATTCATATGCCTGCGCCGGCATTTTCTGAATTCCGGCAGCCAGCCCTCACGGCCGACCCGAGTACGCCGTCCCGCCGGCCCGGCGCTCTCGTAACCTCCCGGCAAGATCTGCTGATCACAGTCCGAGCCGTAATAACTACCCTCCGTCTCCGCCTTGGCCTCGCCGACGGGACCGTGGTGCACGTCCGCCTATCACGGCGGTATTTCGATCCCTGCAAGTACCTCGTCACCTGCGACGTAAGGGCTTGGCAATTAAACTCCAAGGTTTCGGCGCCGTACGGGCATTAAAACCGGACAAAACACGAATCTGGAGAAGTCTCAAATTCTGGCCTTGCGGCAGGTCTACGGTGAGGCACCGGGAGCGGCACAGCGGACATCCATGGAGGTGGATTGAATGCTCAGCGGGCATCGGTCCGCATGGCGCCGGCGCAGTAATAAAAGCCGCGCGGCGCGTATTGCGATCCCTCTCGCCATCCCGGTGGCACTGGGACTGACTCTCGGAATCATCATCGCCGTCTCCGGCGGTAGCACCACGAAGATTGCGCAGTCGGCCATGGGGTCGTGCGCCTCAGCCGCGGCCCCGGCCGCAAGCGGGAGCCAGGCGGCAGCGGCCGCCAGCGCCCCGGCCGCTGCGGCCAGCGCCCCGGCCAGCGCGAGCGCCCCAGCGGCAGCAAGCACGGCACCCTGCCCGTCGGCATCGGCATCCGGCCAAGCGGCCGCGGCGGCCGCAGCCGCCGCGGGTGCCACCGCGGCCAACTTCGCCATCCCGCCGAACAACGCGGCGAACCGGGCCGGCCTGGCCGGGGCGAACGCGGTGGACGCGGCCGGTAACGCGTTCAGCTTCAACCAGAACGCGGATCAGGCCGCGGCCTCGATGAACTGCACCGTATCCGTGCCGGCTAACCCGCTCACCGCGGCGGGCCTGGCCTCGCCCTGGGTCCTCGGGGACGGCTGCACCTGGGCCAACGGCGGGACCGAGGGGGTGTTCGTGGAGGCCACGATCCTGTCGCCGGCCGGCCAGCTCGAGGTCTATGACCCGCTGGTTATCAACCAGGGCACCACCCCGGCCGTGACGCCGACGCCGCCGACGATCGCGGCGGGCTCGCAGGTCATCATCAGCGCCGGGTTCAACGGCAACGCGCTGGCGCTGGTGGGCCCGGGCGCGGCGCAGGGCAACTGCATCGACGCGTTCGGCAACTCGCTGATCAACCAGACCCCGCAGTGCAACGCGGCGAACTTCTACCGGATGGCCAACGCCGAGATCGCCCGCGGCACCCTGACGGTCCCGGCGACCGGCACCGGCAAGGACGGTCAGGCCTGCCAGACCACGCGTGACTTCGGCCTGATCGACCAGGACCAGAGCGACAATGTCGTGGCGAGCTACCTGTTCGACCCGGCCACCGGCCAGACCGCCCAGGCGACCGCGGCCAACAAGACGAACGTGGCCACGGCCACGATCGAGAGCAACGGAAGCGACAACGGCCTGCTGAACAACTTCGTGGATGTCGCGCTCGGCTGCACGCCGTTCACGGCCCCCAACCCCACCAACCCGAACGGGGCCAGCGGGTCGCAGGCGCTTGACGAGCTGAGCGCCCGGGCCAACCAGAAGGGCACGATCGCGCTGCTGCCGGTCAACGACCCGCAGCTCCTGGTCGGCGGGCAGTTCAGCATCGGCAAGACCAACACCTACCGGATCGAGACCGACCAGCGGCCGCTATTCACGAGCGCCCAGCAGAACGCGGCCCGGTACTGCCAGAACATGGTCAACATCCAGACGCCCAGGCTGAAGCTGGACGCGGCCATGGAAACCGGCACCGCCTCGCCCGTCCCGGCCCTCGGCAACAACCTGGCCAACTTCCTGGCGGCCAGGCTGAGCGGCTCGTTCGGCAACCTGAACTGCCAGAACTTCGGCCTGACCAACCCGGTCACGCTGACGGTCGACGGCAACGGCGTGGCGACCGCCGCGACGTTCAACACCGCGCAGCAGACCGCCAAGGTCACCGGCACCACCAGGGGCGCCGGCGCCGGCCAGGGCGGTGGCGGTGCGCGCAACCGCGGCAACTTCATGCCGGGCAGGCACGGGCACATGTAGGACCGTGATCCACGGCGCCGGCGCCTGACCCGGCGCCCGCTGAGAATCAATCAGCTCCATGGCGAAGGTGGCCCCGGGAATCCCCGGGGCCACCTTCGCCATCTCCGGCGTAATAACTACGCCATCGACCGGGCTCGTCTCGCAATCGGTTGCGTACAGAACTGCACGTGCAACCGCGTATCACGGGGCGATCTCGGCCCTCTATTTCGGCCCTGAACTGCGACGTAAGAACTTGGCAAGGAATCTCAGAGGTTCGGGTGTGACCTGCCCCTAAACCTTAAAAAAGCCTTACATGGAGCGAATCTTCAGAATTCGCTGATCTTGCCGAAACGCGCAGGTCTACCGTGATGCACCGGGAGCGTCACAGGGGACTTCCCACATGGAGGTGGATTGAATGCTCAGCGGGCACGGGTCCGCATGGCGCCGGCGCCGGAACAGCCGCGCGGCGCGTATCGCGGTACCTCTCGCCATCCCGATGGCACTTGGCCTGACTCTCGGAATCATCATCGCTGTCTCCGGCGGTAACACGACGAAGATTGCGCAGTCGGCCATGGGGTCGTGCGACACGGCGACGGCCAGCGCGAGCGCCAGCGCGGCGGCGCCTACGGCGAGTGCCAGCGCCCCGGCCCCCGCCGCGGCCGACGCTGCGGTAGCGAGCGCCAGTGCCCCGGCGTCGGCTTCGGCCGCGGCGGTCCCTTGCCCGTCGGCATCGGCATCCGGCTCAGCGGCGGCATCCGCGCCTGCCGCGGCCGCGGTCACGGTCGCGGGCATTCCCCGCATCAACCCCCCGGGCCGTCAGGGCCTGGCCGGGTCGAACGCGGTGGACGCGGCCGGCAACGCGTTCAGCTTCAACCAGAACGCGGACCAGGCCGCGGCCTCGACGAACTGTACGGTGACCGTGCCTGACCACCCGCTGACGGCCCAGGGCATGGCCACGCCGTGGGTGCTCGGCGACGGCTGCACCTGGGAAAACGGGGCCACCGAAGGCGTTTTCATCGACGCCACGATCCTGGCACCGAACGGCCAGGTCGCGGTGTACAACCCGCTGGTGATCAACCAGGGCACCACCCCGGCCGTGGCACCCACGCCGCCGACGGTCGCGCCGGGTTCGCAGGTCATCCTCAGCGTCGGGTACAACGGCGGCGCGCTGGCCCTGGTGGGCCGGGGCGCGCGGCAGGGTAACTGCCTCGACGCGTTCGGCAACTCGCTCGTCAACCAGACGCCGCAGTGCAACGCGACGAACTTCTACCGGATGGCCAACTTCCTGATCGCCCGCGGCCTGCTGAAGATCCCGGCCACCGGCACCGGCAAGGACGGCCAGGCCTGCCAGACCACCCGTGACTTCGCCCTGATCGACCAGGACCAGAGCGACAACGCAGTGGCGAGCTACCTGTTCGACCCGGCCACAGGTAAGTCCGCGCAGGCCACCGCGGCCAACGTCGCGGCCATGCCCAACGCCACGGTCGAAAGCAACGGCAGCGACAACGGCCTGCTGGACAAGCTCGTGGATCCGGCGCTGGGCTGCACGCCGTTCACCGCCCCCAACACCACCAACCCGGTCGGGGCGAGTGCGTCGCAGGCGCTGAACGAACTGTCCGCCCGGCAGAACCAGAAGGGCACGATCGCGCTGCTCCCGGTCAACAACCCGCAGTTGCTGGTCGGCGGGCAGTTCAGCCTGGGCAAGACCAACATGTACCGGGCCGAGACCGACCAGGCGCTGCTTCCGTTCAACACCAACCTCGACCGGAACGCGGCGCAGTACTGCCAGGACATGATCAACATCGCGACGCCCAGGCTGAAGCTGGACGCGCCGATGGAAACCGGCACGGCCTCGCCGGTGCCCGGTCTCGGCAACAACCTGACCAACTTCCTCGCGGCTAGGCTGGCCGGCTCGTTCGACAACCTGAACTGCAAGAACTACGGGCTGACCGATCCGATCACGCTGACGACCGACGGCAACGGCGTGGCGACCGGTGCGACGTACAACACCACGCCGCAGAAGGCCAGCGTGAACACGGTCGGCGGGAACGGCCGCAAACACCACCGCGGAGCCGGGCACCACGACTGGTGGGCCGACTTCATGCCAGGCAACAACGGGCACATGTAGCCCGATGATCCACGGCGCCAGCGCCTGAGCGGGCGCTGCCGTGCCAACCAGCTCCATGGCGAAGGCGGCTCCGGGAATCTCCCGGGGCCGCCTTCGCCGTCTGCGCGCGAGGTCAGGTGGCTGAAGGGATCACGCCGGGGTGACGACGAACTGGCGCAGGTACAGGTCGCGGAACGTCACCGGGCCGCGGGGACCGGGCACCGCGTCGATGTTGATCCCGGTCTCCGGGACCGAGAACAGCTTGAAGCCGTCCAGCAGGCGGGTGGTGGAGTTCCAGAACGCGCCGGTGCCGGCGTAGGCGCCGAGGAACTCATCCGCCGCGGCCCGGTCCCGCGTCACGATCGCCGCGGCCAGCCCGGAGGTCTCCTCATTGGCCAGCACGGCCGCGGCGCGCGGCCCGTCGGCCGGCGCCAGCGTCACGGTGGCCTCGCGGCCGGAGTCCAGCGCCCACTCGTGGCCGAGCGGGTGCGCGTGCGGCGGCAGCGAGGCGGCGATGCCCAGCAGGTCCAGCAGCGCGGTCACCCGCGGGAGGAAGACGTCCCACAGCGACGGGTGCAGCAGGAGCAGGTTGAGCCGGTTGCACACGCCGAGCCGGTCCAGGCTGGCCTCGATCAGCTGCCCGGCCAGGTCCAGGTCGGCGGCGGCGTCGACGTACAGCACCGCGCCGCCGTCGGCGTGCGCCATCGTGCGGACCCCGTGCCGGGCCGCCTCGGCGGCCAGCGACCGGGTGCTGTCCCCGCTGCCGCGCAGGATCACCAGCGGGATCAGGCCGGGCTGGCTGACCAGCGCCCGGGCCGAGGACTGCCCGGCCACCCGGACCAGCTGGATCATGGCCGGGTCGAGCCCGGCGGAGTCCAGCGCGGGCGCGATGACCTCATCCGCCAGCGTGATGGCCGAACGGATCGCGGCCGAGCCGGTCCGCAGCACGCCCGCGTTGCGCGACTTGACGAACTGCGAGGCGATATCCACCACCACGTTCGGCCGGGCCTCGAAGTTGGCGCCGATGACGCCGACCGGGCGCCGCCGTTCGGCGAGCAGGAGGCCGCCGGGAAGCTCCCGGACGGCCCGTTCGGCCGGTTCATAAGGGACGCCGGCCAGCGCCCGCAGCTGGTCCGCGATGGACGCCAGCCGGCCCTCGTCCAGCCGGAGCCGGTCCAGCAGGCCACTGCCGAGACCGGCCTCGCGAGCCGCGGCCATGTCCTCCTCGTTGGCCGCGAGCACCGGGGCTGAGCTGCGGACCAGGCTATCCGCGATCGCGCGCAGCGCCTGGTCGAGCCGCTCGCCCGGGACGCCGGCCAGGTCGGCCACGGTGCCGCGGGCGGCGCGTGCGGCCTCCTCGACGGCCTTGTGCGCGTCGGCACCGTCTGTCGTCATGGGGCTTCCTTTGTCTCGGCCGGGGCAGTGGCGGGCTCCAGCTTACGAAGGGGCGGCGCCTCCAGGCTGCACGTGAACTCCTGCGGCGTCGTCTTCTCGCACTTGGCCCGGGACGGGTTGCGGATGGTGAGCGCGGCCAGCACTCCCCCGGCTGCGCAGAATATCGCCGCCAGGTACGCCGCCTCGCGGAAGCCGTGGGCGAGCGCGGCCGGGTGCAGGTAGCTGTCGCCGCTGATGCCGGCCAGCGCGGGCAGCACCGCCACCGCGATCAGGCTGGCCGCCCGGGCCACGTCGTTGTTGACCGCGGAGGCCACGCCGGCGTGGTCGGCCGGGGCGGCCGCCAGCGCGGTCGCGGTCAGCGGCGCCACCATGATCGCCACCCCGAGGCCGAACACCACCGCCCCGGGCAGCACCGCGGTCAGGTAGTCGCCGGAGTCGCTGATCCGGGCGAAGAGCAGGAGCGACGCCGCGATGACCACCGGCCCGACCGACATCTGCAGCCGCGGCCCGATCCGGGCGGCCAGCGCGCCGGAGCGGGAGGACAGCGCGAGCATGATGAACGTCACCGGCAGCAGCGCGGTGCCGGCCGCCACCGGCGAGTACCCGTGCGCCACCTGCAACACGGTCGGCACCAGGAACAGCAGCCCGCCCAGCGCGGCGTAGACGACGAACGTCACCGCGTTGGCCGCGGAGAACTGCCGGGACCTGAACACCGCGAGCGGCAGCATCGGCTCCCGCTCCCTGGCCTCGACCAGGACGAACACGCCGAGCAGGAGCAGGCCCACGCCGAGCGGCACGAGCACGGAGACCGACCCCCAGCCGTCCGCCGACGCCGCGATCAGCCCGTAGGTGATCCCGGCCAGCGCGCCGCTGATGGACAGCGCGCCGCGGATGTCGAGCCGCGGCACCGGACCCGGTGACTTGCTCTCCGGCACGTGCCTGGCGGCGATGGCGATGACCACCGCGGCCAGCGGCAGGTTGATGA
>WNGL01011816.1_pt1 | contig 13241 bp, 11 predicted proteins | sample 5400591 | NCBI WGS metagenome assembly WNGL01 (sample SAMN13153377, study PRJNA577476) | soil metagenome | isolation source: 80 cm soil or saprolite under Garry oak tree replicate 1 | place: USA:California | collected 2016-06-15
TCCGCCATTGTTGGGCAGATCGATCGTGAGCTTGCGCCCGAATTGGCGATCGACGCGGCCAAACGCATCCATCAGCAGTTTGTTGCCCTCCTGGAAGAGGTATTCGGCCTCGCCCAGCAGCGTCGCGGCGTCGTTGGCCTTGTCGGTCAGGTCGACGACCACCGCCTTGTATTCGATGTTGTCGTCGAGGAAGCGGTAGACGAGGGTGTCGTGCGCTCCGGCCACGGCGCTGCGATAAGTGCCCTTCTCCACCTTGAGCTCGCCGGGCGCCGCAAAGGCGAAGCCCAGGGGATGGCTGATGTAGCCGCGCCAAGCCGCCGTCGCCGGCGCGGTCATCGCCGCCAGCGTGGCGCCCGCCAAAATCGCCAAGGCCGTCAAACGCATCGGTGCCTCCCGTGAATTGTTTGCCCTCGAGGCTGCCATTTGCGGCGGGCGCAATGGGTCTGCCGCCGCTCTTGTACCCCGTTATTGTGCTGTAGTATGATGCTAGCAGATGTATCATCTGTTGGCCAAATCATTTGGGAGGCGCCCATGAACTTGAAACTCGTCAGCCTGACCGCCATCGCGGTAGCCGCCTTCGCGGCGCCCGCAGTTGCCCATCATTCCTTCGCCATGTTCGATGCCGAGCAGACCGTCACCCTGGAAGGCACGGTGAAGGAATTCGAATGGACCAATCCGCACGCATGGCTTCGCGTGATGGTCAATGACCAGAAGACCGGCACTCCGGTGCTATGGGCGCTCGAGTTGAGCTCGCCGTCGCGGCTGGTCACCATGGGGATGCGGGCCGATTCCGTGAAACCGGGCGATGCGGTGTCGGTGACTTTTCATCCGATGAAGAATGGTTCGCGCGGCGGACAATTCCTCCAGGCGGTGCTCCCAGGCGGAAAAAAGATCATTCGCGCCAATGCCCGCGACGAAAACGACAACTGAGGCCTGACTTTTCGACGCGGTACGGCCGCAAGAAGTGGTCGCGCGAGTCTAGCGCACCCGCATTCGTCACCCCGGGCTCGACCCGGGGGTCCATCGCATGAATGTTTTTATGCGAAGAAGATCGATTGCCGGGTCAACCCCGGCATGATGACCCGTATTGTTGCACCGAAACGAACGAAACGTGCTCTAGTCAGCCCATCGAATTATCTGTGTGGACTGACTACCTGACCTTGACGTATTTCCGCAGCACGCGCGGCCGAGGTTCTCCCGCGAACACGTTGCCGAATTTATCCACGGTGCCGAACTCGGCTCCGCTCCCTGTTGTCGTGCCCGGATTACCACCCTGATCCAGAATGAAATATTTCACCCAGCCTTTGAGGGCGTCTCCAATCCTGATTCCCTGCTCGAATCCCGGGTTGTCGACATTGTCAGACTCCGAGTCGAAGACATAAATGAGGTCTTCGTCGTTCACGGAGAAGGCAATTCCGCTTGGCATTCCGAATTGATGCCAGGTCGCCAAGTGTTTCCCTTCCTGGTCGAAGATTTGGATCCGAGTATTGGACCGATCGCACACGAACAGGCGGCCTCTCTTATCCATGCCGATGCAGTGCGCCACCCTGAACTCGCCCGGCGCATATCCTGTCTTCCCCCAGGCCTTGATGAACTTCCCGTCCTTCGAGTACTTCACGATGCGGTTGTTCGAGCCATGGCCATCCGCGACGAAGATATCCCCGTTGGGGGCGGTCACAACGCCCGCCGGCGAGCGGAAATGATACTCATCGTTTCCAGCAACTCCTGGCTCACCGAGCGTCATTAACACTTTTCCATCGGGACTGAACTTGCGGACGATGTGCCCTGCCTTCACTCCTGCTTTGGCGGCCGTTGCCACGGCGTCTTCGGCGGCCGCATCCGTCGCCCATATATTGCCCTCGCGGTCCACATGCATTCCGTGCGGCCAAATGAACATCTGGGCGCCAAAGCTTTTGACCACGTTGCCCTTGGGATCAAACTTGTAGATCGTGTCGTGAGGCTTGAGCTTGCCGTCAGGATACATGCAGTCGACACCGAACCGACCGCCCCTTGCGGCCGGCACCGGGCTGGTCTCATCACAGCGGATAAAGGCCCAGACGCTCTCTCCGTCAACGTCAACGTGCACCGAAGCCGGTGGTCCCATCTCCCGGCCGCCTGGAAGTTTTGCCCATTCGCCTCCCGGAGTGCTGGGGCCGCCTCCATCCGCCAATCCCCTGACCGGGCGGTACGGATTGTCAGCGGGTGCTTGTGCAAAGCACACCACGTCCGCGGCAAGTAACACTGCGATGCCGCACAACGCCATCCATCCAGCTCGAATTGGATTCGACATGACTTAACCTCTCTTCAGGGATAAGCGGAGTCTACCTGAGTGCATACTGTATAACGCGGAACAGGAGGATGTGAACCCGAGGCGGGAGGGCGCAGGGGGCTTTCCACCTGATCTCGATTTTTCGTTGAATCTGCCGGCCCGATTGGTAGCGTGTCGTGGCCTCCCGGCCGCACGCCTAGCGTGCGCGTCAGACAGGCGGAAGGAGGCCCGCAAAGGTGCTCAACGCCGGCGGGATGCTGAGGGGCGGGCGGCAACGGGCCGATCGCATCGGACTTCAACCAAGGGGGGCGCGAGCCATGCGAGTCTACGAGGCAATCGTCAAGGCGCTGGAGGGAGTGGGAGTCGATGCCGCCTTTGGCGGCGCCGGCGAGAATGCCGCGAGCCTGATGCTGGCCCTCAATCACTCCGAGAAGATCAGGCCCGTGATCGTCCGGCACGAGCAGGCGGCCTCGTTCATGGCCTGTGGCTACGCGATCTACTCGAACCGCCTCGGCGTTTGCTTCGCGACCGCGGGCCCGGGCGCGTTCAACCTGCTTTCCGGGCTGGCAGTCGCCATGTCCGACTCCTATCCGGTGCTGGCGATCACTGGATATGCCTCGCTCGAATGGAAGGGCAAAGGGGCGCTGAACGAGACCTCCGGCCTTCGCCGCACGCCCGATTCGCAAGCGATGTTCGCCGCCACCACCAAGCGCTCGTACCTGTTGGAAGACCCGGCGCGGACCTGCGACGTTCTGGAGGAGGCCGTGAACCTCGCCTTCGAGGGGCGTCCCGGTCCGGTTCACATCCATGTTCCGGAGAACCTGACGCATACGGGAGTCTCCGTCGACAACTACCACGACATCCGACTCGATGTGCGGCCTGTCCTTCCCGACCCGGCCAAAGTCGCCGCCATCGCCCGCGCGCTCGCCCGGGCGCTGCAGCGGAAAAAGCGCGTTCTCGCGCTCATCGGCTTCGGCGCGGTCCGCAGCGGCGCTGGGGCCGAGCTGCGCACCCTCGTCGAGCGGTTTCAGATCCCATTCATCACCACGCTCGACGGCAAGGGGATCCTTCCCGAAAATCATCCGCTCGCGCTCGGGGTCTTCGCGGACAGCGGGCACCGAGGGGCGGGGAAGGCTTTCATGGACGCCGACGTCGTCCTGGCCGTCGGCAACTCCTTCGCGCAGCACGCGACCTTCAACTTCCACCCCGACCTGTTCAAGGACAAGACTCTCATCCACATCAATATCTCCAAGCAGGAGATCAACAAGGTCTATCGGGCGCGACATGGTCTGGTTTCCGACGCCAAGGCAGCGATCGCGGCTCTCGTCGGCGAGCTGTCGCGATCGGTCGGGACCGTCGCTCCGGTGAAGGTCGACAAGGACAGGAATCACTGGGACCCGATGCTGCGCGTCGGCAACGGCCACATCAACCCAGGCCGGCTCGCGCAATCGCTCTCCAGGCTCCTGCCCGACGACAGCATCGTCCTGGCGGACGCAGGCGCCCACTTGGCCTGGCTCGGCTATTACCTCGAACTGTCGCGCGGGCAGCACTACCGCAAGCCCGGGAGCTTCGGTCCGATGGCTTGGGCCGTGAATGGCGCGCTGGGGACCAAGTGCGCCCATCCCGATCGGCACGTCATCGTCGGCTGCGGTGACGGCTGCTATCTGCTCTCCGGCTTCGAGCTCTTGACCGCGGTCCAGTACGACATCCCGGTGATCTGGATCATCTTCAACGACGGCGAGTTCAAGCTCATCAAAATCTTTCAGCTCTACGCCTTCCACGAGTCCGGGCTGGTCGAGTTCACCAACCCGGACTACGTTGCCTACGCAAAGGCGTGCGGGGCGGAAGGCTACCGGGTCGAGACGCTGGCGGAGTTCGAGCAGGCGTTCCAGCAAGCGCTCGCGTCGGGCAAGCCGACGCTGATCGATGCCGCCATCACCCGGCGCGCCATTCCCCATTACAGCCCCAACCCCGCGGGGCTCGTGGCGGCAATAGATGAGGCGGTAGCAAAGAGATTGGGCATCGGCTGAGGCTTAACGCCCTCCCATGTCGGAGAACAGGAAATCGACCCCGATCTCGTCCAGCGCTTCGAGCAGGTAATTGGCGGCGGAGTAGCTTGCCGTATTCACTCCGGAATCCATCACCCACCTCCGGCAGTAGCGTCAGCCCCGTCAAGCGGCGGCAGGTCGAGGGCCGCGTCGACCAGCGCGCTCGCGCGCCGGTAATCGTAGAATCGATTCACGTTCTGCTTCACCAGGAACGAAGCTCCGCCATAGAACTTCTCATATTGCTGATGGCGGCTGCCGAACTCCGAGCCGATGAAATCCCCCACCAGCCGCATCAGCGCAATGCGGCTTTCGGCATCGGACGATGCCGAGCGCATGTAGCGTTCGACATCGGGCGCCGTTTCCGGGCTCTCGAGATCGGCGCGCGAGGACGGCAGCGTGATCATCGCCGCGCCCGCGAGCTCGCGGATGATTTCGAGCATGCGGCCGTTGAGCTCGGATTGCAGCGCCATCGCCGCATAGAGCGTGGTCCGCGACGGCCACAGCACGCCATCCTCATCGACACTGGCGATGGCCTCGTGGGCGAGCAGCATCGACTCGAAGATCGAGGCCAGCGAGGCCAGCTCGCCCATCTGGATCTGCACCGCCGGCTGGGCGTCGTTGCCGGTCATCTCGTTCATCCTCTTGGCCAGCCCCATCATGAAGCGCAGCTTGGTGACATAGCGGACCTGGGCCTGGTGGTTGCCGTAGAGATGCGCCGGCGTCTTCCACCACTGATCGCGGCAGATCTCGAGATTGCGGTAGATGAAAACATGCTCCCAGGGAACGAAGACATTCTCGAACACCACCAGGCAGTCGGATTCGTCGAACCGGCTGGTCAACGGATAGTCGAACGCGCTCGTCGCCCGGCTTGCGAAGGCCCGCCGTGGATAGAGCTTGAGCCCCTGCGCGTTCATGGGGACAACGAGGCCATTGGCGTAGTTTTCGTCGCCCGGCTGCAAGGGATGGATGCAGCTCAGATAAAGCAAGTCCGAATAGACGCCCGCCGTTGCGAGCTGCTGGGCGCCTGACACCACGATGCCATCGTCGCGTTCCCTCACCACGCCGGCATAAAGCGTGGGATCGCTCTGCTTGTGCGCGGGCTTGCTGCGGTCGATCTGCGGCGGGACGATCGCATAGCTCAAATAAAGGTGGTGGTCGCGGATGCGCTCATAAAACGAGGTGAGATTGTCGGCGAATTTCTGGCCGGCGCCGGCGAAGAGGCGCGGCGCGGCGGCAAAGCCGCAGAAGAAGCCCGCCACATGATCGAGCGTCCGCCCCATGAGCCCGAATGTCGCCTCGGCCCACTTTTCGGAAAACAGCCGCCGCGCGCGGAGATCGGCAGGGCTCCTGGGGATTTGGTAGGCGCGCAGCACCGGCGCGCCGGTCTTCGGCGAGGCGAAGGTCATCGTTTCGCGTGCGGCCGGAGCAGCGGCGATGTCGAAGAGGCGGGCGAGCGAACGCGCGGCTTCGCGGAAGGCGGGATGGGAGGCGACGTCCTTGACCCGCTCGCCGTCGAGAAACACCTGCCGACCGTCTTGCAGCGATCGCAGATATTCCGCGCCAGTTCTCATGGCCACCCTGTTGGTTGTCAAATCGGCACCGCCATCGCCTCGAAGGCGGAATCGCAGTTGATCAGGTCGACCCGTTTCGCAACGATGCGGAAGCTTGCGCCCTCGCGCCGGAGGCGGTGGTGCTGGCGGCCGGCGAAGATGCGCTGCTGGTCGTCGCGGTACTCGACCATGATGAAGGTCGAGCCGACGAGATATTCGCCCTTGGCCTCGTCCGCCTGCTCGACGATCGTGTTGCCGACGAGGTGGGCGGTGCGCGAGGGCGGTGTCTGGACATGGATGCGGGGGTGTTCGAGCCGGTCGACTCTCGTCTTCATCAGGTCGCGATCGTCGTAGAACAGCGAGGCTTGGTCGAACGGGCTCTCCTGGTCCGGCACCGCCGGGACCCAATAGGTGCCGTCTTCGGTGAACAGCGCCATCCAGTCGCGGAAACGCCGCTGGTCGAGGAGCTGCGCCTCATGGATCAGAAAAAGCTCGAACGGGGCGCGGTCGATGCCCGCAATGCCACCGATCCGCGGCGGGCCGCGCGACCCGACCTCCATCACGCCGCCTCGCGCATGTAGCCGACCCAGGCCTTGTATTGGGCGCGCACGACCATCTCGTGGGTGGCGAGGCCGCGCGTGGCGTTGAGCTCGCGATCGGGCTCCTCGGCGCCGAGGCCGCGCGAAATGTCGACCCAGTCGGTGTGGCGGCTTTGCAGGCCCTTCTGCGCGCGCACGAAGGATTCGAGATCATCGGTCTGCACGAACGAGGCGGCCGAATGGGTCACGTTGAGGAGACGGATGTTGCCGAAATTCATCGCCGCGGGCGCGCCCACCAGCCGAATTGGATAGATCGTCACCTCGGTGCGGTCGACGGCGATGGGCTTGATCACCCGCACATGGATGTTGAGCCCCATGATCGACATGTTGGGATAGATCAGCGAATTGTGCAGCCGCGGGGTGAGAATTTGCTGCGTCCGCTCGGCGCCGATCTTCTCCGCCAGCACGCGTTTGTACTCGTCGAAAGCCGGGCTCGAGCGCTTGCCGTCGTCGAGCGAGGTGTTGCTGGTCCAGCCGTGGCCGTTGCCGGCGATGTAGCTCTTGCGATCCTTCCAGGAGCTCGCGGTCTGCTTCTTGTCGGCTTCGACCACAGTGGCGCCCTTCTGGTCGCCCTCGCGGCGCGCGAACTGGACGCCCTCCTTGTTGACCGTCGAGGCGTGGCCGAAGGGGACGTGGTAGGAATCGAGCACATTCTCGACCTGGAGCTTCCAGTTGCCGTTGTAGACGTAGCGGTGCATGCCGGCGTCGAGCGCCAGGGCCCCTTCGGGCGCCCGGTCGACCAGGTCGTCGATATTGCCTTTCATCGGGCCGATGTGGTCCTCGAAGCTCGGTCCTCGCTCGGCGAGGCTTGCAAACACGAAGCCGCGATACTCGCCGACGCGCGGCGCGCGCGCGAGGCCGAATGCCTCGCGGTTGAAATCCGCGGCGCAGCCTTCCGGCACCGGGACCGTCATCAGCCGGCCGTCGGTATCGTAGCTCCAGCCGTGATAGCAGCAGGTCAGGCGCGCGCCATGGCCTCGGCGCTCATTGACCACCTTGGCGCCGCGGTGGCTGCAGCGGTTGAGGAGGACATGGACGCTGCCGTCGTGGTGGCGGCTCATGATCACCGGCTGGCGGCCGAGCTCGGTGGTGATGTAGTCGCCCGCCTTCGGCACCTGGCTGGAATGGCCGACGAACAGCCACGCGCGGCCGAAGATGCGCTCCATTTCGAGCTCGAAAATATCGGGATCGGCGTAGACCCGCCGGTGGACGCGGCCCGGCTCGACCAGCTTGGCAATTTCGTCCGCATGTCCGTTTCGCATGGAAGGATCCTCAAAGCGGACGTTATTCCGCTGCCTGGTGGGCGTAGCTCTGCACCTCCATGTTGACGAGCTCGAGCGGCGAGGCGGTCTCCTCGAGCATGCCCCAGCTCTTGAGCCAATCGTAGGTGCGTTGCATCTCCTCGAGCGGGATCGGCGCCGGATCGCAGACCACGAGGCGGCTCGCGCGAAGGTCCTCGACCTTCAGCGCGGCGACCTCCGGATCGGTGGCGCCGTGGTAATCGATGAAGTAGTGCAGGTAGGCGCGCTTGTCGGCATTGATGCGGCGCACCGCCTCGCGCACGGCGCGATTGAAGGCGGCGTAGGTTTCGGCATCGACCCGCTCGGATGCGACCTCGGTGCCGTGGAAGAAGGCCGATGAGATCAGCCGGCAGCCCTTCTTCTCGGCCAGGGTGACATGCGGCTCGGTCAGGGTGACGGCCTCGACCTCGCCCTTCATCAGGGCCTCGAGCCGATAGCGCGAGCCGTTCGGCGCGTTGCAGAGCTTGACCTCTTCGCGCCGCACGAAGCCTTGCAACATGTGGATCGCGATGTAATGCGTGCCGAAATAGAACGGCACCCCGATCACCCGGTTGGCCAGCTGCTGGGGCGTGTAGACCGGCGAATCCGGCGCCACGACCATGGCCGAATAGGTCACGATGGCGCGGCGGCCGAGCTGGCGGCTGCCGGCGCCGGTGCTCCCTACGCGGCAATAGTTTCCCCATTCGCAGGCGTTGTACATGTCCGCCTGGCCCTGCTCGAACAGCTTGCCATGGCTGGCGAAAGGGTCGACCCCCTTCGGGCTGGTGATGTCGGTCTCGACCTTCTTCTCGACCCCCTGGTCGCGGTTCGCCCACGCGACGATGAGCTCTTCCCGCTCGAACAGGCCCTCGTCGTAGGCGACCAATTCCGGCAGCCCCTGGAATGGCGCCGTGGTCTCCAAAACCAGCCTTTTCATGCATGTGGCTCCGCGAGTTCGAGGCTTGGGACGTTGGAATGGTCCATAAAATCCTATTCTTGGACAATTATCGAATCAAGGATCGCACCCGCGGCCCGGGGCTTCGAATTGTCTCGTCTGGACCCGCGGTTGATGACTCGCGATTGTCTTGCGGCACGAAGCTCGCGATGACCCGCATTCTCTTAACCTCCCCCTGAAAGGGGGAGGACAGGCGCGCGACGCGCGCCAGGTGGGGGTCCCGTCTTTCCGCATGCCCCCGCGCTCTTGGAAAGAAGAACCCCCACCTGGCCGCCTTCGGCGACCGTCCTCCCCCTTTCAGGGGGAGGTTAACTTCCCCCGCAGCGCGTCACCCCATTTCTTCTCGATGGCGCGGGCTTCGTCCTGCGAGAGCGCCGATGTCGGCGGGAACTTGTCGATCCAGGCGAACGGACGGCAGGCCTCGATGATGACTTTCGAATGCGAGCTGATGCCACGCTCTTTGTCCGGCGCGGAGATGCGGGGATCGAGCGCGGAGCTCCAGGCGTTCCTGATGATGTCGATATTTTCCGAGGGCTCGCAACGGGTCGCGACCGCCCACATGACGTCCTGGAGATCGGATGGATCGATATCCTCGTCCACGACGACGATCACGCGCGCCATGTAACTGTGGGCGGCCGCGATCAGCGCCGCCCGCTTGGCGTGGCCGTCGTAGCGCTGCTTCAATGCCACCACGGTCATGAGCTGGGACACGTGCTGCCACGCGCCCACGACATCGGTGACGCCAGCCGCTTCGAGGTTGTTCCACAAAGTCGCGGCGCGGAACGGGAGCCCGAAATGAAACCGCGGCGGCTTCATCGGCGGCGAGCCGAGCAGAATGGGGTCGTTGCGGTAGTGCACCGCTGCGACATGCATCACCGGGGCGGGGCGCCGTTCGGCCGCGTAATAGCCGGTGAATTCGCCGAACGGCCCTTCCGGGAGCGTGGTCTCGCTCATGGGCGGCAGCTGGCCTTCGAAGATGATCTCCGCCTGGGCGGGGATCGGCAGGCCCGTGTGCGGTCCGGCGCAGACTTCGATCGGCGCTCCCTTGATGGCGCCTGCAAACTCGTATTCCGACTGTTCGGCCGGCAGATATTCGAACCCGGCAATGAAGAGCGCCGGGTCCTCGCCATTGACAACTGCGAGGGGACAGGGCTTGCCCTGATCCCAGTATTTCTTGGCGATGATGGCCCCATGCCTGCCCCGATGGTCGAACTGGACGGTCACCTTGTTCCTGGCATGAACCTGAATCCGATAGATCGAGGCATTGATCCATCCGGAACCGATGAAGGGTCCGCCGTCATGCCGATGCCAGGTCGGGGCGGGGAAGCGGGCGAGGTCGACCTCCTCGCCCCGCATCGTGTTCTCCAGAAAGGCGGCGTGCTGCACGGCGGCGGGCGGATGCGGTTTCAGCGTCGTGCGCTTCTCCATCCATGCCTTGAGCGCATCGAGGGGCCCGAGCCCCGGATCGAGGCCGAGCGCAAGCGCCGCCCTTTGCGGGCTGGTGGTGGCATTGGTGAAGACGCGGAACCCGCGCGGATATCCCACAATGTCGTCGAACAGAACGGCCGGGCAATCCGCAAGCCCCGCGGCGACCTCGGTAATGCCGCCGATCTCGAACCGCGGGTCCGCCCCCTCGACCCTCCGCAGCGCGTGCAAGCCGTCGACAAGCTCGATGAATTCGCGCAGGTCCCTATACATTCCAACTCGGCCTCCGAAACTGCGGACCCTAGGGCCAGTCGCAGGCGGCCTGCAAGCGCGAGCCCCGGCCAGCCTTGACAGCAGGCCAGGGTCACGGGAGTTTGCCCGGACATCATCATTGGGGTGCTTATGACCAATCTGCGTCTGACCCTGGCCTGCGGGCCTTACGACCGCACGCAAGCGTTGCGCGACGGGACGATCCGCCCCGAAGGCATCGAGCTCAACTACGTGACCTTGCAGCCCGCCGAGATTTTCTGGCGGATGCTGCAGTTCAAGGAATTCGACGTCTCCGAAATGTCCCTGTCGAACTTCACGACGCTCGTCAGCAGCGGGGCAGCGCCATTCGTCGCCATCCCGGTCTTCCCTTCGCGCGTCTTCCGCCATGGCTACTTCTTCATCAACACCACCAATGGGATCGAGAAGCCGTCCGACCTCAAGGGCAAGCGCGGCGGCGTGCCCGAATACAGCATGACCGCCGCGGTCTATATGCGCGGGCTGCTCGAGCACGACTACGGCGTCAAGCCGAGCGACATCGCCTGGGTCCAGGGCCGCGCCGACCGCCTTGGCCACCGCCTGCCGCCCGAGGTGCGACTCACTCAGGCGCCGGCGGGCGCCGAGCTCGGCGACATGCTCGAGCGCGGCGAGATCGACGTCCTGATGACCGCCAACAATCCGCTCTCGTTCCGCCGCGGCGCGGCCAAGGTGCGGCGGCTGTTTCCCAATTACCGGGAGCTCGAGCAGGACTACTACCGGCGCACCAAGATCTATCCGATCATGCACACGGTCGTGATCCGCCGCGACATCTACGAGCGCGACCCGTGGGTGGCGCTGAGCCTCTACAAGGCGTTCTGTCGGGCGAAGGACTATGCCTTCCACCTGCTCATGGAGACCGGGTCGCCCAAGGCCTCGTTCGCCTGGCTGCAGCCGATGATCGAGGAGGAGCAGGCGATCATCGGGCGGGATTGGTATCCCTACGGCATCGAGCAGAACCGCCCGACCATCGAGGCGCTGTTGCAATACACGCACGAGCAGGGGCTGACCGAGCGCCGCATCAGGATCGAGGAGCTGTTCGCGCCGAGCACGCTACGCGACATTCCGCTCGGCGACGGGCAGCTCGTTTAGCGCCACCAGCGCATCGATCATCGAGGAGGAGCGTCAATGAATGTCCCCCTGCGTCATCTGCCCTGGATCGGCGGCGCCGCGACCGCCCCACCAGGCGCCGCTTTTTCGCCGCTCGTCTCGCCGGTCGACGAGACAGTCGCCTCCCATATCATCGAATCCGACGCTGCAATCGTCGATACCGCGGTCAAGCACGCGCACGCGGCCTATCTCAAGCACCAGGATGCGACCGCCGCCAAGCGGATCGAGTGGCTCCTCGCTGCGGCCGACGCCATCGACAAGATCGAAGCGGAGCTCGTGCGCTCGCTGATCCGTGCCATCGGCAAGCCCAAACGCGCCGCGACCTTCGAGGCCAAACGCGCGGGCCTCTTAATCCGCGCCTGCGCCGCGCAGGTGCCCCATATCCTCGGCGAAGTGCTCCCCCTCGACGTGACCGCAACCGGGGCCGGCCGGTTCGGCTTCACGGTGCGGGTGCCTTACGGCGTGGTCGCCGCGATGACGCCGTTCAACGGTCCGGTCAATCTCCTGATCCAGAAGGTCGCGCCCGCGCTCGCGACCGGCAATGCGATGGTCGTGAAGCCCTCGCCCCCGGGCACCGAGGTTACCCTGCTGATGGCGGAGGCGATGAAGAAGGCGGGCGTCCCCGACGGCCTGTTCAATGTCGTCCCTGGCGGGCGGGAGACCGCGCGCCTGCTCGCCGCCCATCCGCTGGTCGCCGTGGTCACGCTCACCGGCAGCACTGCCGCCGGTCACGAGCTGGCGCGGGCGGCGGGGGCCAAGAAATTCGTCGGCGAGCTTGGCTCGAATGCCGCGAATATCGTCTGCGCCGACGCCGACCTTGCCGACGCGGCGGGGCGCATCGCAGGGGCAGCCTTCGAAGCGAGCGGCCAGCAATGCATCTCGGCGCAGCGCGTGATCGTCGAGCGGCCGGTCTATGACCGCTTCCTCGATCTGTTCGTGCAGGCAACGAAGAAGCTCAAGGTCGGCGACCCCGAGGACCCCGCCACCGATGTGGGCCCGATGGTTTCAAGCGCTGCTGCTGACCGGGTCGAAGCAATGGTGGCGGACGCCGTGGCGAAGGGCGCCCGGCTCGTTCTCAAGCCCGAGCGGCGCGGCTGCATTCTCGGGCCCGCGATCGTGGCGGAGGCCCCGGCCGACGCGCGGCTCATGACCGAGGAGGCGTTCGGCCCGGTGGTCGTCGTGCAGCCGGTCGAGGATGTCGACGCCGCGCTTGCGCTCGCCAATTCGTCCGAGTTCGGGCTCCAGGGCGCGTGCTTCACGTCGAACCTCGAAACCGCATTCAAAGTGTCGCGCAAGTTGCGGGTGGGATCGCTCTGGATCAACGAAGCGAGCCGCTTCCGGCTCGACACCTACCCGTTCGGCGGCGTCGGATCGAGCGGTTTCGGGCGCGAAGGCGTGCGTTACGCCATGGAGGAAATGTCGCAATGGAAGTTCACGGGATTGCGGCTCAACGTCCAGTGAACGAGGCAAGCGGCAGCCTGCGGCGATTGCGATATGGAGCACGAGCGCAAGACCAACGCCTTCGTCGGCAGCCCGGTCGAACGCATCGAGGACCTGCGTTTTCTCAGGGGCCGCGGGCAATATGTCGACGACCTGACGCGCGAAGGGTTGCTGCATGCGGTGATCCTGCGCAGCTCGGTCGCGCATGGACGCATTCGGTCGATTGACGCTGCCGCCGCGCGGGCGCGGCCCGGCGTGCGGG